>Ga0123335_1001708_pt1 | contig 34837 bp, 17 predicted proteins | sample BiotimSIPDNA_2_FD_89707 | JGI IMG/M metagenome (GOLD analysis project Ga0123335, IMG submission 89707) | Anaerobic biogas reactor microbial communites from Washington, USA - Biogas_R2 time_0 SIP DNA | ecosystem: Engineered > Bioreactor > Anaerobic > Unclassified | place: Washington, USA... | reverse complement strand
GAAGGTGAGGGTGAAGGTGAAGGTGAAGGTGAAGGTGAAGGTGAAGGTGAAGGTGAAGGTGAAGGTGAAGGCGAAGGCGCAGGCGAGGGCGAGGGCGAGGGCGAAGGCGAGGGTGAAGGTGAAGGTGAAGGTGAAGGTGAAGGTGAAGGTGAGGGCGAGGGTGAAGTAGAAGGTGAGGGTGAGGGCGAGGGCGAGGGCGAAATAGAAGGTGAGGGCGAAGGTGAGGGCGAAGGTGAAGGTGAAGGTGAAGGTGAAGGTGAAGGTGAAGGTGAAGGCCTTTTTGCCCTGTTATACAACGGTTCTGACCCCGTGCATGCGGTCTCCGGTGACCGGGTGGAAATAACGGTCATTCCCGTAAACTATACCGGCCTTATTGATTTCCAGTGGTATCGTTTCCGGGACGCAAAGAAGTATGAACTGATTCCTGATGCCCATGAGGAAACACTGGTTTTGGACCCGGTGTACTATGATGACAAGGGTAGCTATTACTGCGTGGGCATTGATCAGAGCGGGGAAGCGACGTCGCCGATTATTACCCTGGAGGTGGTGTGGGGGCTTGCCTTGTCGGGGAGGGCCGTTGTAGCGGCGGCGGTGTTGTTGCTGTCGGTGGCGCTGGGCCGCGTAAGATTCTCCCGTCGCGGCGGCATCCGGTGTCGGCACGGTATTCTTTGACCGTATGACAGACGTTTCGGGGGGCTGCTCTCTTTAAGCGGCATGCATCTGGATTTCGGCCTTTTTCGTTTTATCCAGCAGCGCTCTGTAATGGCGCATGAGTCACCTAAAAAGCGGAATGACGTTCTGTGGGGAGTGCTGGCCGCTAAGCGTGCAGTTGTTTGAAATGGGTTTGGTTTTGCGCTTCCCGTATCACATGCTGTCCTTTTGGCCGGATACTCCGGTAAATCTCTCCTGGCACTTTCCCTGTGGCTGCGGTTTGTTCGCGTGGTCGCCTATTCTCTTTTCTTCTCTTTCGATACGGGACCAGTACCATTGGGTAGCGCTTCGTGATGGTTGCCGGTGAATAGGATTTCGGGGACGGGGCTTCGGAGACGCCGTCCGCTTTCAAACGCCGCTTATGAAAAAAAACGGGAGTATCGACACTGCGGGTAGGATTTCCGCGTTGAACTAAGGGGTCAAGACATTTTGACAATAGGGCAAAAAAACAATATTTGTTGTAGTATTCAGGGCTTTATGGTATACTTCATGACCAGCCCTACGGGGTGAATATTTTATGGAATATAAGTCTATGGTGGAAATGTTATCTTCAGGAAAGGCTCTTTCCAGCCTGTAACAATGTCCGGTGCAAACGTTACTCTTAAGTGACCGGGCATAATAACTTGGTGTGTGTCCATTAAAAAATAGACGGGAGTGGTGCAGTATGCGTTGCCGCGGTGAAATACGAGTCATGATTGCGTTGCTGATCATGCTTGCCGCAGCGTTGCTTCCAGGCTGTATTAAGGGCACCAGCCCCATGATCGTGGAGGAAATGGAGTTGTGTTCCGCCACGGAATTATCCATTTCCAATCCCCTGGGCGATGTGAAGGTATCCGGGGCCGAACTGAACAACCTGAATGGGGCGGTTTATATACGCACGGAAAAATATGTGGACGCGTACAGCCTTTTCGGCTTGGCTTCGCCGGAAGCGTACCTGGGCAAGGTGATGGCAACGCCCGTAATGAATGACACGGGGCGTATTGATATGAAGGTTCAAATGGCGCCCCGCGGCCTGCTCGAACGCCTGTTCGTGCGGGTGGTGCCCCACGTCAACCGTGTTGTGGAGGGTCCCACCCTGATTTCCACAAGCGCCGAGATTCAATTCGGGGACATGGAGTTGAAGAACCTTCCAGGAGATGTGAAGGCCTCCGTTTCCGTGGGAAAGTTGATTGCCGATTCCCCGGCGGGCGTGTGGGGGGAACATCGTATTGATATCGACGTGGGGGAGCTGGAACTGCGCGTGCCGAAGCGCGGCGGATTCGAATATGATTTCTTGGTGGATATTGGCAAGGCTGAATCGGAGGATTTGGACCTTGATGTGAAGCATCGTTTCATGGGCGCCCGCGCCGCGGGTCTTGCGGGTACCCTGAACACGCCGGGCCTGATCGCCGCAAAGGTGAAGATAGGCAGTATCGCGGTCAAGGCGCAGTAGGCGCCCGAACCGCCGGGCGTTTTCCCCCTCGAACCCTGCACCTGCTTCACGGGCGTTTTCCCCCTGCTAAAAAATCAAGGGGTCAAAACACAGGTGAAGCCGCGACACGTTGCGGGAGCGGGATGAGGGCGACGTGCGCATATGGGAATAACCGCGGTCCGTCATGAAAACGGGCCGCAGGACAAATACAAGGAGATACAACCATGCAGTACAGAAAAATTGGTCGTTCAGGCATTGAGGCTTCCGTGGTCGCCATGGGCACCTGGGTGACGGGCGGCGGGCTGTCATGGGACGGTGTGGAAGACCAGGAATCGCTGCGCGCCGTGGATGCCGCGCTGGACGCCGGCGTCAATTTCATTGACACGGCGCCGGGCTACGGCTGGGGGCACGCCGAAGAGGTGCTGGGTCAGGCCCTGAAAGGGCGCCGCGACAAGGTGGTCATCGCCACCAAGTGCGGCATCTGGTGGCAGGACAAGCGGGGCTCCTTTCACTACCACCTGGACGGCAAGGACACCTATATCAGCCTGCGTCCCGATACCATACAGATTGAACTGGAAGACAGCCTGCGCCGGCTCGGCACGGACTACATCGATCTGTACCAGACCCACTGGCCCGCGAAGGAGCCCGATTTGACGCCCATTGAGGACACCATGGCCTGTCTCTGGAAAATGAAGGATGAGGGCAAGATCCGCGCCATCGGCGTGTCCAACGTTTCCCTCGCCCAGCTCCAGGAATACCATGCCTGCGGCGGCGTCGCCAGCGACCAGTTCCGTTACAGCATGCTCTATCGCGCACCCGAGACCGATATCCTGCGGTATTGCAAGGAAAAAGGCATCGGCACGCTGACCTACATGTCGTTGGAACAAGGCCTGTTGACCGGCAAGGTGGGCATGGACCGCGAGTTCAAGAAAACCGAATTCCGCAGCGATGAAAATTGGAACGCCTGGTTCAAGATGGAGAACCGCCCCAAGGTGTTGAACATGCTCGCCGGCTGGTCGGACCTGACCGAAAAGTATGCCTGTTCTTTGGCCCAGCTGGTGATCGCGTGGACGGCGGCCCAGCCAGGCGTCACCCATGTGCTGTGCGGCATGCGCACCGCGGCCCAGGCGGCGGACAACGCCGCGGCGGGCGGGCTGCACTTGGAAGAGGCGGACGTGGCACGCATGCGTCGGGACGCCGTGCTGCTCGGCACTCCCGCCTGACCCGCGTCCTTTATGTCCTTTCGGTCCTTTCGGTCCTTTCGGTCCTTTCTTTTAAGAGGTTTTCCCGGCGTTAACAGCCGTTTTTAGGTTGAAAACAACAATGGTGGACCCAGCGCATGCAGGATAACGGGTATTTCGCGCATACAGGACGGTTATTCGCAACGGTGTTGTTTGTCGCCTTTACGATGTGGACCGTACCCGTTCGCGGTGAGGAGTGCCTTAACCCCGATGCGGTCTGCCGGGCGGTGGAGGATCTGCAGCGGACCTTCGGCGTCGCCTATGCTGTCGGGTCGGACGGCTTGGCCGCGCTGCGAAATGCTCCGGAAAACGGGGACACTGCTGACAATCCCGCCATGAAAGCGTGGCGCGAACAGGCGCGGGCGGCGTTGCTGGCCAACCCGCTGCTTGACTTCGGTGCACTCCTGTTTATCCGGCGCGGTGCGGGGCAGCTCGGACTGCCCCAGAACTGGGAAAGCAATTCCTCCCTGCCCCTGTCAGGTTTTGACAACGAGATCTGCCGGATGTTCCCGCGCGGAGATGGAACCCCACAGCGCGTGTATCGACCGGACAAGGACGTTTTCGCGGGAGACTTGGCGCTGCATTGGGACGCGGGCAGGCTCCTCTTTTCCATGCCCGGATCCAACGGGCGCTGGCAGGTCCATGAACTGGATCTGGCCACAGGCCGGGCGCAAGAGGTGTCCCTGATTAACGAACCCGATGTGGACAACTACGAGGCCTGTTACCTCCCCGACGATAACCTCGTTTTCGCTTCCACCGCGCCCTTTGTCGGGGTGCCTTGTGTGACCGGTTCCTCCCATGTGTCCAATCTGTACCGGTATGACGTCGCCACGGGCGCGATACGGCGGCTGACCTTTGAACAGGACCATGACTGGTGTCCCCGGATACTTCCCAACGGACGCGTTCTGTACCTGCGCTGGGAATATTCCGATATTCCCCATTTCGCGTCCCGCATCCTGTTTCACATGAACCCGGACGGCACGGAGCAGATGGAATATTACGGCAGCAATTCCTACTGGCCGAACGCCATGTTTTATGCCCGGCCCTTGCCGGGAAGCGCCACCAAGGTGGTTACGATTGTCGGCGGCCATCACGGCGTGCCGCGCATGGGCGAGTTGGTGCTTCTCGATGCCGCCCACGGACGCCGGGAGGCGGACGGCGTTATCCAGCGCATCCCCGGTTACGGCAAGGCCGTGGAACCGGTGTTGCGGGACAACCTGGTGGATGATTCCTGGCCGAAGTTCCTGCATCCTTTCCCGCTCAGCGACACGTATTTTCTCGTTTCCTGCAAGCCGGGGCCCGAAGCGCTTTGGGGTCTGTATCTCGTGGATCGCTTTGACAACCGGGTCCTCCTGCGAGAAGAATCGGGCTACGCCCTTTTCGAGCCGATACCTTTGGCTGCCGTGCCCCGGCCCCCGGTCATTCCGGACCGCGTGGACCCCGGCCGCAACGATGCCGTGGTATTTCTGAGCGACATTTATGAAGGCGACGGGCTAAAGGGCGTGCCCCGGGGTACGGTCAAGCAATTGCGCCTGTTCACTTACCACTTCGCTTATCACGGCATGGGCGGGCAGATTAACCGCGTGGGACTTGACGGTCCCTGGGACATCAAACGCGTGCTGGGCACCGTGCCCGTCGAGCCGGATGGCTCCGCCTTCTTCCGCGTGCCGGCGAATACGCCCGTGTCCGTCCAGCCCCTGGACGAAAAAGGCCAGGCCCTGCAACTGATGCGCAGCTGGATGACCGCCATGCCCGGCGAAACGCTCTCCTGTGTCGGCTGCCATGAACCGCAGAACACCCCGCCGCCCGTGCGCCCGAGCCTGGCGGCCCGACGCGCGCTCTCGGACATTGCGCCGTGGTACGGGCCCGAGCGGGGCTTCTCCTTCCGCCGCGAAGTGCAGCCCGTGCTGGACCGCTACTGTGTGCGCTGCCATGACGGCACGGATGTCGGTAAACCCGATTTCCGGGAGTTGCCCGACATACATACCACCGCCGAAGAACCCGCCTACAACAACGGCTCCCAGTTTCCGCCCGCCTATCTCGCCCTGCGCCGGTACGTGCGCGGCCACACCATGGAAAGTGACCTGCACCTGCTCATGCCCCTGGAGTTTCACGCCGGCACCACCGACCTGGTGCGCCACCTGCGCGGCGGACACCAGGGTATTATCCTCGACCCGGAATCCTGGGACCGCCTCATTACCTGGATTGACCTGAACACACCCGCCCACGGCACCTGGCATGAAATCGTCGGCACGGACAAGGTGGACCACCAGCGCCGGCGCCGCCTCGATATGCACGCCAAGTACGCCCTGGGCATCGGCGACGATCCCGAAACCATATATCATCTCACCCCGTATCAAGAGGGACTGTCCCTAACGAGCGACCGCAGGGAGCGAGACGGGACTGTCGATACCATCGATGTTAGCGATGCGAGCGATAGCGATAGCGATAGCGATAGCGATGCCGATACCGATACCGATACCGATACCGATGCCGATGCCGATACCGATGTCGATACCGATGTCGATACCGATGTCGATACCGATGTCGGACATAGCCTTGTCCCTGAAAAACGATCGATCGCGTTGGCTGATGGCATTCAACTCCACCTCGTCCGTGTGCCTGCCGGGCGCTATGTTTCGGATGCCGGTCCCGTGGAAATCGCGGAACCCTTCTGGATGGGCGCCACTGAAGTGACCAACGCCCAGTTTACCCTGTTCGACCTGGAACACGACAGCCGCCTGGAACATGGTGATTTTCTGCAGTTCAGCACGGGAGAGCGGGGCTGGCCGCTGAACACCCCTGATCAACCCGTGGTGCGCGTTTCCTGGGAGCGGGCCCGGGCGTTCTGCGAATGGCTGGGCGCCGTCACCGGGGAGGCCTTCGACCTGCCCACCGAATCTCAATGGGAATACGCCTGCCGCGCTGGCGGCGATGCTCCGCTATGGTACGGCCCCCCGGAAATGGACTTCAGCCCCTTTGAGAACCTGGCGGACGCCTCCTTCCTGCGTGTGGAAACCCATGACCCGTGGAAGCTGCCCTCGGGCGCCATCCATCCCTGGCGCCTCGCTCGGGCTGAATTCAACGACGGGTACCGAGTCAGTGCGCCCGTGGGAAGCTTCGCGCCCAATCCCTTCGGCCTGCATGACATGCTCGGAAACGCCGCCGAGTGGACGCGCGATGCCTGCACATCGGCGGAAGGCGGCCCTGCTGTCCGCACGGTACGCGGCGGGTCCTGGGCCGACCGGCCTGAAAAGGCCATCGCTCGGCGCCCCTACGCCACCTGGCAATCCGTTTACAACGTCGGCTTCCGTGTGGTCTGCCCGGCTGCGGACCGCTAAACCGGTTTTGCGGCCCGAAGCCTCCTACGCATTCTACCCTTCCTATTGTTCTACCAGTCCTATGCGCCCTACCAATCCTACACGTCGTATCCACCTCCCGGGACACCTCCAGCACGTATTGTATCCATACTTCTTGTCCTGATATAGTTAACTCAGAAATATTATCTCAACTGTCATCGTGGTTTCGTCACGGACCAGGAAAGGATGCCATGAACAGGGCCATGCTGGTTCTTATCTTTCTTGCCAGTGCACTGTGTATAAATGCCGCTGCTGAACGGTTAACGGTGCCCGAAGACTATGCTTCCATCCAGGCAGCCCTTGACGCCGCCGCCCCGGGCGACAGTGTCGAGGTTGGGCCGGGTGTCTACGAGGAAACCCTCCTTTTCAAGGACGGTGTTGAACTGAAAGGCGCCGGGCCGGACAGTACGATCGTTCGTACGCCCAGTGCGAAAGGGGAAGTGCTGAAGGTAATTGATGCCACCGGCGGGAGTATTTCAGGGTTCAAGTTTGAGCATTCAGATGTGGCCTCCCTGGATCCCAACCGGGAGGATTTTACACCCGCGGTGGATGTCCGTAACAGCAGCGTGGAGATTCGCAACTGCATCCTGGGGCCCAGCGCCGGCAGCGGGATCGCCGTGCAAGAGAAGAGCAACAGCCGCGTGGTCGAATGCCGGGCGGAGGGCAATTCCCAGACGGGTATCTATGTCAGGGGAGAAGGCACGGAGGCGACGCTGTTGCGCAATGTATGCAGCAACAATCCGTGGGGCGGCATCAGCCTTACCAAAGGTGCGAAAGTGGTGGCGGAGGAAAACACCTGTTCGAACAACAATCGGTGGGGTGTCAGGGCGCTTAACAGGGGCACTTCGATTGTTCTGAAGAACAATACCATCACGGGCAACACGGGCCCGGGCATACTGATTGACAAATGGGCAAACGGCCTCGCCGAGGGCAACACCTGCGCGGAAAACGAAAACAACGGGATCATCTTCAAACTGGCCGCAACCGGCGCGGTTACGGGAAACACCTGCGAGAAAAACACCTGGAACGGCATTGTCATTCAGTCCCTGGGCGCCGAGGTCGCGGTGCGCGACAACGTGTGTTCCGGAAACGGGAACAACGGGATAACCATTTGCCTGGGCGCCGGCGGTGAGGTGGCGCGGAATACCTGCAAGGGCAATACCTCCTGCGGCATCTATGTCTCCAGCTGGTTCACCGCCCCTGTTATTTCCGAAAACGAGTGCAATGAAAACGGGAAGCACGGCATAGGGTTCTATTGCGGGGCCGGGGGCAAGGCGGAAGGAAACGCGTGCCGGAAGAACACCTTGCACGGGATTCTGGTGAGCGATGAAAACACGGAACCCGATATCGGGCAAAACGCTTGCCCTGAGAACGGCGGCCGGGATGTCGCGCGCGAGGCGGGCGATCCGATTTCCCGCCAGTATCAGGTCGAACCCGATGAAACCGGGTGTACCCTTGCCGGGGAACACTTCGACGTGGTAGAGGAAATGGCCGACCGGCTTCGTCGGCACCAGTGCCGGTACAGCGGCGGGGGATGGCAGCTGGATTATTTCTATGACGAATTGAAGAAAGGCTGCGATGATGTCTCCCCGAAGCAGCGGGAAGTATTCGAGGCACTGCTTGAACGCTGGAAGCAGGCCTATCCGGAATCCGTGACGCCCTTTATCGTTCAGGCCGAGGTGTATGCCGCCTACGGATGGGAAGCGCGCGGCGGCGGATATGCCGATACGGTTAGCGATGAGGGGTGGCGGGTCTTCCACAGGGAACTGGGCGCCGCCGACAGGGTTCTGCGGGAGGCCGAGGCCTTGAATAGCAACGACCCCCAGTTTTACGCGGCCATGATTGACATCGGCAACTGCCTGGATTACACGAACGAAGATCTTCAGGCTCTCTTTGACAAGGGCGTTACAATCGATGCCGGGTATTTCCCACTGTATAGCGCCAGGGCGTGGACCCTTACCCATCGCTGGGGTGGCCGCCATGGCGAACTTGAACGTTTTGTCGAAAAAGCCTTCGAACGGACCCGGGAGAAATACGGGCATACCCTGTATGCGCTGATCGCCGCCCACTTGGCGACGTGCCTGGGGGGCGAGGACTATGTAAAGGACCATTTCCTTGACTGGAAAAAGATCGATGCGGGCTGTGGCGAATTGATCGAGGCGTTCCCGGAATCCGATTACTATCTCAACCAGCACTGCCTGATGGCGTGCCTCTATCACGACAAGGAGAAGGCGGTGAGTCTCTTCAACAAGATCGGCCGCAACCCCTATGACTATGTGTGGCGCGGCAGGTCGGGCTTCAACAGGTGGCAGCAATGGGCCTTTGACATGGCGCCTGCTCCGCATCCGAAAGCCCGTGGCAGGTGGGCCGGCATGCTTCCCCGCATCCCGTTTCTCGATTCTGTGCGGACCCCGGCGGTTCAACTTTTAGCCCGCATCGTGCTGATCATGGGAGCGGCCGCCCTTGTCCTCTGCGCCATTGTGGTGGTCCTGGCGCTGGGATACGCAAATAGAAAAAAACGGCAGGCAGCGCCGATACCCAAACCGCCTGATCCGGATGAACACCCGGATGATAACCAAACTACGCCGGACATGGAAGATAAGAATTAGATTACAGTCCCGGCTCGTCATCCTTTGGAGTGCGTAAGCCGTGCTTGCGCTTTTTCTTTCTGGTTAAGGCCGATATTGAAGCGTATATAGAAATCCCGGAAGTGCCACGAACAAGAAGGCTAAAGCGGCGGCACGGCTAATACAGTCCCCCAAAACTGCAACACACGGTTACGGGTAAGGCCCGGGGGGATTCTACCCCCCCACTAAACTTTGCCTCTGCCGGGATGGACCTGATGGGGAAAAGACAACCGTGTTTTGCTATGGTTCATTTGGAAAATGTGATGTCAGTCCGGTTCAATATCTTTTTTAAGTTTATGGCTTCAAGTACGATGACTCGCATTATCGCGTTTGGCCTGTCAAAACGGATGCCTGAAAAGTTGGAAATAAGTTGGTCCACATCGTTTTTCCCTGTTATGTTTGTTATGCTGTGCGATACAGGAAGCACTTGAAACAGACTAAACAAGGAGTACGGCGGCATGGCCCACGGCGTTTACCGCATCACGGAAAAGAAGTGCGCCACATGCGCCTATTGGGACGGTGCGCGCAGTATTGACTTTGTGGCGAACAAGCCGCATTCTGTCAAGGCGGAGGCGGGCTCCTTCAATTGTCTCGCGCAGTCAGGCAAGACTGCCACGGCAGCCACCCATTGTCTGAGGTATCATTTGTGGGAAAAGATAAACTGAGGGCGTATCATGAGCCTGATGGGTATTGACATCGGAACCACCGGCTGCAAGGCAGGCCTATTCTCCGAGGAGGGGAGGCTGCTTGCCTTGGCCTATAGAGAATATCCGACGCTTCATCGCAAGCCGGGCTGGGCGGAACTGGACAGCCTCCAGGTCATCACTCTAATCAAGGAGTCCATTGCCGAAGCTGCTGCGTGCGCGGCTGAGGATCCCGTCACCGCGTTGTGCGTCAGCGCCATGGGGGAGGCGATGACGCCCGTCTCCGAATCGGGCGATATACTCGGTCCTGCCATCCTGTCTTCGGATGTGCGGGGCGGCGAATATGCCGGACAATTGGCCGGGGAGATGGGGCAGGGGCCTTTTTATGACATCAACCCGAATATTCTGGCCGCCAACTATTCGCTGCCCAAGTTGCTGTGGCTGAGGGACCATGAAACAGGCCTTTTTGACCGGGTCTGGAAATTCCTGCTGTGGACCGACCTGGTTTCGTTCCTTTTCGGCGGCGAGTCGGGGACGAGTTATTCCCATGCCAACCGTACGTTGCTCTTTGATTTGAAAAAAGAAGACTGGTCCGATACCTTGCTGGGTTGGGCGGACATTTCCCGTGAACGCCTGGCGCGGGTGGCGCCTGCAGGCACGATTACCGGAACCGTGGCCGGACGCCTCGCCGAAGAACTGGGGCTGACCCGGGACACGAAGATTGTCCTTGGCGGCCATGATCAGTGCTGCAATGCCCTGGGCGCGGGCATCATCGCGGGCGGCAAGGCTATCTGCGGTATCGGTACGATCGAATGTATTACACCCGTGTTTGATCACATCCCCTGTTATGACGCCATGCGTGACGCCCGCTTGAGCATTGAACACCACGTGCTGCCGGACTTGTATATGTCTTTTATTTACAACCAAAGCGGCGTGCTGCTCAAGTGGTTCCGCGATGTGTTCGCCACCGCCGATCAGCGTCTGCTACCCCCGGATGCGGACATTTATGACACACTTATGCGCGAAATGCCGGAAGGGCCCACGGGCATGCTGGTGCTGCCCCATTTCGAGCCGACGGGCGCGCCGGACTATCTGCCGGACTCCGCGGGGGTGATCGCGGGACTGCACACGGACACGCCCAGGGGATCAATTCTGAAGGCTGTCATCGAGGGGGCCTCGTTTTATTTTTGCGAAAGTCTTCAGGCGCTTCAACATGTGCACGCGGACACCTCGGAGTTTATCGCCACGGGCGGCGCCGCGAAATCGGATGCCCTGCTGCAGATTAAGGCGGACATTTTCGGCGCCCCCTTTGTCCGTCTGAAAAACACCGAATGCGGCGCGGCCGGGGCGGCCATGCTGGCCGGGCTGGCCATGGGCACTTATGATAGTCCGGATCAGGCGGTCGCCGGTTTTGTCGAGCGCGACCGTGTTTTCGAACCGGACTCCCGGAATCATGAACGGTACCAGGATCTATTGGGCCGTTACAGGCGGCTGTATCCGAGCCTGCGGGAACTGCTGGCGGAAATGAGCCGCGACCGGGTCTCGGGCAATGGTAACACTACAGGATAGGACGGGTATGCATATGCGAAATCCCAATGTTGTGCTTGTGTTCGCGGATCAGTGGCGCGCCCAGGCAACCGGCTATGCCGGCGACCCGAACGTGAAGACGCCCCGCCTGGATGCCCTGGCTCAGGAAAGTCTGAATTTCAGCCTGGCCATATCCAATTGTCCGGTCTGTTCGCCCTATCGCGGATCCTTGATGACGGGGCAATACCCGCTTACCCACGGCGTTTTTGTGAATGACGTTACGCTGGACCCGGACGCCGTTACTATGGGAAAGGTCTTCGCCGCCGCCGGGTATGACACGGCGTACATCGGCAAGTGGCATCTTGACGGGCAGGGGCGCTCGGCCTACATCCCGCCGGAACGGCGCCAGGGCTTCTCCTATTGGAAGGCGCTTGAATGCACCCACGACTATAACCGTTCCCCTTATTATGCCGGCAATGACAACGAAAAGAAACAGTGGGAGGGCTATGATCCCACTGCCCAGACCCGGGACGCGGCGGAGTATATCCGCGGCCGTTCCAAGGAAAAACCCTTTCTGCTGGTGTTGTCCTGGGGGCCGCCCCATAACCCCTATGAAACCGCCCCGCAGGAGTATAAAGATCTCTATTCTCCGGAAAGTATCATCCTGCGCCCGAACGTGCCCGAAACCATGGCAGGCGAGGCACGGCAATGGCTGGCAGGCTATTACGCCCATTGTTCCGCGCTCGATGCCTGTCTTGGACAGTTGCTGGATACCTTGCGCGAAACAGGCCTGGAAGAAAACACGCTTTTTCTGTTTACCTCCGACCATGGCGACATGCTGGGCTCCCAGGGCGAACAGCGCAAACAGCGCCCCTGGGACGAGTCCATCCGGGTGCCCTTCCTGTTGCGGTGCCCTGAAGGATTCGGACGGCAGGCGGAACGCAACGATGCCCCCATAAGCGCACCGGATATATTGCCGACCCTCCTCGGTCTCTGCGGCATCGCGGTTCCGGAGACGGTGGAAGGGCTGGATTTTTCCGGGTATGTCCGGGGCGGTCAGGATCCCACGGACGGGGCCGCTCTCATCATGTGTCCCCATCCCTTCGGGGAGTGGACCACGGCGCGTCACCTGGGCCGCGCCTATCGCGGGCTGCGAACCCGGCGCCATACCTATGTGCGCGACATCAACGGGCCCTGGCTACTCTATGACAATATCGCGGATCCTTATCAACAGCGCAACCTCGTTGATGATCCTGAACAGATGACGCTGATTAAGGATATGGAGAACCGGTTGACCCGCAGGCGTGCCTTGCTGGCCGATGAATTCCTGCCGGGCATGGCGTACATCCGGCGCTGGGGGTATGAGATCGATGCGTCGGGCACGGTTCCTTATCTGCCATGACGGTCGTGGCGCATGCCGTTCCGGAAGGCTTTTTGTCGTGCCGGGTGCTTATTTGATATACTTGCTCAGCCTGTTCACCGGAGGCCGACGGGGACGGGTTGTTACAAGCGGCCTTTACAGTTGAAAAAAGGTGGCGGGTTCTGGGATACCCTGTTACGCGGGTTGCCGGAGCTCCGCAATGAATGACGATGATGAACGATTCAGGCATATATCCAAGTGCACTTGCGCTGAAGGGACGTTTTTCGGCCCGGCAGGCGTCCTGCACGAAAGACCAGTTTAAAGGTCTGTTGCCTGCTTCCTTCAGCCGGGCATTTTTCCATGCCGCAGCCTCTTCAGGCTGCGGCTTTTTTATTTATCCCAACCCGTTGGAGAACTGATACATTGCTGGACTTACTCGAATTACAGAACCTGGACATAAAGATAGCGGAGCACAAGGCGCGTGAGAAGGAACTGCCCAAACAGAAGGACAAGTTTTCCATACACAGGAAGCGTCTTGATGAGGAACTGAAGAACAGCGAGGAGCGCTGCAAAAGCATTCAGCTCAAACAGCGTGAATGTACCGGGGAGATAGAGCAGCGGCAGGCCCAGATACAGAAGTACGAGGGCCAGCTGTACAGCATTAAAAAGAATGAAGAGTACAAGGCGTTGCTTCACGAGATGGAATTGCTGAAAAAGCAGATCGCCATCAAGGAGGAGCGGATCATAGCGTTGATGCTTGAATATGATGAGGCGAAAGCGGCCCTGGAGGCGGATCGGGAGCGTATACAGGCCGAAATCAAAAAAATCGATGCAGAGTGCGCCGTTATCGATAATAATCTAAAGGAACTTACCGCGGAACGCAAGGAACTTGAAAAGACGCGCGCCCCGAAGGCGGCCAAAGTGGGTCCGGAACTCCTGGCGCGATACGAGCGCATCCGCAAGGTGCGCACGCCCGCGGTGGTGCCGTTGAAAGACGAAACCTGCGGCGGATGTTTTATGGCGGTGCGCCCCCAGATAGTCAATGAAATCCTCGCGAACGACAAAATACACGCGTGCCAGCATTGCGGGCGGTTGCTCTATCACCTGTCCAATATCGATGACGCGCCGGCCTGTGAAATCATAGAAGGTGCATGACACCAATGTCCCTGTTCTCGCGAAAACGCGTCGTGTCGCGCGGGGGGGCCAAAACCGATATGCCGGAGGGGCTCTGGATCAAGTGTGAAGGCTGCCGGCAGACGGTATACCGCGCCGAGTTCGAAGAGAACGACCGGGTATGTCCCGCCTGCGGACGGCACTTCCGGATTAGCGCTTCCCGCCGCCTCGCCATTACCGTGGATGAGGGTTCTTTTCGGGAAACCCACAAAGATGTGGTTACCGCGGATCCCCTGGATTTTCACGTGGGGGAGGAAAGCTATCTCCAACGTGTTGCCCGGGCCCGGGAGAAATCCGGGCTTGACGAGGCGCTCCTCACCGGTATGGCGTGCATCGGGGAACGCGAGGTCGCCCTGGGTATCATGGAATCCGAGTTCATGATGGGAAGCATGGGCGCCGTGGTGGGTGAAAAATTCTGCCGCCTCGCCGAAGACGCGATTACGCGCCGCTGCCCCCTGGTTGTTTTCACGGCCAGCGGCGGCGCACGCATGCAGGAGGGCACCCTCGCCCTGATGCAAATGGCCAAAACGGCCAACGCCGTCCGTGAACTTCAGCAGGCGCGGTTGCCCTATATCACGATTTTAACGGATCCAACCACCGGGGGGGTGTGGGCGAGTTTCGCTTCCCTGGGCGATATCGTTCTGGCCGAACCGGGCGCCTATGTCGGCTTTGCGGGAAAGCGCCTCATTGAGGGTTCCCTAAAAATAAAATTGCCGGAAGGCTTTCAGACGGCCGAGTATCAGCTGAAAAACGGCTTTGTCGACGCCATTGTTAAGCGCCATGAAATGCGCCAGTTCCTGGTGCGGCTGGTGGCGTACCTGGAGCCGGTTAACAAAAGGGGGGTGTCGCAACCGGAATCGGGAGGCGGACATGCCCTTCCCTGATGGCGCCGGGGAGGATAACCCCCGGGCCTACCTGGATTCGCTTATTTTGCACGGCATCAAGCTGGGGCTGCAGAATATCAGCGCCATGATGGAGGCCAGCGGACGACCCCACCTGTCCCGTCCGGTCATTCATGTGGCGGGCACCAACGGCAAGGGCAGTGTGCTCGCTTTTCTTGCTTCCATACTGAACGCTTCGGGGTACCGGGTGGGGCGCTTCACCAGTCCCCATCTCCTCGATGTGACGGAACGGTTTCTATTGGACGGTGTGCCCATGCCCGAAGCGGCCTTGCGGGAAAATGTCGCCTGGTTCCAACAGGTCGCTGAAGCGACAGGACAGGTTCCAACTTTCTTTGAACTGAACACGGCCATGGCTTTTCGCTGGTTCGACCAACAGAAGGTGGATGTCGCCTTGATTGAGGTGGGCATGGGCGGGCGTTTCGATTCCACCAACATCGTCGCTCCCCTGGCCTGTGCCATTACCAATATTGATTATGACCACATGCAATACCTGGGAGATACCCTGGAAAAAATCGCGTTCGAAAAGGCGGGCATCCTCAAACCAGGCGTTCCTGCCGTGGTTGGCGTGACCAATGCCGGGGCTATGTCCGTCATTCAAAAACAGGCCCGGGAACTGGATGCACCCTTATTCGAAATTGACAAGGAATATGCGTTTTCCTCCGAGGGAACCCCGTGGATTCCGGAACTTGAGTATCAAGGCCTGGGCATGCATTTCCAGAGGATGACATTGGGCCTGGCAGGGCGGCATCAGCCGCAGAACGCCGCGATTGCCGTCAGTCTGGCCCTGCTTGTAAAGAAACACTTTGACCGCATTACCGGTGAGACGATCCGGGAAGGGCTGCGGACCGCCCGATGGCCCGGCCGTCTCGAACGGGTTCTCGATGATCCGCCTGTAATCATGGATGCCGCTCATAATACGGCGGGATGTCACACGGTCGCCGATGCGTTTGAGGAAAAGTGTGTGGTGGTTTTCTCCGTGTCTTCGGACAAGAATGCCGCGGGAATGATCGATATTCTGGCCCGGATTGCTGATCCGTTGATTTTAACCGCCTATCAGGGAGGGCGGGCGTTGTCGTTGGTGGATCTGTCCGCCCGCGCGGGGGAACACGGTGTGTTGTCCTTTCCTTCAATGAAGGAAGCCCTTGAACAGGGAATGCGGCTGGCTTCCCGCAGGAAACCGCTTCTGATTACCGGCTCCATTTACGGGGCGGGGGAAGCGCGTCGTATCCTTATGGATTGTTACGGCGCCCGCCCGGTTGTTTTCCGGTAGTTGCGACGCCCGGTTTCTCCTATAGTTCCTCATGAATCCAAGAGCGCTTTTCAGGGCTGAACGGTATTATATTCTCCTCAATCTGTCCCCGAGTTCTTTGTTTGTTATTTCCAGGAAGCATTTCCAAGGTAATCGTTCCAAGTAAAAAAATGCCGGTTGCCGTTACCACGGCAACCGGCGTAATCAGGATTCGTGTTACTTACCAGGGAAGTTTGATGAAACCACCACCACCGCCGCCTACACTCAGAACGATGCTGGCAATAATCAGGACCAGCAGGGCCAGACCGCCCAGGAACAGGTTGGTGGGATCAAGCGGATCAAAGCCGTCGCAGCAGGCGCAGCGACCGGAGGAAATCACCAGGTCAACGGGAGAGAGTCCGATGGCAACCGCGCCTGCGGCGGGATCCTGGCTGATTACGCAGCCCTTGGGTATGTCATCACTGCATTCTTCCGTTACTGCGCCCACCACAAAGCAATTCGCGTTCAGGATTGCGGTGGCATCCGCAAGCGTTTCGCCCACGACGTCGGGCACTTCGAATTCACCGGTGCATTCAGGCTCGCCTTCCACAGGGGTTTCGCCTTCGCCCTCGACGGGTTCTTCGCCCTCGCCTTCGACGGGTTCTTCACCCTCGCCTTCGACGGGTTCTTCACCCTCGCCTTCGGGCAGTTCTTCGCCCTCGCCTTCAGGCAGTTCTTCACCTTCGCCTTCGGGCAGGACTTCACCTTCGCCTTCGGGCAGGACTTCACCTTCGCCTTCGGGTAGGACTTCGCCCTCGCCTTCGGGTAGGACTTCGCCCTCGCCTTCAGGCAGGACTTCACCTTCGCCTTCGGGCAGGACTTCACCTTCGCCTTCAGGCAGGATTTCGCCTTCACCTTCGGGCAGGACTTCACCTTCGCCTTCGGGCAGGACTTCGCCTTCGCCCTCTACTACGACGGGGCACAGACCCAGGGGGTCGGTTACCGTTACGTTGAAGGTACATTCCGCAGGGCCTGATAAACCATCTGCCATGAGCACAATAAGCGGAACGGCTACTGGTTCGCCGATGTCGTCACAAGTGAACGTTGATTGTTCCACGGAAATTACAAACGCACTGGGATTGTTTTCATAGGCACCGGCACAATCCTGATACAGGTAAGTAATTGCTTCTGTGGAATAAAGCGCAGCGGCGGCGAAGACGCTGGCAATACCGCTGTCATCCAATTCCACCGTGATGTCCTGGCAGGTTAATACCGGCGGGGCAGAGCTATCGCATTGTGACTGGGCATTGCCAGACAGCACAAGCCCCATAACGCACAGGCATGCGGTAAGCAGGAATGAATACTTTGAGTGTTGGTTCATAATGGTGGCCTCCATGTTTTTGTCCCGGTTAAGATAAACAGCGCATCCCTTGACTGGTGCCCCTTTGGGGCCGCTCATAAGCGGAGTAATTCTAGCAATAGAAACGCCAAAAGTCAACAGAAAAATAATGTTTTTTGCCCATCGCTCCGAAATGTGCGATTAGTTTGGGGAAGACGGGTAATATCAATTTTAAAAGAGTCAAAAGTAACTGGCTGTGCTGCCAGCGATTTTTTTTCTCCCGGACGTTGTATGATATAAGGATTGTCACTACAGGAAGGCTTATTGGGATCCAGGTACCTGTAATCCCTGTCGGGTGAAAGGCGCGTTCGATGCGTTTCGTTTTAATCCCTCTGTTTTTAATGCTGGTCTTGGGTATTCAAGGGTACACGGAAGAGAAGCTGATCCCGTTGCTGGAACAAAACGCCGCCGCCGCGGGAGAGGCCATGGCCTTGTGTCATCACTATGTGAATGGGTGGCTGGCCCAGGCGGATCCCGAAACGGGACTATTGCCCCGGAATCTTACGGGAGACTCGTTCTGGAATGCTAAGGATGCCGCGGCTGACAATTATCCTTTCCTTGTGCTTACGTCCGGCATTTCAGGCTTGTACCATCTGCGGCGGTCGGCGGAGCATATTCTGGAGCAGGAACAACGCCTGGCAAGCCGTGAAGATGGCTTGCCCGTTGTGTATGATTTTGGCGCCCGCGCTCGCTCGGAAAATAACGCCGCGCCCGATCTGATTTTTGGTGCCGCGGAATATGTCAAGGACGGGTTGATGCCGGTCGTGGAATGGATGGGGTCCGGACCCTGGCTGGACAGGATGCATGTGCTGGTGCGGGCCCTCTATGCTGAGGCGGAACGCACCCTTCCCCCGGACAAATCACCTTCGGAAAACGTCGAAGTATGCGGCGATCTGATGCAGGCCATGAGCCGCCTCTATTGGAATTCGGGGGATCCCTGGTATAAGGAACAATGCTTTCGCCTTGCGGACCGTTACTTGTTTGAACGGCCCGTGGCGTCCATGGAGACGATCCGGCTTCGAGACCATGGTTGTGAAGTCATCGGGGGCCTGTCCGAAATATATGTCATTGCCGCCCGCGAGGATGCCGACAGACACGAACGGTATCGCCCGGCTTTGTACGCGCTCCTGGACCTGATAATGGAGAAGGGGATAAACGAGGATGGCATGATGCCGGAGTGGTTCAATCCGAAAAGCGGTGAACAGCAGTGGGAGCGCGTAAGTGACGGGTGGGGGTATGTTTATGACGCCTTCCTTACCGTTGCGTTGGTGGACAACAATGAGCGCTACAGGAATGCGGTTCTTCATGCCCTGAACAACATCCACAAGTACTTGGGCGCGGATTGGGAAGGGGGCAGCGCCGACGGATATGCCGACAGTATCGAAGGGGCCCTGAACTTGTTAAATCGTCTTCCCGTTGTCAACGCGTTTGAATGGGTTGACCAGTCAATGTGGCATGTCTTTGACCGGCAGCGGTCGGATGGAATCCTGGAGGGATGGCACGGCGACGGCAATTCGGCGCGCACTTCCCTGATGTACGCACTCTGGAAAACCCAGGGAACCGCCGTGCATCCATGGCGCGAGGATGTGCGTCTTGGTGGTGTGGTTGATGAACGGGGCGCGTTGCACCTGCTGGTCAAAGCGGAATGGAAGTGGCAGGGCAACGTAGTTGTGGACCGCCCGCGCCATCGTGAGTACCTGAACCTGCCCCTGGAGTATCCTCGTATCAACCAGTTTCCGGAATGGTTCACCGTATCGCGGGACGCTGAATATGTCGTCCAGATGAATGGGGAAGCGCCGGAAACCGTTTCAGGGGAAGTTCTCTGGCAGTTTCCGATGGTTTTGGAGCCCGGACAGCAATGTCACCTGGTCATTACACCGTTGACTGCGGGGAACCCCCCGAAAAAAGTCAGTGGTGATGGCTTCCGTGCCTTGAAATATACGCCCCGAACAGCCGCACAGGCGTTGGCATGGCAACAGGAAGTGCGCGCACATCTGGCCGATTTGCTTGGTGTGTCCCTGAAGCTTTCCGATGAAAGCGTAAAGATGGAATCCAGGGTGATTTCGGAGGGAAACAAAAGAGATTATTTGCGTCGGGATATTTTGCTGGGCATCGGGGCGGAACCGGACATTCCCGCGATTTTGACGCTGCCGTTAAATAGGGGGGACGGTCCGTTTCCCGCAGTGGTTTGCATACATGGACATGGCGCCGACCGTGAGACCGTCTACGAACAAGATAACGCCTATCATGGGTTTGCCGGGGCGCTTGCCGGCGCCGGGGTCGTGACGATCGCCGTGGATGTCGGGCAGCATCAGAAACGGGAAGCGAGCAAAACGCTGATGGGAGAGCGCCTGCAGGACCTCATGGGGTGTGTGGATTATCTGGAAACGCTGCCTGAGGTGGATTCCGGACGCATCGGATGCGCCGGTCTGTCCCTTGGGGGCGAAATGGCCATGTGGCTTGGCGCCATGGACACTCGTATTCGTGCGACGGTCAGCGCCGGGTTCTTAACCTTCATGAACCAGATGGAGCGCAACCACTGTATGTGCTGGAAAGAGGCGGGCATGCGGGAATTGATCGACTTTCCGGATATTTATGCGCTCGTCGCGCCACGCGCGCTTATGTGTCAGGTGGGACGTCAGGAACCTGTGACGCAATTCAATACGGTTTTGGCGGACAGGGCCTTCGGCCAACTCCATCAAACCTTTATGGATCTCAATGCCGGGAATCGTGTCGTATTGGATATCCATGAAGGGGGACATGAAGTGGATCTTGCTACGATGGCGCCCTTTTTACTGGGAAACCTGTGTCCTGACAGGGCAACTGCCAAAATCTGAAATAATCGGGACTATGCTTTACGAGGAAATTGTTTCATAGAAAAGAATTAATAATGCTATGCGGTGGTTCGGTATTATGAAATTTTTCACAGTAGGCCCTTGGTCGCAGGTGTTTTAATGGATGATTATTTTTGTGACTTTTTGACATGGATTGTGTATAATTCAATATGACGTGATGCAGGATTTTTCCCTTCTCGTGAATATCCGATTGTTAGTCTTCAATTGTTTGATCGTTTAAGAAACAGGGTTGATGTTTATTGGTAAGCAGCACAAGGAACGATAAAATCATGTTATGTTCTTCTTTCGTCTGCAAGCGGGCGGACAAAATGCATGTCGTTAGCGCGACACTCCTGTTTATTTGTTCCCTTTTACTGGCCGCGGTACCCTCTGCGCGGGCGGACCTGCTGGATGTCTATGAAAGCGATGGCATCTTGCGCGACCTCATCGTGCTGGAAGGGGACCTCGTGGAGATTAATACAGGCAGCAGTCCGCCTGTTTTCACGGTGGATGCATCCCCTATCGGGTACATCTACAAGGGGCGCGTAGTGGATGGAGCGGCCGTTTTTGATTTTGACGATGTATACATTGATCAAAGCATCAGTGTGTCCGTCCTTGGTAATCGTCCCTTGGTGATTTCGGCCAAGGGCGACATGACCGTGGGCGCTTCCTTTGATGTGTCCGCCGGTGTCGCGGGCGGCGGTTCGGGGGGCACGGGCGGACCTGCGGGCACAGGTGGCACGGGTGGTGCAGGCGGTGCGGGTGGTGCGGGTGGTGCGGGCGGTGTCGGCGGCGGCGGTGGCGATGCCAATCCCGCGTCCGCTCCGGGTGAAGACGGTGGTTTGGGCCTGGGTAGTGGCGCCGGACAGCCCGGGGAAGCTGGGTCTCCCGGTGGCGTAGCTTCCGGCACCGGCCAACGGGGTGGTTCCGGTTTTGGTAACCCTTTGGAATATGGCGGCGCGGGCGGCCAGTCCGGCCAGACGGGAGGTGCCGCGGGAACGGGCTCTACAATTGCCGGCGCGGCCCTGGGCGACAAAACGCGTGCGCTTTTGCTCGATGGACGCGGTGGTACGCTGGTTAACATCACATGGCCTGTGACCCTGACCTATGGTTTGCCCGGATCCGGAGGTAATGACGGCGATGACGGCGAGCCCGCGAGGACAGGCAATATTTTCAATTATGTGTATACCAACGCGACCGCTGGGGGTACGGGCGCTGTCGGATCTGCCGGTCAAGCGCCGGTATTCGCCGCTGACCCGTCCTCTCTGCTTCTTGCCGGTGGGCCTGGTGGCGGTGGCGGTGGTGGTGGCGCTGGCGGCGGCGGTGGTGGCGGCGGTGGTGGTGGCGGCGGCGGCCAAGGCGGTAACGGCGGCGGTGGCGGTGGCAGTACTGCTTTTGATAGTTTTACAATTTTGGGTATTTCTGTCCCGGCGATGGCTTTTGGTGGTGGTGGCGGCGGTGGTGCTGCCGGCGGCAGCACGGGTGTTGGTGGTGCTGGCGCTGGTGGTGGTGGCGGTGGCGGTATGTCTGGTGCCCCGGGCCAGCAGGGGGGCCAAGGTGGCTCTGCCGTTGGTAGCGCAGGACAGGCGGGCGGCGACGGGCAGTTGGATTTAGGCGGTTTTTTTGGCCAGGGCGGTGACCCGGGCACGGGCGGTGCGGGCGGCACCGGCGGCACCGGCGGCGCAGGTGGTGCAGGTGGCGCAGGTGGTCAGGGTGGTGTCGGTGCGGCTGGTGGCGGGTGTATTGTCCTCGCGGCGCGCGGACTTTTGGAGGTTAAAGAAGGGGCTCAATTTAATATCTCCGCGGCGGTCCCGGGCACAGGCGCGGGTGGCGCTGCTGGCGGTGGTTCACGTACAGGCGCCGATGGCGATGATCCAAGCGCTGGCGGCGCGGGCGGCGCTTCCGGGGGCACCTTGTTTGAAGGTGCGATCCCGGGATGGCTTCTGGATATTCTCACCGGTGGTTCTGGCGGTTCGGGCGGTGATGGCGGCAGCGGCGGACGCGGCGGCGACAGTGCGACTGGTGGGACCGGCGGCGGCGGCGGCGCAGGCGGGTACGGCGCGCCGGGTATGGTAAAACTGGCGGGGTCCATTATTCTGGTCGATCAGGCCGGTGCGGCGACGCCCCGGGTGGTCGCCAACAATGCCGGCGGTACCGCCCCTGAAAACAACGGCAAATTCAGCTTCATCTCCAATATGACGGCTGCGGCGCGTGCGGCAAACCAGCCAGCCTTCAGCACCGCGAATGTCGCTAAAGGCTTTAATGCTTATGATGATTTCCTGAAGGCCTTTAACGCCTATGTTTTCCTGGAAACACCGTTGATTCCGAATCTGCTCGGCGGTCCTGCCCAGCACGGCTGGTGTCTGGAGAATTACTGGAATCAGACGGAAGTCGAAGCGTTGGCGCCATCGGGCACCTTTGGCGACGTTACCTACTGGCAGTTCCCAAGTATTTTTGAGGGCTTCGACCAACTGGTGATCAAAAACACCGGTGGACAAAGCACAATCCGTGACCTCACGCTTACTGTCGGCGACAACAATCCGAGGCTTATCCGCGGTAACGGCGGCGTGCCCGGAGAATTGCCTCCCTTGGCTTCCTGGACCACTACGGTGCCTGCCGGCGCGGCAGTTTTGATCAACGCCGAGGGCGAAGGTGCCGGAGAAGAGGGCAGCTTCTACGTCAGCGATGGCACCCTGGGCGACTTGATTGCCAACAGCGGCACGATTACTATTGATACGGGTGACCTGGGCGGCGGCCCGGGCACGCTTACCTTTGGTGGCAACACCTATGAAGCGCGCACGGATCTCCGGTATGACACCGGTCAGGAAGTGGCCGTCTTTGAGTTCGAAAACATTACCGTGGCCAGCGGGGTGACGGTTAACGTTATTGGCAATAGGCCGCTGTCGCTTGCCGCGCGCAGTGATATCAATTGGGCGGCGGATGTGACCGTTCCCGCCGGTACGCTTGGTGGTGGTGCGGGCGGTACAGGGGGTGTAGGCGGTGTAGCGGGCACGGGCGGCACGGGTGGCACGGGCGGCACAGGTGGTGCTGGTGGCGGCGGTGGCCGCGGCGGCGGCGCGGATACCATCCGGGGCGCCCAGGGTAACGGTGAGCACGGTTTCCCGGGCTTGGCAGGCATTGCAGGCAATGCCGGCAGTCCTGGAGCAGGGGGAGAGCCAGGTGCCGACGGGACCCCCGGTAGCGTGGGCTTTGGTCTTGCCAGCACTCGCGGTAACGGTGGTTCGGGTGGTCCCGGCGGTGATGCTGGTACAGCCGGTGCGGCCGGCACGGCCGGTGGACAGGCGGCTGGCGGTTTGGGCAAAGATGTAACCGAGGGTATTGCAAACAAGTATGGTGAGGACGGCACATCAAATGCAGGTGTAACCCCGGCAGCAGCGGGTGCGGGCGGCACTGGTGGCACAGCGCTTGCCGGTGATAATGCCGCCTACACGGATATATCTATTTTCGCATCTGGACTGGGTCTTGCGGCCGGTTCTGGTGGTGGTGGCGGTGGCGGCGGTGGCGGTGGCGGCGGCGGTGGCGGCGGTGGCGGTGGCGGCGGCGGTTCCGGCGGTTCCGGCGGCGGCGGTGGCGCAGGTGGCCAGTTTGACGGCGTATTTGGTGTGGGTGCCTATCGTGCGGCCGGTGGTGGAGGAGGTGGTTATACGGCTGGCGGCGGGGGTACGGCTGCATCGGGCACCACGTGGACGCCTTCACCCGCAGGTGGTGGCGCGGGTGCTTTGGGTGGTGGCGGCGGTACGGGCGGTACGGGCCGTCCCGGCGGCGGTGGTGGTGCAGGTGGTACGGGTGCGGCCGGTGGCGGAGCCTTTGTCCTTTCCGCGCGCGGTTTGTTAAATATTGCGAGTTCCTGCACCTTTAGTGTGGATGCGGGGGCGCGGGCCAGCGGTTCAGCCGGAACTGGTCAGGGCACTTCTCCTCAGGGACCGACCTCCGGTTCTGACGGTCTTGCCGGTGCCGATGGTGGTGCGGGAGCAGGCCTGTTAGGCTTGGGCATTCTCTCCGGTAATGGCGGCGCAGGCGGTGATGGTGGTTCCGGTGGAGGTGGTGGCGCCGGCGGTAGTGGCGGCGCGGGTAGCGCGGGCGCTGGCGGCGGCTATGGCGTGCCGGGCATGGTGAAACTGCATGGTTCCGTTGTGTTGGCCGGAGGTGCTCAGGTAAGCGCCGGCAATGTGGCCGGCTCGGATCCGAATCAAAACGGCGCGGTGACGGTCATTTCCAACATGACTTCCGCTTCGTTGACGCCCAATCTGCCGCAGGCGGCCACGGCAAGCCTGGTGCAGGGCATCACGACCCACGTGCCCTATCTTACGGCATTCAATCCGTTGATTGGTGCCCGTACGCCGATCATTCCGAACTTGGTGTCCGGTGCCGCCACGCGTGGTTGGTGCCTGCCCGGATACTGGAATGACGGGGATGAGAATCCCGTCTTTACAACGGAAAACGACCTCGAGTTCCGGGTCTTCCGCATGGTGGACGGCACCTCCGTATTCGAGGGCTTTGACCAGGTGGTGATCCGGAATACCAACAGTTCCGGACAGATCGAAGATGTGACCATCATCGTCGGCGCGAACCCGGCGGTGCCGATTGACGGCGATGGCGGCACGGCGGGCATCCTGGCGGCCGGTCAAACGTGGACAACCTGTGTCCCGGCCGGCGCCTATATCTCCGTGCCCGGCGCCAGCGGCACCGGACCCGGCGACGGGCCTGTGGCCTTGTTCAGCGCCTCGCCAATCTCCGGTCCCTATAACCTGGCGGTAGAATTCTTTGACCAGTCCCTGACGGGCGCGCAGCCCATTCATACTTGGGAGTGGCTCTTTGGCGATGGTGGCAGCAGCAACGACCAGAATCCGGTGCATACCTATACGGCGCCCGGTGTCTATACGGTCTCTTTGAGTGTTACGTCTGACATCGGTACCAATATTCTGACGAAGGAAGGCTACATCGTCGTCACGGAGCCGGTGGGCCCGATGGCGGATTTCTCCGGCGGCCCCACCAGCATACTGACAGGTGAGACCGTATTCTTCGGGGATGCCTCCGTGCCGGGGACGGCTCAGATTACCTCGTGGGCATGGACCTTTGGCGATGGCGGAACCAGCGCGCTCAAGAGTCCTTCCCATGCCTATATGGCGCCCGGGGTTTACGATGTGTCCCTGACCGTGACAACCAGCATCGGTTCGGACACCAAGGCGGTCACCGGCTATGTGGTGGTATCCGCTCCGCCCGATCCGGTGCCGCCCGTGGCGGACTTTACCGCATGGCCGACCGAGATCATGATCGGCCAAAGCGTCCAGTTTGCGGATATGTCCATGCCCGGTTCCGCGCCGATCGCGGAATGGATATGGGACTTCGGCGATACCCAGGGCGGTGTGGGACAGGCCCCGGTTCACACCTATAATTCGCCGGGCTTGTACACGGTCGCCCTGACGGTGAATTCGGCCAGCGGCAACAACACGCTCGTCAAGGAAGCATATGTGCATGTGACGGCGCCCGGCGGGCCTACCGCCAATTTCATGGGCGTGCCCAACATCGGCACGAGCCCGCTGACCGTTGCGTTCACCGATATGTCACTACCGGGTGATGAGCCCATTACCGGGTGGCTGTGGGAGTTCGGCGACGGTGGCAGCAGTACGGACCCCGCGCCGGTCTATACCTACCTCAACGCGGGTGTGTACACCGTGTCTCTGACGGTAACGACGATCGCTGGCGGTGATCAGCGCATTCGTGACAATTACATCACCGTCAATGCGCCTAAAGGGCCGACGGCTGAGTTTACCGCCGTGCCTACCGGCGGACTGGAACCGCTCACGGTTCAATTCGTCGACTTGTCGCTTCCCGGCGACAGGCCCATTACCGCCTGGCAGTGGAACTTTGGCGACGGCGGCACCAGTGCGGAACCTTCGCCGGCCCATGTCTACAACAATGCCGGCACGTATACGGTCCAGCTCACTGTTACCACGGAAGTGGGCAGTGATGATGTTATCGCCGCCAATTTAATCAATGTAACGACGCCGGGCGGGCCGACCGCAGACTTCACCGGCTATCCCGCCTCGGGCCACGCGCCGCTGACCGTGCAGTTTGCCAGCCAGTCTCAGGCCGGCGATACGCCGATCACCAGTTGGGCCTGGGACTTCGGGGATGGCGCGACCAGCACGGAACAGGCTCCGATACATGAGTACCCGAACGCGGGTGCCTACGATGTGAGCCTGACGGTTACCGCGAATGACGGCAGTTCTGATGAAGAACTTAAGGCCGGATTCGTGGTGGCCAGTGTGCCGGATTCGCTGACCGCGAATTTTGTGGCCAGCGTGACTTCGGGTTCGGCGCCTCTCGTGGTGCAGTTCGCCGATCTCTCGTCAGCCGGTAGCCAGACCATCACCAGTTGGGCGTGGGACTTTGGTGACGGCGCGACCTCGGATCAACAGCATCCACAGTACACCTATCTGGCCGATGGTGCGTACACTGTGAAACTGACCGTTAACACGGCCATTGACAGTGACACACTGGAAAAGGCCGCTTATATCAACGTGTCGCCCCAGATGCCGGCGGCAGGTCTATTCGGATTGCTTGCCCTGGTGGCGGCTTCCGCTGCGGCGGGTGTGCGCGTGCTTAACCGAAGGAAAAAATAATTCCCTGACACCATGAAACATCACCGCCGGATATCTCAGGATGTCCGGCGGTTCTCTTTGAACTTAACGCGGCGGTTGAAGACAGAAATGCCTGCTGAAAGAAACAATACAATGGACGCAAGAATCTTGCAGCAGGCATCACCAGAAGTGTGTCTGACCGTCCTTCTGGTCCTTTAGGTCATTGGTGTCCTTTGGCCAAAAAAGCACTTTCTATTCCAAACACGTATGAGACAATAGCAGTCGCCTCGTCTTGAAAATTTGTATGTTGTTCACGTTTCAGCGTGCTAGGCGTACAATCAAAACCGAAAGTTATGCTGCCAAATCCAGCACACTGAAGTGTGAACAACATGCTTGTTTTCATTGTTTATGGCGCAGGCAAAATCTTCATGACGGACTGCCCCTGGAAACGATCAATGAAGAATGGAATCCCGTCATTGAGTCGTCTTGGCGGGCGTCGGCCCCATTTCAAAGCGCAGGATGCCGCCCTGTGCGATTTCACCATGGTCCAGCCAGAACCGGTCCAAGGGAACATCGTTCAGGAGCAGGCGTTGTATGTAAGGATTTTCGGAGGGATTGTTCTCGGCGATAACGGTCAGGGTTATGCCCGCATCCATACGCACTACCGCCCGCTCGAAGAGGGGGGAACTGATCCAGTATCGGCTGGTGCCCGCGACGGGATACAATCCCAGGGCGCTTAGCACATACCAGGCGGACAGGGTGCCGCAATCATCGTTGCCGTCGAGGCCGACATAATCATCATTGTATTTGCTTTCCTGCAGCCGGCGCACCCATTTCTGAGTGAGATCGGGGCGGCCGGCATCGTTGAACAGGAAGGCCGCGTGGAAGTAGGGTTCGTTGCCGTGCCAGTAATAGGCGCCGGGATGCCAGTTCCCAAGACGTTTCCGGTTTTTTTCAAGGTAGGCTTCCAATTCCGAAACAAACACCCCGTCGCCACCGATGGTGGCGATGAGCCCTTCCGGGTCAAAAGGCGCGGCCCAGCGCCATTGCATTGCGCTGCCTTCGCAGTAGGCCGAGGTGTATTTTCCGTCAAAGTCGGTATAAGTCAGTTTGTAGGGATCGATCTCATCGGCAAAGACACCGGCCGAGTTCCGGGGATGAAAAAAGCGGTTGTCCGGGTTCCACAGGTTGCGGTAGGAGGTGGCGCGATGGGCGAATACCCGCGCGTCCTCCGTCTTGCCCAGGGCGGCGGCGAGCAGGGACAGCGAATGGTCCGCCCAGGCATACTCGAAGGTAGATGCGACCGACTTTTTCATTTTGTCCGAGGGGCAATAGTTCAGTCGCAGATATTCCGCCAAACCGTCGCGGCCGCCGAAACGGCAACCAGCGGGAACCCCCTCCTGCGCGGTGCGGCGCATGGCCGCATAGGCCGTTTCGATATCAAAATCCTGAATACCCTTCAGCCAGGCCTCGGTTATCGTCATGTCCGCCGGGGTGCCAAACATGCTGTTGGTATACCCGCATCCGGAGGGCCACCGCGGCAGGCAGCCCCCGCCCGCCTTGGACATTTCCACCAGGGACACCATCATGTCACGCTGCTCCGAGCGGGCCACCAGGTTGAACAAGGGATGTACCGTGCGGAAGGTGTCCCACAGGGAGAAGTCCGTGTAGTACTTGAACCCGTCGGCGGTATGCACCTGCTTGTCGAAACCGCGATACTCCCTGTTGGCGTCGGTGAACAGGGAAGGCATCTGAAAGGCGCGGTACAAGGCGGTATAGAAAATGCGCCGCTGCCTGTCGGTGCCGCCGGTCACCTGGATGGTCTGAAAGCGCCGTTCCCAGGCGTCGCGGGCATTGGCAAACAGCGCTTCAAAGGATTTTCCGCCGGTTTCGGTGTCCAGGTTCAGGCGGGCATTGGCGATACTGACCGGCGACACGGCCAGGCGCAGCTCCAGCGGTTCACCGGAAACGGCCGGGTCAAAACCGATGTGGGCGCCGATGGCATTGCCCGCCGCACCGTTTCCTCCCTGGCGGACCGTTTCGCCCACCCAGGTGCTGTATTGTTTGAACGGATGGCTGAACCGGGCTACAAAGAACAGGTCCAGTCCGTCATATCGCCCGGAGAAAGAGCCGAAGTAACGCACGGAACCTTCCATTTCACGGCTTTCCGGGAGGAGTTGGAAAACCCCGTCTTCGCATCGACCATTGCCTAACGCGCTGGTTACGTCGAAGCGCAGAAAGGGGACGCTGCCCTCCGGGAAGGTATATCGGTGAATCCCCGTGTGGGCGGTTGCCGTCAATTCGGCCAATATGTCCGTTTTCCCCAGTTTAACCGCGTAATAGCCCGGGAAGGCCGCTTCCTCCGCGTGTGAAAACCGGACAAACGGCTTTTCTCCGGCCCCCGTTGCCGTTGCGTCGAGGGTTGGGAATATCCTGAAATTACCTCCCTCGCGCACACCCGCTCCCACGACGCGTGTATGGCTGAAACCGATGATCTTGTTGTCGCCGTAATAATAGCCGGAATAATTCAGGGCCTCCGCGTTAAGCAGCAATGATGCCGTATCCGGTGCCAGGCGCACCAGGCCAAAGGGAACGCAGGCGGCCGGGTTATTGTTGGCGCACATGTAATATACGCCGCCGGTGCCGATGAAAGGATCCACGGAAGCGCCCAGCGGTCCGGCGAATACGGGCACCGGAAGGGCGCCGGGTTTCTTGCTGACCACATGAGAGTAAACACCATACAGGGAGAGCAGAAACAGCACCGGCGATGCCAGGAGCAGTGCCAGGACAAGCGCCACATATTTCAACCACTTTTTCATTCAGGCGTCTCCGGGGAAGTAGACATCAAGCAGCAGTCTGTTCTGAAAATAAGTTCGGAAGGCAGGGATTGACCCCAGCGAATGTAGTGAGCCGGGTCTGTCCCTGACTTCCGAACGAACCCATTTTCATTGTTTCTGGTGGAGCCACAAGGCTCATAAGGAACTGTGGAGTCGTTGAAAAAACCGACTAAACATAAAACACAAGAGAAAAACGGGACTGACGCAAGAATTTACGCAGTAAATTCGGGTCTGTCCCACAGTTTTTCGCGCGAGATGTACAAGAAGGGGACTTTTTCAATACCTTCACTGTCCCAGCTTTCACGGTACGGATACAAAACCATAATAGTAGATGCGGCCGGGCTGTTACAAAATCAGATGAACCCTGTGCTCGTCCGATACTCAGTTCTGTCCCGTTGGCGCCAGATCTTCCACCCAGATATTACGAAACTGCACCCGGTTCTTGTGTGATTGCAGCCGGATGGATCCCGGGTCTTTGGGCGGGGATACCGGCGGTTTCTTGGCGTCACCGGAAGTTCCGCGGGGCATTTCCCGGTCCTTTTGCACCACCACCCCGTTATGCAGCACTGTCATGCGCGCGTTTTCGAGCAAATTGCCCTGGTCGTCAAAGCGGGCCGCGCGGAACTCGATATCATAGGTCTGCCATTGCAGCGGCGGCAGGCACATATTCACCCAGGGCGCGGAAATGCGGTAGATGGCGCCGCATTCGTTCCAATACCCGGGCAGGCCGTAACTGTCCAGTATCTGCACTTCGTAATAGTGCTGCAGGAACACGCCGCTGTTGCCCCGTTCCTGGCCGCGCGCGTCCGGCAACAGCGGAATCCGGAACTCCAGATGGAGCCGGCAATCGCTGAACTTGCGCCGCGTTTCGATGGTGCTCAGGTTCGGGTTCGCCTGCAGGATACCGCCCTCCAGGCTGTCCCAGCCGCTGCCTTTTGGAAACCGGCCCCATTCCGCAAATCCGGAACCGTCGAATAAGATGATGGCCCCTTCCGGCGGAGGTGCGCCCAGGGAGGGAGGTGTCAAGAGGAAACGTTCCATCTCAAAAATGCCGGCCTTGTCACCGCCGCGTCCGCCGTGGAAACGGCCTTCCTTGATTTCTCCGTAGTAGAACCCATCATCGAAATTCAGCACACCGCCGTTGCTTGTCGCGGTGATCACGGCGTCCGGGGGCACCCGCTGATACAGGGCTTCAGCCAGAGTGATCTGGTATTGGTTGTTTCCCAGGGGAACAACCTGCGCGGTAATATCGGGGTGCTTGTCCTCGCCGGTTTTCCAAAGGCCTTTCCAGTCTCCCAGGAAGGGGTCGGTGATCCCGGCACAGGAGTCGGCCACCGCCTCTTCCGCCCGGGCCTGAAAGACCCATGCAATACCGCAAAGCAATAGAAGCGGAAGGAGGCGGGTGAAGTACGGCAACTCCGTAAGTCGTGTCGGGATACTGAAGTGGATTCGGCTTGTACGATGCGCGTTCACCATAGGTTAATCTCCTGGGCCGGTTGTGGAAACGGCCGCCGCAGTGGCGGCGACCGTCTTCTAAAAACAAGTCTGTATAAGCTATTTTAGTCAGCGGAGAGGGCCAATTCAATCTCTCGACAGAATCCCGGGAGATCTTCCGGGATGCGGCTGGTAATGATATTGCCGTCACGGACCAGGGGCGCATCTTCATAGAGCGCGCCTGCCGCGCGCAGTTCATCGGCGACCTTGCTGTAGGCGGTGACCTTTTTATCCTTCAGCACGCCCGCACTGATGAGCACCTGTGGGCCGTGACAGACGGCTGCGGTGGGCTTGCCGGATTCAGCCACGGCTCTGACGAAGGCAAGAATATTTTCATGCTCCCGCAGGCAGGCCGGGGATTTGCCGCCGGGAATGACCACGGCGTCAAATTCCTCCGGCGTTACTTCGTCCACGCCTTTTTCTATACGCACGCGGATGTCGCTGTTGTACGCTTTCGCGTAGCCGGGCGCAAGGCCTACCACGGTAACGGATGCGCCGCGATTCGTCAGGTAGCCGAGCGGCACCAGCGCTTCGGCGTCATGGACGCCCTCGCACACGAGAAGAGCCACCCGCTTCCCGGTCAGGTCGAACGGGGCGGTATCTTCTTGCGTTTCGGCTTGGGCGGCATACGGGGCCACGGCGGTCAGCGCGCCGAGGAAGACGGTTAAGAGTCGGTGATTCAGGCTCATGAAAAAGGTTCCTTATCGGTTGCGGTTTTCCCGGTTGTTGTATGTTGCGAAACTGGATCCATCCGCCTCCTAAAGAAACAGGCGATTTCAGGGGCTTACGGTGACCGCGCCTCCGTCCGGGATCCCCGGCGCGGCATACCAGCTCTCAAGGAAACGGGACAGCGGGCCGTTGTATTCCGCCCACAGGATATTCATCCATGTCAATTGATCCCCGGCGGCATAGTAGAGGCGTGTTTTCCCGTCATGTTCTATGAGGTCCGGATCCGAGACATTGATGCCTTCCCCCAGCGCGGCGGGGGAGAGGACAGGGTTGGCGGCGCTGCGTTCCCACCCTTTCAAGTCTTTTGAGCGGGTGATATAGGTCTCAAAGAACCAGCGCGGTTCGCGCCGTTCCAGGTAAAGGACATAGTAAAAACCGTTGGCATGGGTGATAAAAGGGCAGGCCGTATACCGGTTTGTGCCGAAGGTCGCTTCCGGTACCTTGGTCCAGGTCTTCAGGTCCGGGGAAACGGCGAATTTGGTGGTGAACGCGGGATAGGCCGGGTCGTTGGACTCGTAGGCCATGGCGAAACCTTCCGGCCCCCGGCAGACGGAACTGTTGAAAAGATGTTCGTTTTCCTGGACGATGGCCACCGTGCTTTCCCACGCCTTCAGATCGCGGGAGGAGAAACAAGTGACATCGTTCCAGTTGCCCTCTTCCCAGCGTGAGGCAAAGGCGTAAAAGGTGTCCTCATGCACGAAAGCGCTGGCAAGCCCGTAACCCTCCGCGAAGCGGGCGATCTCGGCGCCGGTCTCCGCGTCGCGAAGCAGCAGGTAGTAATCGGCCTGGGTGCCGCCCTGTCCCGGGCGTATGCATTCCATGCGACAGAGCCGTCCCTGCCAGTGCACATGGGACACCTCGCACAAGTCGCGGATGACCGTTTCCCGGCGTTCCAACACCGGTCCGGCGGCGGTCAGGGCGGGCGGCGCCATGGACGCAAAAAGGTCGGTGGGCCAGTGGGTCAGCCGGTAAAAACCTTCAGGCACCGGCTGGGTAAACTGGACGTAGGCTTTTACGTCCCCCGTCGTTGTGAAACCGAGGGCGTTAACGGAATCCGTGTCCACCTTGACACCGAATACTTTGTAACCCATCACCGTGGAATCTTCAAGGTCCACATGAAAATATTTTCCGTTTTGAACGCTTACAATGATGCCGTCGCTGGGCGTGCCCACTGGCTGGGAAAAGTTGAGCACCACCATGTTGCATCGTGTTGCCTTTGCACGCGTGTACGTGTGAAAGCCGAAATTGCCGCCCTTCAAGGCGCACTGCGGGCTGGCCATGACGCAGTCCTCAAAGTAGACATCGGGCCGGTCGGGCATGGATTCATTTTCCACACGCACATAGGCCGCGGCCGTGTCGCCCCACCAGTCCAACGCCCACAGGCCGCACCTGCGGAACACGATGGGCTCGTCCGTGCGGGACAGGCAACTGGCAACACCCGCCCCGAAGGCGCGCCCGATACTGACGCAATCCTCCACCACCACAGTAAAAGGTTCCACCCGGTTGGTGCAGTCCCAGAACAGGCCGGCATCGGCGCCCGTCGCATACAAGCGGCGCAATTGCCAGCGGTCCCAGCAGATGGCGGAAAAGGTGGCATCCTTATGTTCTTCCGACCAGCCCTGTTGCGTGGCGCGGATGGTGCTCCACCAGTCGTAACTCTTGAATCCCTTGGTCGGATCGCCGGAATCGATGACCGCCCAGCCCGAGGCGCCGGAACCCAACCCCCCGTCCCAGTCGCCCACAAGCGTGTTATAAGCCCCGGCCGCGCCGGGATGGGCGGGCGCAAGATTGGCTTCCATGTACGTGTCCGGACGCACCACGATCGTGTGGCCGCCCTTGTCATCCGGTACGGCGTCCAGCGCCGCCTGCAGGGTGGTAAAGGCCGTACGCCAGCTCAGGCCGTCGGTGTTATCGCCCAGTTTGGAAACATAAAACATTACGCCCTGTAATGCCTCCTCTTCGGCAGGAACAGGTTGTCCGAGGGCTGTCATGGTGACGCTGAGCACGAACAAAACGAGCGATAAGGTGCTACTGGTGCGCATAAAAGGTGTCCTTCCGTATTTGTTTCAAAAGCAAACGCAAAGGGGAAATGGTCAATGCCACGCGGCAGATCCCGCCTTTGTGCTCCAGAGACAGGATTCATCCGAATGAGGTGAGGCTTTTCTGTAACCTGACCCTTGAGTGGATTACATTCATCATACTTGATATCTTGGGTGGCCGGCAACCCGTAAATCCACGCGGTTCGTATTGCGATACCAAAGTCACCTGAAACGACATCCAGGATGCTTTTCTGGGAACGCCACTCGCCTGAGTGGCCGCAAAAGAAGTGCTGATATCCATTAGGATTCAACCTTATCTGTAGGCAGGATTGTGATCATGCGGGAATTTCAGTGCATACTATTTTTTCAGCCTAAATGGTATGCTTGCGTTTCTGTGTTTCTGGGAAGGGGATATTTGGCGGGGTTGTTTGATAGGAAGGAACCGCTTGTGCAATGATTCTGAAAACAATCAACTATAGAGCCTCTTGCAAAACCCTGCGGCACATACCGCCCATACCGCCGACAAAATGCATGCTACCGCAGCGATGCGCAAAAATCAAGATGTTTTTGCTTTTTCACTCTTCATAGCGGTAGTTTTTGCATAAAATATGGTGTCATACGTATACCACAACCTCCGGTTTAACGGCCGGAACCTGAAAAGGCCCTCAATCAAGGCTTTTTCAGCCTATCAGTCGGAAGACTTGTGCCGCCGTTAAT
>Ga0123335_1001706_pt1 | contig 34901 bp, 37 predicted proteins | sample BiotimSIPDNA_2_FD_89707 | JGI IMG/M metagenome (GOLD analysis project Ga0123335, IMG submission 89707) | Anaerobic biogas reactor microbial communites from Washington, USA - Biogas_R2 time_0 SIP DNA | ecosystem: Engineered > Bioreactor > Anaerobic > Unclassified | place: Washington, USA... | reverse complement strand
TATGCCGTGTCCCACAAACTTCCGTACAACGCTGAAACCGTTGGCTTCGGCGTATGTCTGAACCGCGTGTCCCACGTCACCGAGTCTCAGCCTGCCTTCAAGCATATCCGTCTTAGAGGCAGCCTTGATTGTCTCGTAGCCGCGGTAGAAGGACTCGCGTGTAACATCGATAAGCCGCTGCGCTTCGGCAGATATAGCACCGCACGGAAAGGTGCATGCCGAATCGCCGTGGAAGCCGCGGAATATCGCGCCGACATCGATCTTTACTATATCTCCCTCACGGATTATTGTATCCGGCGAGGGAATCCCATGAATAACCTGGTTGTTGATGCTGACGCATGCACTGCACGGAAAGCCGCCGTAGCCGAGGAACGAAGGAATTGCGCCGTACTTTTCGATTGTCGACCGAACGACATCATCGATATGCTTGGTGGAAACTCCGTCCTTTACCGCTTCGCCGCCTTTCAGAAGTGCTTCGCCGGTTATCTTGCCGGCTTCCCGCATCAACCTGAACTGCTCAGCCGTTTTCAGCCGGATCATCAGGCTTTCGCTCCTGCCTTATTAACCCAATCTTCGATGGCAGCCTTGACCAGCGCTGTGGTATCCGCCACCTCCTCCTGACCTTCGACGATAAGGAGACAGCCCAGCTTCTCATAGAAACTCTTTATGGGCTCGGTCTGGTCATGGTAGACCTTAAGTCTTTCAATTACGACCTCGGGAGCGTCGTCACGTCTTACCGTGAGTTTCGCGCCGCACTTGTCGCAGCTCTCGCCGTCCTTTGACGGGTTATACACGATATGGTAGGATGCGCCGCAGCCCGAGCAGACGCGTCTGCCACTCATGCGCTCGACAATTCTTTCGTCCGCGACCTCTATGGAGAGAGCGAAGTCGATCTTCACGCCGAGTTTGTTGAGCGCTTCGGCCTGGGGAATTGTACGGGGGAAACCGTCAAGAATAAAGCCGTTCTCAAATTCGGGCTTCTTAAGCGTCTCGGCCACTATGCCGATTACCGCTTCGTCCGGAACGAGCTGTCCCGCGTCTGTGTATGCCTTTGCGGCAAGACCCGCCTCGGTGCCGCGCTTGATTGCATCTCTGATCATAGCGCCTGTGGAAAGCTGGGGAATGGAATGTCTTTCGCTGATAAGCTCAGCCTGAGTTCCTTTGCCTGCTCCCGGAGCGCCAAGAAGAATCATCTTCATTTTACGGTCTCCTCCTTATGGTGATATTCAATTGGCATTTAGAATCACATCCGGTATGCGGCAGGCCGCGTGTTCTGCGACCTTCCGCTCCGGTTGACGGTATGATTATTATCATTCAAGGAAGCCCTTGTAATGACGCATCGTCATCTGAGCTTCGATTTCGTGATAGGTCTCAAGCGCAACGCCTACAACGATCAGCAGCGAAGAGCCGCCGAACGCTATACTTCCCAGTGAGCTGCCGGTCGCCATGTTGATAATCAGCGGGAACACTGCGATGAAGCCCAGGAATATTGCGCCGATGAGGGTAATGCGGTTCAGTACTCTTGTGATATAATCAGCGGTGGGCTTGCCCGGACGGATGCCGGGTATGAAGCCGCCGTTCTTCTTCAGATTATTGGAAACCTCGATGGGATTGAAGGATATTGCGACATAGAAGTATGCGAACGCAATAATCAGAATGAGGAACATCACTACATAGAACCAGGAGTTGTAGCCCAGGAAGCTGAGCAGCTTTGCCCAGAAGGAGCCCTCTTTCGGAGTCGGGAAAAGGAGGGCTATGGTTGACGGCAGCGATACAATGGACGACGCGAAAATAATCGGCATAACGCCCGTCATGTTGAGCTTTATCGGAAGGACAGAGCTCTGACCGCCGTACATCTTGCGGCCTACAACCTTCTTAGCGTAGCGTATCGGGAGTCGGCGCTCGGAGTTGGTAACGAATACTACCAAGCCGACTATTACCACTGCGACAACGACTATTGCGATGTCTATGAGGACGCCCCAGATACCGTACTGCTGAACAAAGGATGCAAGCATTGCGACTATGGTAGTACCGCTGGCTACTATGTTGGCAAAGAGGATGAGTGAGATACCGTTGCCGATACCATTCTCGTTGACCTTTTCCGCCAGCCACATAACCAGCGCGGTACCCGCGCAATAGCAGGCTACGACCACGCAGCCGGCGAAGATACCCTTATTGATAAGGATATTGTTGTTGCGCATGTACATGTAGTAGCCGATTGCGGTGATGAGACCGAGACCTACGGTTACGAAACGTGTAATGGTGTTGATCTTCTTCTGGCCTTCGTCACCCGACTTCGAGAGTTTCTCGAGTGCCGGAATGGCGATGGTGAGAAGCTGCATTACTATCGACGAAGTGATGTAAGGTGATACGCCGAGGGCGAAGAGTGTTGCACGTGAGAACGCTTCACCGGACAGTATGTTCAGGTACTGGAATATCGAGCCGCTGCCCTGGTTGATAATGCTCGTGAGAGCATCACTCGAAATGTAGGGAACGGGGATAACTGCACCGATACGATACAGTACGATGATCAGCAGGGTGAATAACAGCTTCTTTTTCAGCTCGGGTATCTTCCAAGCGTTTCTCAGAGTCTGCAGCACTTAAATCACCTCGGCTTTTCCGCCCGCGGCTTCAATTTTTTCACGGGCGGCTGCCGAAAAGATGGCGGCCTTTACGGTCAGGGAGCGATTAAGCTCACCGTTACCGAGCACCTTGAGTCCGTCGTAGGGATTTTTGATTATACCTGCCTCAAGCAGAACGTTGATATCGATCTCGTCGCCGTTCTCAAATTTGTCATTGAGAGTAGCGATGTTGACGACAGCATATTTGGTTGCGAAGTTGTTGTAAAAGCCTCTCTTGGGGAGCTTTCTGTACAGCGGGAGCTGACCGCCCTCGAAACCGGGACGCACACCGCCGCCGGAACGGGCGTTCTGACCTTTATGTCCGCGACCGGCTGTCTTGCCGTTGCCGGACCCCGGACCTCTGCCTCTGCGCCAATTTACCTTGGTCGAGCCGGCAGCCGGAGATAATTCATGGAGTTTCAATTTGTCTTCCTCCTTAGCTTATTACTCGGCAGCCTCGACCTCGGTCAGGTGACCGATGATCCTGAGCTTGCCCGCCAGAACGGCGTCGTTAGCAACGATGTTGCTGTCGCCGATACGGCGGAGTCCGAGAGAGTCTGCGGTCGCTTTCTGATTCGGCTTGCATGCGATGAGGCTCTTAACGAGTGTAACCTTTACCATTTCCATTGAAGGTGCCTCACTTTCTGAAGGAATCTACGGATACGCCGCGGGTCTTGGCAACCTCCTCCGCGGTGCGGAGAGACTTCAGACCCTCGATGGTAGCCTTTGCGATATTGATCTTATTGTTGGAGCGCAGGCACTTCGCACGGATGTTCGAAACACCGGCCGCCTCCAGAACCGCACGCACCGTGCCGCCTGCGATAATACCGGTGCCTTCGGGAGCCGGCTTCAGGAGAACCCTGGCCGCTCCGTATTCGCCGATAACCTCGTGGGGTATGGTGGTGCCCTTGAGCGATATGTTGATTATACTCTTCTTTGCATCTTCGAGACCCTTACGTACAGCTTCGGAGACTTCAGCTGCCTTGCCCTGACCGTAGCCTACTTTGCCCTTGCCGTCGCCGACGACCATGACAGCAGTGAAGCGGCGGATACGTCCGCCCTTAACGGTCTTGGATACGGTTCTGATGCAAACGTTCTTCTCGATAAGATCGAGAGTTGCCGCATCTTGTCTATTCATAATTATAATACCTCCGTTAGAACTTCAGGCCGCCTTCACGGGCGCCCTCAGCGAGCTCGAGAACTCTGCCGTGATACAGATAGCCGCCGCGGTCGAATACCACGTTCTCGATGCCGGCCTCTCTGGCCTTCTCGGCTATACGTTTGCCGATCTCGCGAGCAGCGGTCTTGTTGCTGCCGTTCCCCTCAAACGCCTTCTCAAGCGTCGATGCGGAAACCAGCGTGACACCGCTGACATCGTCGATGATCTGCGCGGAGATATTCATATTGGAGCGGTAAACGCAGAGACGCGGTCTCTCGGGTGTACCGGAGATATGCGCTCTTACTCTCTTGTGTCTCTTCAGACGAGCTTTGTTTGTGTCCTTTCTGGATACCATTATCATCCGCTCCTTTCTTTATTTACCGGCCTTACCGGCCTTGCGGCGAATAGTCTCGAAGTCATACTTCACACCCTTGCCGAGGTAGGGCTCCGGGGGTCTCTTGGAGCGGATTTCCGCCGCAACCTGACCGACACGCTCCTTGTCGATACCCTTGACTACTACCGTGTTGGCATTGGGTACGTCGAAGGTCAAGCCGTCTTCCTCTTCGAACAGGATGTTATGTGAGTAACCGAGGTCAAGCGTAAGGGTTTTGCCCGACTTGGCTGCTCTGTAGCCTACGCCGTTGATCTCGAGCTTCTTCTGATAGCCGGTGCTGACACCGACGACCATGTTGTTGAGCAGAGTCCTGGTCAGGCCGTAGAGCGGCTTAAACTCAACATCGGGACATGTGAGAACAAGCTTGCCCTCTTTTTCTTCGATTTTGATATTGCCGTTAAGCTGTTTATTGAGTTTGCCGAGGGGTCCGGTGACGGTTACAAAGTTGCCGCTCTCGACGGAAACCTTTACCTTCTCGGGAATCGCAATCGGCTCTCTTCCGATTCTAGACATTATCTCTTACCTCCCCATTACCAAACAAAGGCGAGTACTTCGCCGCCGATGTTGGCATTTCTCGCTTCTCTGTCGGTCATAACGCCCTTGGAGGTCGAGACTATGGCAATACCGAGGCCGTTCAGAACGCGCGGCATATCCTCGGCGCTCGCGTAAACGCGGAGACCTGGTCTGGATACGCGGCGAAGTCCCTGAATAACCTTCTGCTTGCCGTTGTACTTCAGCGTGATGCGGATGATACCCTGATTGCCGTTCTCAACGACCTGGTAGTTGCGGATGAAGCCCTCTTTAACGAGAACGTCCGCAATGGCCTTTTTGAGATTGGATGCCGGTATTTCTACCGTTTCGTGTTTTGCGCTGTTGGCGTTTCTGATGCGGGTTAGCATATCCGCAATTACGTCTGACATCTGCATGGATTTTATCCTCCCGTCATGCAAGTAATCAAATCTTGCTGCCGCACGACTCTGCCGCAAGGCTGATAATCGGCCTTGTCCGCATGAACCGCGCGGCCGTTGCCGACAGTCAAGCCCCCGGCTTCTTATCGGCATGGACCTTTGCGCACTTCATTTATAATAAAAATTATGAAGATGCGTTCTGCACCTCTCGATGCTTATATGTTATATGGTGTGATTCCGTGTATATAATACCGTCCTGACTGCCGTTGTTCACGGCAATCCGGTTTTCGCACGGAACTTAACCGGCTGCGTATTGCTCTTACCAGCTGGCCTTGCGTACGCCGGGGATCTCGCCCCTGTATGCCAGCTCGCGGAAGCAGATACGGCAGATGCCGAACTTACGCAGATATGCGTGGGGACGGCCGCAGAGTTTACAGCGGTTGTATTCTCTGGTTGAGAACTTCTGCTCTCTCTGCTGCTTGAGAATCATTGACTTTTTTGCCATTTATTATTTGTCCTCCGCTTACTTCGCGAACGGTGCGCCCATCAGAGCGAGCAGCTCGCGAGCCTCTTCGTCGGTCTTCGCCGTGGTAACGAACGCAATGTCCATACCGCGAATCTTCTCAACCTTGTCGTATACTATCTCCGGGAAGATAAGCTGCTCCTTCAGGCCGAGGGAGTAGTTGCCTCTGCCGTCGAAAGCGTTGGGGTTAATGCCCTTGAAGTCGCGGACTCTGGGGAGCGAGAAATTGAAGAGTCTGTCTACAAACTCATACATGCGATCGCCGCGGAGGGTAACCTTCACGCCGATTTTCATGCCCTCGCGGAGCTTGAAGTTCGCAACCGACTTCTTGGAGATTGTAGCTACCGCTTTCTGACCGGTGATAGCAGATATCTCCTCAATAACCGTGTCGATTACCTTCACGTTCTCTTTTGCGTCGCCGCAGCCCACGTTGACAACTATTTTGTGAAGCTTCGGGATCTGCATCGGGCTCTTATAGTTGAACTTCTTCATGAGCGCGGGTGCGACCTCGGAAGTGTAGAAATCCTTAAGTCTTGCCATTTAACTGCACCTCCTATCAGAGCTTGGCGCCGCACTTGGCGCAGACTCTGAGCTTCTTATCGTTCTCAACCTTGACCTTAGCGCGAACGCCCTTGCCGCACTTGTCGCAGAAGAGGAGAACCTTGTCGGCATATATCGGAGCGTCAACCTCGATGATACCGCCGGCATCACCCTGACGGCGAGGCTTTGTGTGCTTCTTAACGGTATTAACGCCGGATACTATTACTTTGCCTTCCTTGGGGCTGGTCGCGACGACCTTGCCCTTCTTGCCCTTATCGTCGCCGGAGATAACGATTACGCTGTCGTCACGCTTGACGTGAAGCTTCTTGTTTTCCATCGTGATATCTCCTTCTTACAGTACTTCGGGAGCGAGAGAGAGAATCTTTGTGTATTCCTTCTCGCGGAGCTCTCTGGCTACCGGCCCGAATATACGGGTTCCTCTGGGGTTCTTGTCTTCAGCGATGATTACCGCCGCGTTGTCGTCGAACTTAACCGAGGAGCCGTCGGCGCGCTTAACGGTTGCCGCCGTGCGGACTACTACCGCCCTGACAACCTCGCCCTTCTTGACCTGACCGCCCGGGGAAGCCTTCTTGACCGAGCAAACTACTACATCGCCTATCGCTGCGTAGCGTCTGCGGGTGCCGCCGAGAACCCGAATGCACATTAACTCATTGGCGCCGGTATTATCGGCGACCTTCATTCTGGATTGTTGCTGAATCACGGTGCTGTTTCCTCCTTACCGTGCGGTTACTTCTTTGTCGTAACCGTCTTATTTTGCCTTCTCGATGATGCCAACAAGGCGCCATCTCTTGGTCTTGGACAGGGGTCTGGTCTCCATGACCATTACCTTGTCGCCGATGTTGCACTCGTTATTCTCATCGTGAGCGTGCAGCTTAACCGTGCGCTTCAGCACCTTTCCGTATATGGGGTGCTTAACACTGTCAATAACTGCTACTACGATGGTCTTATCCATCTTATCACTTACCACCGTGCCTACTCTGGTCTTGCGCAGAGCGCGCTCGGTCTTTACCATCTCATCCATGCTTTATCTCCTTCTGCTTACGCGTTCTTCTGGCGAAGCACGGTCATAACCCTGGCGATATCGCGCTTTACATCGGCGATCCTGTGGGGGTTGTCGAGCTGGTTGATTGAGTGCTGGAAACGGAGGTTAAAGAGCTCGCTCTTGAGCTCGCCGAGTTTGGCGTTGAGCTCTGCAGGGCTCATATCCTTGATTTCGCTTGCCTTCACGGTTTATACCTCCTCAGCCTCCGCAGCCTCTGCCGCGATGTCCTCTTTTTTGACGAACTTGCACTTAATCGGAAGCTTGTGGGCAGCAAGTCTCATTGCTTCCTTTGCATCCTCAATCGTAACGCCGTCCATCTCGAACAATACCTTACCCGGCTTTACAACCGACACCCAGTATTCGGGCGAACCCTTACCGGAACCCATTCGGGTCTCAGCCGGCTTCTCGGTTACGGGCTTGTCGGGGAATACCTTTATCCAGACATGGCCGCCGCGCTTGATATAACGTGTCATTGCGATACGGGCTGCCTCGATCTGATTGGAGGTGATCCATGCAGGCTCAAGCGCTACCAGACCGTATTCGCCGTAGGTGATGGAATTGCCGCGATGAGCCTTACCCTTCATCCTGCCGCGCTGCACACGTCTGTATTTAACTCTCTTGGGCATTAACATTGTTATGCGCCTCCTTGTCTTGGGTATTTGCCGGCTGTGCCGTCTGCTGCGGACGCGGATACGCGCGGTTGCTGCCGCCCTGGTACGCGGGCGCGTTCTGCTGACCGCCTCTGTTAAATCCGCCCTGACGGCTGCCGCCCTCACGACGATCGCCGCGGCCGCCGCTCTGACGATTGCCGTAGCCGCCCTCGCGGCGATCACCGCGACTGCCGCCGTCTCTGTTGTAACCGCCCTCGCGTCTGTCGCCGCCGTCACGCCTGTCGCGTCTGTCGCGTCTGTCGCGTCTCTCGGGGCGCTTTTCGTTCTGTCTTGCCTCAATGGCTGCTCTGCCGCCGGTCTTGCTGCCGGAGAGAACCTCGCCCTTGTAGATCCAGACCTTAACGCCGATCTTGCCGTAGGTGGTCATTGCTTCCCAGAAACCGTAATCGATGTCGGCGCGGATGGTCTGAAGCGGAATGGTGCCCTCGTGGTAGTGCTCCGAACGAGCTATCTCGGCGCCGTTAAGGCGTCCCGCCACATTTACCTTAATACCCTTGGCGCCGGACCTCATGGTCCTGCCGATGGCGAGTTTGGTGGCGCGGCGGAAGGCAACACGGCGCTCCAGCTGAGCGGCTATGCTCTCGGCGACCAGCTGCGCGTCCATATCGGGATTGCGGATCTCGAGAACGTAAACCGATGCCGGCATGCCTGCCATCTCTTCAATCTGAGCGCGGAGCTTGTTGATCTCCTTACCGCCCTGACCGATAACCATACCCGGCTTCGCACAGTGAATGTAGACTCTCATGAGACGGGCGTCGCGCTCGATCTCGATCTTCGGAACACCGGCTGCCTGAAGCTGCTTCTTCAGTGTATTTCTTATGTTGTAGTCGGATACGATGGTATCACCGAACTTCTTGTCGGAGACGAACCATCTGGAATCCCAGTCCTTAATAACTCCTACACGCAGACCGTGCGGATTGACTTTCTGACCCATTTATGAATTTGCCTCCCCTTACTTCGCGTCTTTTTCTTTGACGGCGATCGTTATGTGACTTGTACGCTTCATGATACGGTCCGCGCTGCCCTTCGCTCTCGGTCTGATGCGCTTGAGGGTGGGACCCGGGCATACAAAGCACTCGGATACGTACAGATTCGCAGGATCCATTGATAAGTTGTTCTCTGCGTTGGCGCAAGCGCTCTTAAGCAGCTTGACCAGATACTCCGAAGCGGACTTCGGTGTGTTCTTCAGGATACCCATCGCAGCGGCAGTGTCTTTGCCTCTGATGAGGTCAAGCACTATTTTAACCTTGCGAGGTGAAATCCTTATATATCTCAGATGTGCCTTTGCTTCCATCAGTGTGCTTCCTCCTATTACTTACCGGTGTTCGAGGTCTTGGAGCCTGCGTGACCGCGGAAGAGACGGGTCGGAGCAAATTCACCGAGCTTGTGACCGATCATGTCCTCAGTGACATATACCGGAATAAATTTTCTGCCGTCATGAACGCCTATCGTGTGACCGACGAACTCCGGGAAAATCGTGGAAGCTCTTGACCAGGTCCTTATAACCTTCTTCTCGTTCTTTGCGTTCATAGCCTCTATACGGCTGAACAGCTTGGCCTCGACGAACGGGCCCTTCTTAAGACTTCTGCTCATTTTATTTTATGCCTGCCTCCTTCCGATTATTTGCCGCCGCGGCGTCTGACGATGAACTTGTCGGTTCTCGCCTTCTTGTTGCGAGTCTTGTAACCGTGGGTCGGTTTACCCCAGGGAGTAACGGGAGACGGACGGCCGATGGGAGAACGGCCTTCACCGCCGCCGTGCGGGTGATCGCAGGGGTTCATTGCCGAACCGCGGACATGGGGGCGAATGCCTCTGTGGCGGGTCTTGCCGGCTTTGCCGAGCTTAACGGTGTCATGCTCGATGTTGCCGACGCCGCCGATGGTGGCCTTGCACTCAAGACGAACGAGTCTTACCTCGCCCGAGGGGAGGCGGATGTGAGCCATGCCGTCCTCCTTTGCAAGGAGCTGTGCGACAGCGCCCGCGGAACGGACGAGCTGACCGCCCTTGCCGGGGTAAAGCTCTATGTTGTGGATCTCTGTACCCTGGGGGATGTTAGCCAGCGGCAGGGTGTTGCCCGGCTTTATATCCGAATCGGGACCCGAATAGACGGTGTCGCCGTCCTTTAAGCCCACGGGAGCGATTATGTAATTCTTTACGCCGTCCTCATACTGGATGAGAGCGATGTAGGAAGTACGATTGGGATCGTATTCAATACCCAGAACCTTGGCTGCAGCCTCGGTGCCGCGCTTGAAGTCGATGATACGGTATCTTTTCTTGCTTCCGCCGCCGCGATGACGAACGGTGATGCGGCCTTTGTTGTTGCGTCCCGCGTTCTTCTTGAGCGTATAGGTAAGGCTCTTCTCGGGAGTCTTCTTGGTGACCTCATCGAAAGAAGCCAGTGCCATGCCGCGTCTGCCCGCAGTCGTCGGCTTATACTTCTTAACTGCCATTTTCTACTCGCCTCCGCTCAGTTCATGCCATCGAAGAACTCGATGGTCTTGGAATCGGGCTTCAGAGTGACAATAGCCTTCTTCCATGCCTTTGTGTAGCCGGAGGTATAACCTCTTCTCTTCGGCTTGCGCTTCATGCTGATAGTGTTTACATCTGCTACCCGGACCTTGAACAGTTCCTCAATGGCAGCAGCGATCTCCGGCTTGGTGCAGCCCGGAAGAACCTCGAACACATATCTCTTGTCGTCAATGGCAGCCATTGACCGCTCGGTGATTATCGGACGGATTATGATATCCTGAGCTCTTTTCATTATGCATATACCTCCTGGAGTTTTTCCGCAGAAGCCTTCGCCATAATGAACGTATCGCAGTTCAGAATGTCGTACACGCTGATGGTGTTGACCTGAGCGGTCTTGACGCCGGGAATGTTGGCGAAGGAGCGGATGACCTTGTCGTCAACGCTGTCAAGAAGGACGAGAGCCTTCTTCTTTGCGCCTACCGCCTTGAGCATGTCGACCATTGTCTTCGTCTTGTACTCGGCTGCCGTTATGGCGTCGATAACAATGATGTCGTTGCCTTCCGCCTTGGAAGACAGCGCGCTCCGTATAGCTATTTTCTTTACTTTCTTGTTCATCGAGACCCTGTAGGTTCTCGGCTTCGGTCCGAATGCCACGCCGCCGTGGGTCCACTGGGGAGAACGGGTCGAACCCTGCCTTGCGCGTCCGGTACCCTTCTGTCTCCAGGGCTTTCTGCCGCCGCCCGAAACCTCGGCGCGGGTGAGAGTTGAATGGGTGCCCTGGCGCTGGTTGAGGAGATATCCTCTTACCGCGGCATGGAGAACAGCGGCGTTGATTTCCGCTCCGAATACCGCGTCGCTCAGTTCGATGCTGCCGACCTCTTTGCCGGCCATATCGACTATCTTAAAGTTAGGCATCGTTTATCCTCCTTCCGTTTACGCTTTAACGGTGTTGCGGACGAATACGATACCGCCCTTGGCTCCCGGAATGGCGCCCTTGATAGCGATGAGGTTCTTATCCGCGTCGATCTTTACGATCTCGAGATTCTGCACCGTGACCTTTACGTTGCCGTACTGACCGGGCATCTTCTTGTTCTTATAAACTCTTGACGGGTCGGAGTTTGCCGCCATAGCGCCGACATGTCTGTGAACCGGGCCGGTACCGTGGGACATCTTCAGGATTGCCGCGCCCCATCTTTTGATTACGCCGGAGTAGCCGTGACCCTTGGATATGCCGGTAACGTCGACCTTTTCGCCTGCGGCAAAGATGTCACACGCGACGGTATCGCCGGTATTAAAGCCGGAAATATCCTCAAGACGGAACTCCTTAAGATGGCGCTTCGGCGCGAGACCGTACTTCTTAAACGCGCCCATATCGGGCTTGTTGACCTTGCGCTCCTCAATGTCCATAAAACCTAACTGAATTGCCTCGTAACCGTCGGTCTCCACCGTCTTCTTGGCGGTGACGGTGCAGGGACCGGCTTCTACGACGGTTACGGGAATCATATTCCCGGCTTCGTCGAAGACCTGCGTCATGCCGATCTTCTTGCCGATGATTGCTTTCTTCATTTGGATTTGTTCCTCCGTAAGTTATTGGTTGACGCTCATTTCGCGCCAACATGACTGTGGAAAATGCGCTTCGGGGTTTCCTGCGGAAGTGTTAAAATCAAAGCTTTACTTCGATCTCAACGCCCGCGGGAAGCTCGAGAGTCTTCAGCGCGTCCACAGCCTTCTGATTCGGCTTGGCCACGTCGATGATTCTCTTGTGGGTTTTGAGCTCAAACTGCTCGCGGCTGTCCTTGTATTTGTGAACAGCGCGGAGTATGGTGATGATCTCCTTCTCGGTGGGAAGCGGAATCGGTCCGGATACCGTTACGCCGTTGCGCTGCATGATATCGACGATCTTCGCCGCTGCCGTATCGACAAGCGTGTGATCATAACTCTTGAGCCTGATCCTGAGCTTTTCGTTGACTGCCATTGGATTGCCTCCTGATATTATAATGTAGGGGGCACTGAAATAAGCCTGACACTGTGCCGGGTGTTTCCCGAACACCCCCGAAAAAAACGCCGCTCGTGCCGCTCTTTATTACAAAGGATGCTGTTGGGTCCGCATCCCGTCTTCCGAGCGCCCGACCGGTCTTTTCCTGCATATAAGGTGCGCCTCATATGCATATATGTCAGCTTATCCGCCCGCCCGATTTCGGTTGAACCCCGTCCCGCCGAAGTCTGCCGCGTTCAACTCCTCGCGGGCCGCTTCACCGTGCCGGGTGTTTCATACCTTCGGACATACTCCACGAAAATTCCCCCGCCCCGGGATGGCGGGCAACCTTTCGCTTCTTCGCACATCAAACGGCGATATTATACGTGTTTACAGATAAAAATGCAATAGCTGTTTCCCTGTGTTAACAAAATGTTTACAATATAACCGCTTAATTTTCGTGACTGCGACGGTTTTTCGCTCATTTCTTTGTTGACATTGTATAGTTCTTGCCGGCATCAAATCCGCTCGCCATGGAGAATTTCGTTCCATCGAGTATTGACATGCCTTTTGGCTGAGCATATAATATAGATGAAGAAAACCTTACACGGAGGCTTGTTTTTATTATGAGCGATATTCTGAAACCCCTGTATTCAAAAACCGGCGGGTTTATGAAGGGCATCTGTCATCCCGCCGGCGAATATGACCTTCTTCGGGCGGCGGGGTTGGGCTGGGTGCGCCGCGACGTGCCCTACCCCTTCAACGCAGACGGCAGTATAAGCGGCGACCACCAGGCATTTCTCGAATCGACCCGGGAATACGCCCGGCAGGGGCTGCGCTCGGTGGTGATTAGTCCCTATCCCCGCGCCTTCATATCCCGCGGCATTGACGTGCGCACCGAGGAGGGACTTGAGAAGGTGCGCGAAGTCTGTGAATTTCTGGCATCTGAGTATCGGGGGCTGGGTGTCTGCTGGCAGGCGACAAACGAGATGTTCGTGGTACACTTCCGGGCGCCGCTCACCATACCCGAGAGCATGGAGTTCCTTATCGCGTCGCTGCAGGGGTTGCGCAGGGGCGACCCCGACTGCGCCCTTGGTCACAACACTGTCAGCACGTCCGAGGGCTGGGATGACCTCTGCCGCGAGATCGACGCCCGCACCGACTGCGACTATCTGGGCTTCGATCTTTACAACGGCACCTGGAGCGACGGCGGCACCGATACCTACATCGAGCGCATCAACGAGCTGTACAGATTCCACGGCAGGCCGCTGATACTCATGGAGTTCGGTTTCGCAAGCCTGGGCGGGAACGCATCTCCCGACCGCCGCGAGGCTATGGATTATCTGCGCGGTCTGGGCTTTGACGGCATGGAGGATGTAACAGCCCGCACCGACGAGTTTATCGCAACCCTCCCGCCGCCGCTTCGCCACACCGCCGAGACCTGTGCGAAGGACGACCTGATCCCCGCTATTTACGGCATGATACCGCATCTTACAAAGCTCTGGTACTCCAAGATGGTATTCCCCCACACCGAGAAAGGTCAGGCGGAATTCTACGCCGAACTGCTGCCGAAGCTGATGGCGTCACCCTATCTGGGCGGCGCGGTGGCCTACTGCTGGCGGGACAGTCACCGCTGCTTCACCTGCGGAGCCTCCGACTGCCCCTGTGAGACCGCCTGGGGCATAACTCGCACCGACGGCAGTCTCAAGCCCGCTTACCACACCATAAGCGGCATATTCGCATAACCCCCGCCGGTGTCGGCAGACTGTGTATTCGCATTTTGTTCACATTGACGCATTCTTGCATCTTTATAGATTGACAATTGAAATTCTCTTCGTAATGTGTTAATATAAATACGGTACCATATAATATATACCATACAATATAAGGAGAAAACTTCATGAAAACACGTACGCTTACTCTGTTTCTGACGGCTCTTCTTTTACTCTTACCCCCTGTTATCGGCATGCGGCGGCTCGTCCTCGGGCAGTGATGATCAGACTGCCGCTGCGGAAACTGAACCGGTCGAGACCGAACGCCAGTCGGTTCTCCCCGCGACAGACTGGAACGGCAGAAAGTTCTGTCTCTGTCTCTCTTATGAGGACTGTTACAAAGCATACTGGTCTCCAGAGCTTGACGGCGAGGTGGTCAACGATGAGAAGTACTACATGTGCCAGAACATCACCGACAAGTACAACTTTGAGCTGACCTTCGACAACGGCGGCGGAAATTCCACCGGCGGCGGACAGGTTATTTTCCGCGAATATCTGACCAGCCTTATTCTCTCGGGCGACGCCACAAAGGACGTGTACGGTCACGTTCAGCATACCGGCATGCCCGCCATGATCAACGAGGGTTATTTCATGGACTGGTCGCTGGTTGAACATATCGACTTCTCCCAGCCCTGGTGGAACGAGATAATGATCGACTCCATCAACTTCGGCACCAAGATTTATACCTGTATGGGCACCTGGACACAAGCCTCCTATCAGGCGGTCGAGATGATTATGTTCAACAAAACCCTTTGCAACGACCTCGGCATTGAACCGCCTTATCAGTATGTCAAGGACTATACCTGGGTTGCAGATAAGTTCATCAAGATTATTGCCGACTCCACCGCCGACCTGAACGGCGACAGCGTTATGGATTACGACAACGACCGCTACGGCTTTGCCGGCTGGCAGTATGAGCAGATCCCCGCGCTCTACATGGGCTTCGGCGGCAAGGTTCTCGACAAGGACCCGACAACCAAGGAGCCGATTCTGGTCGTCGAGTCTGAGCGCACAAACACAGTGCTCGAGACCATGAAGAGCATATTTGAGATGGACGGCTCCTTTTACCACGGCACTACCTACGCTCTTGAGGACAATATGTTCTCCGGCGGTCGTCTTATGTTCAATGACGCTTTTATTTCACAACTCGGCGGCTACAGAGACATGGAGGACGACTTCGGCTTCGTTCCATATCCCATGCTTGATGAGCAGCAGGATAACTACTCATCCCGTATAGGCAACACAGCCACCGTGTTCTATCTGCCGGTCACCAATGTTACCACCGATTTCACCGGCTTTGTTATCTCCGCCTTCAATGAGGAGGCATACTACACAGTTTATCCGGCATACATCGATACCGTTCTTACCGTAAAGCAGACCCGCGATACCGAGTCTGAGGAGATGATCCCCTACATCCGCTCCACCGCCACCGCACTCGATTCGGCTCTCGGCTTCAGCCCCATGTCGGCGATGCAGCAGGGTGCTTCCTACATAGCGGCCAACCTCACCGCCTGGGAAACCAAGCTTGAGGAACTGGCAGAGACTTATGCGTAATCACATAGCCGTGTTCATGATTCCGTCTATTTGTTTTTAGCGGAAATGACTGACACGCTGTGTTTTTCGGAAAATCGCGAGAGTCTTTGTCAATCGTAAATTAAAACTTAAAGTACATACAATAAAGCCGGGCTGCCCAAAAAGGACAGCCCGGTGTTCTTTATGACAGTCTGATGTTGAAGCTAAACATTTCCTTTATGGTGACAAACAATCAGCCGAGGGATGCGAAGGCGTCTACCGTCTTCTTTATCTCGTTGTCCATGGTGTTCTGAACGCCTGCTATTTTGGATGCAAGGTCGCGGTCGTTGCTCTGGAACATCTGCAGGAATATGCCGTCGCGGAGCTGGTTGCACCAATATGTGTCTCCCAGGTCATATACGCGGTTGTTGTAGATGATGTCCATCATCTCCTCCGACTCGGCGTCGCGGGTGTTCTTGCCCTTCAGCGCGATTTCGTAGTAGGCGGGGATGGTGGTCTTCCAGGATTCGCAGGAGAGCGCTTCGAGCATATAGGCGGTAAGGTCGAGATCGTCGTTTATAACGGTAACCATGGGCAGGTCTCCGCCCTCGACGCGGCTGCGGCAGCCATCCTGCGCCTCGTCCCACATCGGGTAGGGCAGAATCGAGAAATCGGCATCCATGTTGCGCAGACGCTTGACGTTGTTGAATGTTGAGTCAAGGAAAAGTCCCTGACCGGCTATGAATTTATTTTCGTTGTCGGTGGAGGTGTTGTTCGTACCCTTATCGGCGTTCCAGGTTCCGTTGTCGTAGGTTATTATAAATATCTTCTCGATCACGTTAAAGAACTGTTCGTCGCCCGACAGGTCGAACACCGGCAGGTCATCGGCGTCTTTTGTCACACTCAGCACGTCGGCCGATATCCAGAAGCAGGGCAGCACATGCTTTGCCTGGGAGAGCAGTCCGAAGCTGTCGCTGCTGTCCATCTTGCCGTCGCCGTTCAGGTCCGCAAGCGCCGCGACGGCATACTCTGCATAGACATCGTATGTCCATTTGTTGTCGAGAACCAGGCTGTATGGCAGTTCAAGTCCCAAATTGTCCCCCATCTGCTTGTTGTAGATAAGCATATGGGTGTAGTCGTAGGGAATGAGATTGAAGTCACCGTAGGCAAAGTACATGTTTCCGGCAATAGACAGCTGTTCGTTGAGCGTCTGAGACCACCAGGGCATGTCGAGATCTATATAGGTGAGTTCGCTCCAGGGTACAAGCAGCCCCTCCTGGGCAAAGACAAGCGCCGTGCGGTCGGTTATCAGAACCACATCGAACAGTCCCGAGTCGCCGGCGAGTATGGCGTTTCGGGTCAGGCCGTCACGGTCGCCGCTGGGCTTGCTGTTCTGTATTATCGAGACATTGAACCGCTCCTCGACACTGCGGTTGCGGGTAAAAACGGCGTCGTTTAGGACTTCACCGTTGAGGCTTTCGGCGGCAATTATAGGGTTGAGCCAGCTTGAGGCCGTGTCTCTTGTAACAAATATAAAATCCTTGCCGCCGAAGTCGCGTTCGGGCAGGCTGTCGGTAAGCTGGTCTGTTGTGGTTTCGGCGGTATCGGATATCTCATTCGCCGCCGCGGTGGTTGTCTCCGCCGTATCCGCGGAACCCCCGCACGAGACAAGTATACCCGCGGTCAGCATGAGAGCGAGAAGAAGCGCTGTGATTTTTCCTGACATTGTCATTTCCTTTCAAAAGCAAGTATATTTTTGTTACGAATATAACACAAATCGCGGTTATTGTCAACAGGCAAACGCCGCTGCGGCGTCCGCGCCATAATCCGACACGGACTATACCCCCAGAAGCCGGGCGGCGTTTCCGAAAGCGATAGCGTCGAATTCAGCGCGGCTCAATTTGCCGCTGTCGCGCATGTCAATCAATAGATTTCCTATAAGGCACTCCTGTTCGCGGTGACACAGGTCGGTGCCGTACATGGCACGGTCGGAAAACTCATGCAGGAAAGTTACTGCGTAATCGGAATCGCGTTTGAGCGCATTATATCCCGAACCGGCTGACAGGTCAAACCACAAATTCGGATAGGTTCTGAGAAGATAAGGGACGCGCCCTTCTTCATCGATCCCATAGGACGGATACCCGTGCCTGTCGGCGGGATTCCGCAGCGTGCCGATTTCCGCCCAGAATGCCGGTCCGTGTCCGATGAACAAAAGGTTCGGGTATTTGTCTAAACAGTATTCCAGCTGCGGCAGGCCCGGGTCGTCATAGATCCCATAGCCGTAATTCAGCCTGCCTGTTATGTCGAAGAGTAGCGGCATGCCGATTTGTTCGACGCATTTCAGCAGATTCTGGAAACGCGGGTCGTTAAGCGGAAGATTGGGCATAACCTCGCCTATCCCCCTGCATCCCTTGTTTTTGTAATACTCAAGCAGCATGCCGATGGGCGCGTCCGAGGTGTTTGAATATACCCTCGGGTCGATATTGCAGAATGGGATCCACCTGCCATCCGACTTTTCGGCGAGCTCGATTATCTCGCCCACCGACTGCGGCATATACTCCTCCGAGCTGACTATCGGCAGCAGTACCGAGCGGTGAATGCCCAGCTCAGTTTCTTTCGCAAGTCTTTCTTCGGGCGTCAGGAACAGTTCGATTCCTCCCGGAACCGGATAGGTGTATTTGTAAACATGGGCATGGATATCAAAGAACATAAAACCTCCCAAACAATTATTGATCTTCGGTTCGGCGGCATTCGGACAGGGTCATATTGCAGCGGCGGGGTTACAGTACAGCTATATTATATAGGAAAGAAACGGAAATAACAACGGGGTTTCGGGCGGTTGCGTGACTTTGGTGCGCATTGAAGGCAAAGCCGCCGGTTCATGGACGGACCGCTGACTGCCTGTCACAGCATTCTGCATCATTCGGTGCGGAGTGCTATAACGGGATCCTTGGTCGACGCTTTTTTGGCGGGATACAAACCGCCGACAGCGGTGACTATTATGCTCAAAGCTACCAGTATTGAAGCCGATGCGATCGGCAGAATCGCCGACATATCCGATGTTTCGAGCAGAATATGAATAATGGCGTTTATGGGTATTATTAAAAGCAGTGAAGTACCGACGCCGATAAGCCCGGCACAGAAACCGATAATTACGGTTTCGGCGTTGAACACCTGAGAAATGTTTCTTTTTGATGCGCCGAGCGCGCGGAGAATACCGATCTCCTTTGTGCGTTCCAATACCGATATATGTGTTATTATGCCTATCATTATGCTTGAAACCACAAGCGAAACCGACACAAAGGCGATCAGAATATATGATATGACATCGATTATCGAGGTAAGGGAGGAGGTCAGCATCTCAACATAGTCGGTGTAGGTTATCTTCCGGCTCTTGTCAACCGTTGCGTTATAGGCTGTTATACAGTCGGAAACCGCCTGTTTGTCCTCGAAACTGTCCACATAGATGCTGATTGACGACGGGGTGTCATAGCTCAGCTTTCCGAAGGCTTCCATATTGGCTTCATAGGACGCGCCCTCGATATACTGATCGTAGACGGCAATCAGCACATCGGGGTCGGCAGCTCCGAGCAGCCACATGTCGAGGAAAGACGCCATCATAGCTTCATCCGCCGCCTGATTCTGCGCCATTGCGAGCCAAGCGTCCTGTGTCCCCTTGTCTTCATCCGCCGAACCGTAATACATAATGGTGCGGAACAGCGCCGCTTTATCGGACACACTCAGTTTTGAAATGTAGTTTTTCGCGTCTTCGATTTTTTTATCATCATCCCCGGCTTCAAAGTCCATACCGGTCAGAATGTTTCTTGCCGGCGTCTTTTCCTGCGCCGAGACTACGGCGCTCCTGTCGGTATAGTCGATCACATGGTTTGTCAGTTTGTGCGTATAGGCGACAACGCTGTTAATCGTAACTTTGGACATGTCAACCGGACGGACGATACCGGTTATTTTCAGCTCTAAGGCATCCTCAAGCAGCTGCTCCGTCATTATGGGGTCGCTGCCGATATAGGTAAAGGTACCGTCCTTGTTGTCTTTGAAAAGATCGCATGCGGGAATCAGGCGGAAAACATGACCGCATACAGTTTCATAATCGAATTCAACCCTATCTGCGGTTTCACCGCTTTCGACAGCCTCGATTACCTTAAGGTACTCATCCCTTGTAATCAAACCGAGCTGATACAATATATCGGTCTTGATTTCATTGTCTTTATTCAGTACCAGCAGCACTTCGTCATAATTTTCGGGATAAGAGCCGTAAAGAAGCTCATAGTTATCGGTGATGACTTTGCTCACAGTTTTGCCGTCGGCGCCTGGCATCAGTTCCGAGAAGTTTACAGCGCTTCTGTTTCCCACTCCCATGATCGTATTCATGTTGCTTATCATCCGGCTGCGGTTGTCCATCATAGCGTCAAACATCTCCGATGAGCCGGAAATGTTTTCGGTATCGGCATCTGAGTTAACGACCCTTCCTTTGGCGTCGTAGGAATAAACCCTGAAACTGACATCATACGAGTAAGTCACGCCGTTTTCGCCCAAATGCCGGTTTATCTCGCTTCCGGGATCGTCCAGATACTTCTTGAAGGCAGTCAGGTCGTTTTCAGTGACGCTGGATGAGAAGGTTTTTTCCATTTCCAGCCGGGTGTTGTCGGCATAGACACCGTTCAGTTTGCTTTTGTCTTCGGTATCATTTTTGTCATTACGATTACGGTTCGTCTCATCCCCGTCCATGCCCATAAAACCGCTCATGTCTATAGTCTCCGAATTTATGGTTATGGGGTAAGAGGTCATCGTCTCTTTTTGTGTGTCGTCTATATACTTATTAAGTCCGGTCGAGAGAGCCAGGATCAGCGCTATGCCTATTATGCCGATCGACCCGGCGAAGGCAGTCAGCAGGGTCCTTCCCTTTTTGGTTCTGAGATTGTCGAAACTCAAAGACAGGGAGGTCAGGAAACCCATCTTTGTTCTTTTGGCAAACTTCTCTTCCGATTTCTTCGGTTTGATTTCGTCAGGGTCATATACATTCGTGTCATCGACGATTTCCCCGTCGCGAAGCCGGACGATGCGGTTTGCGTATTTTAACGCAAGCTCGGAATTATGCGTCACCATAACTACAAGACGCTTCTCGGCTACATGTTTGAGCAGTTCCATGACCTGTATGCTGGTGTCGGTGTCAAGCGCTCCGGTCGGCTCGTCGGCAAGCAGGATGTCGGGATCGTTAACCAGCGCCCGGGCGATAGCCACTCTCTGCATCTGACCGCCCGACAATTGATTGGGCTTTTTGTGCATATGATCGGAGAGCCCGACTTCTTCAAGAGCTTTACGCGCCCTATCGCGCCTTTCGCCGCGGGAAACGCCGCCTATGGTCAGCGCCAGTTCCACATTCGCGAAAACAGACTGATGAGGGATCAGATTATATGTCTGAAACACGAAGCCGATGCTGTGATTCCGGTAAGTGTCCCAGTCTCTGTCACGGTAGTTTTTCGTGGAAATGCCGTCGATTATAAGGTCGCCGCTGTCGTAGCGGTCAAGTCCGCCGATGATATTCAGAAGTGTAGTCTTGCCGGAACCGCTCGGTCCGAGTACCGCAACGAATTCGTTTTCGCGCAGATTCATGCTTACATTTTTCAGAGCATCCTGAACGAAATCGCCGGTCTTATACTGTTTTGAGATGTTTTTGATCTGAAGCATTATTTTCCTCTTGATACGGTGCATGTGCTGTTTACCATGCCGTTATCGGGTATTCGAATTACCGGTTCGGTTACCTGCAGTTTTGCCGTTTCCGCTTTGATTATACCATTATGACGGCATATTTGGAATCGGAATTTGTTAGTAAAAAGTTAAATATCAGTTTCGCACTTCTTTTTCTTTTTCTTTTAATGTGTATTTCATATGCATATGCATTGCATATGCCTGCGCAGACACAGTATATCTTTTCTTCAACAATATTAAGGCAGAGAAATGTATATTTTGTGAAAAATTCATATTTAACGGTTGTGCGGAAATCGACATTGTATTATAATATAGTGGAGCCGGACCGCCGCCGCGCTGCCCGGATGCAGCGCGGCGGCGGGTATGCATATTCAGCCGGGGTTTGGCGTTTCAATTCCGCATCGGGCTCGATGCATTTTCAGAACCGCATCACCGCAGCGAAACTCCGGTCAAAGGGTGCCGGTGCCCGGATTATAAAAAGGAGAATCGAAAATGAAAATCGGAACGAAAAAACTGTCACTGCTGCTTTTTGCGATTATAGTGTTCTCGGCAATCGCGCTGTCTCTGTGCGCCTGCGGCGGCTCCGATTCGGCAGCCGAAGTTACGACCGCTGATACCGCAGCCGTCGAATCGTCAGACGATCCTGCCGATACCGAGCTAAAGGACAATCTGCCCGAAAAGGACTACAAAGGCTACGCTTTCAAGACCTACTGCCGCTCCTGCTGCCCGTCGCATAAAAACGGTCTCTGGCAGGAAGCCGAAACCGGAGATGTGGTCGACGACTCGGTTTACAGACGCAATGTGACGCTTGAAGAGAGATTCAATATCGTCATGGCCGAGACCATGCTGTCGGAGGGCGAGGACGTAAGCGCTCTCGCCAACTCGCTGCTTGCCGGCGACTGCATCACCGACATTGCCATACCTCATTTCAGATTTCTCGGCGACCTCGTCCTCCAGGGACTTATGGTCGACCTTAATGAGCTTGAATATCTTGATTTCGACCGGCTCTGGTGGAATAAAAAGCTCATCGATAACTATTCGATATTCGGCAAATCCTATACCTGTTACGGCACCGTCGATGTGGACAATATCACCGATGTGGCTATTATCCTGTTCAACAAGCGCCTTGCCGAGAATTACTGCACCGACAATTTCTACGATCTTGTGCTGGACGGCAGCTGGACTATCGATAAAATGAGCCAGATCGTCCGGACCTTCGGCGAGGACCTGAACGGCGACGGCGCCATAAAGTTTCAGGACGATCTCTTCGCCTTTACCGCCAACGCGGGCTTCATGTTCCAGTTCCAGGTAGCAATGGATCAGCCGACCACGGCAATTAACGATGCCGGCGAGCCGGAACTCTGCATCAACACCGAGCGCATGGTCAATATCGTGAATAAAATGTACGATATGGTGGTTGCGTATGAGTATTCCGAGGTGTCAAACGACGTCAGCAACGCCGCCTTCATAGCGGGACGCTCGCTGTTCTATGTGGACAAGCTGAGCCCCTGCATTACTGAGACATTCCGCGACATGACCGACGACTACGGCATCATTCCGCTTCCAAAATACGACGAGGATCAGGATGAATATCTATCCCACGCCTCTGCCCACTCCAACCTCATCGGCGTGCCCATGATAAATCCCGACTTTGAGCGTGTGGGGATAATCCTTGAAGCCATGGCTTCGGAGGGTTACAAAACCATTCGTCCGGCGGTTTATGACATCGCGCTGAAACAGAAGGGCGCCCGCGACAACGACAGCTCCGCCATGATCGATATCATAATGGCAGGACGAACCGGCGACTTTGCCGACCTTTACGATGAATGGGGTCTTGTCTATACCCTCGATCACCTTGTGGGACGCCAGCAGAAGAACACCTTTGCCTCCTTCTATGCCTCCAATGAGGCGGCATCGGTCAAGCGTCTCAAGAATGCCGTCGAACTCTTTAAGGGGATCACCGAGTAATTCCCTGCGCTTCACCGATTGTACGGCGTATTAACTTTCATTGCGAAAAACGGACTTTTGCCGCGGCAAAAGTCCGTTTTTGTATTTCATGTGTCAAATGCCGCAGGCTTTGCCGTGCCGGCAGTTTGCGCCCCGGCGGTAAATGTCACTTCATGACGCTCATCCAGCAGCCCTCCGCGCCGATGCCGTTCTCCGGCGGCGTGAGAATCCCTTTCTCGATAAGCGCCTCAACGACCGCGTCGAGTACCGGCATGTTTGCAAGACTGTTTGCAAACTTCCATTCGCCGAGCAGATATTCGGGAACAGCTTTTTTGATTAGAGCCGCAAGCTTTTCCGCCACTATCTCCGCTTCAGCTTCAAAGAATCCGCTGCGAAGCCTGTTGCTGATCTCAAAGAGCCTTTCCCGATCCTCCATTGAACATACAAGCAGCTTTGTGTAAAGCATGTCTCCTTCACGGAACAGATAGCCCTGCTCTATCGCCTTGGCGGCGTGCTCTTTTTCGGCTTCGGAAAGATCCGACACGCTCAGTCCGTCAATGGCAAGGAGTGCCAACTGAATCTGAGGATCGCGTGAAACGTTCAGGTCGCAGCCGAAATGCTTTTTTATACGTGTGATATAAATATTGTCGAGATGGACTTTCGAAAAGCCGCAGACATTTTCCGCGTCTACCCCGTCCCAGCCTCCGCCGTAACACTTTCCGTTGTAAACATAACCGAATACGCTGAAAGGACGCCTGACCTTTTCATAACGGGAAAAATGCCGTTCGGAAAGGATGCTCTCCACATTAGCTGAAATAGCGTCGGACATGTTGAACACCTGCTGCCAGAGTATCAGATTCAGGTCGACTTTCCTGTTGATGTAAGGAAAAGAAAGGTATTCATCCTTGTGGGCTTCTATGTAGTCGGCGATTATTTCACATATCTTCGGAAGCCTCTCCGTATATAACTCATTGGCTTTTTCCATTACATCCTTGTCCAAAAGGATAAAGTTGACGGCATATCTGCCGTTTTCCGTTTTGCACAGCAGGCCGTATTCACCGTTAGCTCCTCTTGTGAGAATGTCAAGCTCCTCCTCAACATAAACGGTGGGCACGTTAAGTTCTTCCGCAATTTCGGATGCGCTCATAGGCTTTCTGTTACAGAGCCAGACGATGTGCTTGGAAAACATCCTGTGAAAACCGTCGCGCGGGTCTCCCCAGTCGGGATTGCCGGTTCCCCAGATAATAAGAATGATTTTTTCAAGGGCAAGCGGTTTGTTATAAGTTTCGCTCATTTCTTCTACCTCGCTTCTGATTTTCTGTCTTGCATAAAACAATCTCTGACGCACCGCGCCGTCACTGGTGTTCAGTTTCTTTGCTATCTCGCCGGTCGAAAGCCCGTCTATGTAGTACATGACCATGACTTCCCGGTAGGCTTTTGTAAGGAACGCAATGCGCCGATAAACCGCGCTGAGCAGCTCATCGCCGTAATCCTCCGGCTCTTCGTCGGCGACATACTGCAGGACTTCATCGGCGTCGCCGCCGCAGAAGGTATCGGTGCGAATTTTCCTTTTGTCCGAAAAATCGGCGTACACATTCCTCGCAACCCGCCAGATGAAGGCATATATGTTGGTAATATCGCCGTCCTTATTCGCCGCCTTCACCAGGGCGTAGATTATGTCCGAACATAACTCCTGCGCTTCATAGCTGTCGTTGGTGCGCGCATAGCAAAAACCGAACAGCTTGTCAAGCAGGTCGTCGTCAAATTGTTTCAGCAGTTCACGTTTTTTCATGGTTTTACTCAAAGCGATTGATCAATGCTTTCACCTATATAGTCTGTCGGAACAGCGCTTTGTTAGGCAGGTACGGGATAATATTTTACAGAATAGGATGTTCGGGAAACACCTGAGATAATTCTACAATCGAACAGGCATGTTTGTCAAGGACGAAAACCCGATATAACATTATTCTCGAGGTTTCGCGAATGCCCGCCGACTATAGATTCAATATACATTTCAAATGCCGCTTGACTCGTCGGGCAATATCTGTTAGAATGAACCTGTGATATAATGACGAAATTATACGGTGAGTTTATCGCCATGCTTGAAGGAGAGCGTAACAAAATGAGACACAATGCCGCTATTCGATACTTCATCCTATTGCTTGCCACTGCAGCGATTGTTTTACACGGCTGTTCTGCTCCGGGCAGTGACGCCGATATGGATCAGACCGAGACAGATCTTCCGGGGGAGAACACTGCCCCAGTCATATCGCCGGATCAGCCGGACAACGCAGATGAGGAGTTGATTCTCACAGAAGACGCCAAGGGGCGGCAGTTTACCCGGGAAGAGTGGATTAATGGACACCTGCGCACCGATTTCGGTTTCCGCAAGAATCCCGACCCCGCCTCTCTCAGCGACGATAAGCTGTTCGAATACATGAATGACGCCTATACGGCGGCATACGGTATCTTCAGCATGTATTATGTCTGCAGCGACATCATGTACGGCTGTCAGGTATTCTCGTCGGATATGCCGATGGTAGAAATAGACTCCCTGCTCTACAACAATATGCATAACCCGGTTTTTCCGACGCTTGAAGCATGGGAGAGTTACATGCGGGGAATTCTTTCCGATGAACTGACCGATGAGCTTCTGTCCGAGAAAAAATTCATCTCCCACGAAGGCGAGCTCTGGGGGGTTATGGGTGCGAGGGGCACGGATATCCGTATGAAAACCGTGGATTATGAGGTCAAAGACCGCTCCAAAGACAAAATTGTCTACACGGCGATTGTGGAAATCCGTGAAGACGACCTCAGCGCCGAAATTCCGGATGAAGTAAAAACCTTTGACTTCACATACAGCCTGACCGATGACGGGTGGCGCTGGACGAAGTTTTATCTCTATCACTGATATATCAGCAGACAGAAAAAGAAAGCCGCGGCGAAAATCCACATTAAGCGAGAAAAACATAGATGGTTTATGCAGTAATATCGGACATTCACGGGAATTTATCCGCATTCAAGGCGGTTATTGACGATGCGGCGGCGAAGGGCGCCGAAGCCTTCCTGCTGCTTGGCGACTATTTTCGAGACACATCGAAAATCAACGAAGTGATAGACAGAATCCGCTCTTTGCCCGGCTGCACCGCCGTTTTGGGCAACGGCGATATCGGTGTTATTTCCCTTGACAAAACAAAACCGGAGCATTGTTCACACGAGCAGATGCTGCCGAACTTCTGGACATATAAGAATCTGTCAAGGCAAAATCTGGAATTTTTGAAATCTTTACCGGAAACCGCCGATATAAAACTGTCCTGCGGAAAGACTGTTCATTTGTCTCACAGCATCTCACTTATCGGTCACAAGCCCAGGCTAGGAGCTTTTCATTCGGGGGATTATGCGAGAAAAATGGAACGTTCCCCCTTCACCGTTGAAGAAGGATGGTCCGCCATGCGGAAAGCCGCCGAAGAATATTCCGATGAAGTTGCCGCTTATCCGGGCGATATATGTCTTTTCGGGCACAATCATCTGCAGTACTCGGGAATTACAGCGGGGAAAATACTGCTGAATCCGGGAAGCTGCGGCATGCCTGCCGATTATGACACCCGCGCACCTTATGCACTCCTGATCAATGACGGTGACGGGGTGGAAATACAGCTTCACCGCGTTGAATATGATGTTGAGCAAACCATCAGGGAAGGCCTTGAATTTGACGGTTTCCCTCATGCCCGCTTCTGGGGCAGACTGCGCGCCGCCACACTTAAATCAGCATCAAGCATTCCGATGAGCCGATTCTGGCAGCATGCAAGAGCTGTCGGCGGCGGGATCTTTCCCATGGAAAACGATTTGTGGCGCAGAGCTGTTGAGACGTTTGAGTTTGATTATGACTGGAGCCTCGATGACTGGCGCAGGTTCGGGGAGAGGCAGGATGGGGTGAAATGATGCTTTATCTAAAAAAAGCAGTCATGAGTGTGACTTCGGCGCTTTTGTGAAAAAATAACACGAAGTGAAATATCTTTGCGTTTGCCGCAAACAGAGCTTTGCACGGAATATATGTATATCTCCATGTTATTCATGTGGTGTAAACGGTATTGCATTCTGAGGTGAAATATCGGGAATTCGCTGTTGACACACGGAAGGTTGAGGATTACAATTAAAGCAATTGACTTATAAGGGAGAATATGCAATGATATCCTACAACTTGTTTTCGACATTTTCACAGCCGGGTTGCCGGCAGGGCGGGCAGCGGGGATCTGGCAATTCTTACGGCTTGACAATTTCCCGTGCAACAGCCCTTGCCCTGGTTCTTGCGATTATATTTGCGGGTATGATGTCATGTTCATCGGACAAATCGTCCGATACGCCGGATATTGTAACAGAGAACATCGACACAGTCGCTGTTACCGAACCGCCGGAGACACAGCCCTTCGACAAGGTGCCGCAGCTCGACTATGACGGATACGAGTTCAATGTGCTGACGCTGTCCTCGGGTATTAACGCCACAAGCCGATTCACACAGGAAATCTGGGTCGAGAACGAGAACGGTGAGACCATAAACGATGCCGTGTTTACCCGCAACGGCATGATTCTCGACCGGCTCAACGTAAAGATACTGGCGGTTTCGGTTGATGATGTTTATAACACGGCAATGCAGGCAATACTTGCAGGCGACGATGCCTATGACCTTCACGGAATGTATTCCAAAGGCAGAGCTGCGACGCTGGCAACCATGGGGCTGACCCGAGACTGGTATGAGATTCCGATTATCGACATGTCGGCGGAATGGTGGAATTCCAAGTGCAGCGAGACCCTCTCGGTTCTCGGCAGGCTGTATATGATGTCCGGCGCCATACTAATCAGTGAGATTGATGACGAACTCGCCATGATTTACAATAAGCAATTAGCTGTCGATTATAATATGGAGAGCATATACGACCTTGTTTTTGACGGCAGCTGGACGCTTGATACCTTTGCCAGACAAGCACTCGCCGTACATTCGGATATCAACGGCGACGGGGTAATGAAGCCGGGAGATGACCTTTTCGGGTATATTCAGGATCCCGCTTCCATGTCGATAAACTGGGTATTCTCCTGCGACCTGCTGAAAGAAACGCTTGATGACGAGGGCAAGCTCAGTCTGAACGTCAATATCGACAGGGTGCAGTCCATGCTCGAGCGGCTCAGCGAAGTTCTGAAAGCCGACACGGTGCACATCGGTCTCGACCTGTATGTGGGTCTGGATTATTTCATCGCGGATCAAATTTACATTTACGCCATTATCCTGCGCAATATTGAGCTGCTCCGGGACATGGAGTCGGATTTCGGCATAATTCCATACCCGAAATTCGATGAAGCCCAGCCCGAGTATCTCAACCATGTCGGTTCGGCATCCCCGATACTCACAATACCGATTACAAATATCTCGGATGACGAACTGCTGGGCAACGTGCTTGAGGCGATGGCAATAGCCTCATACCAGGTGGTCAGACCCGCATATTTCGAGGTGGCTTTGAAAGAAAAGTATGCGCGTGACGGCGAAACTCAGCAGATGCTCGACATCATCCTCGAGTCGAGAACTTATAATCTCGGCTATATCGGCGGCTGCAGCATCGTAAGTGTAATCGCTCCCATGATAAAATCCGGTTCCACCGACTTTGTATCCACCTGGGCGTCGCGGGAGACGTCTATGCTGACTCAGTATCAGAATTTTATTGATAAGATTATCGCGGAAAATCAAAAATAGAGAGATTTGTGTATGTCAATCACCCGGGTAATGACAAACCATCGCAATTCCGGGTTCTTAATTGCACATTAGGGGGAGAGCAAACATGCTCTCCCGCGCTTTTTGTCTCAAATCGTCCTTGACATCCTGCCGCACGGATAGTAATATAACGGTGCCAAAGCAATTAACAATGTCAGGGAGGTAAACGACATGCAATGGACAATCACATTTGAACGGCTGCCGGCGAACCTTGAGGAAATGAAATCCCTCAGGCAGGCGGATATCACAAAGCCCGAGAATACGGCGGCGCTGACTGTCGCGGCGCTCTGTGTCTACCCGGAAAACAAGGATGAAAGCATCGCCATGCTGAATCATCTGAGGGGGCCGCGTCCGCTCTCGGTTTACGAGAAGCAGTTTCTGGCTGACCGTTTCCGCGGCGCCGACTACAAAGCCCGCTCATTCTTCGCGGGGGCGGTGCCGGGGAACAACTATACTCCGTCACAGCCGTATACGCTAACTTTCTACGACAATCCCTACAGCGGGAAGGATGAGGGTTACATAAGCCTTTATGTCCAGTCGGGCGGCGCCGACAGCAAGCGTCAGATTAAACTGCGGAACAAGCCCTCCACCGGCGAGTGGTTCCTTTGGGAGGAGTTTCTGTTGTCCGATATACGGATACCGGTGAACAGGGATCCCTGGGCTTGAAGCGCGATATACAGACCGTATAGTGAGAATGCAGAGCGCACAGCCGAACGCAGAACGCTGAACCGCACAGCCGGCATTCACACATAAATTAAGGAGGGATATACCATGCCGAACGCAAGGGTTGAACGATACAACGGCGAACCGACGATAATGATAGACGGCGTACCCTACCCGCCCATGACAATAACCGTGGCGACCTGGCGGCGCAGTTTCCCCGAGGTCGAGGATTATCTCGGACGGCTGGGGAAAGCCGGACTCAGGATTTTCTATGTAGAGACCTCCACCGGCTGGAACCGTCCCGGCGACCCTGAAAAGGGCAAACCAAGCGGGCTGGAGCAGACAATGAGCGACATCGATGTACTGCTGCGCGCCGTGCCCGAGGCTTATGTGATACTGAGGCTGAACGTCAGCCCTCCCGCCTCCTGGGTGAACGCCCATCCCGAGGAGCAGCTTCGCTACAGCGACGGGAGCACCCGTAAGGTCATCTGCACTTCTGTCGGATCGGAGATTCTCGACGGTATGCATTCTCTGTGCTCCGAGGCATGGCGTCGGGACGGGGCGGCGGCGCTTGACGAGTATTTCGCGGAGCTTGAGAAATCGCGGCATTTCGGAAGGATAATCGGCTTCTTTCTCTGTGCCGGCGGCACCTCCGAGTGGTATTACCCCTCCCCGCTTGTCAACGGTGACGGCAGCTACGGCGATTTTTCGGAACCCTTCAGGTTGGAGTTTTCGCGATATCTCCGAAACAAGTACGGCTCCGAGGAAGAACTGCGCCGGGTCTGGCGGGATGAGAGCGCCACATTCGACAATCCGAAAATCCCGACACCCGAGGAGCGCACCTACATCCACAACGCGGACGCCAGCATCATAAAGGCTCTGCGCGAGTGGGAGACCGCGGGGCGGGTCATCGGTCTGAAGCTGAACATGGACGCCCGGGAGGAGACAAATCTCGGCGTCTTCCTGAACGCCAACGGTTACGCCGGGGTGGCGGATTTCTTTGCCGCATGGCACGAGGGCACCGCCAACACCATTGTGCACTTCGCAAAGGTGCTGAAAAAACGCTATCCCAACCTGCTTGTAGGCGCGTTTTACGGCTCCTACGGCTGCACCGACTATTTCGACGGCTCAACCTGCACCGGCACGCCCACAATACTCGACTCGGGGGTTGTGGACTTTCTGGCGGCGCCGGGGGTATACAACAACCGCGAGCCGGGCGGCATCGTGGCACAGCGCGAGATGCAGGACTCCTTCCGGCTCCGCAATCAGATCTACATCTGCGAGGACGACTCCCGCACTCACCTGACACAGCCCTGGATGCAGCGGGACGCCATGGCGCTCTATACGGTGGAGGATTCAATCAACACACTGAAACGTGATTTTGCCCGCGACATCTGCGAGGATATTCAGGGCTGGTGGTTCGATATGGGCGCCGGCTGGTACGACGACCCCGACATACTGGCGCTCTTCGCCCGTCAGAAGGAGATCGCCGACTTCGCCATATCCATCGACCGAACCAAGAAGAACGAAATCGCCCTTATCTACGACACCGAGAGCGTTCATTACGTTTCGTCGAACACTTCGAGGCTTGTCACCGACTTCTGGCGCACCTCAGATCTGGGACGCATAGGAGCGCCGGTGGACTACTATTTCCACAACGACATGGCGCACCCGGGCATGCCCGACTATAAGATGTATCTTATGGTCAACGTCTATTGTCTCACCGATGAGGAGCGGGAGACCATTCACGCCAAGGCGCGGCGCAATCGGGCGGCGGTAGTCTGGCTCTATGCCCCCGGCTTCATCAATCCCAGGGGCGACAAGGTCATGTCGGTTGAGAACATCGAGAAGACTACCGGCTTCAAGACGGAACTCATAGACAAGACCTTCTTCCCCCATTTCCGAGTCGATCCCGCCTCACACCCGGCTGTCCGAGGTGCTTCGGCTTCCCGGCGCTACGGCGTCATAGACCGGAATGTGCACAGCAATATCTGGATAGGCGCCACTGTTCTGCCGCCGGTATATATAAATCCCGGGTTCCATATCTCCGAATACGACACGAATACCGTGGTATTAGGTCGCTACTGCCACAACGACCGGCCCGCCATGGCGCTCACCGAAAAAGACGGCTTTGTCAGCATCTTCTGCGCGTCTCATGTTATCCGCAGCGATATGATAGCCTCATTGGCGGCATATGCCGGCTGCCACCTCTTCACCGGTCCCGAGGATGTGCTCTACGCCAACGAAAACTTTGTCGCGATTCATGCCGCGGACGACGGACGGCGCACGATCCGCTTCAAGCGTCCCTGTTCGCCTTTCGAGGTCTATGAGAAAAAGTTCTACGGCCGGAATGTGGAGAGTATCGAGGTGGATATGCGGCTGGGCGAGACCAAAATGTGGTCGCTGTCGGGCGAGTTCTGAGATTCAAAATGATACAACAAAACGCCGCTCGATTATAGCATTCGCGGGCGGTGTTTACATATAAATCAATATTTCGTAAGAAACAGTTGACAGAAGCTTAATTATAGTGTATTATATAGCCGCACGGAAAGTACGTGCAAATAATAAACCAAATATCAGGAAGGAGTTTTATCACATGAAACGAATTCTCACGCTGGCATTGACGTTGGTAGTAATCCTTACTGCGGTTTCGGTGACTGTATTTGCCGCAGCAGACTCCACCGCCGAGTATGCCAACACCAAGCCGAAGATTGACGGTGTCATTGACGATGTCTGGGCAACCACTGCTAAGCAGGAGTCCACCTTCAAGGGCGACAAGGACGGCGAGGGCATATCCGGTTACACAAGCCTCCTCTGGGATGAAGAGTACATCTATTACCTCGCGGTTGTTAAGGACGCCACTCTGCTTCAGGCGGGCAAGGGCGCTTCCACCGACAGCGTTGACCTCTGGATCTCCGAGACCTACTCGGACTCTGAGGGCTATCCCAAGGACAGCGACTATCATCTCTGCCTGACTCCCTACGGCACCTCCCATTACTATATCGGCAACAAGTCCTCCACCGAGGCGGTGCAGTTTGAGTCCAAGATCACCGGCGACTCCTATGTTATCGAAGCCCGCATGAAGTGGTACGACCCGAGCGTTGCGAAGACCGGCTCGGTTATCGGCTACAACGTCAGCTTTAACAACGACATTGACGGCGATGCCAAGAGAGACTCCTGGATTTCCTGGCAGCCCTACGACGGTCGTCCCTACTGGGCTGACACCAAGGCTCTGAACAAGGTTGAACTTGTCGGCGAGAAGGTTATCGTAGTCGAGACCACCGCAGCCGCCAAAGCCGCCGCGAAGGCTCCCGCCGCCGCTGCTCAGACCTTCGACTTCACCTCTATCGCTCTCATCGCCATGGCTGCTGCCGGCATCTCGCTGACCGCCGCCAAGAAGCGCAGATAAGTCCCGGCTTCGGCAAGAGTAGTAAGTCAGTATATCAAACAACAAACCGGCTCCGCGCCAAATGATGCGGAGCCGGTTTTACTATGTGCAGACAGGTCATCCGGTACGCACGGCGCACCGGATGATTAATATTAAGCCGTGCGGCATGAAACCGAACCGCCGCCGCACCGCCAGCAGGGATGTCATATTCCTTGTTTAACAGACGCAGAAGTTTTGCCAGATTGGCTGAGTTTTATGTCTTTTAATATGTGGCAATTCCTTTCGGTTCGAAATATTTCATCCGACATATATATCATCAAAAGTCGTGAACGGAATGCAGAAGTCAACAAGGTATTGCGAATCATTTATCAACAGTATCGCTCATTTCAATGTCTTTAAGCGTCTTGCCGTCCTCGGTTTTCCACTCAACATTACCGTTGGTAGGGGCGCCAAGGACAAAAGACGAGGCGCCAGATGGGGTTTTAAATAACATATCCTTCTGCAGAACACTATTACCATCTATATAATCCTTGTTTTCCTCCCGCGTATTTTTAACATAATCAGGACAACTCGGCACAGTGTCCTTTCTGATAACACTTCCGGACAGAACCACAAACCCTTCACTGGTAAGACGGGCTTTGGCATTTGTGCCGTTCCTTGTAATATGAAACACAGGGCTGCTGACCTCGGTAGTTGAGTCTGTCGCTGAAGCAGACTTGCCTGATTGTGTGAGCGGCTCAAACACTTTATGTCCAAGCGTCCCCATCACAATTTGAGCGTAGTCGATGAACTCTTCCAGTTCGCTTTCTTTCTCTTCAGTGACATTGCCGGAGTTTGGCTCGTTACTATTTTTGACCTGATACCTCTTTGCCGCAACTGCCATGTTTGTGAAACGGTTTTCGAGATAGCTTATCTCTGTGGGACCGAAGGAATTATTTGAGGTCGTGAAAGCAATTGCTTCAGTCCAGTATTCCTTGTCCTGGTCTCGTTTGTGTTCATACAAGCGGCAGAGTATACCCTCACCGTTTTTCCTTACCCCTGCCTGTCCGATGTAGACCATGTTCTCTCCGGTCTGGTCGGAAGATCCGAAAAGGAAATAAATTCCGCTCTGCGAGAGATCTTCTCGCCCTTTACACTTATCCAATTCTGTGCGCGGGATTCTATATGCCACGCCAGTCCAGTTGGCAAGGGTACACTTGATGCGTCCGCTGGGATCGCCATCCATCAGAAACAGGTTTATGTTCTTTCCTCTCGCAGCCATATGTTATATATCCTCCCACAACTTGTTTAGTGCACATTTTCAAATCTGGCGTCATCGCACATCTATACCATAAATGTCGGCATAAGCCTTTGCCGCGTCGATGTTGTTCACATGCCACGCCGCATCTCCGAGGAAAAGCTGACCCGGGTCTGTGGCTATGTCTATCGGCTTTCCGTCGGGACGCCGGGCTCGTGACAGCAGCTTCTTCCCCGACGCTAATATCTTCGAGAGCAGTTCATCCCAGCAGCGTTTTTCCGGCTCGCCCGAGCCGGGCACCCACTGTATGCCCTTTATTCCGTCGATGGCAAGCAGCGATTCAAGGTGGTGGATCTGACCGATGCCGTCCATGTGATAGACGGCGTTAGAAAGCCGGGCAGCCGAAGTCGACAGCTCGGGCGCGACAAATGTGTCGAACATGGCGGGGCTTATCATATACGAGAAGTCGGACTGCAGGATATAGCCGGGTTTCTCGCCGTAGAGGGGGAACCACTGGCTGTACCCCTGCGCCGAAGGGGAGAGGATCGCGTTCAGCTTATCATAGTAAAGG
>Ga0123335_1001703_pt1 | contig 34922 bp, 25 predicted proteins | sample BiotimSIPDNA_2_FD_89707 | JGI IMG/M metagenome (GOLD analysis project Ga0123335, IMG submission 89707) | Anaerobic biogas reactor microbial communites from Washington, USA - Biogas_R2 time_0 SIP DNA | ecosystem: Engineered > Bioreactor > Anaerobic > Unclassified | place: Washington, USA... | reverse complement strand
TAAGTAATGGAAAACTTTTATTAATTGATGAAGATGAATTAATTGATGAAATCGATTGTTTTATGAAGAAGATAGAGTGAAAAAATATTCTTTTATGGATTTAGAATTGATTTTTTGTTATATGTGCAATATCAAGATAATTATTATATTACTAGTAATTGGTTCGTTAAAAATAATTTTTAGTATCTGATTATTGGGTAATGCGTAAATTTATATTATTCTTAAAACGTATTCCCTATTAGAAGAGAAAGGTCTGCTTTAAATGGATAAAACAAAAAAAGTTGCAATAATTACAGGGTCAGGTAGAGGTATCGGGCGGGGAATCGCAGTTCAGCTAGCAAACTCAGGATACAACATAGTTATTAATGATGTTGGAAATCCTTCAAATTCTCAAGAAACATTAAACTTGGTTCGAGAAGCTGGCAGTGATGGACTTATTATTATGTCTGATGTAACAAAACCAGATGGACGTCAGATGATCATCGATAAATCCCTCGAAGTTTTTAAAAGGATAGATTTACTTGTAAACAATGCAGGTATTGGTCCAAAAGAACGTAAGGATATCCTTTTAATAACCGAAGAGAGTATGTTGGAAGTACTTTTTGTTAATCTAATAGGATTATTTTTCTTAACGCAATTAGCTGCAAAAGCTATGGTTGATTTGATTGATAAGAAGGTTATTACTAACCCATTAATTGTCAATATTGGTTCGATGAGTGCATATACGAGTAGTATATCAAGAGCTGAATATTGTATATCTAAAGCAGGTGTTGCTATGTGTACTTTATTATTTGCAGATAGATTATCAGAATTCGGGATTAACGTTTTTGAAATTCGCCCTGGTATTATCGAAACACCTTTAACCTCTGTTGTTAAAGATAAGTATGATAAATTAATTGAAGATGGAATAACTCCCATTAAACGTTGGGGTCAACCGGATGATATAGGAAAAGCAATTGTAGCTATTGCTAAAGGTTATTTTCCATTTTCTACAGGCCAAGTAATTGATGTAGATGGTGGTTTTCATATTCATAGATTGTAGATTTTGGAGTGAATGATGAATAAAATTGTCACTTTTGGGGAAATTATGCTGCGTTTATCCACACCTAATTTTCTTAGGTTTGGACAAGCCCGGGAGTTTGATGTAATTTATGGCGGTGGAGAATCAAATGTAGCAGTATCACTTGCTAACTTTGGATTAGATGTTGAATTCATTACAAGAATACCTGACAATCCTATAGGTTCCGCCTGTCTGCAATATCTTCGTCAATATAATGTGGGAACAAAATATATTCTTTATGGCGGTTCAAGATTAGGTATTTATTTCCTTGAGACTGGTTCAGTGATGCGAGGGAGTCAGGTTGTTTATGATAGAGATAATTCTTCTTTTTCAAAAATTCAACCTGGTATGATTAATTGGTCAGCAGTTTTATCTGGTGCATCGTGGTTTCATTGGACTGGTATTACACCTTCAATATCAGAAACCGCTGCAGCTGTTTGCCTTGAGGGTTTACAATTTGCTCGAGAAAAAGGCATCACTATTTCTTGTGATTTAAACTATCGAGAGAAATTGTGGAAATGGGGTAAATCTGCACAGGCTGTTATGGAAGAGCTTGTTCATTATTGTGATGTTTTAATAGGAAATGAGGAGGACGCTGAAAAGGTTTTGGGAATCAGTGCACCTCAAACAAATGTAATTAATGGAGAAGTTCCTGCTGAAGGCTATGTCTATGTTTGTGATAAATTATCACAAAATTTTCCTCGTTTACATACTATAGCAATTACATTGCGTGGTTCAATATCAGCAAGTTTCAATACCTGGAGCGCAATATTATATAACAATCAAAAAGTTTATTTTTCACCCAAATATGAAATAACGCACATTGTTGATCGTGTAGGTGGTGGAGATAGTTTCGTGGCAGGATTGATCTTTGGATTAAATTCTTATTTTAACAATCCCCAAAAAGCACTTGATTTTGCAGTTGCATCTTCGGCACTAAAACACACAATTTTTGGTGATTTCAACTTAGTCAGTGTTGCGGAAGTTCAAAAACTTATGAGCGGAGATCGTTCTGGGAGGGTCAGTAGGTAATTGCAATATATAAAAAGGAGAAAATCATGGCAAAATATTCAAGGTTATCGGTTCTAAATGAAATGATAAATATTGGCCTTGTGCCAGTATTTTATCATCATGATCCAACAATCACAGAACATATTATTAAGGCATGTTTAGATGGTGGAGTTCGATGTTTTGAATTTACCAATCGAGGGGATGGTGCTTTTCAAGTGTTCTCGGAAATTGTAAATCGTTTTAAAGATGATGACAGATTAATCTTAGGTGCAGGCACGATAAGGGATTATTCAACTGCTGCATTATTCATTCAACTTGGCGCAAATTTTATTGTAGGACCCAATTTTAATTCTGATGTTTCTAAAATTTGTAACAGTTACAAAATTTCATATTGTCCAGGTTGTGCTTCAGTTAATGAAATAGCTGAGGCAGAAAAATCAGGTGTAGAAATTTGTAAAATCTTTCCAGGATCTTGCATAGGTGGTCCCAATTTTATAAAGAATGTTTTAGGTCCTATGCCTTGGTCAAGGTTGATGCCAACGGGTGGTGTAGATGTAAATAAAGATAACGTCACGGATTGGATTAAATCTGGGGCATCATGTTTAGGCATTGGTAGTAGTCTCTTTAAAAAAGAAATTATCAACAATGAAGATTATTCTTCAATCACTAGAATGGTTATTTCTTTGATTGATTGGATTAAGGATGCGCGCTTAGGTAAAAATCCCATCTCATAAAGGACATTATGACAAAATCAAACTATACAAAAATTTCAAGAATAAGAACTTTGAACGATTTTAAAGAATACTTGCACTTATTAGGAATAGAAATTCCAGTAGATGATACATTATTCATAGGTGATGAGAATCCACTAGCCCAAGCCTATTGTATGTCTGATGGATTTAATATTGGTAATAGGTTTTGTATATTACCAATGGAGGGATGGGATGGAACCACTGATGGTAAACCTACAGATCTAACAAAACGTCGATGGAAAAATTTCGGGAAAAGTGGTGCAAAACTAATTTGGGGTTGTGAAGCAGTTGCAGTTCGATCAGATGGTAGAGCAAATCCCAATCAATTAGTTATCAATAAGAATAATTCTCGAGCTTTAGAGGAAATCCTTAATATTCTAATCAATGAACATCATAGTCATTTTGGCAATACTGATGATCTTCTTGTTGGACTTCAGCTTACCCATTCTGGGCGTTTCAGTCGACCTAGTGATAAATCAAAGATTGAGCCCAAAATATTGTACCATCACCCTATTTTGGATCAAATTTATAATATTGATCAATCCTATCCAGTAATAACAGATGCAGAAATTGATGATTTAATTCCATATTATGTTTCTGCTGCAAAAATAGCCCATCAAATAGGTTTTAATTTTGTTGATATTAAACACTGTCACGGTTATTTGGGACATGAATTTCTAAGTGCAGTTTTTCGGCCAGGGAAATATGGTGGTTCATTTGAAAACCGTACTCGTTTCTTTAGAGAAATAGTGCAGGAAATTAACAAAGAAATACCAGGATTGAAAATCGGTGTAAGGTTAAGTACCTTTGATTTTCCACCATTTTTTTCTGATGAAAACAATTTTGGTATCATGTCTACCTATCGTAATTCGGAAGGTTTATATCCGTTTGCATTCGGTGGTGATCCCAATAATCCGGGTCAAGTAAATTTAAAAGAGACAATTCAATTTTTACATTTGTGTAATAGTCTAAATGTTGAAATGGTGAATTTTACTCAAGGAAGTCCTTATTATACTCCTCATCTTACTCGTCCAGCATACTATCCTCCTATAGACAGCTATATATCACCTGAAGATCCTTTGGTAAGTGTTGAAAGACAAATTAATGTTGGCGGAGAATTAAAAAAATTTTTTAGTTCATTGTTATGTGTTGGATCTGGTTATACATATTTACAAGACTATCTACCTTATGTAGCTCAAGCAGTTGTGAGAAAAAATATGATTGATTTTGTCGGTTTAGGCAGAATGGTGCTTTCTTATCCTGAATTTCCTACTGACATATTGAAAGGTAATCCAATAAACAGAAGAAAAATTTGTCGAACATTTAGTGACTGTACGACTGCACCCAGAAAAGGTCTTGTTTCGGGATGTTATCCCTTAGATAATTATTATAAACAACTTCCTGAAAAATTAGTTTTGAAAGCAAAAAGAAATTCATAAATTTTCTGGTGTAAAAACATAAATTATGATAATCATAATATATCAAAACAATGATGTGTTTAAGGGATGTAATAAAATTATTAAAAAATCCATATTCGACAAATATTTAAGTGGAGATCAATTGTATGTTGAAAAATACTACTAATTACTTATTTCCTGTTAAAGAACCTTCTGATTTTCACCGGGTGCATACATTAATCATTGGTAGTGGAGCTGCTGGTTTAAATGCAGCAGTTCAACTTTTTAGAAATGGTGTTAAAGATATATTAATCTTGACAGAAGGATTGAATAAAGGAACTTCAATTAATACTGGTAGTGACAAGCAAACTTATTATAAATTATCTATGTGTGGTAGCGAGAACGATTCTCCAGAGTCTATGGCTGAAAGTTACTTATTTGGGGGCGCTATGCATGGTGATATTGCCCTAATTGAATCAAGCTTATCTTCTAAGGCCTTTTTTAATCTAGTAAATTTAGGTATCCCATTTCCTCATGACAAGTATGGGCAATATGTGGGTTATAAAACAGATCATGATCCTCATCAAAGAGCAACTTCAGTTGGACCATATACTTCACAGGAAATGTGCAAACATTTGGCAAATGAGGTCAAAAATTTGGGAATTCCTATATATGAAAATCGTGAAGTTATTAAACTTGTAACAACAATACAAAATAAAGAAAAACGCATTGTAGGCGCTGTAGCAATTTTTGATGATAAGATTTTAGAAGCATATATAGCTGAAAACATTATTTTTGCGGTTGGTGGTCCTGGAGGATTATACAAAACAAGCGTTTACCCAGAAGTTCATTTTGGTTCGATAGGACTTGCATTGATGGAGGGTGCGGAAGCAAATAATCTTCCTGAATCTCAATTTGGCTTAGCGTCTGTAAAATTTCGTTGGAATGTATCTGGTACATATATGCAGGTTATTCCTAAATTTATTAGCAGAGCACCTGATGGGGTTTCAGATGAGCGTGAATTTCTAATTGATTATTTTGACTCAGCACATGAAATGAATGGCAATGTATTTCTTAAAGGATATCAATGGCCTTTTGATGCAAATAAAGTCTTTGATGGATCATCAATAATTGATATTCTGGTTTATATTGAAACTGTAGAAAACAATCGGCGGGTTTTCTTGGATTTTCGTAAGAACCCCCATGGTTTCTCAATAGAGAATCTCCCTGATGACGCGAAGAATTATTTAATACGATCTAATGCTGCTTATGATAGTCCTATTGAGAGATTGAGCGCGATGAATCCAGGTGCAATTGAATTATTCAAACATAATAATATTGATCTTTTTACAGAACCATTAGAGATTGCTGTTTGTGCTCAACACAATAATGGAGGATTGTCCGGATCTATTTGGTGGGAGTCAACAAACATTAAACATTTTTTTCCAATTGGTGAAGTAAATGGATCACACGGGGTTAATCGGCCTGGTGGTTCTGCGTTGAATTCTGGACAGGTAGGAGGTTTTAGAGCAGCAGAATTTATTGCTAATCAGTATTCTAATTCTTCTTTAGATTATGATGATGTAAATAAACAAATAAGAAAATCACTAGAAGAAGTTGTTAATTGGACACAATTAAGTAAACAATCACCTTTTTCATATAAAAATGTCTTGAAGGATATTCAGAATAGAATGACATTTGTTGGTTCGCATATTCGGTCAAAAGAATTTTTAGAAGATGAGCTTGCCCAAGCTAAAAAATTAGTTCGTGAGATATTGTCTTTTGGATGTAGTCCTGATGGAGATAGTTACAAAATGGCTTTTAGAGCATTGCAATTGTCATATGCTCACTGGATTTATTTAGAATCTATAAATATTATGCTTGATGATAATGTTGGTAGCAGAGGTTCTTATATAGTCCTAGATCCTTTTGGTAAAAAGATTAATAATAAACTTTCAGATAAGTGGCGAATTCAACTTGAGAATCCTTCCTTCCGTAATAAGATTTTAGTTACTCAAGCTATAAGTAATGATTCTATTGACTATGATTGGAAATCAACACGACCAGTACCACAAAATCAGCCTTGGTTTGAAACTGTATGGTCTGAATTCTTAAGTGGTGAGATTTACAAATGAATATTTCTCATTGTCTTAATCAATTATTATATAATAAATTGAAATTTTGATTAGTTGGTGTAACATTCTTTCTGTAAAATCTTGAACCTTAACAAAAGTGGTGAGATCCGTCCAATTAATTCCAATGCTTATATATGGGGGTAATTTGTCCATTGTATACTAAATATGGGGGTATAAATGTGAAATATGTGCATTAATTCCATGGTGTTTTTTGTGGTAGCTGTAACGTAGCTGTGAAGGAATTTCGGGTTTTGCTATTAATAATTCAATCATTAGATTGGTCACGCTGTTTTCTACATCGCGTATAGAAATTCCTCCACCGCGTGGAAAAATCACAATTATCCATTTCTTTGTTGATTAGGCTTTAAGGGGACCCCCTTATCTACACTTCTACATTTATACACTATAAATTATTGGTGATTTAGTATATGAGGTGTTAGAAAATGGTGTTCCGAGACCCCAATCATTCATGAGGGAGAATACATCGGTGTACGCAGTGATTACATCTGTAAATAGCTCCATTGCTCTATTAGAGGGGTATCTAAAGAAATTTGACAACTTATCCTGTTTTCGATGAAATTTGCATTCAGATAAAAACCACTCTGCCTTGCTGGAGGGTAAATACCCAGCAGAAAGGATCAATAGAATGTTTACAACAATTATTTCTCATTTTGGCACGATTGCCGACCTTCAATCCCGCGATGATCTCATTCTTATCACGGACAGCCAGGAAGTTCAGGCTATTTTTTCGGATTTGAATTACTTTGCCCTCGAAGATTATCATCTTTTGGATTTTAATGGTTTGTTTGTGTCCATTCAGGATGGCGCCTATGTTGATATCTTCGCTTTTGATGGCATCGTGCCCTATCTTTGGAAAGCTATCTTCCGCATTGAGATTCAGTGACATCCATTTTCTGATTTCTTTTTATGCCCAGCAGGACATTACGAAGAATTGGACAGCTCTCATTCAAAATTGGCCATTGATAATAAACCAATTAGCCATTCATTTTGAGGATCGATTGCTCCAGTGAAATTCCATTTACACAAGATACTAGAAACTATCGTGACTTGCGGTGATAAGCAATTGTAAAGTTCTTCAGGTCTTCTCAATAGACATTCAATAAGGCAAAAAAACGAGTTTTGATAATATACACTACTTTCTGAATTTCTTTTCTGGATAAGGTGCCCTTACAATGACTTTGAAAGAAAGCTCGTATTTTTTTATATGTTAATCATTTATGAATTTGTGACATCAATTCCTCCGTTCTTAAGGAATCTACCCGAATATTTGCTTTCTTGATGTGAATGCCACAGTTCACTTTTCAACTTTTCCTAACAAGGGGCAAATTTTAGGGTTTAAATCTGAAATATTTTACATACAAATAAGTACATGATAGTTATTTCGTTATCTTTTTTATTCTACTTCATAAGATGTTAGTGAAAATATATATTTCTTCTATTCTATTTTTATAAATTCAGGATTGATCGAATAGTCTGTTATCCATTTGACTTGATTAAACATATCATCGATATATTTTTTCTCTAACTCCTTAGCTTCGTTAAATTCTAATTCAGTTAAATTTTGCCGTTTATTGCCCAGACTGTTTAATGATGGTCCAATATTGAGCCCACATTTATCTGTAATTATTGCTCTATCATGGAATGTTTCATGTAGTTTTGAAGGAACAATAAATATTGTCATCGGGGGACAATTCCCTTTTCCAAATCTCCGCCAAGATTCAAGTAACTCGTTCTTGATATCATCTTTTCTTTCAAATTTTTCATCAGTGGTTATAATAATTATTTTTATTTCCCTGCGTATATCATTTATGAATGGTAATTCTCTTGGTCCAAAATACGGATCACAAATCTTGATGTATTTTTCTGTATTTTGTTTTATCCAGTTTCTTATCCAATCCTCTGCCCTATTTCTTTGTCCAATTTCAAATACATGAACTTTCGAACTCAGCCCAGGTAATATATTTATGAGATCTTGCGAAATTCCTTTTTGAGCCATTGGTGATATCCAACTTGCTAAATTGTGCGTAAATTCTGAAATCATAATGAAGTTATCGAAATAATTCTTTTTATAATGAGTTTTTTGCCTATTTTCGCACTCCAAAACCCATTTTAAAACAGTTGTGATTACATCTGGTTCAAAATTTCCACTTAGATATAGAGTTTCTAATAATACATCTTTTGATGGAATTGTACCGTTTTCATTGAATAAATCATTTAATAAATTTCTTGTGCATGACTTAATGATAGATCCTTGGAGCATTGATTGATCATTATTTGAATCACTAATTAAGCATTGTAAATCACTTGAATAATGTAATTCTCTTAATTTTCGCTGATATTGTTTCATCTCATTTTCTGTGAATCTTGAGTCTAATTGTTCAGCAAGAGCATCAGCAAACTTTGGTGAAATTTCATAAGCAGCTTGGATAATGCTTTCTAGCTTTCTATCTTGTTCTAAAGGTGAAAGTTCATTTATTAATCTTATAAGTTGATTATAAAAGTATTGTGCTTGAGATTTTTGCTCCCATTTTCCCCAAGTTTGTGCTATTAATTCAATCCTATTCATTCGATCTACCAAAGCTGGAATAGTATTGATTTCACTATCAGATAGTTTCGTTAATAATTCTTCAGATTTATCTTTATCCCAAGAATGCATTTCTTTAGAAATAATTGTCAGAACATATATGCGATCTGCTATATTCTCAATTTGTGTATTAGCCATGTTTACTAATTCTGTCCATTTTCTCTTAATGTCTATTTGGCTTACATTAATTTTTTTCCTTGAGTCTTTATATATTTGTGCTTTTGCGCCATTAATCCTTGCTAGTGCAACAATTTTATATCCAGGATGCATAATATTATTCATGTCTGGTAAATTATCTACAACATAGTCTTCAATTGATGACAAAATATCGAATGCATTTACTATATCCAATTTATTTGCAATGATTGAGTATTCTAAAGATTGGGTAATGACTTTGACTGCAGCATTTATTAATGAATCTTCCTTAATTTGTTCTAAAGCAAATAATGCTTTTTCACGTATGGTTATATTATTTGAAGGTACTTTGAATAAATCAAATTCGTAAATATCTCCAATTAACCCATTTCCAAGAGACCATAAAATTGCTGAAAACCAACTGGAATTCTTAAGCTCATTAGGCAATTCTTCTGAAAGTTTTATTGCTTCGTTTTGGCTATACCAAAGGATAACTGGTAAGGAAAAATTTATTATTCTTTCTCTTATATAATAATTTTCTACTTTTGCAAGGTTCTGCAAAATTTTATCTTGGACAATTTCTCCTGCTATTTGGTTGTTTCCTATCTTAAATAGCTTTCCTGCAAGTTGAGCATAAAGTTGATGTTGTAGAATAGTATTGGGTAATTTTATTATTTGGTCACAGATATTATCAATATTCTCTTTATCAAGAATTATGAAACCATCAAGAGATCTGATCGCTAAATCTAATGAGTGAGTAAAAATTGTTCCTAATCCTCCGACTGCCAATTCAGCGCCAGCATATAATTGAGTTGATTGGATATTCTTATAGAAATTTCTAGCATAATTTAAATCTATTTTTGCAATTTTCTCAACCAACATATATCCATAAATAATTTTCTTTTTAAGGTCATTTTCATTTGTCCAGCTTTCTTCAGCCTCTCTTAGGATATTCGGAATCTTAATAATATCTTCTCGTGACCATATTGACGCAAGTTTCACTAATGTTATACTTTTTTTGATTTGATTCTTAATTACTCGGGCTTTGACTAATAATAGTCTTTGACTTTCATTATCGATGGTTAATTCTCTTTTGGAGATTTCATCTATAAAATCGAATATAAATATTTCTTCATCGTAATAATCTAGATCATTAATGAATTTTCTTAATTGAGACGAGAAGTCCTTCTGTGGTTGTTTTGTGTAACCCTTTATAAGGGCAGTTTTCTTTGCTAATTTTCTTCTTTCCTCTGTGTTGAGACGATCTCCAATTTCAAGAGAATAATCAATATCTATGTTTGCGATTATCATAATTGTTTTTAATAAGATTTCGTCTTGTAAAGCTGAATCTCGTAATAAATCTGATAAAACTCGTTCGAGATTATTTTTGATATCTTGATCATTGATGAAATTTAGATTTTTACATGTTCCCCATAACTTGGCATAGCAAAAGACTTTTATGTCTAGGTCATCAATTTGTGTGTTAATAACCTGATAGATTTCCTCAATTTCTTCTTTTGCATAATCTTTATCAAATTCATAAGTTGCTTCTGCAACATTTAGGTGGAATCCGACCCATTCTTGCCATGGGGATCTTAAAGACGCAATTGAAGATATTTGGAGACGTTTAATTATTCTTCTTCGATCTGAGATGTGCAGATTAGTTAATAAATCACTTATCTTTCGTAGGCTTCTTAACGAAATAATGAAATTTTCGTCTGTAATTACTGTATCTAACCAAAATTCAATTCCGAATGGAAGTTCTTCGTCTTTTTCTTTTTGTTCACACCATTGGCGGATTAGATATTCCTTAGTCTTAGTGCTTTTCAAACCTTCTACTTCTTTTATTAAATTAGCTAGATTGAATTTCTTCAACCATGTCGGAGTTAGGTTGTAAGTTTCGATTAACTGCCTGTCGATATTTTCACCTAAGAATGAATTTGTTGGGACTTCATTAATTTCAGAATTGTTTGTAGTTATGGCAGCGTCTACAATATTCTGGTCACCAACAATTGAATCTATTAGACTCATTGCCTTATCAGGAAATAATATAATTAAATCAAATGCTAACTTTCTAATTAATTCTTTATCAAAATTTTCTAAACTTATTTCATCTATCATTAATTCTAATTCACTCAATGCGCTTGCCGGAACATGTTCATGTCTTGCCTTCATTGTGCTGTATATGTTAGCTAAAAGTCTTATTTTGGTTATTAATTCGGGGCAGTTATACGCCATTTCTAATGCTTGGTTGGAATCTCCAAGAGATATTAATGCGTTTATTTCCCATGTTGTAGAAGTTTGAGAAAGGAATTCTTTTGTGGCTGCTAGCCCCCATCCCCACTTGGACAACTCTTCCAAATTTTCTGTTTGTAAAGCAAGTTTTAATATTGCTCTTATACGTGATATGATAGTATTAGTTTTACCAGTATCTATGGCTAATTTTATTTTGCTAGGACTTAGTAACGAAACGAGGCCATTATAGTCTTTTAATTCTTCTAGTAACAGAGTTAATAATTCACCATCGTATTCTGGATTCTTTTGTACTACTTCTAAAAGAGTTTTCGTTAATATTTCTTTTCTTCCTTCTAATTTTTGATTGATGATAGATTTTGCTAGATCATGTTTAAGTGAAATAATTTCCTTCTCATTATCCACGATTAGTAACTCTGTTCTATTTATTTCGTCAAATGGTAGCTCTGCTTGAAAATATTCTCTCAGATAATGAAAGCCAATTGGCTTGGGTGAAACTGACACAATTTCAATGATATTTTTAACTATTGGATTTACTTCTGATAAAACATGTTCCACTTGATTTTTAATTAACCTAAGCAGATTGTCTGGTAAAACATCTTTATATATCCAATTCTTCCCAGATGTTTTGATTGAATCCCTAACAATAGCCAAATAACCCGCAACACCTTTTGATTTATCATTTATATATCTAATATCTTGACTGTCTAAATTTAAACCATCCAGATATTTTTCAGTGTCATCTATATTGAATTGTAAAGCTGGCTCATACTCATTTATTTTTACACCACATTTAATTTGGTCTGGTAATTTCTGAAAAATTTTATTACTAGCAGTAATTAATAGATAGGGACTAAATTTTGATGTCGTAGGGGGATTAGTTATTATATCCCGTCCAGATTCGCTTTCTATTACTTGTTCTACGCCATCAATAACAATAAAAAAGGTTTTGTTATTTTGTTTCGCGTATTCGCTTAATTTCACGGATAATCCAAGTACTATTTTTCGTAAATCTACTTCTGTAATACTCTCGTCAAGAATTTCACCTTTTAGAAATTTTGACATCTGATTGCAAATTATATAAAGGAAATTTCTATAATTTTGAGTAATAGGATTAGCTGTAATAAAATAACTTATAGAATTGCTTGAATATTGTCTGCAAAATTGAGCTATTAAATTTGTTTTTCCATAATAGTCGTCACTGATGATTGCTTGTTTTTGACAATCCGGGCCAAATGATGCGGCAATACGTTTTACTAATCCATCTCTTGCTATTTCAATCTCTGGGGTTTGTGGAAATTCTGGAACTAGTAAAGTTAGATCAATTTTATTGGTATTCATGTTTCCCTCACACTTTGATAAACTCATTAATTCATGTTCTAATAAGTTGAGACAAGTTTAGAAATCATACGTAGTTCGCAATTATTTAATTTGTTTTGACTAGTACATTGTATGTAAGAATGTCAAATGACAGGTAATTCATTTTGAAATATTTTTTCTGTGAAGAGATCATAGATCCTCACTATAAATACCCTTAGATCCAGCTGTAGATACTCTCGATCAAATTCCCATTCTTTTACAATCTCCATAAGAATTGCTGGAGTTAATCGTAGACTAGAAAGCTCATTTAAAAAATACACGCACAAATCTGTTCATGCATTTTAGTTCCTTACTAACTCTATCTAGGTTATTAGTAGTCGCAATTTTTTTACCTATGGTCTGATTAATGTAAGTCCCTTGATTAGTTGTGTAAATAGCTGCTTGTGTCTCCAAGTTCATCATCGCAGCTTTAAGAGAAAAAACATTTACTTTCATTATAGTAGAGTTTCTCCACGCCGTGGAGTAATTCAAGAAATACTCCCCATCACGTATCTACACATTTACAGTCCAGTACTGTTTATTAAATTTCTTAATCCTGCTATCATCATCAGTTATAATGGGATTGAACATAATAAATGTCTTGCGATCTGGCAATATCTGAAGTTATTTAACTTAGAATAGATAGTGTTAACGACATTAGTTAATGGCCAATTAGAAAAAGTAATGTGCACATCACCAATTAGGTTGATCAGCGTTGACAATCTTTTGGTCGATCTTAAAAAATTAATCATCCTCAATGCTCACCGAAGGGAGGTCTCCTTGATCCATCTTTCAGCAAGGCTAGCATGGCACGATTCTGGTTGGAATGGCTGCGTTTGTAAATTTCCGCATCTTAATTCTGCTTGTATTGCAAATGAAACAATCCGAGATGAACGAGATGATGAAAAGGAACGCCAATTTGCTGGAACGCATATCAATCAATTACAAGGTTGGAAACCACCTTGCTCACGCGATATTCTTACCTATTCATCGGAAGGAATGAGGTTTTCACACAGTGATCCTTTGCATAGAAGTTTCCTTCATCCCATTGAGGAAGAAATCGACCCATATACCGTTCTCCCTGCGCCCTATCGCTGGTTGAGAGAAGAGAATTTCAGGGATATCTGTGAGGCAGAAGATCTTTCAATCCGGCTTTCGGATAACCCCGAAAAGGAAAGGGGTTGGGTGTATGAACCGGATCGCCAAGTGGCGTTGTTAGAACATTATTGGGGGAAGATTAAGGAGGGAGAAGGACAAGCATTAATCTTCTTCTACACCAAGGAAAATCCAGTCGATGAAGATTCACCACGGTTAATTACCGGTGTTGGACGGTTAAAGAAAGTTGGGCCACAATTATTCTTTGAAGGCACTGATTCCCCACAAGGGCATCGCTATCCAATTTGGACACGAACGATCACGCAAGATTACCCCAACCAAGGATTTCGCCTCCCATATCAAGAGTACTTACGGCTGGAGGAAGATCCGAATAAGATTGCTTGCTATGTCCCAAATTCATCGATCCTTCAATTCTCATTTGTCAGTGAGCACATCACAGACGATCAAGCAGTGGGTATTCTTGAGCGTCTTATTCAAACAGTCCAAGTTATCGATCAAGACAATAAAGTCCATGGCCCATGGAAGAAGAACCTGGAATGGTTAGATCGTTGTTTAGAGGATGTTTGGGCGAGCCGAGGACCATACCCGGGTATCGGCCCTGTGCTTAATTACCTTGGATTTCCACAAGGCATGGCATTTCATCGCATTGAATTACGTGATTTTGTTATAGAAGGCAAAGATCCTTGGCAGTATGTAAAAGATATCTTAGAAGATAAACAACGTTCACCAATGAAATATCTTGATTCCATCAACAAAGCTAAATTGCGCTGGAGGTCCTTTGGAAATAAACCTGTTCGTCAAGAGCTGCTTGATACCTTAGTGAGGTTTGAACTAACCAGTGAGCAAATCAGGCGCGTGATGGATGTTGATGAAAGGAAGAAATCAGGCATTGCCGCCACTGATGAGGAATTGATTGCAAATCCCTATCTAATCTGTGAATCAGATTTGGGTAGTGCGAAATCAGATCCAATTTCATTAGATACTATTGATCGTGGTATGCTCCCTGAGGGAAACTTCTCTCATATTCTTTCAGCATCTGAGCAAATAACTAAGGATGACAGCCGTAGGGTGAGAGCCGTCGCAACAACCGTATTGAAGGAGGCAGCCGAATGTGGTGATACCTTGCTTTCCTTATCAGAGTTATTCGAAAAGATCAGATCAAGATTCCCGAAACGACGAGAGTGCAAACCGGATCGTGAGGTTTTTGAGGCAGAAGCGGAGTTTCATCAACAATTATTGTGGCTATCCTTTGATGAGGAACCTAATCTGGCTGCATTACGCAACCTACGAGATTTTGAAGCTGAAATCACAGATTTGATCAAACGTAGGGTAAAAAGGACCAATTCACCACCAGCCTCACCAATCGATTGGGATGCAGCATTAACTGAAGAATTTAAGGAACCGATCACAGAGCGAGAAAAAGTTGCCCAAGCCGAAAAAATTGTGGCACTTGAGACGCTCTTCACGCAACGGATCAGTGTGCTGACCGGAAGTGCCGGCACTGGCAAGACATCCGCTTTAAAAGTTTTTCTGGACTGTCTTGAAAAGTCAGAAGGTAGAATAAGTGTGCGCCTTTTAGCGCCTACGGGAAAAGCTCGTGTGCGTTTATCATCAAAAACAAAACGGAACGCCTTTACGATCCATCAGTTTCTACTTAGTCTAGATTGGTTCCTGCCGGATATTTTCGTTTTGAAACCTCAGGGTGGTGGTCAGGTTGCACCCACAACAGTGATTATTGATGAATGTTCAATGGTGCCCACTGATTTGATGGGTGTCTTATTTCGGGCGATTAAAATGGATATGGTTCAACGTCTTGTCTTGGTGGGTGACCCCAACCAGCTGCCGCCGATTGGTCCTGGCAGGCCATTTGTGGATATCATCAATTGGCTGAGAGAAAATCACCCGCAATGTGTTGCTACACTAAAGACGTCCATGCGGATTGCTGACGACTCCGACATTGGCTTAGGAAAGAGCTGTGGGCTCGCCTTTGCGGATGGGTACAGAGATGACCTGATCAATCCAGCAGATGATGAAATCCTTTCAGATGTCGCCCGGGGTATCCAAAAAGAAGACCTTGAGGTTCATTTCTGGGATGACCAGGACGAGCTTAAGGAAACCATTCGTAAGTGCCTCACCGATGTGGGGATTGGCGATGAAGGGGATTATGCCAGTTTCAATGCCTCTTTAGGGATAACAGCAAATCCAGAAAAACAACCGCATTGGAAGGATGCGGAAAGGTGGCAAATATTAAGCCCCCTGAGAGGCAAAGGATTTGGGACCGAAGAACTCAACAGAATGATCCAATTCGGGTATCGCCGCGGACTAATCAAAACCGCTCAAACGAGATCCAATATCCCACAACCTTTTGGTAATCAACAGATCGTATGGTCAGATAAAGTCATTCAAATTAAGAACCAAAAGCGTTTTGGTTGGCCAAGAAATACAGGTTTGGATTATGTAGCCAATGGGGAGATTGGGATTGTCACAACAACTTATCAAAATCAGGATGGCCCATACCTTCAGGTAGGTTTTTCAACCCAGGACGGGGTGACCTATCGCTATTATCGTAGTGAAGTTGAAGCCGTGCTCGAATTAGCCTACGCATTAACCGTGCATAAATCTCAGGGTAGTGATTTTGAAATTGTCTTTCTCATCATTCCGAAAGAAGCTCAAACACTTTCTCGCGAACTTATCTATACCGGGTTAACCCGCTTCAGAAAAAAGCTGGTGTTATTGATTGAGGGAGACACCGGAACGCTTGAAAAACTTCGGTTGCCTGATTATTCCGACACCCATATCAGGAATACATTGATGTTTTCATTATCTCTACGGGTGGAGGATGACCGAGACTTCTATCCCGAGTCGTTAATTCATCGAACATCCGTAGGTGTACCGGTTCGTAGCAAATCAGAGGTTATTGTTGCGGACACCCTCACCCACCTTGGGATTACATGGGAGTATGAGAGGAAGTTACCCCTTCCCCATAATCCGAGAGATTTCCGTCTGCCAGACTTCACTATCGGTTATGAGGGCGATATTCTCTTTTGGGAGCATCTCGGTATGTTGACAGTGCCCTCCTACCGTGAGGGCTGGGAGCGAAAACGCAAGTGGTACGAGGAAAAGATGGGCATCCCGGTCATTGGTGAAGGTGCTGCTAATGGCAAAGTCAACCCCGGCCAATTCCCAATCGTGATCACCTCTCGTGATAATGAGGATGGCGGTATTGATGTGCCAAAGATCGAGGGTTTAATCAGAAAGTATATTCTTCTTGAAGATTAGATGATTTGAAGGTCATTAAGACTTTGATATTTGTATTATGATTAAGTAACTGCTGTTGTAATTTTCCATATTCTATAGCCACATGATGGTTTGCACTGGGGAAATACAACGTCTTTAGACATGAAAAATGAAAATGGAAATATTTATGGAAAATCGTTTTTTCACACAACCCATACTCAACTCCCCCTATGAATATCCTTCCCGACACTGGGAATTAGATAAGACAGGTCAACCGACGCAGAAGATAATCGAGCGCCGAAGAGGGGCTGAATTTATTACGCCGATTCCAAAACCCAGGAAACAAAAAGGCTCTGCCAGTCAGATGGAGTTGGTGCTGGACGAAGGCAGGGGCTTGTCAACTGAGAAGCAGAAATATGATCCAACAGGGAATATCAACCTCATCAGGCAATTTGTGGATCAATGGCGGATGATCCCGGACCTCAATAACTGGCATGTCACCCCTGAAACTGCTCGCCTTCTGCAGCATTGGCGCAGTCATCCTTTCAGCAGCTTGCGCCCCTTCTTTTGCCAGATTGAAGCTGTTGAAACACTAATCTGGTTGACGGAAGTGGCTCCCCAGGCCGGCAAGCGCGAGAAGGATTTGTTGGATCGTTTGAAGGATGCCAGTCGTGCTGCTAATCCTGAACTTGAACGAATTGCCCTAAAAATGGCCACCGGTTCGGGGAAAACGATGGTCATGGCTATGATCATCGCCTGGCAAACGATCAATGCCGTCAGGCGGCCGACCAGCACCCGCTTCACCAAGGGTTTTTTAGTCGTCACACCGGGCATCACGATCAAGGACCGTTTGCGTGTCCTTCAGCCCAATGACCCCGATGCATACTATCGAGATCGAGAGCTAGTACCCAATGACCTGCTTCCCGAGCTCAATAAAGCTGAAATTGTCATCACCAATTATCATGCCTTCAAACTCAGAGAAAAAATAGAATTATCTCGGGGGAGCCGGTCCTTGCTTCAGGGGCGCGGGGAGGAGCTGAACACCCTGGAAACCGAAGGTCAGATGCTGCAGCGGGTCATGCCAGAATTAATGGGCATTAAACGAATCATGATCCTGAATGATGAAGCCCATCACTGCTATCGCGAAAAGCCGGATACGGATGAGGAGCGAGAGCTTAAGGGAGAAGAGCGCGCAGAAGCCAGTAAAAATAATGAAGCGGCTCGACTGTGGATCACTGGCCTTGAGATGGTGAAAAGCAAGCTGGGCATCAGCCAGGTGGTTGATCTGTCGGCCACACCCTTTTTCCTGCGAGGCTCAGGTTATGCGGAAGGGACAATTTTCCCCTGGACTGTCAGTGATTTTTCATTGATGGATGCCATTGAGTGCGGGATCGTCAAGCTGCCGCGGGTGCCGGTTGCGGATAATATCCCTGATGGAGATATGCCGAAATTCCGCAAACTGTGGGAGTTTATCAGCCATAAAATGCCCAAAAAGGGACGTGGAAATTCAGGCGATTTAGACCCGCTCAGTTTGCCCGTTGAACTGCAAACCGCTTTGGAGGCGCTTTACGGGCATTATCAAAAAACCTATGAATTATGGCAGGAAGCCGGCATCCTTACGCCCCCCTGTTTTATCATCGTGTGCCAGAACACCTCCATCTCGAAATTGGTTTACGATTTCATCTCCGGTTTTGAACGGGAGAACGAGGATGGTTCTACGACCCTGGTCAACGGGCGTCTGGAGTTGTTTCGGAATTTTGATGAGTATGGGAACCCCCTGGCACGACCCAACACCCTGTTGATCGACAGCGAACAACTCGAATCAGGGGATGCCCTGGATCAGAACTTCAGAAAGATGGCTGCTGAAGAAATAGAACGATTCAGACGGGAGATCAGGCAAAGGACTGGTGACCAACAGGCCGCCGATAATATCACGGATCAGGACTTGCTGCGAGAGGTGATGAATACCGTTGGCAAGCCTGGACATTTGGGCGAAGCCATTCGCTGTGTGGTGTCTGTGTCGATGCTGACTGAAGGTTGGGATGCCAATACCGTCACACATATCTTGGGCGTACGGGCTTTTGGCACCCAGTTGCTGTGTGAGCAAGTGGTCGGCCGTGCCTTGCGCCGGCAATCTTACGAGGTAAATCCCGATTATGCGGATGCCCTTAATCCCGAAGGACTGTTTGATGTGGAATATGCCGATATCCTGGGGATACCCTTCGATTTCACAGCCAAACCGGTCATCTCCAAACCGCAGACCCCTCGCGAGTCGGTGCATGTGCGGGCTGTACGACCAGAGCGGGACCATTTAGAGATCCGCTTCCCCAGGGTGGCAGGGTACCGTATTGAGCTGCCAGACGAACGCCTTGATGCGACCTTTGATGAAGACTCTGTTCTGGTGTTAACCCCCGATATTGTTGGCCCATCGATTACCCAAAACGCAGGAATCATTGGAGAAGATGTGAATTTGAATCTTGAACATCTCCAGGATTTACGGCGATCGACAATACTGTACAATGTCACCACCCGTCTGCTATTTACTCGCTATCGAGATAAAGATCGTGATCCTGAAATGCATCTGTTTGGTCAGCTCAAACGGATCACGAAGCAATGGATGGATAACTATCTGGTGTGCAAGGGGGGGACCTATCCTGGCCAGTTGATGTACCAGGAGCTGGCGGATATGGCCTGTGAACGCATCCATGCTGGCATCACACGCCATTTCATCGGGGAGAAGCCGATCCGGGTGGTGCTGGACCCCTATAACCCGGAAGGATCCACGGTGCATGTGAATTTTTACACCTCCAAAGCCCTTCGTTGGCAAACAGACCCTCGCAAATGCCACATCAATTGGGCTGTGCTGGATAGCAATTGGGAGGGTGAGTTCTGCCGGGTGGTCGAAGGGCATCCTCAGGTACATTCCTATGTAAAGAATCAAGGACTTGGGTTGGAAGTGCCCTACCGCTATGGTTCGATCGTCAAAAAATATATCCCCGATTACATTCTGCGGATTGATGATGGGCAGGAATCCTTACTGAACCTGGTGGTTGAGGTCAAAGGCTATCGGGGCGAGGATGCCAAGATTAAAAAACAAACCATTGATACTTACTGGATCGAAGGGGTCAACCAGGCCGGCACGTTTGGCCGCTGGGCCTTTGTTGAGTTGCGGGATGTGTGGGTGATGCAGGATCAGCTCACAGCCAGGATTGAAGAAGAGGTTAACCGGTTGATCCACTCAGTCACAGGGGATCAGAAGAAAGAGGTTGCATAATGGCAAGCAGGAAATCATCGAAATCCGTTGAACATTTTTCCCATGATGAGGCTTCTCGCAAGCACATCCCCACGGCGGAGTTGGAACCGCTAGTGCGGGATGAGGATAAGACCCCCCTGCAGGTGGCTTACGAACTCCGTAACCCTGACCTGGACCCCCAGCTGGTGTGGCGCGGCAAGGACCTGCTGACCTGGTCCGACCTGGTGGTGACAGCGCCACCCCTGTATATCCAGGAAAAGATCCATCCCAAGGTCTTGATCGATGATCTGCAGCGCATGACTGAATCGCAGGAAAGCGAAGGTGCCCCCCAGCAGCTGGATTTGTTTGCAGATTTCAACGGTTTACCTGATGAAGCCGCCAAAACTGAGTTTTACCAACACGATGCCAATTGGAGCAACCGCATGATCCTGGGAGACAGTCTGCATGTGATGGCTTCATTAGCTGAAAGGGAAGGCTTGCGGGGACAGGTGCAGTGCATATATATTGATCCACCATACGGCATTAAGTTCAACTCGAATTTCCAGTGGTCAACAACAAGCCGTGATGTAAGAGATGGTAACCTGGACCATATTACACGAGAACCAGAACAAGTCAAAGCCTTTCGGGATATTTGGCGAGATGGTGTTCACTCATATTTAACATATCTCCATGATCGATTGGTAATTGCTAGAGATTTATTGAATGAATCTGGATCATTGTTCTTACAGATTGGTGATGAAAATTCGCATAGGGTAAGAGCTTTATTAGATGAGGTTTTTGGTGAAGATAATTTCGTGGCTAACATCTCATTTCAAAAGACAGGATACGCAACAAGTGATTATATTCCAACATTGTTTGATCAAATATTGTTTTATGCAAAAGATATTCAACTTTTAAAGTACCGAAAACTTTATTTTCCAAAAGAAGGCGATGATAATGGATTTGCGTCTTGGGATTTGGCTTCAGCAGGAGCAGGTGCCAGTACTTTTGAGTATGAGTTCCGGGGAGAGACATATCATCCAGGAAAGAATCGACATTGGAAGACACAAAAAGATGGTCTTGATCGAGCAGCAAAAGCTGATCGGTTATATCAATCTACGAATAGTTTACGTTATAAGCGGTATCTACAAGATTTTCCAGTTTCTGAATTTCATAATACATGGACTGATACTATTATGGGCAGTTTTCACGAGCCCAAACAGTATGTTGTTCAAACCAGTCCAAAGGTAATGCAAAGATGCATATTGATGTCAACAGACCCCGGCGATTTAGTGATAGACCCAACATGTGGATCAGGTACAACAGCGTATGTTGCCGAGCAATGGGGGCGGCGATGGATCACAATTGATACATCGCGTGTTGCGTTGGCTTTGGCTCGGGCAAGAATTATGGGGGCTAGATATCCTTATTATCTATTGAAAGACAGTCTAGAAGGTCAGAGAAAAGAAGCTGAACTATCAAGATCCATGCGCTCAGATGAGCCTGTTTTTGGAAAAATACGACAAGGATTTGTTTACGAACGTGCACCTCATATCATGCTCAGTACGATATCTAATAATGTTGAAATTGATGTGATCTGGGATCAATTCCAGGAAACCATGGAACCAATTCGTATGCAATTAAATTCTCTCTTAGGACAAACCTGGGAAGAATGGGAAATTCCAACCAAAGCAAAGATTGATTGGTCACGGGACGCCAAAGAATTGCACAAACAATGGTGGGATCTACGATTTGAACGTCAGAAAGAAATGGATGCTTCGATTGTAGCTAAATCTGAATTTGAATATCTGTATGATCAACCCTATGAGGACAATTCGAAAGTACGCGTGGCTGGACCGTTTTCTGTTGAATCGCTTTCTCCACACCGCATGCTGGGTGTCGATGAAAACGATGAATTGATCGATGGTGTGGCTGAAGGTAGAGCGGGCTATGGCGAAGGCCAGAGTTTTACTCAGATGGTTTTGGAAAACCTGAAGCTGGCTGGCGTGCAGCAAGCGCATAAGGAGGACAGGATCAGGTTCGCTTCATTGATGCCCTGGCCGGGAGACCTGATTTGTGCCGAGGGGAAGTATTACGAAGGTCGGGAGGAAACCGGCGCGTTGAAACGAGCGGCTATCTTTCTTGGCCCCGAATTTGGCACGGTGATACGGCCTGACCTGGTGGCCGCCGCCCGCGAAGCGGCCGATGCCAGCTTCGATGTTCTGATCGCCTGTGCCTTCAACTTTGATGCCCAATCCACTGAATTTGATCAGCTCGGTAAGGTGCCCGTGCTCAAAGCGCGCATGAATGCGGACCTTCATATGGCCGATGATCTTAAAACTACCGGCGCAGGCAATCTGTTTGTGATCTTTGGAGAGCCCGATATTAACATTCTTGAAATTGAAGATGATCAGGTGCAAGTCAGGATCAATGGGGTGGATGTCTTTGACCCCAGCACCGGGGAAGTCCGGAGCGACAATGCCGATGGGATTGCCTGCTGGTTTATCGATACTGACTACAACGAGGAAAGTTTTTTTGTGCGGCATGCCTATTTCCTGGGTGCGAATGACCCGTATAAGTCCCTCAAGACCACGCTGCGAGCTGAAATCAACGAAGAAGCCTGGGAGTCGTTACATAGTGATATCTCCCGTCCATTCGATAAACCTCAATCAGGGCGGATTGCAGTGAAGGTGATCAACCATTTAGGTGATGAAGTGATGAAGGTTTTCAGGGTGTAGGTATGCGTTTCTTAATTGCCGATACTTTTACCGATAGCCTGACAAGACTGACAGGGCAGGAACAAAAAGCAGCAAAAACAACTGCTTTTGATCTTCAGTTGGATGCGTCCAGGCCAGGTCTCCAATATCATAAATTGGATCGAACGCAAGATCCAAATTTTGCTTCGATAAAAGTGAATCGAGATATCAGGATTATTGTGCACCGTACTAAATCCAACCTGATGTTGTGCTATGTTGGTCATCATGATGATGCTTATGATTGGGCAAGCCGTCGTAAACTGGAGATCCATCCCACAACAGGCGCTGCACAGCTGGTGGAAGTGCGCGAAAAGGTCGAAGAAATTGTCATTCCGACCTATGTTACTGAAGAACGTCCCAAACTTCCTGTTCTTAGAAATATCAGTGAGAGTGATCTACTCAGTTATGGCGTTCCGCTGGAATGGGTGCAAGATGTCAAGGCAGCCAGTGAGGATACTATCCTAGAACTGGCTGATCACCTTCCACAAGAAGCTGCTGAAGCTGTCCTTGAATTAGCAACTGGTGGGAAACCCCGCATCACACCTCTTGAAGAACCTGTCGAGGATCCATTTTCGCATCCTGATGCATTGCGTCGGTTTCGGATTATGGATAACGTTGAGGAACTGGAGCTGGCTTTAGCTTTTCCCTGGGAAAAATGGAAGATTTTCCTCCATCCTGCACAAAAGGAATTTGTGGAAGCAAATTATAATGGACCTGCCCGTGTTTCCGGTTCAGCTGGAACGGGCAAGACCGTTGTGGCATTACATCGCGCTGTATTCTTGGCAAAGTCCAATCCCGATTCCCGCGTACTGCTCTCCACTTTTTCCGAGACATTAGCCAATGCATTGAAAGATAAATTGCGTCGATTGATCTATCATCAGCCCCGTTTAGCCGACCAGATTGAAGTTTTTGCCATGAACACGGTTGGCGAACGCCTTTATCGCATGAATTTTGGCGAATTTCAGATTGCATCCAGAGAAACCATTGCAGAATTGATATCAATGGCTGCAAACCAGATTGAAAACCACAAATTTAGTCAGCACTTTTTATTGACTGAATGGGAGCAGGTGGTGGATGCATGGCAACTCAACACATGGGAAAAGTATCAAAATGTTTTGCGGTTAGGTCGCAAGACAAGATTGCCTGAAGAACGGCGGAAAATACTCTGGTCAATTATTAATAATGTTCGTAAAGAATTACAGTTGAATCATCTGATGACACAAGCAGGGATGTTCCATCAATTAACAGAGCATTATCGAAGAGATCATTGTTCTCCCTTCGATTTTATTGTTGTGGATGAATCTCAAGATATTAGGATAGCTCAGCTTAAATTATTGGCAGTGCTTGGGAAGAACAAACCAAACAGTCTTTTCTTTGCGGGTGACTTAGGCCAACGAATCTTCCAGCAGCCGTTTTCTTGGTTGGCATTAGGTGTTGATATACGGGGGCGATCTCGCATCCTAAAGATCAATTATCGCACCTCCCATCAGATCCGGATGCAAGCTGATAAACTTCTTAGCCCTGAGATCTCCGATGTCGATGGGATTACTGAAGAACGTACCGGAACAATCTCTATCTTCAATGGACCTGACCCAGTCATTCGCAAATATCAAACGCATGGCGAAGAAATTGATGCTGTGAGTTCACAGTTGAGACAATGGATTGTGGAAGGTTTGGTGTTAAACGAAATAGGAGTCTTCGTTCGGTCGGAAAATGAACTTTATCGAGCAAAAGCAGCAGTTGAATCTTCTAAATTACCCTATAAGATTCTTGATGAGAGAGTATCAACAACTGAAGGTCATGTCTCCATTTGCACAATGCATCTTGCTAAGGGTTTAGAATTCAGGGCTGTGGTTGTAATGGCGTGCGATGATGAAATTATTCCCCTCCAGAATCGAATCGAGAAAGTATCAGATGAATCTGATTTGCTGGAAGTGTATAACACGGAAAGGCATTTGCTGTATGTAGCATGTACACGTGCTCGGGATCATCTCCTTTTGACTAGTGTTGAACCAGCATCCGAGTTTTTGGATGATTTAAAGATGTGAAAGTGTAGACTTGTAGATGTGTAGATGGACTGGTTTAGAACAGTCTTAATTTTGGGAAGCTAGTATCAAATTTTCTGTTTATACACTTAATAGGAATTGTTGAAGGTAACATGCCTGATTTCATAACCTTAACCTGTCCTTCATGCGGAGGAAAACTCATAATCAAATAGGATATTGAACGCTTCGCATGTGCCCATTGTGGAACTGAATTCATCGTAAAAAGAGGATGTTGACACCAACTATTTTTTATTAATGATCTTTTATTATTTCTAATGATTCAACAGGAAATACATAATCATCAAATAATCTAGATTTTATAGAATAATCACCACACTCACCGCGGACCTCAACATGCCCAAACGCACCAGTGACGCATGGTCAGGTGCCACCAACGCACTCAAATCCTATAATCCCATATCTGTGTGTATAGAAAGAGCCGCATTATGATAAGCGGCTCTTGATGATAAGCGGCTCTTGAAAGAATTCCCGTAAAACCGATTTACTTCATCATCTCCCCCTTCCCATTCTTATTCTCCGCATATTCTGCCAGCACATTCGTCATCATTGCCCAAGTGTCCTCATCTCCGGCAAACTGGACATTGCTTTCTTTGAGAGCTGAAGCAATATCCTGCGAGAACAGCTCAAAGCCAGCACTGTACTGGATCAGTTCTTCTTTGGTGCGGGGCGGCTTTTCACTTTCCACCAGCCAGTTGTAGAATTTGGCAAACCACTGGGTATCCGTTATGTTCTTCACCAAATCCGCCAGATCAGCGGCACGGGACTTGGACACGATCGTATTATGATCTGTGTCCATATCGATCACAATGGTGAACTCATACTCGATCCCTGCCCGTTTTACAGGCATTTGTCCCACCTTCTTGATGGTGGTGCGTCCCTGACCGTCCTTCTGCGTGTCGTACTCCATCTTGGAGCGCATGGTGGCAATCACGTACCTAACCGCATCATATCCGCACAACCAGACTTATAAAGTCTGAAGCCCTCCATAAAAATGGAAGGCTCCAAACTCAAAGTCAATAATTCGGAATTGCTTTGAAGAAAAGACAAATACATTATATCACAATTTTTTTGTCAATGAGAAATATTCGATATTTTCCCTCTTGCAAAACTTATAATAAATATCTATATCTAATAAATTAACATCACCGCACACACCACGGACCAACTAATGCCCAAACGCACCAGAGGCGCGCAGCCAGGCAACACCAACGCTCTCAAGCTGGGTGCCCTCAAGGCACACCAGCGAAATGCCGAGCGCCATAAGGTGCTGGCCTAACAAGGATTCTATTCACAGCAGTTTTCTCAAATCGAACTTACTGATCTCGAAACCGCCCTCTGTGAAGGTTGGGGGATGAGATTGCCCTCATGCGTGTCCCCTCATCCGCCGCTTCGTCAAAGCCATTGAATCCGAACCCGATCTCCCCCTCGCAAGTCTGCTGCGCACCGACAAATTGCTATCAGGTTCCAATGATATTATTGAGAGTGCCTTTCATTTCTGGAGATCGCTCGAATAAAATGAAGATTTGATCAATTATTCTGTTTACTGGTTTGGAAATTTGGTAATCTGGAGTAAGTGCGTAAGAATTAGCTATATCCCTGCGAAAATACTTTTTAATCATAGTCTCCAATTATTATCAAAAGAATTAAGATCTATGGTTGCTCAATCTCTTAGGATATGTGTAAAGTAAGACCATCATAATGACATGCGTAAGTAAACAGCTTTGTTTCGTTTTCATCAAATAGGCTAAAAAAGCGACAATAGGTTGCAAAAATGGCCACTCTACTGGTGGAGATATTCGAAATTATCTCTGTATGCGTGTAAGCCAGTTATATTACGAGTGACTTGAGGCCAAAAGTGAACTCGGGGGGCATAACAACTGAATAACTTCTGTACCTTGCGACCAGCTGGCGCAGGGACCCCACCCGCCCCCTAAGGCGGGTCTTTTGTTTTAAGTCCAGAAAGGAGGCATATGATAATCAAGGTCAATATTCTCAGTAAGTGTTCGTATTGTGACGGTCAGGCGTATCTCCCAGCCGGAGAGACTGTGGATAACAGGGGTGAGCGCTACATGCGCTATTTTCCCTGTCCCAAATGCCATGGGACTGGTCTGCGTGGCAAGTGGATTAACCTGGCAGAGTTCAGGCAGCTTCTCGAGCAGGTTGAATGCCCTCATGAGCATGTTTCCCGCTCAGGTGGTCATCACTTCTCGGCTGGTGAGGTCTGGGACGATATTGTTGATGTCTGCGACGATTGCGGTGAAGTCCTGGATTAGGTAAATGCCACGTTCTTTCAATGAGCGCTCTTTCATTTGGGTGAGGAGCGCTCATATTTTGTTTAAGAAAGGAGTTCAGTGTGGAAAATTCATCTTCTAGTTTTGAGTCTACAAGTGGGTACACCGAAGCCATTTCCACATGGTCCGTTCGCTATCTCGATCGAGGTTTCGAGTGTATCCTGTCCATCCAGGCTGAGAGCGGTTCAGAAGCCTTGAAAAAGGCTGTGGGTGCCATTGAGCACCTGATTGAAGCTCAATGTATCCCTTTACACAAAGACAGCCCCAATAGGCCGTTAAGTGCTAATGGAGAGAAATCTGAGCCGATCATGATGATCCAATCCGATGGAAAGAATCCCATCTGTCCTCTCCACGGCGTGGAGATGCAGAAATGGTCTAAGAATGGACGTGTGTGGTATGCGCATCGTTGGGAGGACTACTGGTGCCATGGAAAAAAACGTGAATGAGTCTGGTGAGCTGTCCTCTCGGACCCTCAAGGTGCAAAACGTTGGCGACTATTTCAGAAAGGAGGTCAAACCACAAATCAGGTTGCAGGGAAAATGGTTGTTGTCCGCAGGCTTACGACCGGATTCCCATGTCCGCATCACAAATCCCTGTCCCGGGGTGCTGATTGTCAAAAGCCTGGATTAACAGGCGTAATTCCAATCAAGAGGGCAGTCTATTCACTGGCTGTCCTCAACTTATTTAAGCAAAGGAGGTTTAAACAAATGGATACTCATGATGTTATTGAAAGAATTGCTCGACCCATCCAAGAACAAACCCTTCCCAAGCTGCAGGAAGCCTATCCTCAAGCGCGGGTTAAAGGTCGGATCGTCACGACCAAGGTTGTTGGCGTTACCTTCGAAGGTCGGCAGGAAGTTGTCGCCCGCCTACGACAGGGAGACCGGGTTTGGCTGGATAGAGAGCCCACCAACCCCTATGATTGTAATGCCATTACGGTTTGTCGTGAGAATGGCGAGCAAATTGGCTATCTCAACCGCTATCTGGCTGCCAGCTTAATTCCCTATTTCAAAGTTTATGGCTATCCGGTCAAAGGTCGGGTAGCCCTGCTGATGGGCAGTGGCTTTGGCGGTTATTCGCTGGGATGCATGATCAGCTTCAAGCTTCCCAAACAGCAACAGCTCAAGAACAATTGTAGCCATCTTCAATTTGAGGATTGGGACGATTGGGATATTTAAGAGGAGGAACGATGTCTGATGAAAGCAAAATTTGTCTGAAAGATTGGAACCCTGAAAGCCGCATGACCGAGCCCACCGGCGAGATGGTCAGCATCTACGCCATAGCCCGTTCCATCACTCCATTGAACTTTGCCAGGCTTCTGGATAACTATCTCAACCTCGGCAGTAAGGGTCTCAATGAAGGAAAGTTGGTCGGATTGCACCTCCGGCATAGCCATAGGACTTTGCAGCGTCTGACGGTTTGCTTTGTCTTTGGATTGATATTAGGGCTCAGTGAGCAGGAATACACTGACGCCCGTAACGAAACAGCGATCGAGACAGCCAAGAAAGTGGCCAAGATGCTTAAAGCTGGAGAACTGCCCACGGGATTTTATATCTAGCGACATATCCCTATTAATTCGAGATGGCATAGATGGAGGTCTATGCCATCTCTGCTATTTAAATGAAAGGAATATAACAAGGATACATTAAGGAAAACCAAAACCACTGCCAATGATTTGAACGCAATAATCAAGGAACATTTGGAAGACCTCGCCAAAGCGACCGATCAAGCAAGAGTCAGCGAAGAAATGGTTCATTATCTTGAATTCTGTGCGAAGTTTGGTCATCAATATAGCGCATCAAATGTCTGGTTGATTCTCTTGGCTTGTCCAGATGCAACTCATGTGGCTGGGTTCAATGCCTGGAAGAAAATTGGAAGATATGTGAAGCGAGGCGAGAAGGGAATTGCGATTTTGGCACCAACGTTTTATCGTGAAAATCCTGATGACGAAGAATCACCAAAAATCTTACGTGGGTTTCGGGTTGTGCACGTTTTTGATTTCGCCCAAACGGATGGTCAACCTCTACCGGAACCACCTAATTGGAAAAGTCCTGAAAAGAATCTTGAGCTGCAGATGAAATTATTCGATTTTGCAGAACAGAATGGAATTCAAGTTACAATAAAGGAATTAGAAGGAGAAACTCAAGGCATCAGTACAGGTGGCAGTATTGTGTTATCTCCGGAAGCTGGAACCAAGACGCTCATTCATGAAATTACACACGAACTTCTCCACCAGGTGGAGAATACTCAATTGTCAATAGCTGAAAAGGAACTGGAAGCTGAATCTGTGGCTTATGTTGTTTGTAAGCATTTCGGGCTGAATAGATTGAAGAGTCCGAATTATATTGCATTGCATGGTGCCTCCACAAAGGAGTTAGTTCTACAAATGGACAGAATTACGAATACGGCGAATGCCATCATTTCTGCCATATCCACTTCATATTGACAGGTCGTGTGAATCTTCCTCAGTGTAGGTCTACCTACGCCGTGGGAAGAATTAATATGTAAATAATGAGTAGGATAATACTCAAACTCTCATTTAAATAAAAGTGCTAGTTCTCCACGGCGTGGAGGTTTCAAAGGGTAATAAATCGGGGGGAATTCATTCTTACAATGATTTAGTGATATTATTGATTTGTGTTCAGAATACATTCAACTATATTTTCGACTAATATTTAGATTTATTTTACACTTGATGTATGAAGCTAAATATTTTCGAAATTTTTCTTAATCATAATCTATGATGTTAGTTAATATTATTTTATCAAATCGACCTGCTTTTTGGTGACTAGTAAAGAAATCAACATGAAAAATGTATACAAAATAAGAATAGCAAGTGATGATAAGACGGAATTCTTTAATGTACTATTTGCTTCAAAAGGTATTCCTGAATGTGAAAAGAAATATTTTGTAAGAAGCCCACTTGGAGAAAGTCCTCCCTCTGACTTGTTTCAAGGAATTTCTCAATTTCAAATAAATGATTCTAGCGGTAATTTCTTAGGCAATATGGTTTTACAGGAAATGAATGAGGTTATTGTTGTTACATTTAATGCTAATAATGATATTCATAGGAAGGTTTTGTCAAAGTACATTAAACAAAAAATCGAGGAAATGAAATCTGCTGGGATCAATATTAATAAGATTCATAAATATAGTAAACCTGAAGACAATTCTAGTAACAATGAAAAACCTTATTTTCCATCAACAAAGGCTGCCTTGAAAAAATGGAGGATATCTTATGATATTATTTGCAAAATGCGAGAAGAGGCGGTTGAATCAGATAATTTAGAAATTTATGTACCAAAATTAAGGGATTTTCATGATCGCATTAAATCTGATGTCCTACTACATTATTCAGACAGAACTATATCCCGAATTATTAAAGCAGGTGATGAGGGTTTCCTAAAGTAAATATCTAAAAATCAAAATTTTCTAAAGGATTTTTTCACGGAAATGATTGAAATGTCCGACATTTCCGTTTTTTGATTCAACCATTTGGTATCTTATATACAGTCTATTTTTATGCATCCAAAGTGAGCGATGTGTCATGTTATTTACAGACAGAGGAGTGAAAATGATTGTGGAAAAACTATTAACTGCAGATGAGGTTGCAGAAATTCTGAATATCAGTCGTTCAAAGGCTTATAGAATGATGCGCCTTAAAGAGATACCAACAATAACAATCGGTAAAAATGTTCGTGTTAGCGAAAAAGATTTGAACAATTTCATATTTAAAAATCGAGTCTATGAAGGAGACCAAAATGGATAAAAATCAAAAAATGTTGATTAGATGTAATAAAACCCGCCACATGCCGGTGGCGGGTCAATTGACAAAATCCCGAGATAAACAGGAGTTTGACACGCCTAATTTTAACACAAATTACCCATCAAATCAATTAAATGAAGAACGCCCACAGTTGCCCCCTGAAGCTAAAGTACCAGAAGATCATGGATTGGACGCCTGCCCCTGGTTGGATGAATATGTGGAATTCAGCCGAATATGGAGTCCCGAATCTTTTGATGGCTACCATGAAGCTTGTGGTTTAGCAGTGTTATCAATAGCCGCTGCAGGTCGTGTCGTTTTTAATATGAGTGGTCTGCGTAAAACTAACTTGAATATTCTACTTGTTGGGCGCACAAGTATATATGCAAAATCAACTGTTTCAAAAATAGCCAAGGATTTGTTGGTCGAAGCAGGCCTGGATTGGTTGCTTGCACCAGATGAAACGACACCACAAAAACTGATTGAAGATATGTCGTCTGTTAAGTTGCCAGACAACTTTGCTATGATGAACGATGAAGAACAGCTAAAAACTACAAATCGCATGCGTATGTCAGGTCAACGAGGTTGGATAGTTGATGAATTTGGTGACAGAATATCAGCTATGATGCAACCAGACAACTGTATGTCTGGGATCAAAGGATTGATCAGAACTTTGGATGGTGCACCACTGAAATATGAATACGCCACAATCGGAAGAGGTTTGAATTTAATCACAAATCCATATTTGCCTATTCTGGGAAATATCACAATAGCTGATCTTTCTCCCTATGCAAAACGAGGAAATACTCTCTGGGGTGACGGTTTTTTTGCCCGTTTTGCTACACCAACTCCACCCATTGATAGTTTTAACAGTGGAAGATTTCCCAATAAAGAAAGGATATTTCCAAAATCATTGGTTTCACCTATCGTTGATTGGAATATACGTTTGGGACTCCCTCAATATAAAATAGAAGGTCCTAATGGCAATCAAATACTAAAAATTAAGTCAATACCTCAAGAAAATCTTAGAATTAGTGATAAAGCTTCTGACGCTTTTAACGAATACCATGAGGGATTAAGGTGGTTGATTTGGAAAAATGAAAATGATGATCTTGACGGAAATTACGCACGGCTCCCAGAAAAAGCCCTGAGAATCGCAGCCTTATTTGCAAGTCTAGCGAACAGCGACTCAATTTTGTTGAAACATTGGGCAAAAGCCCAATCGATTACCGAGAGGTGGCGGGTTGGTTTACATGAAATGTATGAACAACTATCAAGTGGTAATCAAGATCAGGCAACAAAATATATAAAAGATTTACCTGTAGAAGATCAGATACTTCGTGCTATAAGCAAAAATGTAATGCCAACTAAGCGAGAAATCAGCCAATTTACGGGTTTTGATTATGATATAGTTGAACCTGGGTTGAAAAAGCTAATTTCGGATGGAAATGTTTTAGCTATTCAACAAGGAAAAACCACAAAATATTACTTGCCTTAAGAAAACATATGGGCTTTAAGTATGTGTAGATTTGTAGAGGTGTAGAAGCAGGGGGTGCTCATTAATTCTACATCTCTACAATCTAATTAATAATCCCAGAAAATTATCAAAAGGAGATAACAATGGCAAAACGAGCTGCTGGTGAAGGTAGTGTTTACAAGCGTGCAAAACGTTGGGTGGGGCAGGTGGGTTCTGGCGCAAATCGGGAAACAAAATATTTTGATACCCAAAGAGAAGCGAATGAATGGCGTCATAAAAAAGTGGAGCAAAGGCAACAGGGTCTTATGGTTGCTGGTTCTAAGATTCCGCTATCAAAGTTCCTGGACGAATGGTTGATTGTTGCCAGAACCTCGGTTCGACCCAATACTGGTGATCAATATACTCAAATAGTGCATCAACATATCAATCCTCATCTTGGAGAGATTTTGTTGCGAGATTTGACACCACATCATATTCAAAACCTTTATACTAAGAAATTGGCTAAGGACATAAGTCCCAGGACGACAAGACTAATACATGCTGTGATTCACAATGCCTTAAACCATGCCCTAAAAATTGGGTTAGTTGTCAGAAATGTCTCGGATGCAGTAACTTTGCCTAAAGTGGCACGTAAAGAGATGAAAACACTGGATGATTATCAGGTACGTCAGTTACTTCAGGCAGCTGATGGAACACGTATGCAAGTTTTATTTTGGATTGCAGTTACAACAGGATTGCGTCAAGGAGAGCTATTAGGTTTGAAATGGTCTGATCTTGACTGGCAAACCCGACGGTTACAAATCCAAAGACAGGTTCAGCGCAGGAAAGGAAAGGGATTGGTCTTTTGCGAGCCCAAATCTGCTTCTGGCAGGAGAGTGATTAGTTTGGGTGAAAAAACCATAGAAATATTACGGGGGCATAGAGAAAAGCAACTTATGGAGCAGATTGTTGCAGGAGATAAGTGGAAAGAAAATGATTTGATTTTTCCCTCCCCCATTGGGACACCGCAGGATTGTGCAAATGTTTTGAAGGCATATAAAAAATGTCTAGAAAAGGCGGGTTTACCAAATTTACGATTCCATGACCTACGGCATACAGCAGCAACTCTAATGCTTCAACAAGAGATCAATCCAAAAGTTGTTCAGGAACGTTTAGGACATTCTGATATCAGTCTTACCTTGAATACTTACAGTCATGTTCTACCCTCCATGCAAGAAAAGGCAGCGGAGAAAATGGATGAATTATTCACCTTGACTGAAGTAAGTAATGAACTGAGAAAGATCAAGCAAACAAAAAACCAGTAATATAATTTTCCCGTAGCTGTAACGTAGCTGTAAAAAAGAGCCTTATCACTCATAAGGCTCTTTTTACCCCTATATATAGGCATTAACGGCTTTATCACCGCCATATTTGGCGCCCCCGGCGCGACTCGAACGCGCAACCTACTGATTCGAAGTCAGGTACTCTATCCATTGAGCTACGGGGGCGAGCAGAAATGATTATACCCCGAAAATTTCGATTGGGTCAAAATCGCAAACGTTTTTTTCATTGTTTTCCAACTTTATTTGACCTCTGGAAAACTTGGATTTATACTCAACAGGAACACTGAAGAGAGAAGGTGAGGGACAATGAGCAAGGCGTTTCGTTACACGATATTTGGACTATTGTATTTCATCCAAGGGGCGATCCTGAGTTATTTCACCGGTTTTAATGGGATCTATCTGCTTTCTTTTGGTGTGAACATGAAACAGGTCGGTCTGATCGGGCTGATCGGGATGCTGCCTTTCGTGCTCAAGATCTTCCTGGGCATCCTCTCAGACCGTGTGAACCTGTTGAATCTCGGATTTAGGAAGCCTTACATTCTTTTGGGTGTCGCAGTTCAAATGGTATCTCTTGTGCTGGTCCCTTTCCTCGATCCTTCTGAGAGTTTTGGCTGGTTTGCTTTTCTTGCTTTCATCCTGATGACCGGGATGGCGCTCTACGATACAGCTACGGATGGGCTTGCGCTTGATACAACGCCTGACGAGGAACAGGGGACCATCCAGGGCTTGATGGTGGGCGGACGTGCCCTGGGTGTCACGGTGATCAGTGTCTTTTTTGGTTTTTTCGCCAATTACATCTCATGGCGTGCTGCTTTTTGGTCGTTAGCCGTGATCAGTCTGATCGCATTGGTCCTGTCCCTTTTTATCAGGGAAGTCACACTGCGGGAAAGGCTGGCATTTGCGTGGTCAGCCTTCAAGGCTTTTGGGAGGAAAGAGATCCTTAGCCTGGCTATTT
>Ga0123335_1001701_pt1 | contig 34926 bp, 23 predicted proteins | sample BiotimSIPDNA_2_FD_89707 | JGI IMG/M metagenome (GOLD analysis project Ga0123335, IMG submission 89707) | Anaerobic biogas reactor microbial communites from Washington, USA - Biogas_R2 time_0 SIP DNA | ecosystem: Engineered > Bioreactor > Anaerobic > Unclassified | place: Washington, USA... | reverse complement strand
CTGATCTGGAAAAAAGAGCTCCTGCGGATGAAGGGCCCGCCAGAGCTTCGGCAAACAGTTTGTCATGCGTCAAGCCTCAGCCCTGGGAGGTTTTGGCCAGACGAGTAAACACTTCAGAGTCAAGGGATACATAATGAGAAAATCGATTTTCTTAGCGGCGATGCTGTCGGTGCTTCTCTTGGCCATGCCTGCCTTCAGCCAGGACGCATCTTTGGGCGGGACGGTTACCGACACGACGGGAGGAGTGCTTCCCGGTGCGACCGTAACAGCAACGAACGAATCGACGGGTGTCGTTTCAACATCGGTTACCAACGCGGCAGGTGTATACAGCTTTCCCAGATTACTGTTCGGCTCCTATACGGTGAAGGCAGAGCTGCCCGGCTTTCAGATCAAAACATTTACCAACGTGCGCCTTGAAGTGGGTCAGCAGGCCCGTTTGAACTTCGAGCTGGAAGTCAGCGGCGTGGCGACAAACATTGAGGTCACGACCTCGGCAGAGCAGCTGCTTCTTGAATCGAGTTCTTCTGTCGGGGACGTGCTGCCGGCAGAGACGGTGATAAACCTTCCGACTGTCAACAGAAACGCTCTGGATCTGGTCAAAGTCATGTCCGGCGTGATTGTGACGGACGACCCGATCTTCGCAGCCAACGACACGACTTTCGCCGGAGTCAGCGCCTCCGCCGTCAACATCCAGCGGGACGGAGTCACGGTGAATGACGTGCGTTTTCCAACCGGCGTAAATGCGGCCACGCGTCTCAATCCCGATTTGGTGGGAGAATTCAAGATGGTACTTTCGCCGGTTGATGCGGAGATTGGACGTGGAAACGCACAAGTCCAGATCGCAACAAAATCCGGCGGCAATGCCTATCACGGCACCGCAGTGTGGAACGTTCAGAATACAGCGCTTGATCCCAATACCTGGGAAAACAACCGCAACGACGTCGTGCCCCCATGGCGAAACATGCATCAGTACACCATAAGCGCCGGAGGGCCTATCGTCAAAAACAAGACCTTCTTCTTTGCGCTCTTTGACGGCCAGGTCGCGAAGAGACGCGAGCCTTACAATGCGATGACACTGACGCCCTGCGCCCGGAGAGGCATCTTCCGTTTCTGGGACCGCTGGAACAACGATAACCGACTTTATCCGCAAAGCTCTTCAGAAGTGGGCGGCAGTAATCCGAGAATCGCGACAGTCGACGCCGCAGGCAACCCTGTCAGACCGACATGGGAGCCGAACGCCTGGGGGGTCACGCCATATACCGGTCAGTTGCGCTATGCCAGTGTATTTGGAACTATCGAGAACCTGGATACCTTGGCGCCCGACTGCTCGAACGCGCAGATATCCGGCACCTGGGATCCGGTTCGACCGGGGCAGGATCCGTCAGGCTTCATCGCGGACTTCCTGCAGAAGCTGCCGGAGGCCAACAACTATGACATCGGGGACGGTTTGAACACGGCCGGCTACCGCTGGACCCGCACTGCGCAGGGAGCCGACAACCTGTATGGTGTGGGAGAGGATACTTACCGCAAGCAGATCAACATAAAGATCGACCATAACTTCAGTGATAAGCATAGAATCAGCGGCAACTGGAGTTATGAAAAGAACCATGCGGAAGACACTCTCAGGACGTGGCCGGAGAACTCCTGGTCAGGCGGATCGCAACGGCGGCCACAGGTTCTCACCGTCAACTTCGTCTCAAACCTCGGAGCCGCGCTTCTCAACGAATTCAAATTCGGGATGTCGCGCACCGGATCCAACGTCGAGCCGCCGACCACATACAAGGGACAGGGGGCTGAATTGCAGGAATACCTCGCCCAGTTCGGCACCTTGACCAATGGCGAAGTCGGGGTCATAGAGCCGGGAATGGGCTTAACCGGCAGCTTCAGAACTGACGGTTCCGCCAACCTCAGCACCCCCTATGGCACACGCGGGCTTTGGGCCATCGGCGACATGCTCGACACCAGCCCACGGTATTCCTGGGGAGACACTCTGTCCTGGATAAGAGGGAACCATTCGTTCAGGTTCGGAGGGGAATTCCGTCGCAGTTCCTCCTATGCCCGCTCGAAGTTCATCATAGGAAACGGATATGGCAACAGTTTCCCCGAAATTCAGGGCGGGGAATTGCCCCTCACACCACAGACTTTTGAAAACGTACCCGGCTGTTCGGATACAGAGTGCACCCTGCTTGCCGGCTCCGATGCCGGCAACGGCAACAAGCGAGCCATGAGGGACCTGCTGGTCTTCCTGTCGGGATCCTTGAACAATATCAAGCAGGTGCGATTCATCAACAGCATCAATGACACCGCTTGGAATGATCCGCTGGAGGAACCCTACATGATCCGGGACACCGTCATGAGGGAGTTCTCTCTGTTCGTCAAGGATGACTGGAAGGTCACTCCATCCCTGACACTCAACCTCGGTCTGCGCTATGACTACTTCGGAGTGCCGTTTCTAAGTGACGGGCTGACGGTGGGGCTCGCAGGCGGAGGGGACGCGATATTCGGCCCCTCGGGCGGCTACTCCAATTGGTTCACACCAGTCAAGCAGGGAGACGTGGCCACAGGAGAACTGGTCTCTCTCCGGTCAATCGGTCCTGGTGGGCTGCATCCTGACGAGTCCATATACAACAGGAGCTGGAAGAACTTTGGTCCTGCAGTGGGATTTGCTTACGACATTCCTTGGCTTGGGAGAGGCAGGACCAGCATCCGCGGAGGCTACCAGCTCAGCTACATCTCGATGTCGGGCAATTTCAACACCGTCCAGAGCGCTGCAGGACAGAATCCCGGCTTCACCTATGTCAACAACTGGAACAATGCCGGTGCTTGGGAAGATGGAGACTACTTCGGGATCAAGGATCTGAAGTCAAGCCCTCTCTTCCAGAACGGAGTTCCTATTACATCGGGCGCCGTGCCGGGATTCACAGAATATGGCCTTTATGAAAGGACTCAGGCCATAACCGCATATGCCTCCGATTACCAGTATCCGCGCGTTCATAACGTGACGTTTGCAATCACACGCAATGTGACTTCGAACCTCACGGTGGATGTGCGCTATATCGGCACGTTGACGCGGAAGAACTTCAGCTCCAAGGACATCAATGCAGCCAATTACCTCACCAACGGGCTGCTTGAAGCTTTCGATGCGGCGCGACGCGGTGAGAACCCTGTGCTGCTGGATCAGCTGCTTAACGGAGTGTCGCTGCCGGCTGGCTTCCCCTTCTTTGCCACCTGCACCGTGGATGGAGTGGGATGCAGGGGCGGGGAGGCACTGAGGAATGCCAACGGCATGAGTTTTGTTTTGCCATTTGGCTCCCCGGGCGCCTTCACAAATTTGAATCAGATGCTTGCCATGGGGAATTACCGGGGACTGGCCAACGTGCTGAACGTGCTGTCCAAGCCGGGCGGCAACACGGGTCAGTACATAGAGGATAACGGCTTCCCGGTCAATTACATCAAGGCCAGCCCGCAGTTCAATACCGCTACCTTGAATGAAAACCTGGGTTATTCCAACTATCATTCTTTCCAGGCGCGGGTCTCGCTGCGTCCGACTCACGGGATATCGTTCGAGTCAACCTATACCTGGTCGAAGAATTTGGGGAACAGTGGCGGTCTCAGCCCCGATCCTCGTGATTTGCGCACCGGGTATATTCGGCTGAATTCGGATCGTCCGCACAGCTGGGTCACCTACGGCACCTTCGATCTGCCGTTCGGCCCGAACCGGCTGATCGGGTCAGGCGCGAAAGGTGCGCTGGCAAAGGCCATCGGCGGATGGCAGTTGGGGTGGATCACCACCATTCAGAGCGGTTCTCCTCTGAACATGAGTGCCAACTGCGGTCTCTACGGCAATTGCACCCCTGACATAGTCAACGGCGGGATTGACCCGAACTCGATTGGAGTCGTTTGGGAACATGGTGCGGATTCAGGCAACCTCTTCAACAATCGCTACACGTTCGTCACAGACCCGCAATGCCTCAACATTGCAGAAAGCCTCCGTCCCCTCTGTACTCTGCAGGCGGTTGTCGACACCGCAAACGGGAATATAGTGCTGCAGAATCCGCTGCCGGGAAAGATGGGGAACATGGCTTATAACACATTCCGCAACTTGACCCGGTGGAACGTGGATATGTCGCTGACAAAACGGGTAGCCATTGATGAAAGCAGGAGAATCGAGGTGCGCGCGGATATCACGAACATCTTCAATCACCCGTTTGCATCCGGCACCCTTGGTTATTCCGGGACCAGAATCACATTCCCGACCGCTCCGAGCATGAACATCAACGGCAACGATCCTATCGGACAGTACACCTACAAGGTGGGCGGGCGCACGCTTCAGATGATGGCCCGCTTCAGCTTCTAACGATTCAGCCCCGTCGATCCGGATCGACGGGGCTGAATCCCGTCAACTGAAAAGCTCCCCTGTCGCTTCGGGGAGCTTTTTTGCAGTGGATACAACCGGTGCGTTGTCGGAAAGGAGAAGACGATGAGATCGAAGCCGTTCAGGCTCTGCACAGCAGCTGCTCTTTGTTTGTGCTTGAACCTCGCCGGATTTGGGCCTCCTTCTGCCGGCGAGGAGAGACTCACGCCGGCAAGAGTCGTGGCCGCCCACCTGAGATCCCTGGGATCTCCTGAAAGACTGGCAGGAATCAAAAACCGCGGAATGAGCGGTACAGCTACGGTGAAATTTATTCAGGGAGGCGTCGGAACTCTCGCCGGGGCGGCCATGGTGATATCATCGGGACGCAACCTGAGCATAATTATGAAGTACGGCGCAGTGGAGTATCCGGGAGAGTACTTTGCGCACGATGGGGCCGATGTGGAGGTGTCGACCATCAAGCCAGGACAGAGATCCCCGTTGGGAGATTTTATCTTCCGCTACAAAGGAATCATGAAAGAGGGGCTTATGGGAGGAGTCTGGTCTCTTGGCTGGCCTCTGCTGAATCTCGAAGCGAGAAACCCCTCACTCGAATACCGGAGCGCCAAGGTAGACGGGCGTGAACTGCACGAACTCGAGTACATTCCCAAAGGCGGTCTGAATGACATAAAGGTCAGACTGTTCTTCGAGCCCGACACGTTTCGTCACGTCAGGACTGAATACCGCCTGCGGGTGGAGGGAGAACAGGCACTGCAGGCCGGCCACACAGTCACAAGGGGAGTCCCGAGTTCAGCGAATTTGGCCGGCGGCGAACAAGGTGGGTCGATAACCCGAAGCGCGGGAATCCATGATCAGATTCACCCTTCCTATTACGTGCTCGTGGAGAAATTTGACAACTTCAGAGAAGTCGCGTTCAAGACTTCGCAGGGGGACCAAACCGGCACGCTGATCCTGCCTCACACGTATACTCTCGAATACTCCGTTGAAGGCCACGGAAGCTCGTTTCTGGCTCACTGGAGTATCGACGCGGATCAGTGGATGCAGAACGGGAAACTCGATCCTTCGGTTTTCAAGGCTCACTGAGGGCCTGCCAAGCGTTATTGCGTTGCCAACGCAACTGACACAGAGCCATACTACCTGCGCCTGCAAGTTCTGAGGTTCATACCACAGGAACCCGGAATCAGGTGATACTTCGGAAAACAACCAAGTGCATGGAGTTCGCACATGAAATCAGCCAGAACAGGTTTTTTCGCAGTCGTACTATTCACCCTTTTCACCGCCGTGGCGATTGTCCCTGCGGCAGAACAGAATGACGGAACCATCGAACGGATCAAGGTGCATGGCACTTCTCTCGAAGGGAATCTCGAGGGGGACAGTCCCGACAGGGATGTTGTTATCTATCTCCCTCCCAGCTATCGCACGTCGCCGGCGAAGCGGTATCCGGTCGTTTACTTCCTCCACGGATACGGCATCAACGTCGATGCCTATGTCAACCTTCTGAATCTGCCCAAAACGGCGGATGACGTCATCGCAGCGGGAACGAAGGAGATGATCATTGTACTCCCGGACGCTCACACCGTTTACAACGGGAGCATGTACTCCAATTCTCCGACAACCGGAGACTGGGAAGGTTTCATCGCCCGTGACCTTGTCGCCTATATCGACAGCAACTACCGTACGCTGGCGCACAGGGACAGCCGCGGGCTCTCCGGACATTCAATGGGCGGCTACGGTACCGTGAGGATCGGAATGAAGTATCCGGAAGTCTTTTCCGCGCTCTATGCGATGAGTTCGTGCTGTCTGATGAACACAGTAAGCCTGCCGCCCGTCCGCAAGGAGGCTCCGTCAGAAGATGCTCCCGCCCCCGCCCCGGAAGGCAAACCGAATCCATTTGCGAAAGTCGCGCAGGCACAGGCTGCAGCATGGGCGCCAAATCCTGCCAATCCTCCGGATTATTTCGATCTGCCTACAAAGGACGGCGAGATCCAGCCGCTGGTTGCCGCCAAGTATGCGGCCAACTCACCGCTGGCAATGGCCAGTCAATACGTTTCGAGTCTGAAGCGGTACAGGGCTATTGTAATGGATGTGGGAGACAAGGATTTTCTGAGAGCTATGAACGTCGAGCTTCACGGTGAACTGAATCGCCTCGGCGTTCCGCATGTTTTCGAAGAGTACGAGGGTGATCACGGGAATCGGGTCGCTTCCCGCTTTCAGAACAATGTTATGAGCTTCTTCTCACGGCAGCTGAAGTTCGAATGATCAGAGCAGGTGTCTGCCGGAGTGAGAGCGGGCAGACTGTATGTGGTACCGGAGAGAATCTCCTCTATCGATCGAATCAACAGAGGAGATTCTCCGATAGGAACGAAGCTAAGATTCTGTTAACCCTTCTTGATGTGCAGTATGTTCCCCCTGCGTGTGACCTTGTATCCCTTGCTCTCCCACTGAAGCTTCTGTTTTGCTGCCGATTCAGGGGTCTTATACTCGCGTTTTTCGCTGGCCGGTGCTTTGGCTCTGTTTGCAGGTTTCTCTTTAGCTTTCGTCTTGGCTGCAGCCTTCGCCATTTAAATCCTCCTATCAGTTAAGTGATTTGATTATGAGTTAAGAAGGTACCGTTAGCTGCAGAGAAACGCAAGCAATTAGCGCATTGGTACCCGCCTCACGCCTTCCTTCCGCGATTTATCTTGCGGCATCAGGCGAAATGGCCTATATCTCAGACCACTTCATTGGAATTCACTTATGACCAGCTGGGGAGGAAGACATGAAGGGAAAAGTCCTGCTTGGAAGCGTTCTGCTTTCGGTGGCCGCTCTGATCTCGATCGGGGGTATGTCACCGGCAACAGGCAAACCCGATATCGGAGAAGCTCGTGAGGCACTGCTGAGTAATGTCATGAGCCCCGCGATGTCGACGAGATTCGTGGAACGGGTTCCTCTCGGTCCGCGCATCGACACACTGGAAGGGAAAACGTTGTTTCTGGTTGATATGCAATGGGGCGGCCCGGAGGCGGCCTACAGTGTTTTTGAAGAAATGCAGGCTTGGTTTGCCAAGAACATGCCTTCGGTAAAAACGGAGATCCGCAGGATCAGCGGCGGCCCCTTTTCAGGCGATGATGAAGCGCTCAGGAAGGAGATTGCAGCCGGGAACGCCGGCGGGGTCGTGATCGGGATAGGCGGCTGACACGGCTGCGTATCGGCCGTGAGCCGATTTGCCCGCAACATCGAACTGCAGCACAAGATTCCTACCGTGGGCGCTTCCGGCGTCAACGTCGTCAAGTTCAAGGATTATGATCTCCTCTACGGAAACGGGATGCCGATTCGCTATGTCGCCTTCCCTTTTCCTGTGGCGGGCCAGCCGAGATCCGTGCACAAGAGCTATGTCGAGGGAAAGGATCTGCTGAGCGGCAAACCCATGATGAAGGCAATCCTCGATGCTTTGACGCTGCCCCTGACCGACGAAGAGAAGAAAAGCGGCATGCCTTCAGGCTATACCCCGGAACCACGATTGTTGAAGCCGGACACCGAGGCGAACCTGCACCGCCTGTTTAAGGACAAGGAATGGACCGACTTCAATCCGATCATACTTCCTACCGAGAAGCTTGTGGCCGAAATGCTCAAAGGAACGAGCCGCAAGCCCGATGAGGTGGTGTGCCGATACTTCGGCACGACCCGGGAAATGACCGTGGAGAAAGCCGCGGTCATTGCAGTGATGGCGGGAGCCAGGGTGGAATACTTCCCGACCATCCTCGCAGTGCTTACACAGGCATCTTCATTCGGGAACTCAACCAGTTCGGCGGCCAATATGATTGTCGTGAACGGTCCGGTGCGCAAAGAGATCGGCATGAACTCAGGAATGGATGCCCTTGGTCCTTTCGCCGAAGCCAACTCGGTCATCGGCAGATCATTTACGCTGGCGGGCAAGATTATCGGAGACGTCCGTCTGGGTGCCGGCGCGTACTCCTCACTCGGAAGCAATCTGCAGTACAACAATCTCTGCTTCGCCGAGAATGAGGAACTGCTGCCTGAAGGATGGGATCCGATCAGCGTGCAGATGGGATTCAAGCGTACCGACAATGTCGTAAGCATAGGGAGCGGCTGGAGCTATATCTCGAGCGTGGGAGAAGCGCAGATCAAGCATCCTCCCCACATGATGTTCCGGGACTACATGCGTTCGCTCACCGGCATGGCCGCGACAATCATAATGGATCCGACGGTGGCCGCCCTGCTCAAAGACGCGCACGGATTCAAGACAAAAGCGCAACTCGCCGAATGGTTGGCGCAGAACGTGGAAGTGGCCGCCGGTACTTACTGGGGAAACGGTGTGAATACCACCGCTATGATGCCGTTGGCGCTTCAGGGACTCGCGCCCTATGCGGCATGGAAAGACCTGCCGCCTGACACGCTGCTCAAACCATTCACCAATCCGAGGACAATTAATGTCATCATCACAGGCGGTAATATTCAGACCACCTGGTTCGTCACCGATTTCCGGTTCGGCCGGGGAATCCTGATCGATGAATGGAGATAGGTGACGACGAAACAACAGGAGCGGCCGACCTTCAGCACAGAAAACGTCGCCGCTCCTGCCGGAACTCTGCCGTAATCCGGGACCGCGAGGCACTGCAGTTGTGCGCGATCCCGGTCAAGCCGGTCTTCCGCCCCGATATTGACTCGCGCACGGTCATACCCGCCCATTGTATTCACAATTCAAGTGCGAGCATCTGACCCCTCTCCCGGCAGATTTCACCTGTGATGCCGGTACCGGGAGCGGCGGCAAAATTCTGTTGTGTATACCTTCATATTGTATGTTATAAACGACGTCTCTATTGCATAACGTTTGTCCTGTCCGAATTACATAGAAAGGAAACCCGGCATGAAGCACCTGATTATGAAGACGGCCTCAATCGCAGCAGTCCTTTCGATGATTCTCTTCGCAGTTCACGGCGTCGAAGGGGGCTCCAAACCTGTCCGGGTGGCGGTTATCGGAGGTATGACCATGACCCCTCTCTGGAACGAGATCGACAGACGGTTCCAGAAGGAGACCGGAATCAAGACAGAGGTGGTGGTAACCGGGGCGAAGCCTATTCTCGCCCGCGCCATGCAGGAGGGGAGAGTTGATTTCCTGACGATGCACTCAAGTGATGCGACTACCAATCTGGTAGCCGACGGATGGGCACTCGATCTGCGGCCCTGGGCGAAAAACGATCTGGTTATCGTGGGCCCGGCCGATGATCCCGCCGGGATATCGGGCATGAAGGACGGCACCGCAGCTGTCAGGAAGATCGCGGCATCAGGAGCAAACTGGCTCGATTTTCAATCAAACGGACCGAGGGAGACGGCGCATACGCTGTTTCACAGAGCCGGCGTGCACATGATCGGCGCCTGGGTGCTCAAGTACGAGAACACCGATACAAAAGGAATTCTCCATTATGTCGGTGCCAGCAACGCCTACATGATCGTCGGCAGGATCCCGATAATGTTCAACAAAATGGAGCCCAGTCCTGGCGTCAAAATCATGGTTCAGGGGGATCCGGTCATGCGCCGCCCCTATGTGGCGATGGTGGCAAATCCTGAAAGATTCCCCTCGGTCAATATAGAAGGAGCGCGGAAGCTTTCCGATTTCCTTCTGTCGGAGAAAATCCAACGGTTCCTTGCGACCTACGACGGAGGACTTGGTGATGGAATACCGATCTTCATCCCGGTAAGAAACTTCAACAATCGGTAACCTCGACAGGAGGCGTCGACGCACATGCTTTCGATCAGGATTCAGCGCACTTCATCTGCAACCGCTCTTTTCCTCCTGGTTCTGATATCCGGGACTCCTGCTTCAAAGGCACAAAGCAGGCATCTCAATGGATGGCACACGGAACTCGCGTATCTTCAGTCGGCAGCACTGGAGGAACAACGCACCGGAATTGCGCATATCCTCACGGAGGTCGGATTCTGGATAAGGCTTCACCCGCGATCTACGGTCGAGCTCCCTCCGGTCCCTCCGCAACCCTGGACTGCTGAACAGACACGCAGCCTGATCACCGCATTACGAGAAACCGTGGCAGCGCTTTCACGGCAGGACAACGGGCGTCCTTTTGAACTGGGCGTCACGGAAATCAGTGTGACGGCGGAGATTTCGCCATTGTCGCCTGTAGCCGCCACTATCCACCACTCGGAAATTGAAGATCTTCATATGCCTGATATCGGGGAGTCGGTCCGATACCTGCCGGGCATCGGGATAGATCACAATTCTGCGCGGGGGCAGTCAGGAATCATGATCCGCGGATTCGACACCCGCCAGGTCGGTCTTTATGTTGACGGCATTCCAGTCTACGTACCCTTTGACGGCTTTGTCGATGTCAGCCGTTTCTTGACCGGCACTTTCAGTGAAATCGAAGTCGCAAAAGGTTATTCTTCCCCGCTGCGCGGACCGAACGGTCTGGGCGGCGCCGTAAATCTCGTCACGCGCCTGCCGGAAAAGAGATTAGATGCCGACGCCGCAATCGGCACCGGTTCAGGCAACGGATTGGAATCTAGTTTGCACCTCGGCTCGAGATGGCAACGTTTTTTCCTCCAGGCTGGTGTTGACTGGCGGCAAACCGATCACTACCCTCTGTCAGGCGAATTCATCACAAACCGGCTCCAGCCCGGCTTCAACCGCACGAATTCCGATCGTCGTGACGCAAGCTATAGCGGACGCGTGGGCTGGACGCCGCGAAACCTTCATCAGTACGTCGTCTCCTATTCCAATCAGAAATCAGACTATGGAACCCCGCCGTATTCCGGGCAGGACGTCGAGCACAACAAGCCCAAGTTCTGGCGCTGGCCCTATTGGAATAAGGAAATGTACTATTTCAATTCCAGCACCGGCCTGGGTGGAATGCAGTCACTCAGATTCCGTGCGTACTACGACCGCTTTCGCAACAACATGACCGGATTCACCGATGAGACCTATTCGAGTCTCGCCAGCGTCAATCCATACGACGATCATTCTGTCGGAGCTTCGGCCGAATTCTCGACCCGGCGATTAGCCCGCCATTCCATCGGCGTATCGTTCTTCATCAAGGATGACATTCACAAGGAAAGCAAGACCACGTTCTCGAAAGGCGGCGCAGTCACGGAGCCGTGGCGCACTCACCACGACAGGATGATCTCAATCGGCTTTCAGGATGTCATTACCGTTTCCTCGCGGATGCGCGCGACGGTCGGGCTGAGTGCAGACCTGCTCGATGCCCTGGAAGCCCAAGACCTGAAGACGACGGTTGCCGGAGAGGGAAGGAATTCCGTAACACGCTACTCAGTAGAGCCTTTCGGATGCGGGGAGGCCGGGTCGTGCCTTGTTCGGGTATGGGATTACAATCCGCTGGCGTCGTTTTCCTACTCTTTGTCGGACACCGGCTCCCTGTTCTTTGCAGTCACGCAAAAGAGCCACTTTCCGACTTTGAAGGACCGGTACTCCTACCGGTATGGGCGGGCGATTCCGAACCCTGCATTACAACCGGAACACGCGCGAAACTGGACGCTGGGGTATTCGCAAGCCTTCGGGCTCAACACAGTCCTGCAGGCGGAGCTTTTCCGCAGCGATGTCTATGATGCGATCCAGAATGCCGTCATACCGGCCGAATATGAGAATCAGTGCCCGTCGATGGGGGACGGAATGTGTCAGCAGTCTGTCAATATCGGCAGAGAAGTCCATCAGGGATTTGAACTCACACTGCGCAGCACACCTCTTTCGCGCCTCTCCCTGAATGCCAACTACAGCTTCCTGAAGTGGACGATACCCCCTGTTCAGAGTGTGCCGGGCGTGCATCCGGTCCGCGCGCCTAAACACAAAGTCGTTGCCGTGGCCAATGTCAGGCTCCCCTGGAAATCAACATTACTGACTACTATCAGGCACGAACACGGAACCGTCACGACCAACGATGCAGGTACGATAGTTCCTGCATCGAATTTCGTCACTGCGGATGTGGGTCTGATCGCCCCCTTGGGCGAAGGAGCCGCAATTCAGGCCGGCGTCAGCAATCTCTTCGATTCCAACTACTATTACCAGGAAGGCTTCCCGGAGCCCGGACGTACCTGGTATATGAAGGTCCGCTACCACTTCTGAGACGCGTCCGAGTGCATCGGAGGTCCAACCCTGATTTTCCTCAATCCTCGATGGCAGATTCTGATAAGCTCTGACGTTTTGTGACTGCGGAGTCCCGGCGTCTCCGCGACGTTCTTTGGAGGTTCCTAAAGATGTGTCCGGAAGGTGGTGCCCAAAGTTGGCTGCGCCGCATGCGGTCCGTGAGCGCAGGATTCGAGGGGCAGCGTTATCTGGCCAGATGGCTTCTTTTGAGTACCGCGATAGGGATCGTAGCAGGGTTGGGATCCGTTGTTTTCTTCTCGGCAATAGAGTTTTGCACCGAACTCTTCCTTGGCCGAATCGTGGGGTACATACCGCCGGGCCCGATCGGCGAAGGCTCGCCTGTAATCACCCCAATGGCGCGCCCGTGGCTCCTTCCATTGGTTACCGCAGTCGGGGGACTCATCTCGGGCATCATCGTATTCAAGCTTGCACCTGAAGCGGAAGGACACGGGACCGATGCCGCAATCGAGGCGATTCACCGCAAGGGAGGCCTAATCCGGGCACGAATTCCGGTCATCAAACTGGTAACGGCGGCCATTACCATCGGCTCGGGAGGATCGGGCGGCCGTGAAGGACCCGCTGCCCAGATCTCCGCCGGCTTCGGATCTTTGATGGGCAGATTCCTCAATCTCGATCCGCAGACCCGACGAATCGCAGTTGCTGCAGGAATCGGGGCAGGTATCGGCGCGATTTTCAGGGCTCCACTGGGTGGGGCACTTCTGGCAGCTGAGATCCTGTATATCCATGACCTGGAAGTAGAGGCTCTGATTCCCGGCCTGATTGCCTCCATCGTAGGCTACAGCATCTTCGGCGCGTTTTTCGGCTACACTCCCGTTTTCGGAGCCATGCCGCATATAGGCTTCAACCAGCCGATTCAGCTCTTCTATTACGCGCTCCTTGGAGTGGTCTGTGGACTTGTCGGGATTCTGTACTCCAAGTCCTTCTACGGTATGAATGGGGTGTTCCGTAGGATGAATCTGCCCCGCTGGATCAAACCGGCTGTCGGAGGCCTTCTGGTCGGGTTTATGGGACTCGTTCTTCCTGCTTGCCTCCATATGGGCTACGGCTGGATTCAGATTGCGATGGAGGCCCAGGTGGATCTTCTCCCGCTTTGGATCGTTCTTGTCCTGCCATTCGCCAAAATCCTGTCAACCTCTCTTTCGATCGGTTCCGGAGGATCAGGCGGAATCTTCGGCCCGGGAATGGTGATCGGCGGAATGGTGGGAGCTTCATTCTGGCGTTTGTTTCACAACGTGTTTCAGGGCATGCCGGCAAGCCCCGCTCCTTTCGTCATCATAGGCATGATCGGGATGTTCGGCGGAATCGCCCACGCGCCACTCGCGGTCATGCTGATGGTTGCAGAAATGACGGGCAACCTTTCGCTGCTTGCCCCGGCCATGATCGTAGTAGCCATTTCAACGGCGATCTGCGGAGACCAAACGATCTACCGTAACCAGATCCCGGACCGGGCAAGCTCTCCTGCACACCGGGTGCGGATGAGTTTTCCATTGCTGTCGTCTCTGCTTGTCCGCGACGCGGTCACGCGCTGCAGTACGCTGGCTGCTGATGCTTCTGTGACCGAAGCGGTCGCGGTGCTGGAGCGCGATCCGAATTCCGGACTGGTTCTGTTGGACAGGGCTGGGAACTTCGCCGGTATCGTGACCGATTCCGACATCGAAAAGCTGCGGCAATCGCCGCCAGACGCATCGCTTGCCAGGACACTCGGCGATGGGGCAGTTGTTTTGGATCCCGACGAACGCATGGATGTTGCTCTCGAACAACTTACTGCGAGGGGATTGAGCTGGGCTCCGGTAATGGATACGGGCCGGGTGGTGGGCAAACTCACAGTCAAAGATGCTATAGCTACTTACAGACATACCCTCGAAAGAAGTATTCGCAGGACGAATTCGCTCCCTGGAAGCACGACTCTGTTTGAAGCGCAATTGAAAGCGTCGTCCGCCATCGCAGGGAAGACTCTGCGCGAAGCTGGATTCCCGCCCAACACACTGGTCGTCTCCATAATGCGGCAGGCCGAAACCGTTTTTCCTAATGGAGACACCCGGCTCGCTCCCGGAGACACTGTGGTGGTCATGTCGGATCCCGCAAGTGAAAAGTTTCTGCGGGAATTCCTCGGCGATGTAAAGAAGTCCGATCCCGGTAGTCGAGGCGGGCTATGAGCCGGCTGCTTCAGCGCTTCATCAGGTTGATAACTTCATCCGGATTCGCGTGACGGCCGGTGGCATGCTTCGAATAAATCTTCTTTCCGTCGACAATCACGTCGAAGATCCCTCCCCTGCCCTCTTCCAGCTGAGCATCCACCCCGAACGCTTTCTTTATTTCCGCTGCGAGACTCGTAGCGCGCGGCAGATAGTTTCACTCTCCGCAATACCGGATCAATACGTTCATGGTTTTCCCTCCACGATAGAGTGGCGTTTTTCGTTTTAAACGCGTCCGCGGATGATGGAATCGCGGTCGCCGTACATGAAATCAATTATGGGAATTTCGATCATCGTATAGGCGCCAGGTTTCTGCCGCATGGCGGCTCGGGCTGCCGCGACCATTATTTCGGCAGTCAGGGCCGGATTGTTGATCTTCATGGAGAAATGAAGCCTTTGGTTGTGGGTTGAGCCCGAGACGCCTTTACGTTCAATCGCAACTCCATGCCCCACATCCAGCAGTTCCGATACATCCTCCACCTGCCGCACGATCGTCTCATCATCCGCAAAGTAGGGATCCTGCTTCAGCATGCTGGCGACTTCGCGCACATCGGCCCCGGGACGAAGCTGGACGTAAATCATCCGACGATGGACGCCTGTTCCCATTGGTATCGTCATCGACAGGGCATCCTCCACTCCGGGAATCGCCCGGGCAACGACGCTGTGGCCCATGCTCATTCCCGGGCCGAAGTCTGTATAGGTGATGCCGCGAGGGGTCATGAATTCAAACATGCAACGAATCATGGAGTCAGTTCCAGGATCCCAGCCGGCCGACACTACCGCCACGGCCTGGGCGGCGAGGGCCGCTTCATTCAAACGGCGTCGCAGATCCGCCAGATGCCCGTGAATATCGTAACTGTCAACGGTGTTGATCCCCCTTGCCAGTATCGGTGGCGCGACATCAGGCACCGCCCGGCTGGGGATGCACAACAGCGCAACATCCACGTCCGTCAATTCGTCTATCGATTCAACCACCTTTCGCTTCCGGGCCGCGGCCGGCTCCAGTCCCTGCAGCCGTTCCGGGAGTTCCACGATCCCAGCGAGGCGCATATCCGGGGAAAGGTCCACGCTGTCGGCCGCATGCTTTCCAATGTTGCCATAGCCCAAAACCGCCACATTCACTCTTCGCGTCATGATGATGCTCCTGTCTTGAATCAAGCTCGGCCCGCATAGATTTCAGGTTATCAGTATACATGTCGCAGAGAAATTACAGATTCCTGTTGATGCAAGACACATCTGTCTCTCACCCGCAGGCCTTGACCAGCTCGCGATCAGGAATTCCTTTGCCAAGGCGACCATTCTTAGCTATAACCTGACTTTCGAGAAACACATTTGGTCTAACGGTGGTGCTGGTCACCCGTGGACGTACATGATTCCTTTGTGTCCGCCCGGTCTTGTCCCGGGCATTTTTCACATTTCGCTTCCGGTGGGCGCTCTGTGCGCGCCGCGTCTCGTGGCCTGATCTATTAGAAAAGTAGGAAACATGAAAAACATCAGGTTTTTGTGTTTGCTGTCGGCAGTTTTGATATGCCTGTCATACGAGGCCGCGGCACAATCTCCGGTCCCTTCCAACGAGGAAATCCGTAAGATACTTTCGGAACGGCTCGGCATTAATAGCGACCGCATCGGAATCGTCGTCGGAGTGATTGAGCCGGCCGGGCGCAGGATAGTTGCCCACGGAAGCTTAGGCGAAAACGACCCGCGACCTGTCGACGGTGACACGCTGTTTGAAATCGGGTCGATCTCCAAAGTCTTTACTGCCCTGCTGCTGGCGGATATGGCGCAGCGTGGGGAGGTGGCAATCACCGACGCGGCAGCCAAGTACCTCACTTCAACAAAGATGCCTGAACGCGGCGGCAAGGTAATCACACTTGAAGACCTGGCCCGGCACCGATCCGGACTGCCGCGCCTGCCGTCGAATCTCGACGCTACAAAGAATCCGCTGAACCCCTATGCCGATTACACGGTGGAGCAGCTTTACGAATTTCTCTCCGGCTACACGCTTCCGCGGGACATCGGGGCGGAATTCGAATACTCCAATCTGGGGATGGGCCTGCTCGGTCACATTCTGTCGCTGGCCGCCGGCAAGGATTACGAGACACTCGTCCGGACCAGGATCTGCGATCCTCTCGGGATGGCCAGCACCGGCATCGCCCCCTCAGATGCCATGAAGTCGAGACTTGCGCTGGGGCACGACGCCTCGTTCAGACCGACACCAAACTGGGACATCCCTACACTCGCCGGAGCAGGAGCCTTACGCTCAAGCGCCAACGACATGCTTTCATTCCTCGAAGCCCTGCTTGGACTTAAAGAGTCCAGTCTGGATGCCGCAATAAAAGCGACACTGGGAAAACGAACGCCGTCAAATCCCGGGATGGAAATCGGGCTGGGGTGGCTGATGCGTCCAAAGGCAGACTCGGAGATCATCTGGCATAATGGCGGGACCGGCGGATACCGATCTTTCGCCGGCTTCGATCCCAAGGCGCGGACAGGAGTCGTTGTGCTTTCGAATGTAAGCCCCCCTGCCGGAGTGGACGACATTGGCTTTCACCTCCTGGATCGATCGTCGCCGCTGCTGCCCCACGACTCCCCGCTCGTAGCAGCACCGCCGGAGCATCGGGAGATCACAGTCGATGCAGAGGTTCTGGAGCGCTACGTTGGAAGATACCAGTTCATTCCGGGGGTTCTGCTGACAGTTACCCGGAAGGAGGGACAGCTTTCAGGCCAACTTACCGGCCAGCCCGCCTTCGAGATCTATCCTGAAGGCGAAGCAGAGTTCTTCGTGAAGGTCACCGAGGCCCAAATCTTCTTCAAGAAGGATGAGCAGGGGAAGGTAAATGGGCTGGTACTTCGACAGCTTGGTCGCGACCAGTTCGCACGCAAACTCGGAGAGGACCAGGAGAGTCTTCCGGAGTGGTTCGGGCGCCGCGAGGTGAGTATCGACCCGGCCCTTCTCGACAATTACGTCGGCAGTTACCGACTGTCCGAAGCGGCGGTATTCACCGTCACGCGCGAGGGAAACCGGCTGTTCACGCAGCTGACAGGCCAGCAGAAGATCGAGGTATTCCCCGCAGGGGAACGGGTCTTCTTTACAAAGGTGGTCGATGCCCAGATCACTTTCGAAGTAGACGGAAAGGGGCCTGCGAAAGCCGTAGTCCTGCACCAGAACGGCCGCGATATTAGAGCGGTGCGCATCCCCTGACCGGCGGTTTCTCAGATAACGTTGAGGCTGATTCGAGAGTTGGGGAGCAGACATGATCACGGAGCGAAACAAAGAGGTTATCAGGGAACTCTATGAAAAGGTCTTCTGCGGACACGATCTGACTGCGGTGGACAGATTCATCCATGACGACTACATTCAGCACAATCCCCATGCGGCACAAGGGAAGGCCGGTTTCATCGAGTTCCACAAGTCTTTTTTCACTGCCATTCCCGACGCAAAGGCGACCATCAACATGATGGTTGCCGAAGGTGACCTTGTTTTTGTCTACAGCACTTACACGGGAACCCACACAGGGGACGGACTGCTCGGCCTTCCACACACGAACAACAAGATCGAATACGACGTCGTCGACATGTTCCGGTTGCGGGAAGGAAAACTCTGCGAGCATTGGGACGTTGCCGATACCAGGTCGATCTTCACTCAACTCGGCGCATTGGACGATCGCCGGCCCTGACGGCGCGTTACTTGAACGCGGCTTGTCCGGGGTGATATCATCGAGACATATATTCGATAACCGCTTCACGGTGGTCCGCCGGCACCGAAGCATCCTCCCGGAAGAAGAAGACAGTGGCGTTTGTAGGGAGAAAGAATCATGTCTTTGACAGCGAGTATATCGCATCTACCGCATCTCCCCTCCCCAATCCTGACGGCGTACATCGACATCAATCCCGGTAATCCCCGGAACCAGAGCACGCCGCGGGGATACATGAAGTGGTTGAAATCGACAGGACGAGCCCTGAGTGAAGAGCTGCCTCCGTCGGAGCGAAAGGCATTTGAGACGCAACTCGACAGAATCAGCCGCCACCTGAAAACGGCGGATCCCGGCAGCCGCGGCCTTGTCTTGTTCGCCGGCCCGCAGACATGGGAAGAGATCCCACTGCAGGTGGAAGTCAGGGACGAACTGCATTGGGGCAAGCCGTCTCTTCAACAGATGGCCTGGGTTCTCGATGAACACCGTTTGCGCGGTGCGGTTCTTATCGACGGCTCCGGCGCGCGGTTTTTGCGGTTCTTCCTCGGAACCATCGCGGAAGATCCGCCTCTCGAGTTTACGCTGGATATTTCCTCGTGGAGGATGCCGCACATGGTGAAGCCATCCACTTCACCAGTAGCGAAAAGAGCCGGCATAGAGCGCGACCGGGTGGCCGCTCGTATTGAGGAACAACGCAAGCGTTTTCTGAAACGGCTGTCTGACCGCATCGCCGACTGGGCAAACGAAGGACAGATAAGGCCGGTCCTCCTGGTCGGAGAAGCGGAAGAAATCGAATTCGTCGCACAGTCCATGCCCGAAGATCTCAGGGACCGTATCGCAACTCTTCCAAAGGTCCTGACCCGCATTTCTTCCGGCGAGATCAACAAGAGGCTGCAGCCTCTCCTGACCAGTTGGGAGCGAGAGTATGAGGCGGCTTTGGTCAAAGACTTGATCTCCAATGAAGGCTCATCGCACCAGGCCGTGACAGGACTTGATGAAACGCTGGACCAGATCCAGAAAGGAAATGTGCGTGAGTTGGTCGTCGCGCGCGGTTTGACCGGATCGGTTAACCAGTGTGTCAACTGTGGCTGGATCGACGCATCGGGCGGCCCGGTATGCCCGGTCTGCGGCTCCGGAAGACAAGTCCGGGCGCTGCGGACGGTTATTCCGGAACTCGCCTTGTCTCAATCGGCTGCAATAGAGATTGTCGCAGGCAAAGCGGCAAGCGACCTGCGGACCGCCGGCGGCATAGGGGCATGGTTACGCACGCCCATGGTGGCGTCTAAAGGAAGGAAAGTGTCTTAGGACCGTTCGGTTCTGATTTTGTAAATAAACCTGCCCAAGCCAAACCAACGCCCGGCCTTCCGTTCCTGTTCACGGAGCCAGCGGGCATGATACTCCTTTTCCAGTTCAAAGATCCTTTGTACGCTTCCTTTATGGTAGTCCGGATTCTTGATCGTGTTGGTATCATGCCAGCGATAGGAAAGAAGTACTTTGTTAATGAACTTGATTTTGTATTTTTTCGACAATTGCAGATTCATGTACCAGTCTTCCAGCTTTATTCCAGGCAGATACTTTCCAACCTCGATCAGGGCCCGTCTGCGGAAGAGTTTCCCATTTGTGATGTAATTCCCTTTCATCAGAGTCCGGTAGCTCCCATATTCAGGCGACGTGAACTCGAAGTCGGGACGGGTGTACTGAAGGAATTCTACGAATGTGTGAAATACCGCTCCATCAAGGCCCGTGTTATTTCTCTCGCTGTCCCAGTAGCATCTTTGCCCCGTCGCATCGATCAACTGGTTGTCGCCGACGGCCATGGCATATTTCGGATGCCTCGAAAGAAACCGGTATAGAGTTCTGATTGCATCTGGTTCGGCGACATCATCAGATGCAATAGTATAGATATAGTCGCCACGGGCCCAATCAATTGCCCTGTTCAGCGTGGTGGCCAATCCTTCATTTTGCTTTGGAATGTACTCAAATCTCACAAACCGCCGTTGACAAGGGTCCAGAAGTTCCCTGACCTTTTCATCTGTCCGGTCGGTTGATCCGTCGTTGAATATCACTAATTCCAGGTTCCTGTGGGTTTGAGCCATCACAGACTCAATGGACTGCTGCACGTAACGCTCGTGGTTGTAAGCCGGAATAACGGCGCTGACCAGATCATTCTTCATAGCTGTTCACCGCCTCTACGATTTTGACCAGTTCACTCTGTTCGAGCGCGGTATTCATCGGCAGACTCAGAACCTCATCATGAATCCTCTCGGTCAAAGGTAAAGATATGTCGTCCCAGCCATATGCCTTTTGCCGGTGGGGCGGCACCGGATAGTGTATCAGGGTCTCGACACCCTTCTCCCACAGGTATCGCCGCAGCCGGTCTCGGTTTCTGCTTCTTACGACAAACAGGTGCCAAACGTGAGAATCCTTGTCACTGCTGTACGGCAATATGATTCTTCGATTCTCGATGCTGTTGAGGTAAAAGGCGGCGATCTGTCTCCTGCGGCTGTTTTCCGAGTCGAGATGCTTCAGTTTGATGTTCAGGACAGCTGCCTGAATCTCATCCAGTCGTGAATTTACGCCCTGATACTCACTGTCGTACTTCTGAATGCAGCCATAGTTACGCAGTGCTCTGATTTTGCGGGCAAGTGACGCATCGTTCGTCGTGACTGCGCCTCCATCGGAAAGGCAACCCAGGTTCTTGGTCGGGTAGAAACTGAAAGCGGCTGCATCGCCGAGGCTCCCAGCTTTCCTCCCATTCCACGATGCGCCATGGGACTGGCAGGCATCTTCAATGACCTTCAACCCGAACCGCCGCGCAATATCGGTGATCCTGTCCATGCGGCACAGTCGGCCGTAAAGGTGGACGACCATGATCGCCTTCGTCGCGGGCGTGATCTTTTCGACGATAAGATCCGGATTGATGTTATAGCTTTCGATGTCAGGTTCTATGAGGACCGGCTCACAACCATTACGGGATATGGCCAGGATAGACGCGATGTAGGTGGTTGCGGGCGCGATGATCTGATCACCCGGCCCGAAGCCGAACGCTTTGATGATCAGGCTCAACGCATCCAGCCCGCACCCGACTCCGACGGCATACTTCGTTCCGCAGTAATCCGCAAAACTCCGTTCGAAATCCTCCAGGTTCTGGTCCAACAGATATCGTCCGCTGTCCAACACCCGCCTGATCGCATCCTCGATATCAAAACGGTACCGCTGGTTCACTTTCTGCAGGTTCAGGAATGGTATCATTTTGAGCTATAAACTCTCTGTAATCGCGGATCTGATTCTCGGGGCTGTAATATACGTCCGAAAGAACGAGCAGCACGCAATCCTTCGAAAAGTGCGACAGTTCTATCCAGATGTTTGAATCTATGTAGACGGCTTCATCCCGTTTTTCCAGCCGCATGTTCACCCTCTTGCCTCTTCCGTTATCGAGCAGAAGGCGGCATGTTCCGGACAGCGACACTATGATTTCACGCGTGTCTTTTTGGGCGTGCCGAGCCCTCATTACATCAGGGCCGACATTGAAGATGTAGAAGACCCGTTTGATATCGAAGGGGATGTTGCGGCCGTTCTCAATGGCAACAAGTTCCCCTCTATCATCGGCGTGAACGTCCAGTCTGATGATTTTGTACATGGGTCAGGCCAGCCTCAACATCTGTCGCAGTTGTGCCGGCTTCATCACCGGCCGCTGGTTTGCCTGGGCGATGACGTGAACCCTCTCGAGCAGGTCGATGTTTCTTGCAGATCTGGTGCGGCCGGCATCGTACCAGAGATTGTCTTCGAGCCCCACCCTTACCCCATAGCCCATTGAAATCGCCAGTGAATTCACGGGGAGCTGACGATCTCCGATACCTCCGAGCGAGCACAATGTGTTATCGGGAAGATCTCTGATCATAATTCCGATATGCAGCAGATCGGCCTGTGCACTGGAAATGTTGCCAAGGATAAGGTTTGCGTAATACGGTGGCTGCACGACCCCTTTCTGGACAAGATACTTGAGATAATTGACCATGCCGGCATCGAACGCCTCCGCCTCGGGCTTTATCCCGTTATCCTGCATCCGCCTGGCCAGGCTCATGATCATTTCAGGATCACTCACGCTGGCCTGCTTCTGGAAATTGAGCGAACTGAGGGTCAGGCTCCCCATGTCGGGCTTGAGATCTCCTTTGAGCTGGAGCACATCAGAGCGTTTTTCAAATTCATTGAACGTGCGACCGCTGGTGGATACGCAGATAACCAGCTCGGGAGCAAATTCGCGAATTCCGCTGATGATCTGTGCGTACACTTCTTTCTTCCAGGTGGGCTTGTGGGTTTGAGGATCCCGTGCGTGCAGGTGAACCATGGAAATTCCCAGATTGTACGCCAGCCGGACGTCCTCGATGATTTCCGCCGGCGTAATTGGCACATGAGGGTTGTCGTCCTTTGTCGGCACCATCCCGGTGGGAGCGAAATTAATGATCAGGCTCTGCATGTATCCGTCCTTGTCTGAAGATAGTCACCAACTCTCTTTGCCGGATGCCCCACGTATTTGCCGCAGTTCTCCAGATTCCTGATTACGAGTGTCCCGGCGCCGATGAGATTGCCGCTGCCGATATGAATATCATTGATTACCGTGCTGCCCATTCCGATGAAGTTCAGATCGCCTATACGACACGAACCGCCGAAAGTGCACCCCGGCCCCAGAAAGTTGTGGGCACCGATTATGAAATCATGACCGAGATAGGTGTTTTCACGAACGAAGTTGTCGTCTCCCATCCTGCCGCAGGGGCCTACATGGGTGTTGGACATGATTATGTTGTTCCTGCCCATTATCAAGTCCGGCATGACATCCGCTTTTGGGTCAATGTAATTGGCGAAATCGTAACCCTTATCTCGGGCCCGCAGGAACATATCTTTTCTTGAAATCGTTCCTGAGACTGCGCCGACATTTACTACCAGCATGTCATAGTCAGATGGCGGATACTGTCGATCAACCTCTTCGAATGCAACGACGGGCAATCCGCAGAAAGTCGCCTCTTTTATGTATCCGCGATCAGCGGTGAAACAGGCTATCTTGCACGTGTTGCTTCTTTGACTCGAGTAAAAAATGGTCCGACTCAACGGACCGATACCAAAGATGACAATGTGCGGGTTCTGGATGTCCATCGCCGTGCTCCTTCGCGAGGTCAACGGGAACGGGGTTGGAGCTGCCCGGTGAGTTCGATTCCCATTTTCCTGCATATCAGTTCGAAGGCGGCGACCGGAAATCCGACTACGTTGAAGAAACAGCCATCGATCCGGTCGATAAACAAAGAGGCAAGACCCTGGGCGCCATACGCGCCGGCCTTGTCACGGTATTCTCCGGAATCGAGATACCAGCCTATTTCAGCGGCCGACAGGCGCCTGAAGTGAACGCGAGTCCGGCTGTGTGTTGAACGTGAACGGAGGGTGCCGCACTCGACAAGAGAGACGCCCGAGATGACTTCATGCCAGCGGCCTGCAAGCCGCTTCAACATTGCAGAAGCCTCGTCCTTGTCCACGGGCTTTCCCAGGATGCGGTCGCCCGCCACGACAATCGTGTCGGCGGCGATGACGATGCCCGACCGCCGCCTTTGCGCCACATTCGATGCTTTCAGCCGCGCCACCCTGGCCGCATAGCCGGAAGGCGATTCACCCGTTGCGCGCTCGGGTTCAGCCACTCCGCTGGGATCGATTACGAAGCGCATTCCCAGATTACGCAGGATTTCGCTTCGGCGTGGTGAAGCCGAAGCCAGGATCCATTTCATCAATTGTCCCGTCGTAAGTCTTCGTGTCCTTCGTGTGTCCGTTACCGGATTCACGAAGGACACGAATGAACCGCTTTAGAACCGGTAGCGCAGCGCCACCTGCAGTGAACGAGGAGTTCCCACCGTCGAAGTAATCCTGCCAAAGGTCGGACTCGAGATATCCCCGTCAGGAATACCGAAATGAGCCCGGTTGAAGAGATTGTAGGCTTCGATGCGCAGCTGAACATTTTGCCGCTCGTTTATTGCGAAACTCTTGTAGAGCGCCATGTCCACGTTCGAATATGACGGGCCGACAAATGAATTCCGCCCGGAGCTTCCGAGGCTTCCGGCACCGGGCACCGAGAACAACGCTCTATGTTCGGGCAAGAACCAGAGTATCTGCCGCGGCTGCTTCTGAATCCTCCCAATACCATGGGAGCCCTCGTAGTCGGCATAGCTGTTCGTTCCGGCATACACTGTCTCGGCACCGGAGAAGACGCTGAATCGCCGGCCGCTTTCTTTCACCCACAGGATCGCGAAGCTCCAATCGCCGAAGACGGCGTCGGCCCATCTCGGGATCTGCGAGTCAAGGCTCCAGCTTCTTCCGAAAGGAAGCCTCTGGTCCCACGCAAAATTGAACACATGGGTTCTGTCGAAATCGCTTGGCGCTCTTCCCAGCCGCTGGAAGCTGTCTGTCGGAGTGACCAGCGCGTCGCCATCCGAAGAGAGCGTGTCAATAGACTTGCTCCATGTGTAATAGGCGCGCATGTGATATGTTCTTCCGCTCGCCCGGAATCCGGCCTGAAGTGAGTTGTACCATGACTTCCCGGTACTCGTCCCCACGATGAATTTGTCAAACTGTGGGAAATTCCGTATCAGAGTGTCGGGGACACCGGCGGCTGCGTAATTCCCGAAGTATCCTTTGTCCATGATGTCCGCGACCAGGCCGACCCTGTTCGCATCGACATTGAATCCACCAACGGCGTCAAGCGCAGCGCCTGGGGAGCCGAACACCTGCAGGAACGGGTTGGTCTCAGGTATCGGCATGCCAAGATCACGATAGGCCTGAAGCTGCCGGAATGCCGCAAGGAATTCGCCCTGGGTCTTGGTCTGGTTCAGATTCAGATACTGGAACAGGTTGCGCCCGCGCGTACCTACATACCCGACTTCGAATATGGCCCCGCCCAGGCGCTGTTCAAGCATCAAATTGAACTGATCGATCCTGGGTGCGCGCAGTTCCGGGTCAAATATCGCAATAGAGGTTGAACGGCTCAGAGGAACATCGAGCTCAGGGGGCAGAGGCTGCGGAACCTCTGGGATACCATTGCTCAGACGTGTTTCCGTCCCCTCCGCATTCGGGAATACGGTGGCGGTTTGGGAGAAGCCATAGCTGCTGGCATCTACCAGGTTTGTGACGGCCCCAATAAGGCGGTCGTAGAAAATTCCGTATCCGCCGCGAAGAACCGTTCCTCCGGTACCGAAGACGTCCCACGCGAAACCGGCGCGAGGAGCCAGCCCCCGCAGACCTTTTCTGTACCAGGAGTCGCCGGAAGCAACCCGCAGATCTGTAAGCGCCGAATCCAGGTTAAAGGATTGATCAAGTACCGACTGAAAGCCATTCACTTCTTTTGGAACGGAACTGAGTTCAAAGCGCAATCCGAGATTAAGGGTAAGGTTCGACCGGATCCGCCAGTCGTCCTGTATAAACCCGGAGAATTCGTTCGACGTAAAGGCGCGCTCCCTCGGAGTCCCGGCAGGAAACACAGTTGTCAAACTTGAATTAAACGTCTGGCCCACACTCTCGATCCTGCCGAGCAGGTCGTTATACAGTCTCTCGAAAGTCTGCCGGTCGCGTGTCGATATCTCCAGCTGCTCTGAAGGACCGACCGCAGACGATGGCGCGTTTCCGAAGCCGGTGTCGAAAGTCACGTTGGGATATGTGCCGCTGAAATCGACCGTCTCGAGCCGCACCCGCCGGTAATCCACTCCATATTTAAATACATGGCTGCCTTTGCCATGCGACATGCTGTCGGCGATTTCAAACACCCGGGAACCCTGGGAACGGGGAAAAGAGGGATCCAGCGGATTCGTCCAGGAATTCGCCAGGAGCATCGGTCCTGCACTACGGGCATCCCTGTTCAGGTCTGTCTTGGGACGCAGAAATCCTATCCGGAGTTCGTTGACCATCCGGGGATTGATGGTCCAGTTTGATCCAACGGTCACTCCCCAGAAACTCTGTTTGATGGTGCCCGACGGCTGATTCGGGAATGGAGCATCCGCACCGCTGAACACGTCGGTGCCGTCGGTCCGGTCCCAGTTCATGCGCAGGAAAAGCCTGTGACCTGCGTTCAATTCATGGTCGATCCGGGCGGCAACCCTTTCCTGCTCGAGATAGGTGCTGTTGTTGAAGCTGAATCCACCCGTGTTGAGTCCGTCTCCGATCAGGGTATTGTTGGGACTGGGGAGAGCACTCAGAATCGAAGCCACGGCAGGATCAATCCCAAGCCCGAGAGGATCGTTTGCACCAATGTCGAACGACCGCACGGTATCCCGGTCGTTGGGGGCGGTCCACCGGAATATGCCGGCTTTCGCCTCGGGCGTGAGCACGAGGCGGTTACGGCTTACCTGGCGCCTGTCCCGGTTACCTTCGAAGTTCGCAAAGAGAAGGGTCTTGTCTTTGAATACCGGTCCGGAGACAACGGCGCCGAATATGTTCCTCGTCATGCTCGGGCGCGGGAGTCCGGCGGCGTTGACGAAGAAATCGTTGGCATTCAGGTTCGTGTTCCTGAAGTAATCGTATGCAGTCCCGGACCAGGACTTGCTTCCGGGCCGTGAAAGAACGACGAACTGGCCGCCGCCCGACCTGCCGTACTCCGCCTTCCCGCCCGAGGTTACGATCTGGATTTCCGAGACGATTTCCGGATTCAGACGGACGACTGAAGAGTCGAGCGACGGGTTGACGGGATCGGCAACCGAGATTCCGTCCATCACGACGCTGTTCATCGCAGGCCTTGTCCCGTTGACCGTTGATCTCCCCTCATTCCCTCCGTCTATCTGGACGCCGGGCTGATACATGACCTGTGACAGCGGATTGCGGTCAATGAGAGGACGGGCCAGCAGCTCTTCCTGCGAAAGGGCCCCGGAGTTCTCTGAATCATGTATTCTGGTGGTTTCGTATGTCGAAAGATCTTCGTCGATGGCGGCAGCCTCGATCGTGAAGACCTGCTCGACGGTGCCGGGCATCAGCAGCGCTATGCTCCGGCGCATGACGTTCTTGAATCCTTTCGCCTTGAGAGTCACTGAGTACTGTCCCGGAGGCAAAGCCAGAAACCTGTAGTGCCCGTTTTCGTCGCTGACCGCTTCGAACTCGCGTCCACTCTCCTCTTGCACGGCGGTCAGGACTGCTCCAGGAAAAAGATTCCCTGCAGGATCCCATACTGTCCCTTCGAGGATTACCGACCCGGTCTGAGCCGAAAGCGTCAATGAAAAAGCCAGGATAATTAATATGAAGGATACATATCTGATGGCGTTATTGGATAAGACTCGAGTCACTCCACACCTCCTCAAGTGTTCTTCATTCAGGCACTGTCGCGGCGTGCGCAGAGCAGAAACATGTGATCAACGACAGTCCCTGGCCCACGATTCTCACCGACCTGCTTCTGAATTCGGCGGATGCGGGCGAGCGAACAAGCACACTCGTCTTAAACTGACGAGATGCGTTGGACATTCTTACACCAACCGGGATCTTTTGTCGATAGCAGCGAGGTGTCCGCCTTAAAAAAGGAGTCAAGGCTCCACATCACCTTTTTCATTCATTTTCGGCCTATTCGTATATAATGAGCCGCGATTTTGAAAAATGATTGAGATAGCTCAGTCTCAAATCTTGGGAAATCTGTGGCTGTTCTTTCGTCAACCCGGATCCCGGACTTAATAATCGGCCGCTGCTCTTATGCGGTGCTGTTTCATGGAGAGTCATATGCGTTTCCGGTCCGTATTCACTCTTTCCTTTATTTCCTTACTTCTCTGGTGCTCCTGCGTGTTTGCGCAGAAACGCGTCGACAAGACCGTCAACCCTAACGCGGGAGTGATAACCAACACAGCCGATATCTATGATCCGGCGACCGGCGCCATAACTCCCGTTGCCCGGACGATGACGGTTGCGAGAGAACACCATGTTGCCGTCCCGTTGCCCGGAGGCAAAGTCTATATCGCAGGTGGATACAATAATCGTTATTTGAGATCCGCGGAGTTGTTTGATCCGCAAAACGGATTTACCCGGACAACGGCTTTGAACAGTGACAAGGCCGGGCCTCTGGCGATCCGACTCCATACAGGTTCAATTCTGGTGGCGGGAGGCTTCGACGGCAATTATCTCACCAGCGCGGACATCTATGATCCATCGAGCCAGGCCGTTACGGTTGTAAAAGGACTCAATCACGCCCGGGAGAATGCTACCGCCACGCTGCTGAGCAACAATACCGTCCTGGTCACGGGCGGATTCAATGGCGGGTTCCTCAACAGTGCGGAACTCTTCAACCCCAACAGCCAGGATTTTACGCTTCTGGCAAGCCCGATGCTTTCAGCGAGGGAAGGTCACACCGCAACCCTGCTCCCCGACGGGAAAGTACTGATCGCCGGCGGCTGTAGAAACGCCGAAGGCAGCACTTCATCATGCAGCGATTACCTGAACACGGCCGAGATTTTCGATCCTGCGACAAACCAGTTCACCGCGACGGCGGGAACAATGACAGCAGCACGACACGGCCACAGCGCGACTTTGCTGCCGGACGGAAAAGTACTGATCGCCGGTGGGAGGAATTCGACTTCCGTGCTGAGCAGCGCCGAGATCTATGATCCCGCTGCCGGAACCTTTTCGGCAACGGGGAGCATGACGGTCCCGCGCACAGGCCATACCGCGAGCCTCAGCAACGGAAAGGTTCTTGTGGCCGGAGGCTCTTCGGACGGAATACTGAACAGCGCCGAAGTCTTCGCAAACGGTGCTTTCACCCCGCTGTCGACAACAATGGCGTCGGCAAGGCTTCTGCACACGGGAACGGTGCTTGACGACGGCCGTGTCCTGCTGGCGGGAGGGCGGAACGCCGATCTCTTGACCTTCGACGTCAATTACCGGATGGCTGCAGACAATATCGCGCCCAACATACTGTTCTCAGCAGATTCCCAGACCGGGTTTGTCCCTTATGCCGGATCAGGCGTTATTCTGGCTTTCTCGACCACGACCGGAGAGGTGATTGAAAGGATCGCGACGGGCGGCAATCCCGCCTTCCTGACTCAGCTCGATGCAGGAAGGTTCGCGGCAGTTTCAGTTTTGGACAACAGAATATTCGTCGTAAACATGGATACGTTCTCGGTTGAGCAGACGTACGCGTTTGACGCGGGTTTCGGTTTCGGCAGTCTGCTCACTCTCTCTCCAGACCGGACCACCGGATACATCTCGTCGACCGCGACGGGAACCGTCATCAAATTCAGCACATCGTCCGGACAGGAACTCGGAAGATTGGGAGGGCTTGTCACGCCTGCCCAGATCACGCTCACAAATGACGGCAACACGCTCATGATCGTGGACACGACTGCAAACGAGGTGGTTTTCGCAAACGCCGGATCCATGACTTCCAAATTCAAAATGAGGCCGCAGGACATCTATCCGACTGCCACCTTCACGATCTATAACAAGCCGGTGTTGAACGCCGATGGGACACTGGGAGTAATCGGCAGCCAGGACACCTTTACACACGAGGACGACAGCAGAACCAGCGGGCTCTTTGTGTTCAATCCGGCGACGGGAGAGATCCTGGGAACACATCAGATTGGACATCTTCCAGGCTATACGACGCTCTTGCGCGACCCGGTCAATGGAGATAAGTGGTTGATTCTTTCCACAAATGCCACAACCCTGATCCCCACCGCGGATTTGAACGTGTCGACGGTTCACCAGAGCTACAGGAGCAACCAACTGCCCTCCTCGAATGTCGCATTTGTCGACACAAATCCGAGGTACGTTTACTACACTTCATCCACCGATGACCTCCTGTTCGAGCACGACATTGTCCGCAACAAAATCGTCGGAGCCACCGTGGTCGGAGACCGGCCGAATTTTCATGTTGATCAGGCATCAAGCCTCGCCATCACTCCTGACGGAATCCGTATCGCGGTTGTGAACTTCACGAGCAACGAGATTGATCTTCTTGTTGATTCGACTCTGCTCCGGCAAACGAAAATCATCAGCGAGAACGATCAGTTCACAGGTCTTTCGATACTGAACCTGGCTGCATCCCCCACTACAGTCTGGGTGTCCGCGCTTCAGAACAACGGGAGTCCATTTTCGGCTTCGGGCCGACCGAATGCGGCCGAGCTCACGCTGGACGCAAATGAACAGAAATCGCTGGACGTCGCCCAATTGTTCGATTTTTCTTCGTTCACCGACAGGACCGGGCGTCTGGAAATTGAAGCAGAAACGCCGAGCGTTGCTGCCTTCAGCGCAACCGGGCGCGTCCGTGCCGAGTTTCTGAATTCGTATACCAGCAGTCTTCAGGGGATTTCGTTCTATCCTGATCACCGGGATCAGCTGCACGACTTCATCATTCCGGAGCTTTCCATGGTGGACGGATCGAACGCCGAGATCACCATAGTCAATCCCAATTTCAGCACGTCGAGCTACCTTCTCAACCATTACAGCACTGACGGAAGCCTGCTCGAAAGTGCAGTTGCTCAGCTGTCGCCCCTGAACCGTGAGGCTAAGAGTGCAGCAGAACACATCTCTTCGGACCTGGCGTCCGGACAGATTCTGCTCGTGGGCGGCTCATCTGGCAACGACATCATGAACAGCGCAGAGATCGTGAGCAACGGTACCTCGTCTTCGGCCACAAGTGGTTCGCTCGCCGAGCCGCGCGAGGGCGCTTCTGCAACTCCGCTGCTCGACCTGAAGATACTTGTCGCCGGCGGCAAGAATCGATCGGGAGTACTCAAGACGGCCCAGTTGTATGATCCCATCGATAAAGTTTTTTTGACTCTCCCGGGAACCATGAACTCGGAACGGTACCGGCATACCGCGACCTTGCTGCTGGACGGACGAGTGCTGTTGGCAGGAGGACAGAACGCACAGTCGATAAGCGGCACAGCCGAGATTTTCGATCCTGCAACAGGGGGATTCTCGGCAGCCATCCCGATGACTTCAGCGCGGGATTCCCATACCGCGACCAGGCTTCCTGACGGAACGATCCTGATCACTGGGGGAATCGACGGCATCTCCATTTCCGCCACAGCGGAGACTTTCGACCCGGCCACCTCGACCTTCACCGCTACCGGGAGTATGAGGAGGAACCGTGCCTTTCATACCGCGGTCCTGCTGCAGGACGGAAAGGTCCTGATCGCCGGCGGCTACAATGGCACCTACCTCAACTCCGCCGAACTGTACGACCCGGCAACCAGATCTTTTATCCCGATCGCTCCAATGGTCGTACCGCGCAGCGGTCACTCCGCAGCGCTGCTTCCCGACGGGAGAGTTCTGATCGCCGGAGGGATGAATTCGTCGGGCGCGACCAACCTAGCCGAGATCTACAATCCCGTCTCCGGAAGCTTTGTTCTTGCCAACGGAGAAATGTCGGAAGCACGCGTCTGGCATTCCGCGACCCTGATCATCAATGAGGCAGACCGCAACCAGGACAAAGTGCTCATCGCGGGAGGGAACAACGGCAGCGAGACCAGTGGAACATTCGAAGTTTACAACCCGATAACCGGCGTCTTCGAACGCTCCGCCAGCTTGAACGGATCGCGCCAGCGGCACGCCGCGGTTGGGCTGGTAAGCTCAAACCAGGGATATTTGAGGATTAAAACGAATGTCGGAGTGCTTGCTACCGAGATCTACAATAACGGCGGTACCGATGCTTCCCTTCACGCCATCAACGTGGAAAAGCATTCCGGAATATCGACGCTCTACTCGCCGCAGTTCACTATCCTTGAGGACTATCAGACTCTGGTCAACATCATCAACGCGCACCAGCGGGATGCGGCGACAGTAACCCTGACTCTACATGCCTCCAACGGGATTGTGATGGGAACTCCGTTGACGGTAACCCTCCCGAAGAACGGCCAATTGAAAGGAAACCTGTGGAACCTGTTCCAGAATGATCCGTCTTTGCTCAACCAGACCGGATGGCTGGAGGTTTCAAGCACGAAAAATTTCATCGTAGGAACCGTTTCGTTCACGAACCCGAACAGCACCTTCCTGACAAGCTTTCATCTCTCGGGCCACCCGCTGACCGACTTTGTCTACCCGCTGATTTCCGAAGATGCGTCGTACGAAACAGAACTGTCGCTGCTCAATACGAGCGGAGCCGAGGCCACCGTCGCCCTTGAATTGTGGCCGTTGGCCGGCGGTACCGCTCCGGCGTCGACCGCGACAATCACGATCGCCAACGGAAGCAACGTCATCGCCAAGGTAAGTGAACTCTTCCCGGGACAGCAGCACCGCACCGCGAACATCAGGGTGCGTTCGACGCAGCCGCTCCACAGCTTCGCGATCATCGCTGATCGGGGGGATAGGTTCATTTCAGCGGTTCCGCCAGTCCAGATGCCGGGAACGGAGTAAGGGATTGGAGCAGATATTCGCAATTCTACTTTCGCTCCACCGCGGGACATCCGATAACAGCGATTGGGTTATTGGATGTCTCGCCGGGGCGTGGCCGAAATTGCTGGGCGACAGGCTGGCGGCGGTATGCCGCCCGGCCGCGTTCAGGAAGTCCGAGTTGGTTATCGAGCTTACCGACAAAACCTGGGAGGAAGCTGTTACGAGCATCAAACCGGAACTCCTCGAGAAACTCCGGGTCGTTACATCCGGTTTGATTCAGTCCATCTCGGTAAGAACAACACCCCAGGGTTAGTCCGGAAGCTGTGTCGTCACTGGCGCAGCAGAAGGAATGAAATCGTTACCCCCCCGAGAACCGGGCTTTTCTGCCCCGGCAAGACGCAGTTCAGCTCACTTCCGGCGAACGACAGCAGACACGTCGTGTAGTCAGGCAAGAAGAGCGGCCAATTGCTTGTGAAGATCCATTTCCGGTTCTTTGCACTATCTGGATTTCCCGGAGGCGGGCGGGAGCTTTGCGAATTTGCTTGCATGAAGTCCCACGATAATGACAAACTCAGGTCATTTGAGAATTGGAAATATAGTGGGCCAACTTCATTTCAGGCTATAATCGCTTTTCGTAGGAGTCGTGTGTCGTCATTTTCGGTTATACAACACAATATGGATCATGCGTGAACCGCCTCTGGTGCCGGACGCGAAGACGGATTCTGCCACCGGGCGGAAATTCTAAGGAGGGCCATCATGGCTGAGGAAGAAAAACAAGGAAGCGGACTCAATCGCAGGAACTTTCTGAAGAGCGCAGGCGCTGTTGTGGCTGGAGGCGCGGCCATGGGTGCAGGCCTGACGATTACCACGGAGAGCGCTGCGGCGGCAGAGGCGGCTGTGCCCACTACGCTCACCAGCTTCCGTTGCCCCATCGATGCCAAGGACTTCAGTTCCTTCGAGGCGCTGAGGAAACACTTCGCAGAAGCCCATCCCGGCAGGGTCATTCCGGTAACCACGAAGCTCAAGGTCAACGGAAAGGACTACGAAGTGCTGATCGAGCCGCATTGGACCCTGCAGCGCACGCTCCAGTTCAAACTTGGACTGACCGGGGCGAAGCAGATGTGCGACCGGGGCGTCTGCGGCTCCTGCTCGGTCATAATCGATGGCCGTACAGTACTTTCCTGTACCACCCTGGCAGTTGAATGCGAAGGGAAATCGATTGAGACAGTAGAAGGGATCGCCGCAGATCCGAAGTGGCGTCCGCTGATTCAGTCCTACTGCAAGTGGGATGCAATGCAGTGCGGCTACTGTACACCCGGCTTCGTAGTATCGGCAAAGGCTCTTCTCGAGAAGAATCCCAACCCGACCGAAGAGGACTGCAAGCAGGCGCTCGCCGGCAATATCTGCTGCTGCGGGACCTATCCACGCCATCCCACCGCCATCATAGAAGCTGCTCAGGTGATGAAGGGGAGTGTGTAATATGGCCGACCTCGAAGGAGTGAACGGACAAAGGGAGGAGTTCAAAGTAGTCGGGAAGCCGAACCTACCGGGCAGGCTGTCTTACTCACTTGCCACCGGGATCGCCAGGTTCGGCGCCGATTACGTATTCCCCGACATGCTGCATGCCAAGTTCCTCCGGAGCCCCTACGCGAATGCAATGGTCAAGAGTGTCGACGTCGCCGCGGCGAAGAAGGTGCCCGGTGTCGTCGATATCGTCACGTGGGAAGACGAGGACTTGATGACTTTCGGTCGCCCTGGCGGAGGGCGCCAGAAACCGCCGGCAGGCGGCGGCATGGGAGGACAGCAGAGCGCGTTTGTCGACCAGATAGCCGACATGGAAGATGACGAAGTGGCGGTCATAGTCGTCGCGGAAACCGAGGAAGCCTGTGACGAAGGGTTGGAAGCCCTGAATCCGCAATGGGAGGTTCGCCCGCACGTAGTCGACATCATTGAAGGAAGAAAGCCCGACGCGCCTGTTATCCGTGAGAACCCGAGAGGCAAGGGGAACGTCACTATCGTCACCAATAACCGCGGTGATGTCGAAGCCGGCTTCAGGGAAGCCGACCAGATCATCGAGTACGACTTCAACATGCCGGCGTTCTGCGGCCATGTTCCCAATCCCTACGCATCGGTCGCCTACTGGTACCACGACCCGCTGCAGAGCACGGAACAGCAGAGTCTTCGGATCGAGGGTCCGGT
>Ga0123335_1001698_pt1 | contig 34945 bp, 31 predicted proteins | sample BiotimSIPDNA_2_FD_89707 | JGI IMG/M metagenome (GOLD analysis project Ga0123335, IMG submission 89707) | Anaerobic biogas reactor microbial communites from Washington, USA - Biogas_R2 time_0 SIP DNA | ecosystem: Engineered > Bioreactor > Anaerobic > Unclassified | place: Washington, USA... | reverse complement strand
GGCGGCTTTGCACTGGTAGCCACCATGTCCGTCCTGGCAGCACCCCTGGAATTTCTAATTGCTTATTTTCTGGGAAAACTGCGTAAAGTTGTAACCCCTCTGGCAGGGGGGGTGGTAATCATGCTTGTAGCCATTACTTTGATTCCCCTATCCCTGGAAATGTGGGTCGGGCAACCGGGAACAGAAAACTATCATTCACCGGAGAATCTGCTGGTGGGGCTGGTTACTTTTCTGATCATTGCCGGTTTCTATGTTTTCGGCCGGCCGGCCTGGCGCCTGTGGGGCCCGGCAGTCGGCATCCTGGGGGGTTATATTTCCGCTTATTTTATGGGCATGGTCGATCTGTCAGCCTTAAAAGGGGCATCCTTTATCGGGTTCCCTCCCCTGAAGTGGCCCGGTTTTTATATCGATTTTTCCCCGGAAATCTTGCCCCTGCTGGTAGCCTTTGCCGTTGTCACAGTGGTAGGTGCCATTGAGACAGTAGGTGATGCCATGGTAATTCAGCGCGTGTCGCGGCGGGATTTTAAAAAAGTAGATTACGACAGCGTCCAGGGCGCTCTTTATTCCGACGGTGTGGGTAATATACTGGCCGGGTTGGCCGGTACCATTCCCAACACTACTTATTCCGGAAACATTGCCATTGTAGAACTTACCGGTGTTGCTTCCAGGCAAGTAGGCATTTTTGGAGCAGGTATATTAGTCCTGCTGGCCTTTTTCCCCTGGTTAAATGCCCTTGTTATGGCTATTCCAGAACCGGTATTAGGGGCCTCGATGTTTATCTTTTTTGCTTTACTTTTTGTAACCGGTTTAAAATTGGTCTTTCAATCCGGCATCAACAGCCGTTCGGCTTTTATTACGGGCATTTCCTTCTGGATAGGCTTTGCCGCGGAAAACCGGCTGTTTTTCCCGGACTTTATCCCGGCGGGAACAGAGGCTTTCCTCCATAATGGCATGGCTGTGGGCGGTGTTACCGCCTTTCTGTTGACTTTACTGTTTGAGTTGTTTGTTGGTAAAAAGACAACACTGGTTTTGGCCCCCAACCTGCAGGAGCTGTCTAAACTCAAAGATTTTACAGCTGACCTGGGAAGCGTTTTTAATCTCAGTGATAAAATGATCTTTCGATTGCAGCTCCTTTGCGAAGAGATTTTCGTGTTTTTGGTTGGCAGCGAGCCGCCGGAAAACAGTCAGCAGAAAACGATCCGTTTTAACTTTACAGCCGGTGAAGAGGGGTTGCTGGTAGAAGTTAAAGATCGCTCAGAAACTGAAGATCTGGATGCGGTTGTTTTTCCGGAGAACCTTGCCGTGGCCAGTGAATTTGAACTTGCTAAACTGGGCCTGGCCCTGCTGGGTAAAATGGCTCAGGAAGTGGCCCATATCCGGATCTCGGGGGTGAACTACATTTCCTTTCGCCTGTGGGATAGTGAAGATCAGAATACGGCCAAAGCTTAAACTTTTAGTATCCGGAAGACACCTCGCCTTAGGCGGTAGCGCTACACCGGCAATTCCCCGGTTTCTTTAAAATAATGGAGGTTTAAGCAGGAAGCAGTTTGCGACTTTGAGCACCCGCGCTATGCCTGTTTTCTTCTTGCTTTCGGGTCGGTAACCCATTCCACATAGCTCAGGGAAAGGGAAAGCAGCCACGATATGAGAAAGTAAAGCACCGCCACCATAAACAGGGGGAAGAAGGCATCAAAGGTGCGGCTGCGGATAATATCGCTGGCTTTAGTCAAATCCTGCACGGCGATGTATCCAACTACGGAAGTCATTTTCACCAGGGATATGAATTCCCCTTTATAGACGGGTAAAATTTGTCTTACTGCCTGGGGCAGGACGATGTAGAGGAAAGTTTTTGCTTTGGTAAATCCCGTAGCAATGCCGGCTTCGATTTGGCCTTTGTACTCTTCCGCCATACACCACGGCAACCAATGGGTGCGCCGGGTTTTGGTAAATTTTTAATGGGATTTGATCTGGTCCAGAAGTTGAAATAAGAGCAGCAGCGCCGCCGGTGTCGTTGCCCTGCCCACTGTCAGATGCTCTTTAGACACTGCCGTTGCTTTAAGGTACAACCGCGACCATAATTTACTATTAGGTGTAAATATCGAAAAATCCTTTTTTAACAAGGGAAAAACCAGACCCTAGGGGCCGGCTTTGACGGGCAAAATACCGGCTAATTGACATTTGGAGAACCCTGTCATAATTGAGAAGAAGAACAGGGTTTCATATCGGCTTTTTGCGGACTTTTTATGTTGGTCAGGCTTTAGGAACAAAGAGCTTCAGGAAGATCAGGAAGATATTGAAAACAATTTCGGGTGACATCAGCCCGGAATGAATACAAGGGCATCAGGAAGATGTTGCTTAACTGCTTGTATAGATTTATAATTTAGAGTAGTATATTGAGGTTTTACCGAAGTACGGTCTTTTTTATTTTTTAAGTACACAATATTTTTGTTGTGTGGTAGAACAGGAGGAAAGAAAAAATGCCCATTACGGAAATTCTAGTGCGCAATGCCAGGCTTTATGGCGAGGAGATCTGCCTGACTGAAATTAACCTGGATCTCCAGGAGAGGCATAATGTCACCTGGCGGGAGTACGAACTCATTGAAAACAATCCGGCAGGTGAATACCGGCGGGATATGACCTGGCATGTTTTTAACGAAAAGGCAAACCGCCTGGCCAACCTGCTGCTGAAGAGAGGGATTAAAAAAGGGGATAAGGTGGCCATTCTCTTAATGAATTGCCTGGAGTGGCTGCCTATTTATTTTGGTATATTAAAAACCGGTGCTGTGGCGGTACCGTTAAACTTCCGCTACTCGGCTGAGGAGATAAAATACTGTTTGGAGTTGTCCGATACCATCGCCTTGATTTTCGGCCCTGAATTTATCGGCCGGGTGGAAACAATTTACGATCAAATTATACCTAAAGTGAAGACGATTTTTTTCGCTGGAGAAAACCGTCCTTCCTTTGCGGAAAACTATGACCGCCTTACTGCCAATTGTTCCTCTACGGACCCTCAGATCAAAATTGACGATGAAGATGATGCGGCGGTATATTTTTCTTCGGGTACCACAGGCTTTCCCAAAGCGATTCTGCACACGCACAGAAGCCTGATGTCGGCCTGTTATACAGAATATAAACACCACGGGCAGAGGCATGAAGACAATTTTTTATGCATTCCACCCCTTTATCATACCGGCGCCAAGATGCACTGGTTCGGCAGTCTGCTGACGGGGAGTAAAGCCGTTCTGCTGCGGGGAGTTAGACCGGAGTGGATTTTAAAAACAGTGTCCGAGGAAAAAATCACCATCGTCTGGCTCCTGGTTCCCTGGGCTCAGGACATACTTGACGCCATTGAAAGGGGAGATGTAAAGCTGGAGGATTATGAGCTTTCCCAGTGGAGGTTGATGCACATCGGCGCCCAGCCGGTCCCGCCCAGCTTAATTCATCGCTGGAAAAAATATTTCCCCAACCATCTTTATGATACCAACTACGGTCTGAGCGAATCCATCGGTCCCGGCTGTGTGCACCTGGGCATCGAAAATATTCATAAAGTGGGCGCCATCGGAATACCGGGTCACAATTGGGAAGCCAAGATTGTGGACGAGAACGGGAGCCCTGTACCACAGGGGCAGGTTGGGGAATTGGCCGTCAGGGGGCCGGGTGTGATGAAATGCTACTACAACGACCCGGAAGCCACCGCGGCTGTAATCAAGGACGGCTGGCTGCTTACCGGGGATATGGCCATGATGGATGATGAAGGTTTTATTTACCTGGTGGACCGGAAAAAAGACGTGATCATCAGCGGTGGAGAGAATATTTATCCGGTGCAAATAGAAGACTTCCTGCGTGCCCATGAGGCCATAAAAGACGTTGCTGTCATCGGGCTGCCCGATAGCCGGCTGGGTGAAATTGCGGCTGCCATTATCGAACTAAAACCCGGCGGCCGGTGCACGGAAGAAGAAATAATAAAATTCTGCATTCCCCTGCCCCGTTACAAGCGCCCGCGAAAGATTATTTTTGATCAAGTTCCCCGCAATCCAACCGGCAAGATTGAAAAACCGCGGTTAAGGGAAAAATACGGCGCGAAAAGCTTGGTTGCGGCTCAAACGGAGGTTCAAATCTAAGTTTTAAACCGGGGTAAGAATAGGCAATCATTCCGTCCAAATATATAGCCCCTTTCATTCCATGCAGCCGGGTTAAAAACAATGTCCCTTGACTATATAGATAACACAGATGACATTTTTAACGCTGATGGTTTGGTTTAGATTTCGCAGGTGATCCGGTATGAATTACCGGTGAGCCTGACTATTGTTTTATAAGCGGTTTTACTGCTTGAGAAAACCGGCAAAAATATGTTATAAAGCATAAAGAAAAGGATTTTTGGTTAATCTGTGGAAAATATGAACCAAAAGGGTTGCCGGTTAATCAACAGGAAAGGGAAGAGATGTAATGTATATGGGAACGCCAAAAATAGAGACAGGCGGTATTAAGAAAAAAGAGAGCGGGCGGGCCAGGGAAACAGCAGCGGAACCCTCCGCGCTGGAGGCGAACTTTATCCAGAATATTATTAACGAAGATTTCAAAACCAATAAATTTAACAGGCGGGTCCACACCCGTTTTCCCCCTGAGCCCAACGGCTATCTTCATATTGGCCACGCCAAATCCATTTGCTTGAACTTCGGCCTTGCTGCCAGAAACGGAGGCCACTGCAACCTGCGCTTTGATGATACCAACCCCATCAAGGAGGAGGTCGAATACGTCGATTCCATCAAGGAGGACGTCCACTGGCTGGGTTTCGACTGGGATGACCGGTTGTACTACGCCTCAGACTACTTCGACCAACTCTACGCTTTTGCCGTAGAGCTGATTAAGAAAGGCAAAGCCTATGTTTGCGACTTGAGCGCGGAGGAAATCAAAGATTACCGGGGTACCCTGACGGAGCCAGGCAGGGAAAGTCCTTACCGCAACAGGTCCGTGGAGGAAAACCTGGACCTTTTTGAGCGGATGAAGAATGGGGAGTTCCCTGATGGTAAATGCGTCCTCCGGGCTAAAATTGATATGTCCTCCCCCAACCTGAATATGCGGGACCCGGTGATCTACCGGATTCTTCGGGCGTCCCACCACCGGACGGGTGACAGGTGGCTCATCTATCCAATGTACGATTATGCCCACCCCGTTTCTGATTCACTGGAGAGGATAACTCACTCCATTTGCACCCTGGAATTTGAAGGTCACCGACCCCTCTATGACTGGTTCCTTGATACTCTGGGTATTTACCACTCCCAACAAATTGAGTTTGCCCGCTTAAACCTTACTTACACGGTGATGAGCAAACGCAAGCTGCGGATGCTGGTGGAAGAGGGCATCGTCAGCGGCTGGGACGACCCCCGCATGCCCACCATCTCGGGCTTGCGCAGGAGGGGCTACACCCCGGAAGCCATCCGCGATTTCTGTGAGCGGATCGGGGTGGCCAAAAGCAACAGCATGGTTGATATCGCCATGCTGGAGTACTGTATCCGGGACGATCTGAACCTGCGTGTACCCCGGGTGATGGCTGTTTTAAGGCCCCTGAAGCTGATTATCGACAATTACCCGGAAGGACAGGTGGAGGAACTGGAGGCGGAGTATAACCCGGAAAACCCGGCTCTGGGCTCCCGCAAGCTGCCCTTTTCCAGGGATCTCTATATTGAACAGGAGGATTTCTGCGAAAATCCGCCCAAAAAATATTTCCGGCTCTCACCCGGGCAGGAGGTCCGCTTAAAGAACGCCTACATTATCCGCTGCCAGGGGGTGGTCAAGGACGAAAAAACCGGCGAGGTGCTTGAGGTGCACTGCTCTTACGATCCGGAAACCCGCAGCGGCAGCGCAGCCAGTTCCCGCAAGGTCAAGGGAACCCTGCACTGGGTTTCGGCAAGTCACGCCGTCCCGGCGGAAGTGCGTTTATACGAACACCTTTTTTTAAAAGAGAACCCGGACGAAGAGAAGGACTTCAAGTCCTGCCTCAACCCGAACTCGTTAACAAGGCTGACTTCCTGCCTCCTGGAGCGGAGCCTTGCCGGAGCGGAACCCGGCAGCCGCTTTCAGTTTATGCGGAACGGTTATTTCTGTGTAGATACCGTTGATTCAACAAAAACCAGGCTTGTTTTCAACCGGATAGTCCCTTTGAAGGACACCTGGGCTAAAATTCAGAAGGCAAACAAATAATACCGGGTTTTCAGCAAGAACCGCCGGTTTTGCAGAACCGGCGGTTCTTGAGCGTTGATGCTTAAAAACAAAATTCACCTCTTAACCAGCGCTACAGCCTCAATTTCAATCAAGGGGCCTTTGGGCAGGTCCAAATGGAAAAATCAGGTTAATTATGCGGATAGGTAAAATCTTATTAGACTACCATGCCGCTTATGCGGCACCAACGTAAAGGACTGAAATTCCCTCCCGCCCGGAGCTGGAATTGCGGCAAGTCTGGCTCCTCTTTCCAGCTTTCTAAATCAGAAAACAAGCGCCGGGAGAGAGGATTCCCCGCCGGCAACCGGGCCTGCTGAACGATAATGAATGATAGACAATATAGATAATGATAAAAGAGAGGGTTGCGGATGTTGCATACTCTGGTTGAGCAGCTTGCCCAGGCAGCCGTCAGCTTGATCGAAACCCTTGGTTATTGGGGCATACTTATCGGAATGACAATCGAAAGCGCCTGTATCCCCTTGCCCAGCGAGGTGATTATGCTTTTTGGCGGCTTCCTGGCGGCAGCGGGCACTTTTAACTTCTGGTTCGTGGCTGCGGCGGGCGTACTGGGAAACGTTGCCGGTTCCGTGCTTACCTACTGGATTGGGGCCAACGGCGGGCGTTCCCTTTTGCAGAAGTACGGCAAGTACCTTTTAATTAACCCCGGGCACCTGGATAAAGCCGATCGTTGGTTTTCCCGCTACGGAGAATGGACAGTTTTCTTTGCTCGCAACCTGCCGGTGATCCGGACTTTTATTTCACTGCCTGCCGGCCTGGCCAGGATGAATTTTGCAAAATTTTTTGTTTATACTTTTGTGGGCTGTATCCCCTGGAATCTGGCGCTGACCCTTTTGGGCTACAAGCTTGGTGAGAACTGGCGCTTAATCGAACCATATTTCCGTCCCGTTAGTTACGTCATAGTTTTGGTTCTGCTCGCGGGTATGATTTGGTTTTTCTATAAAAGCTTCAGCAATCTTAAAAAACCTGTCATGCAAAAGGAAAAGGAGTTCAGGGAGGAAAAATAGGTCCTCCCGGAAGAAGGAGGGGTTATAAACGGCCAAATATTTGAAACTGTTTTCCTGTCAATGCGCTGAACTAAAAACTGTTGCAGGAACAGCCTCCTCCCCCAAAGGTTTTGCTGCCAGAATAAGGGCGCCGTTTTTCGCGGCGTCCTTTGATTTAAGTGCATTTTTTGCCTTAGTCTTGAACATTAATTAACATCTAATTCCAATACACCATATGTGCAGATTAGTCATCCTAAACAGCATTTAAATCTAATATTGCCCTTTAATTTCGATTAAAAGGGATTCTTTATTTTGTGACGAAACAGTTGTAAAATAGAGAAGTTAAGGTTTTTGTTTATGCTTTTTTTCACAAGCTCACTGCGGGAGTATAAATGGGCTGTATTTTTATTAATAGCAGCTAAATGATGCTAAACAATCTTAAATGATGTTATAAATCTAAATCCAAGGGCCTTAAATCTACCATAGTAAGTAAAATTATCAGGTGTGAGGAAATACATCAGGCAGGGCTATTTTTTGGAGGGATTTTTATGCTAACCATCCAGGTTTGCGTCGGGAGTTCCTGTTTTTTGCGCGGGGCCATGAACGTCATAACAGAATTTGAAAACCTTATTGCTCATTATAAAATGGATGATCTGGTGGTCCTCAAGGGTAATTTTTGTCTGGAACGCTGTAATGAAGGTGCCACTGTCAGAATTGGCGACAAGATTTTTACGGGGATCCGTTGCGAAGACGTCAGCGACCTTTTTGATAATGAAGTAATTCCGGCAGTATACGGGGTGAAGTAGATGAATTTAATCACCACAAACGAAGCAAAGTGTCGTGATTGCTATAAGTGCGTCCGGACGTGCCAGGTCAAGGCCATCTCTATTCAATCCGGGTGCCAGAACCAGATGCACGCCCGGGTGATTGAAGAAAGCTGCATCCAGGACGGCATGTGCACCGTGATTTGCCCGCAAAAAGCAAAGGTTGTCAAGAGCTGCCTGGAGGACGTGAAAAGAATTTTAGCCGACCCGTCCATTTTTGTAGCTGCCAGTATCGCGCCTTCTTTCGCGGCGCACATTCCACAGGACTTAACCGGAAAGATTCCGGGACTGCTCAGGCAGCTGGGCTTTTCCTATGTAGGCCAAACGGCTGTAGGAGCGGAGTTAATCAGCCTGGAATATCTGCGGGACAATCCAGCGGGTCCAACTATCTCCAGCGCCTGTCCGGTGGTTGTAAACCTGGTGGAGCGTCACTACCCGCACTTAGTTCCTTATTTGTCCAGGCTTGTTTCCCCCATGATCGCCCACGGCCGGCTCCTGAAAAAACAGTTTCCCCAAAGTGTGGTGGTTTTCATCGGACCCTGCATCGGGAAAAAAGGAGAGGCGCAATCCGACGCGGTCCAGGGGTCGGTGGATTATGTGCTGGGCTTTAAGGAACTCTGGGACTGGGCTTTCCAGGAAGGAATTGATTTGGAGAAAATCCCCGACACGGGATTTGACGGTTATAACCCGGGGCCGGCCCGCCTGTTTCCAGCAGAGGGGGGCCAGTTGCTGGCTTCCTCCCTCAGCACGGACATCATGGATGAAAGCGTCATAACCATCTCGGGCCTGTCCAACTGCCTTGAACTGCTGAAGAACTTAACCTGCGGTTCTGATCATAAAAGGCCTAGATTTATGGAATTACTGGCCTGCGACGGCGGTTGCCTGGGCGGACCTTATCATGTTACGGAAGAGGATGTTTTTTTAAAGAAACAGAGGCTCCTGGATTTTTACACCAGTTCCGGGCCCGCTGACCAGCCTTCAAGGCGACCCTCGCTTCCTGCGGCTGAACTGTACCGCACCTTTAAGAACCGCAAACAGGACCTGCCGGTGCCTACACCGGAACAAATCAAGAAGATCCTGGCTCTCACCGATAAGTTTTTACCGGAGGATGAACTGAACTGCGGGGCTTGCGGTTTCAGCTCCTGCCAGGAAAAGGCGGTGGCAGTCTTCCAGGGCAACGCCGAGCCTCAAATGTGCATACCTTATATGCGCAAGCGCGCGGAATCCATCTCGAACATGGTTTTACGGGCAATGCCGGACGGGGTAATTATCACGGACGAAGATTTAAATATTATTGAGATTAATCCTGCAGCCCGGAAAATGTTTGCCTGTAAGGGGAAAGTTACTGGCGAAAATCTGGATAGTTTGATGGATCCGGCTGAATTTCAGCGGGTAATCCGGGAAAAAAGAATGGTTAAAACTGAGGCCTGTTATTTGAGAAACCCGCTTATTACAAGACATCTTATTTTCCCCCTGGACAACAGGGTTGTAGGTATCTTTATCGATATCACCAACGAGCTCAAGCAGCGGGAAGAACTGGAGCTGGTCAAAACCCAGACCATTAACCGGGCCAGGGAAGTAATTAAGAAGCAAATGACGGTGGCCCAGGTAATTGCCGGCCTTCTGGGGGAAACCACCGCGGAAACCAAGGCTCTTTTAAGCAAGCTGATTAAAGTAATGCAGGAATAACTGACTGATTAAAGCTTAAAGCAGGAATAACGAAGGGGCGGGGAGCATGTCCTTGCATCTGGATATTGGGTACTCACAGCTGAATAAAAAGGGGGAAGAGCTTTGCGGCGATTCTATTGAAGTCCTGGAAAGCGGTGATTCTTCCATTGTTGTTCTGGCGGACGGCCTGGCCAGCGGGGTCAAAGCAAATATCCTGTCCAGGATTACTGCCAAAACCGCTGCTACAATGCTCAAGATGGGCTGTCATATCGACGAGGTGATCGAGACCATGGCCGAGACCCTGCCGGTTGACAAGGTGAGGAACCTGGCTTACAGCACCTTTTCAATCCTGCAGGTGTTTAATGACGGACAGGCCTACCTGGCTGAATTTGATAACCCCCCGTCCTACCTTGGTTATAAAGAGTCTTTGTTGTTTTTAAAAAGGACGGAGCGCAGCGCAGGGGATAAAAAAATCCGGGAAGCCCATTTAAGTCTCCGGGACGGCAACTGGCTTGTTCTTGTTACGGACGGTGTTCTCCATGCCGGCATTGGAGGTGCCTGGAACCTCGGCTGGGGAAAGGAAGAGGTCGGCAAATTCATCAAAAGGCTGGCCGCGAAGGGGCCGGTTTTCGATGCCACGGACTGGGCGGAGGAAATCACCGAGAAGTGCAGGCAGCTGTACTACCACCAGCCCGGGGATGATGTCAGCGTTGTTGTTGTGAAAATCCGGCAGAAACGGAAGCTCACCGCCCTGATCGGGCCGCCCCGCGACCCCGTCAACGACCGCCTGGCTGTGGAAAAACTCATAGCCCCGGAGGGCGTGAAAGTAGTTTGCGGGGGCACCACCAGCAATCTGGTGAGCCGGGTCCTCAACAGGGAGGTATCCGTCAACCTCGGCAGTGAGTCCGAAACAATTCCGCCCACCGGGCAGATTGAAGGGATAGATCTTGTGACCGAGGGCGCCATAACCATTTACTATACCCTGCAATATCTGAAAAAGGGGATCAAGCTAAGGCATCTTGAAGGGATCCGGGATGGCGCAGGTCAGCTTACCTCTGAACTGCTCAAGGCGGACGAAATCCACTTCATCGTTGGCCTGGCCCTGAACCAGACCTTGAATTACCCGGGGTTTCCGGTTTCCTGTGTCCTGAAGAACCAGACGGTCCGGGATATTGCCGAAACGCTGATGGGCATGGGCAAAAGGGTTACCATTGAGTACCTCTGAACAACAGGCGTCATTTAGAATATGGAACCAGAAACAGGGTGGAAAGATTTTACATTCACACCCTGGGAGCGTTGCCGGGGTGGGGAGCAGTATATTGTTGCAAAACATACTTTGCTTAAAATGAAGGTCTTGTTGCTGCACGCCGGAAACAGCCCGTTTGTTTCTTGAATTAAGAAAAGGGAGGGTACGACCTTGTTTGTATGCGATTACATGAAAAAATCGCTTCTGACAGTTAACAAGGAGACGCCCATATCTACAGCTTTGGAGATCCTCCAGAAACATCAAATCCGCCAACTGCCGGTGGTAGAAGGTGAAAAGCTGGCGGGTCTGGTTACAGAAAAGCAACTGCTTAAAGTATCTCCATCCCCCGCAACATCCCTGGGCGTATTTGAAAGGAACTACTTTCTGGCCAATATAAAGGTTTCCGAGGTTATGGTCAAGTTTCCGCTTACGGTTACACCGGATACGACTATAGAAGAGGCTGCCTTGTATATGAGGGAACATAAGATCGGCAGCGCCCCGGTTGTGGTAGGGGAAAAACTGGTAGGGATTATCACCGTTACCGACATCTTTGACGCCCTGATCAAATATTTCGGCTACGGCAAGTCCGGGCTCAGGCTGGTCATTGAGTCAAAGGACCGGTCTGGACTGCTTGCTGAAATAACCCAGTTGCTGAATGAATTCAACGCTCCGGTTAAAGGTGTTATTTATTTTGTCAAGGACAATGAAGAAGCCCGGATCAAGCTGCGCATAGAAACATCAAATGCCTCCCCGCTGCTGGCCGCCATGAAAAGCCGGGGCTTTAAGATAACCTGCTTTTGAACCGGTTACCAGGGAAAATGAGGTAGCAGGTATTCCTGCCGCTGAAATAATAGACGCACAAAACGCCAGAATTCAGCTGCTCCTGAAAGACGCCTGGAATAAGGCGGCCGAAAGGTAAGATTTGGTTAATACTTCTTTTAAGAAGGGTCTTGTAAATGAGATTAAACAGTGATAAACTACAGGTAAGCACCATCCTTACAGTGACTTGGGTTTTATGTATTGCAGGGTCATCGAACGTGTATTTCGATTTAGATGCAAGCAGTAACCAGTCTTCAGGGTAGTGTTTTTTAGTCTCCGGTTCAATTCAAGTTGTGTTTTCGCATTCTGGTTTGAAGTAAATGAAAAGGGTTTCTTGTTCGGATCAAGGAGGATTAGAAGTAGCCTTTTACAGTGTTTCCAGCTGGAAGCTGGTTTTGAACAGGTTCGTCAGCAAGAGTTATGAACAAATCACTCATTGGGGAACAGCTAAACTGTAGGGATGGTTGCTTTATTCAGGGAGAAGGCTTAAGGCCTTCTCCCTTTGTATGGCGCTGCACATGGCGGCCTGCTAAAAAATAGCTGTATATTTTTTTCCGGATGGAATAGTTTAGATTGGAGACAGGCCTGGAGCCTTGGAAAAACGGAGGGGTCAAGCTGTTGCGTCTAAATGGTATCTGGCCGGTCCTGGTTCTGCTTGCCGGCACCTTGAGTCTGCTTTATTTATGGTTTTCCCTGTTTCCGGGGCGGGTGGCACCGGAAACCTGGCAGTATTTTAGCGCCGGCCAGGTGGATCTGGGACGGCAATACAATAAGATTCTGCGTTTGATGTTTATCGGCAGTTTTTTTAGCCAGGCGGCCTTTTTACTGTGGCTGGTATTCACCGGCCGGGCGGCGGCACTGTCCCGCTGGTCGGAACAGGCTGCGGGAGGCAACTATACAGCAAGCCTGCTGCTGTTTTTTCTGGTCCTCTGGCTGGCGCTGCTTGTGCTGGAACTGCCCTTCAACTTTTTCAGCAGCTATGTCTGGCAGCACCAGTGGGGGTTCTCAACCCAGAGTCTTGCCTCCTGGTGGTCTGATTATGTCAGAAGCGCCGGGCTCGGGCTGGTCCTTGCCGCTGCAGGAGCGGTCATTCTTTTCCGGGTTATGGGCCGCTGGCCCGGCGCCTGGTGGCTGGCCGGGGCAGCGCTTTTTTCGGCCTGGCTGGTCATTCAAAGCTACCTCTGGCCGGTTCTGGTTTCCCCCCTTTTTAACCGTTTTGAGCCGGCTGCGGATCCCGCAGTGATCTCGATGGTCCAGGAGCTTTCCCAAAAAGCCGGGCTGCCGGTGGACCAGGTGCTGGTCATGGACGCCAGCCGTCGCACCAACCGGGCCAACGCCTACTTTGCCGGCCTGGGAGGGACCCGGCGAATCGTGCTGTATGATACGCTGTTGCGGGATTACCCCCCGGACCAGGTGCGGGCGGTTGTGGCCCACGAAATGGCCCACTGGAGTAAGGGACACATTGTGAGGGGACTGGCCCTGGGCGCCCTGGGCAGTTTCGCTCTCTGGGGCCTTCTGTTCTTAACCCTGCGCTCTACTGTCCCGCTGGTGTGCGGCCGTTATCCGCCCGGCGCCTGGGCGGTGATCCTGCTGTTTTTCCTCCTGGTTTCCTTTGCCGGGACACCGCTGCAAAATTATTTTTCCCGGGGAATGGAACGTGAGGCCGACCGGGTTGCGGTAATGCTCACCGGGGATGTGGAGGGCGCTGTTCGCCTGCAGGAGGATCTGGCTGTTAAAAACCTGTCCGATGTCGCGCCCGCCCCCTTTATCCGGTGGTTCAGCTACAGTCACCCGCCTGCGGTGAGCCGTATTGAGCAGATCCGGCAGGCCGGCGGTCAAGCCTGCCGGTAGGGGCAGGGCTCCCCCGGCACATTTCCCCGTGTAAGCTTCAAGGGTTAGTCCGGACGGCAGGAAAACGGGAAAACGCCTTTGGGGGACGGAATCCTCTCTTTAGTCTGATTTAACTGTTGTGTTCTTGCCGCCGCCGGGCAAAGTGGAACGCTTTGCTCCGGTGAAGGTGCGGCCGTGGAGTTGCCCTGCCGGGTAAAGTGCTTGCATTTCACCGTAAGACCATGTATAATGATCTACGCACGGTTTTTAAAGCTTTACAATCCTTTAGAAAAACTGGACGGGCGCATGAACAGGCAGCAACGCCCTGTGCTGTGTCTGTAACATTGAGTAGTGCACGGAGAGATGGCCGAGTGGATGAAGGCGCACGCCTGGAGAGCGTGTGGACGGGTAACCGTCTCGTGAGTTCGAATCTCACTCTCTCCGCCATTTTATTATCAGGAATTGTTTTTCAAGAAAAATTTAATTGCTTTTGAAGAAATACTTTGGCCGTGCTAGACGGGGAGGTAGCGGTGCCCTGTACCCGCAAACCGCTGTAGCGGGGTTGAATTCCCGCCCGAGGGTTTAGCTTGTGGGGTCCGGAGCCTGTAAGGGGCGTTGAGGATCGGGTCTCGTGCGACGGGGCTTCTCGAACCGTGTCAGGTCCTGACGGAAGCAGCACTAAGGGAAAAACCCCGGGTGCCGCGAGGGTGCCTGGTCTGAGCTACCTGCAGGTGTACCGCCCGGAAGTTAATATTCGAAGGCAGGTGCACGGCCTCTAAATTTGAACCGCCTCCCGGCAATTGGGAAGGCGGTTTTTTTGTTCCCGGAAAAAAATGAACGCCTATGTCCGCAAGGTTCTTAAGAATGAGGTTCTTTCCGGTTGTCCGGGCCTTTGTCTTCATTTTGTACATATGCTGCCCCATGCCCGTAATAATCCGGTGCATAGTTCTGGAGAACCGGTTCACCTACTTTAAAGGGAGGCGGGTAGAAGGAACTGGGCGGCTCTTGAATCTTACTGGCTTTTTTGGGTTTTGGAGTCTGGTCCGGCAATTTGAACACCTCCAAACCTTAGCTTGATCTTGCCTGTAAAATCTTATTCTCTTTTGAACAGGTGCGGATCCGGCAGCCGCCGAACAGGAATTACCGTTTGAGTGCAGAATTATATAGGCAAAATATAGAGAAAGAAAAGCAAATTAACAGAAAGGAATTTCCCATGGCGTATCTGGCACTGTACAGGGAATGGCGGCCCCGGACATTCGGAGAAATCATCGGGCAGGAACACATTACCCGGACCTTGAAAAACGCAGTAAAAGCTGGACGGGTCGGCCATGCCTATCTTTTCTGCGGCACCCGGGGAACCGGCAAGACCACCACGGCCAAGGTGTTGGCCAAAGCCCTGAATTGTTCCCGGGAGGAAGAAGCGGAGCCCTGCAACTGCTGCGATAGCTGCGTGGCAATTACGGAAGGGCTGTCCGTAGACGTCATTGAAATTGATGCCGCCTCCAACCGGGGCATCGACGAAATCAGAGACTTGAGGGAAAAAGTCAAGTTTGCACCCAGCGGAGGACGTTTCCGGGTCTATATTATCGACGAGGTCCACATGCTCACCAACGAAGCCTTCAACGCACTTTTAAAAACGCTGGAGGAACCCCCCCGCCATGTGGTGTTCATCCTGGCCACAACCGAGCCGCACAAGGTGCCCCTGACCATCCTGTCCCGCTGCCAGCGCTTTGATTTTAAACGCATTGTTCCTGCCGACATGATCCGCCGGCTGAAAGAAGTTGCGTCCGGGGCGCATTTGGAAGTAGAGGAAGAAGCCTTGCGGCTCATTGCCCGGGCAGCCGAGGGGGGTCTGCGGGATGCCTTGAGCATACTCGACCAGGGAGCGGCATTCGGGGGGATGAAAATAACGGCCGGTGACGTGCATAAAATCCTGGGGACGGTACGCACGGAAGCCCTGGCCAAAATGGCCGGCTGTCTGGCCGCAGGGGATGCTGGCGCAGCCCTGCGGCTGCTCAACGAACTGGCGGGAGAGGGCAAGGATTTGCGCCTCTTTGCCAGGGAAATGGCGTCTTACCTGCGGGCGCTCCTTCTGGACAAAATATCGCCGGGCGCTGCGGTTGAGGAGGCCTGGGAGGATGAAGCCGGGATGTCGGCCCGGGCGGCGGATTTTACAGAGGAGAGGCTGCTTTATGCGGTGCAGGTTATTACTGCCGCAGAACAGGAAATGAAGATGAGCACGCTTCCGGGTATTGTCCTTGAGCTGGCCCTGGTAAAAGCCTGCCGGAACTTTGATCCGGGCAGCATCCCTGCGCTGAGCGCCAGGCTGAGCGCCCTGGAGGATAAGGTAAGTGCGGCATTATCCGGCGGCGCTCTGCGCCCCGGCGACCTGGCCGTGCCGGAGACGCGCCCTGCCGGTGGGTCCCTGCCGGCAGCTGGTGAAGAAGTCCGGGGCAGCAGGCCTTCCCGGAGTAAAAATCCTGATGCCGGGCTCAAAAAAACAATGACTGAGGGACAGAGGCAGGCGCCGCCCGGGGACGGGACGGTCCGGACGAGCCGGAAGCCCCGCCCGGAGGAGCCGGACCATAAAAGCACCGTGCCGGGGGAAGGAACCTCCGGCGTGACCCTGAAGCAGGTGCAGGAATCCTGGAGCGCCTTGCTGGAAGTCTTGAAGAGGGAGCGGCTTCCCCTCTATCACAATTATGCCGGGGTTGTTCCCCTGGCCGTTAAAGGCCGGAGCCTGGTTGTGGGGTTTCCCGGGGAAAATGAGCTGGCCAGGGAAATAGCGGAGCAGCCGGAAAATAAAATGTACCTGGAGGCACTCCTGGGCAACTCCTTCGGAGGAAAATGGCAGGCAGTCTTTAAATCTTATAAGGGTAAACCCAGTTTTCCGGAACCGAAGCAAAATCTCAGGGAACCATTGGCAGATGTGGAAAAGCGTTTCGGGGGCAAGGAAATTGTCCTGAAGGACGAGCCTGTGGATAAACTCTTCTAGTCCGGTTTTGCTCGATGGCCTGTTAAACAGATAGATATAAAGGCATACTTTAACGGTATTATACTTAAACTCTTAAAAGAGATTTAAACTAAGGAGGTAATTGGCATGATGGGCGGCAATATGAACAAAATGATGAAGCAAGTTCAAAAAATGCAGCAGGAAATGCTCAAGATGCAGGAGGAATTGGCCACCCGGACGGTGGAGAGCACCGCCGGCGGAGGTGTGGTAAAAGTAGTGGCCAGTGGTAAAAATGAACTTGTTTCCATTGAAATCAAGCCTGAAGCGGTGGATCCGGAAGATGTGGAAATGCTCCAGGATCTCGTCCTGGCTGCGGTTAACGAAGCCCTGAAAAAGGCCCAGGAAATGATTAATGGAGAGATGGCCAGGCTGACGGGCGGCTTAAAGATTCCCGGGATGTTTTAGTAATGAATGTTTACGCCAAGCCTGTTGCCCGCCTGATCGACCACCTGGCCAGGCTCCCGGGGATCGGGCCGAAAACGGCCCAGCGCCTTGCCTTCCACCTTTTGAACGCCCCGGCGGAGGTGGCTTTGAGCCTGGCCAGGGCCGTGGAGGAGGCCAGAAGCACGGTTCGCACCTGTTCCTCTTGCGGCTACCTGACCGACCAGGACCCCTGTTTTATTTGCCGTGATGACCGGCGCAGGCAGGATCTTCTTTGTGTGGTGGAACGCCCCAGGGACGTGGTGGCCATGGAAAAAGCCAGGAGTTTCCGGGGGCTTTACCATGTCCTCCAGGGGGCTATTTCGCCCATGGAAGGGATCGGACCGGAGCAGTTGAACATCCGGAGACTCTTGCAGCGCCTGGATGGGGGAACTGTTAAAGAAGTTATCCTGGCCACCAATCCCAATGTGGAAGGGGATGCCACCGCCCTGTACCTGGCCGGTCTGCTCCGGAACCTTGACCTTCGCGTAACCAGGCTTGCCCACGGCCTGCCTGTGGGCGCCGATTTGGAATACGCAGACGAGGTCACCTTGAGCAAGGCAATGGAGGGCAGGCAGGAAATTAAATAGGAATATTTTCCAGTCAATGTCATATAATGGAGCAAAGGGAGGTGCTCCGTCTTGGAATGGAAGATGTTCTTGATCGGAATGGCCGGACTGTTGGGACTCTACCTCATGGGAACGGTATTATTCCGCCCCTTGAGATTTCTAATTCGCCTGGCTGCCTGGTCCATGCTGGGGGCCTTTCTGCTGGTGGCCCTGAACACCCTGTTCGGCTACTTCGGCTTCCACATTGCCGTTAATCCGTGGACGATTCTCACCGCCGGGCTCCTTCAGCTCCCGGGGGTAGTCCTGCTTGTCCTATTGAACTATTTTTTGCTTTGCTGAATATTTTTGGGCAATAATTCATAAAACATATATGGGTAAAAACGGAATTATCTCCTTGAGCATATGAAACGTAAGGTAAAAGACCTCTTGAGAGAGGTCTTTTGTCTTCAGTTATTTATTAAAATAATCTTCCTCACTGGTATTATGATCTGACTGTCCGGCCGGCCTGCATTGCAGTTAAAACTGTTAAAGGTTTGAGACCGGTAGAGGTATCAAGCAATTCATTAACCGGAAGTCAACAAATAGTTCCTCACGCCTTTTTTATTAATCTCAATCAAGGCCCCCTGGAGCAAACCCTGCTCGTAAGAGCTGCCCGGGTTTATGCCGATGGTTTTCTTTAGGCGCTGTGTCCCCCTGGCTTCGTGAATATGCCCGAAAAGTCCCAGCATGGGTTGATGGCGGTAAATAAAGTCGCGTACAGCTTTACTGCCCACGGGCACCAGCGATTGACCTGCAAACTTGGGACGCAGGTTTTCGTCCAGTTCGGGTGCGTCATCCAAACCGGATTTGTAAGGAGGGCCGTGAAAGTTGCAGATTAAACGCCTGAAATCCCTGACCAGGGGCAGCATTTTTTCTAAACGCTCCAGCAGCTTACTGTCTGACTCTTCCCTGAAGGTATTCCAGGGCGTGGGATTGCACCAGCCGGTACTGATCAACTGACAGTTTTCGTCCAGGTCAAAGGCCTGTCCCTCCGCAGAGATTATGTACGGTGACTGGTTCAATAAACCGTCGATTTCAAACATGTCGTCATTTCCCGGGCATACGAATACCTTGATCCCGGTATCCTTCAGCTTGCTCTCGGCGAAAGCGAGCCAGTCCTCGAGGCGCTTCAGGGCTTTTTGGGTAAAGAGCGCCTCGCGCTCTTCGGGGTGTTCCCTGTAATAGTCAATCTCTTCCGGTGTAAAGCGCACCGGATAATACCCTTTATCCGCAATCATTTTTTCAGCCTGGCTCACTTCTTCTTCTGATTGTAAAATCTGTTTATTTTCCATAAAATCAAAGTGAAAGCCGTCCTTTAGTTTGATAAACGGGATAATGGCTTTCCCCGTCATGTCCCCGCCCAGGATCAGGACTTCGGACCGGTAATACTTCCCGGCGTTAATAAACTTTTTCCAGCAAACATCGGACCCATGAACATCGGTGGCAAAAAATACAATCACTATACAACCAACTCTCTTTTTAGTAAACTAGCTATTCCACAGGAATTTCCCCGTAGATCTTTTCAAGGTCGATACCCTGCTTTTTGCGCAGCCCCTTGGCCGAAATATAGACTATCAGCGAGATAAGATATAAGACACCCATGTACATATACGACTTGACGTTGGCCAGCCCGTATACATCCTCAATCAGCCAGGCTTTAAACACCCAAGCCATAAAGGCCAGGAAGACAACCCCGCAAATTGTGATCAGAGGTATTCCCAGTACCTTGTATTTGGCCACGGGAGACGATTCATACATTTCCTTGTGCTTATACGGCAGGATGACGGCGGCAATAGCCGTGAAAACATAGGTCACGGAAATAACCAGGGTGGTGGCCAGGGTCCATTCCACAAACGATTCAGAATAGGCGTAAATCGTACTGACGATTAAAGACGGCACCGCCATCACCATCAGGGCGTTGATGGGGCTCCTGGTTTTGGGTGAAACCCTGGAGATCCATTCGGGCAGCAGCCGGTCGAAGGCTGCGGCGAAAATGACCCGGGTGGAGGAGAGGAAAACCGTACCGCACCAACCGAAAAACCAGGCGCTCATGGCCACAATCAGAATGAGCTGCAGCAGCGCGCTGTCGGTAAGGAAGCTGGCCAGCAAGGCGGGATACGGGAATATCGGCAGCGGCGAGTCGCCCATATAAAAAGCGTAGTTGGCGGCGTGGAACCATTCCCATCCGACACTCTTGTTCAGGATGGCGAAGAAAATTATGGCCAGAACGGTAACACCAATCAGGGCGGAAACCATACCTGTAAGGTTGCGGCGAAATTCGCCGGCCCCCCTGATTTCGCCGTAGAGGGTTGCTCCCCAGTTGGCCCACATGTTCCAGAACAGCAGCATGGGGATCAGAGCCAGGCTGGGGATAATGGCCATATTCGACCAGGCCACCGGCGTATATCCGTCCGCAGCGGTCTGGGTCAGGATCTGCTGGTAGGCATTGACGCTGTCACCGCCAAAAATGCTGGACACATAGTGGTTGAAGCCGGCTATAAACTGGGCGTTGGTTTTTAACAGCAGCAACGCCAGCATTAAGATAAAGCCCCCAATTGCAACAAAAAAACAAAATTTTTGGAAGCGGGCGTACCATCTCATACCGAAGCTGATAATAATAGAGGCCAGTACAATAACGGAAACGCAGCAGAATAGAACCCCGGCCTGGGTATTAAGCCACAGGGCGGCGTTGACAAAACTTTCGCTGCCGGATATTTCACTGAGTATGGCCAGGAACGGCTGGTAAACATTCCAGCAAAGCATGGTGCCGTACAGGGGCACCCAGTGCCAGAGGATCACCACCCAGCCGGTAAAGGCAACAACAAAACCGATCCCGCTGCCCAGGATCCTGCTTTGCCAGATATAATCCCCTCCGGAACGGGGTATTATAGAAATCATCGAAGCGTAGACAACGATCATAAAAATTAGAAAGATAGCAGCGATAATCATTGCCGGAATCATGTGCGCATCCGGCAGCCACACCGAAAAGCTAAAAATATAAAAGCCGAGTGTTACCAGGTTAATGGAAAAAAAAGCGTAAATAAACGCATCAAATACTGACCACGACCTGACCAGGCCGGTGGCATTTCTAACAAACAGGTTGTCGTTCCTCAAATTTTTATCACACCTCCAAGAGAATTATGTCACTGCCCTACCTATGCACCTCCTCCGGCAGTTCATACCAGGGTACCTTTTCGCCTACCATTGACCTCATCTTCCACTTTAACTTTTTCGGGGCTTTTTCTACTTTGTTGACTAGGTGGAGAAACCTGCCGACCACACTATCCGTATCTTCTCCTTCCAGTTTAAATTCCGGCAGTATCTTAACCAGTCTTTCGACGTTAAGAGAAAAAGTTTTATAAAGTCCCCAGTCATTGCTGCAGAGACCGGCTATCTGCAAATAGTTGATAGCACTGTCATCTTCAGTTATCTCGTTATTAAGCATTAAGGTGCTGAGGTCAATGATATCCTTGTGATTCATTTGTACAATCTGGATTTTCGTTAAGAGGAGTTCAGCCCTGGGGATGGTGTAGGGCTCTACCAGCAGGCGGTTATTAAGAGGGATGTAGTGGCACATTCGGAAATCTCCAACAAAGATATCCAACTGCCGCTGATTCTCAAGGTCGTAGTACAACTGTCTTTCATGACCGTTGTATGTATTAAAAGAGACATTGGGCTCGTACCCCATCTGTTTAAGGAAATTTGCAACTTTAGGCCCGCTGTCTTTATCCACCACCAAATCAATGTCGGAGTAATCTCTTTTAAATATTTCCGGCTCCCTTTCTGTGTGCAGCTTAACTGCTACACCACCCAGTGCGCGCAGGATAATGTTCTGCCTTTCCGCTTCTTCAATCAAACGTAACGCTTCTTCAACCGGTTCGCTAATAATTCTGGAACCCATGTTTTACACCTTACTTTCTTAATGGTTTTTCATTAGATTAGTTAGACAGTTATGAACTATGAACTGTAAAAAAGTATAGTCGTGATGATTTGGACTCCAAGAGAAGATGCTTTAAAAAAACTGCTGTTCTCCAGGGAAGATCTGCTGCCGACGTATTCATCCGGCTCACCGATCCAGCGTCAACTTGCCTTAATGTCTCCGTAGCTCAAAACATTAGCAGGGTGAATAGTCAGAGCTGTATAGAATTGACAGCTCAACATATCCGGTAGAAAAATTAAGCAGAATTTACTGTTTATTAAAAATTTTATACCGTCTTTTATCTACTGTCAACTTTATATTGTTAAATAAGTTGCTAGCAACTTATTTAACAATATAAAGTTGTATGGTGTATAATAACAAATAATAAAGATTTTTATCCTAATCAAACGTAATTGGACAATTCCGGAAAATGCAGTTTATGATTGACAGGCGGGATAAAAACGGAGAATGACAAACCATAACAGATTAAACTTGGACAAATGGTTTGCTCATCAAACATTTTGTCTTTTATATTAATTTATCAAGTAGAGGAGGATGACAGATGTTTATGCGTTTTGAAAGAATGCACAGGTCCAAAAGTTTTGAGGTTCCCACAGTAATGAAAAATGGTATTGGAATTATCAGGCTTCTGGGGGAAGAGCAAAAAAAACTCGGGGTCTCAAAACCGCTTATCGTGACCGACACGGGGGTAGTAAAGGCGGGCTTGCTTGAGCCGGTAACAGCAAGTTTGAAAGAAGCGGGACTTACCTGTGCTGTTTACGACTGTGTTGTGGCCAACCCTCCCCTTGACTGCGTGGCCGGCGCCACTGAGATGTACCTGAAAGAAAATTGTGACGGTTTAATTGCTGTGGGAGGCGGCAGTTCCATGGATACTGCCAAGGCAGCCGGCGTGGAAATTGCCCACGGCGAGCCGGTTCTTAATTACGAGTGCGCAGAGGGGAAAAAGGAACTCACCAAACGTATTCCAAAACTGACTACCATACCCACCACGGCCGGGACCGGCAGCGAAGTAACCCAGTGGGCGGTTATCACCGACCCTGCCAGGGAGTACAAGTTTAATGTGGGCGGCCCCTTGATTGCAGCTCATTTGGCTGTTGTGGACCCGGAATTACATGTCTCCATGCCCCCTTTGGTAACTGCGGGGACCGGTATGGACGCTCTCTGCCATGCCATCGAGTGCTACACCTGTCATTACGCGCAGCCTGTTACCGACGCCGTGGCACTGCTGGCTATAGAATACTGCGCCAAATACCTGCGCCGCGCCTTTGCCAACGGCAGCGACATTGAGGCACGCTACGGTATGGCCATGGCCGCCCTGATGGCCGGCCTGTCCTACGGCAGTGAAAGCGCCGGGGCCGTACATGCCATGACCCAAACCCTGGGCGGCATTGTTCCGGTGGCCCACGGACCGGCCGTAGCGGCAACCCTGGCCCCGGTGATGGAATATAACTGGATGGGTGAACCTGAAAAATATGCCCGGATTGCCCAGGCCCTGGGAATTAACACCCACGGGATGTCACTGGAGCGGGCTTCCCTGGCTGCTGTGGAATACATCTACGAACTGGTGGAGGAACTGGAAATACCTTCCCTGGAAGAACAGGGTGTTTCCCCCGACTTGATTCCCAGGCTGGCCGAAGAAGCGTACAAGGACCCGCAAACTACCGGCAATCCCCGGGATATCGACGTAAAAGGCTATCAGCAAATCTACCTGCGCTGCTTCGACATGGACTAAAATCAGGTTTAAACAGATGGGGGGTTGTTGCGTGCGCGCTGTGATCTACAGCAATTTTGACCTGTGCAGCGGCTGTAATATTTGCCGGATGATTTGTTCTGAAAAAAAGACCGGCGGGACAAACCCGCGCCTGGCGCTATTAAACCTGGAAAAACACGGGCTTGTTTACCGGCCCGTTGTTTGCGCCCAGTGCCGGAATGCTTTTTGCCTCAAGGTCTGCCCTGTGGAGGCCGTTTACCGCCAGGAGGATAGCGGCGCCGTACTTATTGACCGGGCGAAATGCACCGGCTGCGGTTTGTGTGCCGAAGCCTGCCCGGTTTGCGCAATTGTTATGGACAAGCAGGCGGGTATTGCCCGCAAATGCGACCTCTGCGGCGGTGATCCCGCCTGTGTCAGGTACTGCCCCACAGGCGCCCTGGAGCTGGTTATACTGGGAGGGGACAAAGATGAATAATGGCTATTTCGATAAATTTTTAATGATCGATCTTTCCTCGGGAAACAGTTGGGAGGCGGCTGTGCCGGACTGGCTGAAGGCAAGCTTTGTGGGTGGTAAAGGCTACGGGCTGAGACTCCTTTACGACCTGGCGCCTCCTCAAGGCGACCCCCTGGCTGCAGATAATGTTTTAATGTTTATGACCGGCCCCCTTACCGGGACGCTGGCCCCGTCCATGCGTGCCTGTGTGGTAACAAAGTCACCGCTCACCGGCACCCTGCTGGATTCATACTTCGGCGGCTCCTTCGGGCCGGAAATAAAATACTGCGGCTACGACGGTATTATTATCACCGGCAGAGCCAGTGAACCGGTTTACCTGTGGATTGATGACGGACGCGTGGAAATCCGGCCGGCCCGCAAATTATGGGGAATAAGTACACTGGAAGTCAACAAGACTATTAAAGAAGAGCTCAAGGACGACAGTGTTAAAATAGCGTGTATCGGTCCCGCAGGTGAAAATATGGTCAGTTTTGCCCTCATCTCCTGCGAATATAACCGGCAGGCCGGCAGGGGCGGCGCCGGCGCTGTAATGGGCTCCAAGAACCTCAAGGCCGTTGCCTTGAGGGGTAGCAAACCGGTCAGGGTGTGGGATCAAGGAAAATTTCTGGAAGCTGTGGAACTGGCTTACCGCGAACTAAAAGACAATCCTGATATTAAGAGTCTGACGCTGACCGGAACCGCTTCTTCGGTACCCTTTGCCAATGAGGCCGGTGTACTGCCGAGACGCAACTATTATGACGGAGTCTTTGAAGGAGCCGATGAAATTAGTGATTTCGGTCAGAACAAACATTTGTGGCTGAGGAGCGATGCCTGTACAGGTTGCCCTATCCGCTGCAGCAAGATGGGGTATTTGCGCTCCGGGCGCTACCGGGGAACTGTTTCTGATATTGTCGAATACGAAACTGCCGCGATGCTGGGTTCCAATCTGGAAATAAGTGATGTGAAGGCGGTCACCCATCTGGCCCACCTCTGTGACACCCTCGGGCTGGACAGCATGTCGGCGGGCGGGGCAATTGGTTTCGCCATGGAGGCTGCTGAAAAAAACCTGCTGCCGCAGCAACGGGTTTGTGGACATGAGATCAAGTTCGGAAGTGTGGAAGCTGCGGAAGGCTTACTCCGGGCAATTGCCCTGCGGGAGGACGGGCCCGGCATCCTGCTGGCGGGCGGTGTGCGCCGGGCTGCAGAAAAACTGGGTGTGCAGGCAGAACAATTTGCCGTACACATCAAAGGCCTGGAAACCCCGGCCTGGGGACCCAGGGGGGCTACAGGCATAGCGCTGTCGCTAATGACTGCCGACCGTGGCGGGTGTCACCAGCGGGGCATGCCCCTCGGCGAGGACCTGGGAGGTGTTCCCTGGCAGGGCCGTCAGGTGGACAGGCTGGCCGTCACCGGCAAGGCGGAGATTGTTATCCATCATCAGAATTACCTTGCCGCGCTGGATACCTTTGTCAAGTGTGACTTCGGAACTTTTGGCCTCAGCCCCGCCACTTATTTAAAGCTTTACCACAGCTGCACAGGGCGGAGCCTGGAAGGTGAAGAGGGGCTGCAGGCACTGGGCGCCAGGATCTGGAACATGGGCCGCTTATATAACCTGCGCGAGGGGATTAATCCGGCTGAGGATACCCTCCCGCCGCGCTTCGGGGAACCGCTTCCCAGCGGCCCCTGCAAGGGGCACAGTTTTAGCCGGGATGATCTCAAAACTATGGTTGAGGAATACTACCAGTTGCGGGGCTGGACCGCTAAAGGAGTGCCGGGGGAAGAAACACTTAAAAAACTGCAGCTTACTGACACATTTTGTAGATTCTGACAGGTGTAGCTCTAATTTTTCTTCTAATCAACTTTCAATCTTTCCTGCTAGAATTAAGCAGAGGTGAGCATACTAATGGCAGAGCGAATTGTTGAGGCCTATACCGGGGAATACGCCGGGGGCAAGAGCGAAAACGCCCTGAACCGGGCCCTGGAACTGGCGCGCCGGGGCAGAAAGGTCACCCTGGTGGACCTTGATCTGGTTGAACCCTGTTATACCCTCCGGCCCATTCAACGGGAACTGACCGACCGCGGCGTTGATGTTATAGCCTGGGAGACCGGGCAGATGACAGGTCTGGGCGAGGCCGGCACTTCAATTAAGCCGGAAGCCAGGTGGGCGCTCCGCCGCGAGGGGGAGATCATCCTGGACATCGGCTACGGCGCTGAAGGGGCCAGGACGCTGAGACTGCTGGAAGGCGCCTCAAGCGACCCGGATTTGAAAGTTTATGCTGTCATTAACATATACCGCCCCATGACCTCCGGAGTCAAGGAAATTGTAGAGCATGTCCGGGGGCTGGGCCGGGTGGACGGCCTGATCAACAACAGCCACCTGGGGGATGAGACCACCGTGGAGGATGTGCAAAGGGGCGCCGGGGTTGTCAGCGAGGCGGCCGGGTTGCTTGGCCTGCCGGTAATCGCCACTTCCGCTGCCGCGCCGGTTGCTGAAAAAATTGGTTCCTTTGACTGTATGGGTAACCCCGTTCGCTCTCTGGAGCGGTTCATGCCCCGGGCCTTCTGGTAGGCAATGCTGATGAACTAAACATTAAATTAAGTGTGAATTAATTGTCGATAAATGTAGATTGTGGTAAGATAACAGGGTGAGTCCAGGCCACTACTATTTTAAAGGCATTCAGCCACAGGTTTTACCGCAGATTTGAGTATGGAACGGGCAGCCGGGGCAAGACAAGAACGGTTGCTCTTTGGGATAAATGATCATTGAAGGTTAGCCTTGCGCGGACAAATTTTGTTTATTCCTTGATCCGGCAACTGTGGGTCTTTAGTTTAAATCTGTTTTCCATGGCGGGGCGAAGGATGGCCGGCACGGGCTGTCTTAAAGCCCCTTTGCAAGCTGACTCACGGCTGCGGGTTAAAGGCCTGCTCTGCTGCAACCGAGATTTAATCATGGGGGGTTTTGATTGTCGCAAAAGGTGATTTCCGCGGAAAAAAGAGCATTTATGACAGGCAATGAGGTTGTAGCCTGGGCTGCGCTGGCAGCCGGGGCTGAGATCATGTACGGCTATCCCATCACACCTCAGAACGAGATAATGCACTATTGGACCAGGTTGGCCCCCAAGTACGGGAGAAGTTTTCTGCAAACGGAAGACGAACTTTCAGCCGGTTTCACGACGGCCGGCGGGGTCATGGCCGGACGCAAGGCTTTTACAGCTACATCGGGGCCCGGCAATACCCTGATGCAGGAGCCGATGTCCATGGCTGAAATGATGCGCCTGCCCACTGTGGTGGTGGTGCAGCAGCGGGGCGGCCCGTCCACGGCAACCGTGATTTATTCCCAGCAGGAGGTTACCCTGACCACCATCGGGGGCAACGGCGAGGGGATGCGGATTGTGTATTCAACCGCCACCCACCAGGAATTGTTTGATTATACGATAAAAGCTTTTAATGCAGCCTGGAAATACCGCTTTCCCACCTTTGTGCTGGGGGACGGTTACCAGGCCAAGATGAGAGAACCGCTGACGATTTACGACCCGGCAGAACGGGGTATCGGGATGGTTCCTCCGGAGCCCTTTGTAGGCAAGGAAGGAATACCGGGGGAAGATAGGCCCCCCGCCCAGTATAGAAATACCTTCAACCTGGAGGAAGAGCTTTACGAAAAAGTTATGGCCGATGTCTCGGAATACGAAAAAATCGCCCCGGAGGTTGCCGAGTTCCAGGCTGACGGCACGGAGGACGCGGATCTGGTTCTGGTCTGCCACGGCGTTGTTTTCCGGGCTGTCCGGGAGGCGGTGGCAAAGCTACGGGAACAGGGCCGCAAGGTCGGTTATTTCCGCCCGGTGACCCTGCGCCCCTTGCCCGTGCGCCAGCTTCGGGAAATGGTTGGGAAGGCCAAAAAGATTCTCCTGGTGGAATCAGCCTACGGTCAACTGGCCAGGCTCTTCAAGGAGGCGGCTTACGGCAGCGGCACGGAAATACTGACACTTTTCCGGCCGGGCCTGGGTATCACAGCCGGCGAAGTGGAAGCAAAGGTAAAAGAAATTTTAACTTAGCTAGCAGGTGCCAGGCACCAGAGTTGGAGTTGCCAACTTTTCAACTTTTTGTGTCAGGCACCGAAGTTGCCAAGTAGGTAGCGATGCCAGAGTTATTTAGTTTTTGAATATTTTGACAAATTAAGGTTTTAAGGAGGTTGAACATGTCCCCACAGCCTGCAATGCCCCGAAGCTGGAGGGTTGACACCAAGCCCCACAAGTTCTGCCCGGGTTGCGGCCACGGGCTGATTCTGAAGTGCCTGGGGCAGGTAATTGATGAACTGGAAATCCAGGGAAGACTGATCTTTGGCTGTGATATCGGCTGTTCCCTGCTTTCCTGGGACTTTTTTAATCTTGATACAATCCAGACCCACCACGGGCGGACAGTCCCGGTTATGACGGGGCTGAAGAGAGCCCGGCCGGATTTGCTCTGTATTGCCTATATGGGAGACGGCGGCGGTTACTCCATTGGAGCCCAGCACCTGGTCAATGCCGCTGCGCGCAATGAAAAGATTACGGTAATTCTCGCTAATAATACCCAGTATGCTATGACCGGCGGCCAAATGGCGCCCACCACCCTGCCCGGCCAGAAAACGGAGACCTCGCCTTACGGCCGGGACCCGGAATTGACGGGATTTCCCCTGCAAGGGCCGGAAATGGTCGGGGCCATCGGCCGGGAGGGGGTCTACTCGGCCAGGGGCAGTGTCGGCAACCTCCGGCAATTAAGGCGTTTCTTGAAAAAGGCTCTGGAAAACCAGATTGAAGGCCGCGGCTTTTCATTTGTGGAAGCCCTCTCCGCCTGCCCCACAAACTGGCGGACAAATGCGGTGGAAACCTGGAGTTTCATTGAAAAAGAAATGCCCAAATATTTTAAGACCGGGGAGATCAAAGTCCCGGGCGCCGGGCGGGAGGAGGTTGCCAATGGCTGAACTTACACGGATCGTACTGGCCGGGGAAGGGGGCCAGGGGGTCCAAACCGTGGCGGAAATCCTGGCGGAAGCCGCCAATGAGGAAGGCAAGCAGGCTCTTTACATCCCCAATTTCGGGGTGGAACAAAGAGGGGGAGTATCGGTGGCTTATGTTCAAATCAGTGACAGGCAAATCGGCGCCCCCAAGTTTCAAACCGGGGATATCGTCATAGCCTTAAGCGACAGGGCCGTCCACCGCACCCAAAAATATGTGGGACCTCAAACAACTTTCGTCTACGACAGCACAATTCAGGGACTGGAAGGCGAGTTGCCCGAAAACGCGGGCGAAGTGCTGCCGATCCCGGCTGTTGAAGTGGCAAAAAAAGAGTTTCACCCGCGGGTTTTCAACATCATTATCCTGGGTGCAGTGGTGGGCGCTTCAGGTGTTATTACCCTGGAGCAGGCCAAGGCAGCTGTCGAGAAGAGGTTGGGTTACAAATTTACAAAACAGCCGGAACTGCGGGATTTAAATTTCCGCGCCCTGGAACGGGGCGCCGGAATGGCCGTAAGGCGCGCCGGATAACCGCCTTAAAGACAAGGGTTCAACTCATGGGTAAACAGGAGGAGAGGAAATGAGCTTGGAATTCAAACCAAAAACACAGGAACTCAAAAGGGTGCTTTTTACCCTTTTCCCGGGACTTTGCAAGGGTTGCGGGCTGTGCATCGAAAAGTGTCCCAAAAAAAGTCTCTCCTGGTCCGATACTCTGGGAGTTTATGGTACTCCTTCCGTAAAAGCCAACGACGAGTGCACCGCCTGCGGCATTTGTCAGGAAGTATGTCCGGACTGCGCCATCCGCGTGGAAAGAATAAAACAAGAGAAATAAGTCTGAAAAATATAAGCTATAGAATAAAACATAGGTGTTTTTCTCACCAAAGGGACGCCCCGGTCATATTAATATTAAATACCGGAGGTTTTTAGTGAATCAGTTTGATGGTGGTGAGAGCAGTGGTTATTGAGTCAACGGAATGTATCCTTTGCCGGCGTCTCCGGCAAAAAAACAACCAGGGCCTCCTGGTCAAGGGCTACTATATCTGCCCGGAATGTGAGGCCCGGATCATTGTCCTTTCCAGGGAGGATCCCGACTACGATCATTACAAGTGGGGATTGAAAAAAATCTGGTACTGCCCGGGCGCTTGAGCCTGAGCCAGTGCCTGTTTTTTTTCAGCCAGGCGGTGGCGCCTGTGATCCAATTCAATATCCTGCTTGATCAAATGCAGGGTAGAAGGCTTGACACCGGTACGAAAAGATATTTCTTGGTCAGAAAGGCCTTTTTTCCAGGCTCTGATCAGCCTATTGACGTCCGTTCGATATTTCTTGGACAGGGTTCTCTCGTCCAACTTCCAGGGCAACCTTCCGGACATCCGGTATCAACTCCTTTTAATAAAAAATAATTTAACGTCTGTTTTTATAGTGTGTGCGGGAATTTGCTATCTATAAGATTAAACTAATGGCAAAATCTCAGGATTACAATGGTAATGCAACAAGAGTTATGATAAAATTAACGATTAGTAAAACTTGAATGTTTTACTTTTTTGTTTGAGCAGAGCTAAAATTTTTTGAATAGGGGTATTTTTTTGTCAAGTCAGGACAGAGCGCCTCTTTTTGAGGCGCTCTTAAGGCATATCGCCGGGAATCCGGCTCAACTGCACATACCGGGGCACAGGCAGGGCCGGGGCCTGCCGGAGAGTTTCCGGCGCCTGGACAATGGAATGCTTTTTTCTCTGGACTTGACCGAGCTGCCGGGTCTGGACGACCTCCATAATCCCGTGGGTCCCCTGGCCCGGGCCCAGGAGCTGGCAGCCACCCTTTACGGGGCGGACCGGAGCTTCTTCCTGGTCAACGGCACCACAGTGGGGATCGGGGCGTTGTTGTTGGCGGCAGTAGGCCAGGGTGAGGTTATCCTGCCCAGAAACGCCCACGGCTCCTTTCTGGGAGGCCTGGTTCTGTCCGGCGCCGACCCGGTTTTTGTCTACCCGGAAACCATACCCGGCTTCGGCCTGGACTGCGGGGTACCACCGGCGGCCATCGAGCAGGCGCTGGTAAAGCACCCCGGGGCGGCGGCCGTATTTGCCCTGCACCCAAATTATTACGGGGTGACGGGTGATCTAGCCGGCCAGGCCCGGGCTGCCCAAGGGGCGGACAAGCCCCTGCTGGTTGACGAGGCTCACGGGGCCCACCTGCGTTTTCATCCGGGACTGCCCGGTGACGCCATGTCCGAAGGCGCCGCTGCCTGTGTCCAGAGCACCCACAAACTGGGGGGGTCTCTGACCCAGACTTCGCTGCTGCACTTGAAAGGCGGGCTTGTGGACGCCGGTAGGGTCGCCGCCGCCCTGCGCCTGCTGGAAACCACCAGCCCTTCCTACATCTTGCTGGCATCCCTGGACCTAGCCCGGCGGCAGCTGGCCCTGCAGGGGCGGGAACTGCTGGAGCGGACGCTGGAACTGGCGGGGAGGCTGAGGAAGCGGTTGGCGCGGATCCGGGGCCTGCGGCTGCTGGCTCCGGAGGACCTGCCGGAGGGCAAATACAGCCTGGACCCTACCAAACTGGTCATTTCTGTACGCGGTCTGGGCCTTACCGGCTACCAGGTCAGGGATTTGCTGGCGGACCGCTACAGGGTTTACATCGAAATGGCCGATGCCTCCCACGTGGTAGCTTTTGTGACCATCGGCGCCGCCGGAAGAGACTGCTCGATGCTGGGGGATGCCCTGGCGGACCTGGCAGTAAGGGAAAAAGGACTGCCCGGGGCGCCTTTACCCGAAGCGCCCGGGACTTGTAAAAAGCTCATGAAGCCCCGGGATGCTTGGTTTTCCAGGGCCGGACGGGTTGCCCTGGCTGAAGCCGCAGGGAGGATCTGCGCGGAGACGGTAGCTGTCTATCCCCCGGGAATACCGGCCGTGTACCCGGGTGAAGAAATAACACCGGAAATCATTAACTACCTCACAACTGTAAGGGAGTTGAAACTTCCCTGCCAGGGTCCTTCCGATCCGGCATTAAAAACCCTGAAAGTTGTGATAGAATAAACAATAGATATTTATTGTGGGGACCTTAAAAAGAAACAGTCTAAAGGATAAGGCGAAGGGACGCTTCATGAAGGGCAAGTTTATTGTATTTGAAGGTATCGACGGTTCTGGGAAAACGACTCAGTTGAAGCTTCTGGGAGAAAAGTTGGCCGCCCTGGGCTGCCCGGTGCTGTGTACCAGGGAACCAGGTGGAACCAGGGTGGGCGAAAAGGTGCGGGAACTCCTGTTGAATCCGCAATATGGTGAACTGGTTCCCCGGGCGGAAGCCCTTCTTTATGCCGCTGCCAGGGCCCAGCACGTGGAACAGGTTATCCTGCCGGCTCTGGAGCAGGGAAAGGTTGTCCTTTGCGACCGTTATATAGATTCCAGCCTGGCTTATCAGGGATTCGGGAGGGGCCTGGAGCTGCAGCTGCTGGAACAAATCAACCGTATGGCTGCGGCTGGGCTGGTTCCGGACCGGGTCCTGCTTCTGGATTTTTGTTGTGATTGCGGAGTGGACAGGATCTCCCGTTCCGGACGGGGTGCCGACCGGATTGAACGGGAGAAGCAGGAATTTCACCGCAGGGTCCGGAGGGGTTACCTGGCCCTGGCTGCCCGGGACTCGCAACTTTACCGGGTCATCGATGCCAATCGCTCCATTGAAGAGGTGCAGCGCGATCTGGTCAAGGCTTTGGAGGGGGTTTTGGATGCGTTTCCTGCGGGAAATAATAGGTCATAGGCCGGTTATCAGGACGCTCTTGAACACGGTAGCCTCCGGCCGGGTTGCCCACGCCTACCTTTTTACCGGCCCGGAAGGAGTGGGCAAGGAAACTGTTGCTCTGGCCTTTGCCCGGGCGCTGCTCTGTTCCCGGCCTGTGGACGGTGATGCCTGCGGCCTTTGCCGGGAATGCCGCCAGGTGGAGCACCACAACCACCCCGACCTGTGTGTTCTTCAACCGGACGGTAATACAATCAAAATCGAACAAATCAGGGGAATTTTGCGCAGGGCCCCCTACCGTTCCTACCAGGGCGGGCGCAAAATATTTCTGATCCCCGGGGCGGAGGCCATGACCGCCGAGGCTGCCAACTGCCTGCTGAAGACCCTGGAAGAGCCGCCCGGGGATACCCTGTTTATTTTGCTTTCCGCCAGGCCCCACGCTCTGTTGCCCACGGTCCTGTCCCGCTGCCAGCGCTGCGCTTTCCAGGCCATCCCTGCGCCTGAACTGGCGGAGGGCCTGGCTGCCCTGTACGGGCTCAGTGAAGAAGAGGCCCACCTGCCGGCTCTGCTGGCGGGAGGCAGTATGGGCAAAGCCCTGGCTTGCATCTCCGGCTCAACCGGGGACGCCCGCGCTGAGGCCGGGCTGCTGGCGCTTTCCCTGGGACGGGCTGGCCCCCTGGAGGCCCTGGAGTTGGCTGAAAAAACAGCTGAAAGCAGGGACAGGGCGCTTTGTATTCTGGAAACACTGATTTGCTGGTACCGGGATCTGCTGATCTGGCTGGAATCCGGGGAGACCGGGTTTCTTTACAATCCCGACCGGTCAGAGGAAATCCGGAGGGAAGCAGGGAGTTATGATGCCCGCCGTCTTGTAACAATAATAGAAGCAATTGGAGCTGCAAAAAATAAGATCGAAGCCAACGCCAATACCAGGCTGGTCCTTGAGGCCCTGTTCCTGCGCCTGGCCGGACTGGTGGCGCCGGTTTAATAAACCTCATAAAGAGTACAAAATTGTTTAGAATATAGTTTTTTCCGGTTTACCCGCCGAAAGGGAAAGGAGGTATCATTCCATTGGGATTGACCGTTGTGGGGGTGCGCTTTAAGAAGGCCGGCAAGATTTATTATTTTGCTCCTGATGAGCACCAGCTCTCACCGGGAGACGGAGTCATCGTGGAGACCGCCAGAGGGGTGGAGTACGGTCGGGTGGTTTTTGGCCCCATGCAAGTTGATGAGAATGAGATCGTGGCTCCCCTGAAAAAAGTCATCCGCAAGGCCGACGCCCAGGATTACCGGCAGCTTGCCATAAACCACGAAAAAGAAAACAAGGCTTATCAGATTTGCCTGGAAAAAATAGCTGCCCATAACCTGCCTATGAAGCTTGTAGGTGTTGAGCAGACCTTTGACGCCAATAAAATTATTTTTTACTTTACTGCCGACGGCCGGATCGATTTCCGGGAACTGGTTAAAGACCTGGCCTCTGTTTTCAGAACCAGGATTGAGCTGAGACAAATCGGCGTCAGGGACGAAGCCAAAATGGTCGGGGGACTGGGCTGTTGCGGCCGGGAACTCTGCTGTTCCACCTGGCTTTCAGATTTCGCTTCGGTTTCCATCCGCATGGCCAAGGAGCAGAACCTATCCCTGAACCCCACCAAAATATCCGGTATCTGCGGCAGGTTGATGTGCTGTCTTAAATATGAAAACGAATCCTATGAACATGCCCGGGAAAACTTCCCCGACCTGGGTAGCTGGGTGATTACACCGGACGGAGAGGGTAAAGTTTCCGGCGTCAATATTTTTAAAAAGTGCCTCAGCGTGGAACTTAAGGAAAGTAAAATCATCAAAGAGTACCAGGCAGGTGAGGTTACCCTGAAAGAAGGTCATCCCAAAAACTGCCGCCATAAAAAAGAGTGCCCCAAACAGTCAAGCGAGGAGAGAGTTTAGTGCCGTCCCTTTTAAAACGGGCCAAAGACATAGAACTCAAACTGCATGCCCTGGTGGCCGAGGTGAGGGAATTAAAGGATGAATTGCGGGAAATGGAGGAAGAAAACTCCCGGCTCAGGACAGAGCTGGCTGCTGTTTACCGCGAGGGCTGCCCCGGCGCAAAGAGTTCCGGTGAAGCGGAGGTCAAGTACAGGGGGTTTATTAACCTGCTGGATCTCTATGACCAGGAATATCATATTTGCAACCTGTACTTCGGCCGCAGGCGGATGGGCGAATGCCTCTTCTGCATGGCTTTTTTAAGAAAAGAAATGGAACTTGATGCTTCGGGGGAAGACGGAGCATAATCCAGAGTACAAGCTGCCGGATACTGCTTGTCCACAATGCCGGGGGCTTGCTTGCTGGAGCATAATCCAAAGTATAAGCTGCCCGGGTCATTGCAGGAGCCTGCAGCACCGCATCAGGTATTTTGCGTATAATTCTCTAGGAACGAGCTGC
>Ga0123335_1001695_pt1 | contig 35001 bp, 35 predicted proteins | sample BiotimSIPDNA_2_FD_89707 | JGI IMG/M metagenome (GOLD analysis project Ga0123335, IMG submission 89707) | Anaerobic biogas reactor microbial communites from Washington, USA - Biogas_R2 time_0 SIP DNA | ecosystem: Engineered > Bioreactor > Anaerobic > Unclassified | place: Washington, USA... | reverse complement strand
TTGTTGAGACTATATATAAGGGGGGTTAGAGAAAAAATCACAGCTAAGATTAGACCCTGTTTACATGCGTTCTGGAGCAACAACCCCAATCAACGTTAAAGCGTTACTTAAAACCCTTCGAACAGCATCAGTCAGGGCAAGTCGAGCTGCGCTAAGCTCTGGTGTTTCAGCTTTAATCACTGGCAACGCATTGTAGAACGTGTTAAATTTGTCCGCAAGCGCGTTAGTGTAATCAGCTATCATGTTGGGTTTAAGGTATTCTGTGGCTTCAATGAACATGTCTGGGAAACCCGCCAGTTGCAGGATAAGTTCGCGCTCAAGTTTTTCGGTTAACTGCTCAAACGCTGGCTGAACAGTGACGTCACCGACTTTACGAATGATACTGCAAGCACGCGCATGAGTATACTGCACGTAAGGAGCACTGTTAGTTTCAAAGTTTAGCACACGGTCCCAAGTGAACACGACAGGTTTGCCTGAGTCAACATCTAAAAGCGCGTAACGTACCGCTCCCAAACCCACGAAATCAGCAATCCCACGCTTCTCTTCCTCAGACAACATGGGTGAACGTTTCGAAACTTCTTCATAAGCCCGACTAACCGCTTCATCTAGCACCTCATCAAAAGTTATGTAGCGTCCACGGCGACTGCTCATCTTGTAACCAGGCAGCGAAACCAGATTATAAGCAAAATGCACAAAACCGTCGGCTTCTTTGCCGTAACCTAACGCATACAATGCCAACTTGAGCTGCAACTGCGCCAGCGACTGCTCCATACCAATGACGTTTATGACTTTTTGTGCCCGCTTAAACTTCCAAACGCTGTAAGCGATGTCACGAGTCATGTACAATGTAGTGCCGTCTGCACGCATCAACGTTAACGGTGGAACCTCATGGTTTGCACGCAAACCCAACTTTTCCTTAAGCTGCAAGACATTTGCGGCTTTGTCAGCGTCAAAAACGTACACGCCCTCTTCAAGGTGAACAAAAGGCGAAGCCTTGAGCTTTGCCATTACTTCGTTGACTTGGCTGCTCCATACAAAGTCGCTTTCCCAATCCCAAGAGTCATAAAACACTGAAACGCGGCTCTGCGTCTGGCGGAAACCGTCAAGACATAAGTCGCTGACTTCACGAATAAGCGCTTTTGCGTTGGGTTCGCCATCCTCGTATCTGCGGTTTAGATGATTAATTTCTTCCTCTGGGTTCTCGTCATCGCTGATTCTAGCTAACAACGCCTCGAAAAGCACAGGGTACTTTTCTTTTAGTTCAGCGGCAATCGACACCCACTCGTCAAGTTCCTTATTTACTTTAACTAGGTCGTCAGCGTTTCGAGTGGCAACAGCCAATTCCTTTGCCTTTTTTAAGCGATTAATTTCCACGATACAGCAGGTTACTGTATAGATTTTACCAACAAACAAGTCTGATTTTTCAGTTGGTTTGGGTCTTCCAAGCTTATCGTAACCGTAAGCGACAACAGAGCTTTGGCGCCCCACATCATCAATGTAGTAATGCGTTGAAACCTCATGTCCCCGACCTTTCAGGATACGCGCCAATGTGTCGCCTATCATGGGGTTTCTTGCTTGTCCAATGTGGATAGGATGCAACGGGTTAACACTGGTGTGTTCCACAATAACTTTTATAGGCTTATCAGTCTTAACGAATCCATAATCGGTTTTTAACTGTTTAATCGAATCCAAAGTGAACGCTGAAAACTTGGGAAAATTAACGTAGAAATTAATGTACCCTGCACCTGCAGTGGTTACTTTCTCGATCAAGTCAAACCGTGACTTATCAACTGCCCCAACAAGAGTTTCTGCTACAGCTAAAGGTTTCAGGTTCAGCTTTTTGGCTAACTCAAAACAAAGCGATGAAGCAAGTTGACCCAACTCAATGTTAGGCGTTTTGTTTAACGATATTGTGGACATTTTAACTTCTGGAATAGCCTTAGCTAAAGCGTCTGATAGCACGGCTTTGCATTCACTGCGGAATTGTTCAAACGGGTTTTCTGTTATCAATTTCTCTTCTCCGTCAATTTGCAGTTGGGTAACCAGTATTAACGGTTATATTTTAATTGTGGAATCGTCGCTTATGTGTCTAATGGATGCAAACTGGGATGAAAACACGTATAGTCTATTCAGATAAGTGCTTGGGGTATGGCACTTGGCACATTGAAGGTCCACAACGCATTAAAGTCGCGAAGGATATGCTGCAAGAAAAAGGCTACGAGTTTGTTGAGCCAACCGCTGCAAGTGAAGATGACGTTCTAAGCGTTCACGACATTGAATACATCTGGAACCTGAAAAAAGGCTTAGTTGAAGACAGCGACACACCAGCTTACGACAAGATCTACGATTTCGCTCGGCTTTCTGTTGGTGGAGCACTGTTGGCTTCCCAGATTAATGGGTTTTCACTGATGCGTCCACCTGGACACCATGTTGGCAGATACGGAGCTGCGCTTGGTGTTTACAGCCGTGGATTTTGCTACCTAAACAATATCGCAATCGCCGTTAAAGAATCCAGTAAACCCACTTTAATTTTGGATATTGATGGTCACCATGGCAATGGCACCCAAGAGGTTTTTTTGGGGGACGACAAAGTGTGGTATGTTTCAGTGCATCAATCGCCGAATTATCCTGGCACAGGCTCAAAGTCGGAAAAGAACTGCATTAATTTTGGGTTGCCCCGGGATTGCGGTGAAGGCTGTTATTTGGAAACGCTCGATAAAGCTTGGGGCATGGTTGATTTGGACAAGTTTGAGGTTGTGGCTGTTTCAGCCGGTTTTGATACGCAACTAGGTGATTTGGCGTCTTTGGGTTTAACGGCGAAGAGTTATTATCAAATTGGCAAACGGGTTGCAGCTTTAGGGTTGCCAGCGTTTTTCGTGTTTGAAGGTGGTTATATGGGTGAAAAGAACGGTGTAAATATTGACATGTTCTTGAGAGGTTTTGACGAAAACAGGAAAATAAAGTAAAAATTACTTGTGGGATTTTTCGATTGCTTTCTTGTTTAATTTTTCGAGTTTCTCTGTTATTTTCATGGTGCGTTTTTCTGAAGCGGCTAGCATTGGTTTCCAGTCTTTGTTTTTGACGGCTTGGTTTAACTGGTCAATCTGTTCTGGCAGTTTCTGCAGTGCTTCGTTGAAGCGTTTCTCAGCTGCTTCGTCTGAGTCAACAGTGTCTAGGGCTTCTTCTGGGCATATTTCAACACATTGGGGGTTGTCATCACAGAGGTTACATGCTATGGCTTTTCCAGTGCCTGTGTGAATGGTTATACCACCGTGTTCACAGGCTTGAACACACCAATCGCAGCCTTTACATTTCTTTTCATCAATAATTAGTAAACCGTTAACTTCTGATTGAGTGAGCGCTTTCTCAGGGCATGCTTTAACGCATCTTGCGTCTTTGCATCCTCGGCATGATAGGGCAAAATTGAACATTGGCGCCATGCGGATAACGCGAATTCTTGAATGGACAGGATTCCAAACGCCTTCGCCTTTTTCTAGTGTGCAAGCGTATTCGCATAGTCCACACCCTATGCATTTGCTTGGGTCAACTGAAATGAATTTCCTTTGTTGCGTTTTAGCGGATTGCATGTGTAACCGAACCTAAAGGGTTATTGAAGTATGTCTGTGCATCATTGACATTTAACCCTTACTTAAAGAAAACAACAATTTGATGGAAAAAGCCGATTTCAGATAAAAAGCTGTAAAAAATAAAAACAACCAATCAAACAAGCACTTTTGCTGTGTTGACAAAGTCTGTTGCTCTCGCAGTAGACCCTATCCCCTACAAAAAGCGCTGAAATCTGGTATTCTCGCTAAGGCAACTGTCGGATAACCAATTTATTGTGTTAAAGGTTGCCTTTTAGTCGAGCCCTAACTGTTTCATAACAAAAGATTGCAAGGAAGATGCCTGTTGCAGAACTAAAGAATACGTATTCACTACTGATGACGTCTGGTTGAAGAAGGGTGAGTTCAAGCACCAAAATTACTGCACAAAAAACCGTGTAGAAAAGGCACCTAGGAATTAGGAAGCGATTGATTTTTACACAACTATCTAACAAAACCCTGTTGACGGTGTAATTGCCGATTTCACGTCTGACAAGTCCAGCCTGCTCCAATTTTCCAAGATGATACTGGGCTACTGATGGACTGCTCAGTTTAAGCGCTCTTTGAACTTCGCGTATTCCGAGGGGCTTGTCGGTTTTCAGCATAAGACGGTAAATATCAAGGGTGGTTCCCTTTAGAATGTCCTCAGTAGTTTCGGCGGCTAACTTTTTTCACCCCTCGCAGATGATAATTCGCTGCACTTAAAGTTATTCTATTTATGTTCCCTCAACGTTATAAGCTGAAAAAAAGTAAACTAAAAATTGTGAAATTGTATAAAAAATATCAATGAAACCTCAAACGTTGTAAAAAATAATGACAACCGCAAAAACTGAATGCCCCAAACAAAAAACCTATTGCAAAATTAGAAATGAAGACTTGAATAAAAAAAAAGAAAAGGTTGGTTTGTTTATGGTCGCTTTTTAAGCAGTAAACCTACAAGAATTACTGTTATGATAATCGCTATACCCGTTCCGATAGTGTACATTTCGTAGGGTGGCAGTGAAGTTTGCTCTGTAGTTGTTGGTGGACTTGTTGTTGGTGCTTCAACCACGTTAACGTATGTGGTGGCAAAAGAGCTACCGTATGAGTCATCGCCCATGAAGGTTGCAGTTACAGTGTATTGTCCTGCAATCTCTGGTTTCCAGTTGTAGCCAAAAGTGCCGCTGTAGCCATCACTTGTGATGTCTGCAATGTGCATGTAGTTGCCGTTAGGGTCGACTGCGTCAAGTGAAACTGGAACGCCAATTATTGTTTCGTTGTTGTAGATTCCAGCGATGGGCAGTTGCAGGTGAATGTGTTCCATAACTGTGGTCATTGATTCCTTTGAAACGCACGCTGTTCCTGACTGAGCAGGAGACATGTCTAAGACTGTGCCTCTAATCATTAAACCTGAACCTAATGGTACATCAACGTCTGGCGCAGTAACGGTTGTTTCGCTTTTACCTTTGCCGATCATGTACATCATGCATGTGTATGCGTCTGAGTAAGCCATGTATCCGTCAGCAATTGAGCCTTGGAAAACACGCGAGCCATCAGTTGAACCTGATTGCGTGCCTGCAAAACTCCAGATTTTTTCGCCATTGGTTATGTTGATTGCGTGCATTCTCCAGCCTCGTTTAATTGGCATGTCGGCTGAGTGTTCAGCGTTCATGGTGTAGTAGACTCCGTCAGCTATCATGCCGCAGGCGTGCCATGGGTTAACTGTTTCATTGTTTCCTGTGTAGGGTGTTTCGTATGGTGAAGCTGCAGGGTCAAAGTATGACCAGACAATTTTTCCGTTGGTCCAGTTAATTGCTGTTACTGAGTCAAATTGGTTGGACATTATCATGCCGCCGTAGCTGCATGAGCCGTAAGTTCCGAAGGTGCCCCATGGATAGCTGGATAATTCGCTCTTCCAAAGGTATGCTCCAGTTTTTACGTCCCAACAGTGCCAGTAACCGTCGTTGTAGCGTTGTGCCAGTTTGCCGTGGTCGGCTTGTGCTGGTGTTCCTTCAGTCGCGTATGCTATTCCAGTGGTAATGTTTGCTACAAGTTCTCCTGTTTCTAGACTGTATGATAAGATTCTTGAAGCACTTGGGCTGACAGCTAATCCAGCTTCATAATCAACTGTTGCTGGTAGACTGCTAAGTGGCCAAGATATGTTGCTTACAACTCTTGTTGTAAAGTCGTTACTTGAGCCCGCGGTTGTCCATTTTATTAATCTGCGTTGAGCTGATGCGCCCGACCCTATTGTTTGTACACCGTAAGCATATGGTTCAGCAAAGTATGTGCTTGCTGTCGTTATTGGGGAGGTTGAGTAGTTACCGACAATGTTGCCGTTCCATGGGTCATATTTAATGAAGAAACCGTTGCCCATGTATCCAAGATAGACTGTTGCTAAGTGAGGTTCTGCTTCAGCGATTTCTGAGGTGCCGGCGTCATAGATTAGGAAAGTTGGCGTTTGTACTGCCGGGTATTTTTCCCAGTATACTTCGCCTGTTCGGATGTCAAAGCATTGCCAAACGCTCTGTGTTTGTCCATCAACAACTTTTGTGGTTGTCCAGTATCCTCTTCCCGAGTAGATCAGTGTTGGGTGACCGTAGATGACACGTGCGCTTTCCCAGATTGTTTGAGTGCCCATTGTTCCGCCGACTAGACCACCGATGTTGAATGGCCGCTTCCAGACCACGTGTGCAGATTTAGGTCCAGTAACATAGGGTAAATAGCCGTATCTTGGTTGTGCATAAGTGTTTGTGTCTGCTGGCCAATAATCTCCGCCTCCAACGATGCCTGTCGATGGATAATTGCCAAGAATTGACCACCATTCACGGTTATGTGTCGTGATTGGTCGTGTCCAGTAATCTGTTGGTAGTGATGACATTGGCCAAGATAGCACTGGGTCGTCCTGTACAATCAGGGTGTATGGGCCGTCAGAGCTAGGCTCGTAGTAGATTGAATCGAAATATCGTGGTCGATTAAACATGCCTGCAGTGTAAGGACCAATTGCTTCAATACTGGGATAGTTTACGCCTTCAAAGTAGGTTCCGTTTGGGAAGTATTGCCCAAGGAAATCGAATTTGATGCTGTATTCCCCAGTCTGGTCAGGTGTGTATTCAAACCATGCGGTTGCGTCTGCAACGTATGAGTCTTTGACAAAAACGTCTTGTGTGCCGTCAGGTTTGGTGATGGTGACTTTGTAGGATTGCAGGTACTTGTAGTTAGCGCCCAGATAGACGGATTGGAGCCAAATGTTTACTATGATTGGCTGTCCTATACCCACAGTGTGGGGTCTAAAGCTTAGGCGAGCAATCGTTTCAGCAGTTGTCTGAGGAGTCACGCCGGTTGGTATTGCTACAGTCGGCTGCTCAGAAGCGGGTTGAGCTTCAACAGGTTGATTGTTTAAAATCATAAAGGTCGAAGTTGCTAACAATAGTATAGCGAATAGACTAAACCATTTCTCTGAAATTTTCATTTTTTTCTATCTCCTCTCGAAATTAGCGAAACTTTGAGAATCGCTGACCCCTATGATGCACTTATTAGTTATTAAGTATTATCAAAAAAAGAGCGTAAAAGCATGTATTAAAAAATAGTTGAGATTTTTTTAAATAAAAACGTTTTTTACTGGATTAAATACAAAGAAATGAAACATGGAGACAGCACGTTAAAATCTTTAATTATAGGGACCGATTGGTGCGGAGGGTGGGATTTGAACCCACGAACCCCTGCGGGATAGGAGCCTCAGTCCTACGCCTTTGGCCATGCTGGGCGACCTCCGCCTAAATTCAACCCATTTGAGGCTTTGCGAAGATATAGAAACATCTAGCCCAAATAAAGGCTTTACCGTTAAAAACGGCAGGGAAGATAAGTTAAGCGGTTGGTTCATGTTTTGGAGAGCAAAAAGTAGCCGTACTCAGCTAACAGGTTGGGCAGGAGCTTGACTTGCCTGCTGTCGGTTCTGAAAAAGGCGTGTTCCACTGTTATGTGTTTGGTTTTGCAGTAGTCTTTGAAGTCGGCTAAGCTCAAGAAGTGCAGGTTCGGCGTGTCGTACCACTGGTAGGGCAGCGAGGCGGTGACGGGGACGCGTCCACGGAAGAATATTCTGGCGCGGGCTTTGTAGTGGGCAAAGTTGGGGATGCCGACGATGACTTTTTTGCCGACTCGAAGGGCTTCTTGGAGTGCGAGGTTGGGTTTTTTGACCTGCTGCAGTGTCTGGTTGAGGATTACGTAATCGAAGGAATTGTCTGCGTATTCGGAAAGCCCCGTGTCAATGTCCTGTTGGAAAACGCTTAACCCCTCTTTAACGCAGCGAAGAATGGCTTCCTCATTTAACTCGATACCCTGCGAGTGCACCAGTCTCTCTCGGGTTAGGTATGCTAAGAGTTCGCCGTCGCCGCAGCCCAAATCCAGCACCGAAGCGCCCTTAGTGATCCAGTTGGCGAAGGTTTTGAATTCAGTTGTGTTCATGGTGTTTGTGCTCCTTTGCCGTTGCAGACGCTGTTTAGGAAGTTGCCTATGAGTTGGCTTTCCTGCTCCGTTTCCAAGAGGAAGGCGTCGTGTCCGTAGGTGCTGTTGACTTCGCAGTAACTGGCATCCACGCCTGAGAGTTTGCATGCTTTCACGATCTCCTGCGATTGGTAGGTTGGGTAGAGCCAGTCGGATTTGAAGGCGATGACCAACACTTTGGCGCTTAAGCCTCGAAAGATGCTGCTGAGGCTGTGCCCGTTGAGGATGTTGAAGTAATCTATGGCTTTGGTGATGTAGAGGTAACTGTTAGCGTCGAATCGCCGCACAAAGGTGTCACCTCGATTATGCAAATAGCCTTCAACTTCGAAGTCTGCCCCGAACTTGAACGGCGCCCTATCCGAGCGGAATCTGCGCCCAAACTTCTCAGCCATAGAAACGTCACTCATGTAGGTGATGTGCCCAATCATGCGGGCGATTGCAAGCCCCTTCGCGGGGATGCTGTGGTCGTAGTAGTTGCCGCTGTGCCAGTCGGGGTCAGCCATGATTGCTTGGCGTCCGACTTCGTTGAAGGCGATCTGTTGGGGTGTGTGTTTCAGTGTGGTTGCGATGGGGATAGCTGAGCGGATGCGTTTGGGATAGGTGGTCATCCATTGGAGTACTTGCATGCCGCCCATGGAGCCGCCGACGACTAAGAGAAGTTTGTTGATTCCGAGGTGGTCGATTAGGTGGCGTTGGGCGTTTACGATGTCGCCGATGGTGATTAGGGGGAAGTCTATGCCATACGGCTTGCCATTTTTTGGGTTAATTGAGGATGGCCCTGTGGAGCCTTTGCAGCCACCCAAAACGTTACTACAAATAACATAGTACTTGTTGGTGTCGATGGCTTTGCCTTCGCCTATGAGGTTGCTCCACCAGCCGCCTTCGCCTGCCGCGTGCGCGTCGCCAGTGAGGGCGTGTAAGATGAGGATGGCGTTGGTTTTGTCTGGGCTGAGTTTGCCGTAGGTTTCGTAGGCAAGCGTGACGGGGGCTAGTTTTTCGCCTGACTCCAGTGTTAACTCGTCGAAGGTGTAGGTTTGGGTTTGATGGGGTTGGGGTGTGATTAGCTTTGTTTCCTCCTTATGTGTTAGCTGAGGCTTTGAGGGCTTGGTCGAGGTCTTCGATTATGTCGGCTGGGTCTTCGATGCCGATGGAGAGGCGGATGTAGTCTTCGGTTACACCTGTGGCTTCCTGCTCTGCCTTGGTCAGCTGCTGATGGGTGGTTGAAGCGGGGTGAACAATGAGGCTCTTAGCATCGCCAATGTTAGCGAGGTGCGAGAACAATTTGACAGATTCGATTAGCTTACGTCCCGATTCTCTGCCGCCTTTGATTCCGAAACCAACCAATCCGCCGTAGTTATCTTGCAGGTATTTCTCTGCAATTTTATGGTTTGGATTGTCAGTTAACCCGGGATAAACCACCCAGTTGACAAGCGGATGCTGCTTTAGGAACTGAGCGACTTTGAGGGCGTTTTCGGAGTGTTTGCGTTGTCTTAACGGCAATGTTTCTAGGCCTTGCAGGAAAAGCCAGGAGTTGAAGGGGCTTAACGCTGGACCCAAATCTCTTAAGAGTTGGACACGTACTTTGAAAATGAACGCGACGTTCCCCAAGTTGGGAAAGTTTCCGAATGCATCCCAATATTTGATTCCATGGTAGCTGGCGTCTGGTTCGGTGAACTCTGGGAATTTGCCACTGTTCCAGTTGAATTTTCCTCCGTCAACGATGATGCCGCCGATGCTTGTTCCGTGTCCACCAATGTATTTGGTAGCTGAAGCAACAACTATGTCCGCGCCATAGTCAAATGGTCGAACAATGCCCACTCCGACAGTGTTATCAACTACTAAGGGTATCTCTGCTTCATGGGCTATTTTCGCTAAAGCCTCAAAATCGGGCACGTCAAGTTTGGGGTTGCCGATGGTTTCAGCATAGATAGCTCTTGTTTTGCTGGTTATGGCTTTTTTGAATTCTTCGGGTTTCTGTGAGTCCACAAAGATTACTTTTCTGCCCAGTTTGGCGAAGGTGTAGTGTAAGAGGCTGTAGGTTCCGCCGTAGAGGTTGTTGGCTGCAACGATTTCGTCGCCAACCTGCGTTATGGCTAGCAGCGAGAGTGAGATAGCGGCTTGGCCGGAAGCGACTGCTAAGGCTCCTGTTCCGCCTTCAAGCGCAGCGACTCTTTTCTCGAAGATGTCGTTAGTTGGGTTTATGATTCGGGTGTAGATGTTTCCTAATTCTTTTAGGGCAAATAGGTTTGCCGCGTGGTCTGTGTTTTTGAAGACATAAGAAGTCGTCTGGTAGATCGGGACAGCCCTAGAGCCTGTTGTTGGGTCAGGGGTTTCTTGACCTGCGTGGACGGCGACTGTGTCTAATCTTTTTTTGGTCATCTTTTTTGGCGCTCCTTTTTTGGGTTGGTTATTGAAACAAGACATTCGATAACGCCGTTATAACCGTTCTTGCAAAGAATATTCCAAACAGAATATCAAAACACTGAAATATGAAAATCAGATGGAGTAATCAGGACCCTGAACAGGCAACGCAAGGTTGTTTCTGCAAAAAGTCGAACACAACCGACAAAAATCAACCGTAACATCCCTCGCACTGATCTCCTTATTCACCAATTTCTCAGCCGTCTCAGCCGCCATAACCCGAATCTTAGGCAGGAACTCTTCCACATCCTCCATACCCTTGTAAGCCCGCTTAGAACTCAAATACTGACTCACTGCGGCTTGTGTTGTGCCGAGCTTTTTTGCTGCCTCTGTTTGGGAGAGGTGGTGCTTTTGGACTAGTTCTTTGGCTAGCATTGAGCGGAAGACGGGCAGAACGTATTTGCCGATTATTTCGCATTGGGGATCCATGGGGCACCGTGCTGGTATAACGGCTTTATAGCTAAAAACCTTTCGAGTTGGTGCTGAAAAATCGGGTAATATTCCAAAAGTAATATTACCCGTCGCAGCAAATTACTAAGTCATGTTTCCCACCCTCGAAGACATCGCCAAACGCCGCCGACAACTCGGCCTAAAACAAAGCGAACTCGCCAAAGCCGCAGGCGTCAGCCAATCCCTCATCGCCAAACTAGAAGCAGGCACCATAGACTCCTCCTACAACAAAGTAAAAACCATCTTCGACGTACTCGAACGCCTTGAATTCAAAACCAAAGTCCAAGCCGAAAAAGTCCTCCACAACGAAGTCATAAGCGTCCAAAAAACCGAACCCATCTCAGCAGTAGTCAAAATCATGAAAGAATACGGCATTTCTCAGATACCTGTTTTCGATGGGAAGCAGTCGGTGGGCAGTATTTCTGAGAAGGCGATTTTTCATCAGATTTTGGCTGGGTGGGATTTGGAGGAGTTGTCTAGGCAGCCTGCGGAGCGGTTTATGGAGGAGGCGTTTCCGCAGATTAATGAGGATGCGCCGTTGTCGTTGATTACGAGTTTGTTGCAGACTTATTCGGCGGTTTTGGTTTCGCGGAAGGGGGATGTTATTGGGATTATTACTAAGGCGGATTTGTTGAGGATGCTTTAGTTACCATAAAGGTTTTAAGCACCAACACAAATTATAACAGTGTTATAAGAAGTGTGGTAAATGAAAATAAACAACAACATCCTACAAGCCATCGGAAAAACCCCCCTCATACGCCTAAACACACTCACCGAAGACCTAAACGCCACCATCGTAGGCAAACTCGAATCTCGCAACCCCGGCGGCAGCGTCAAAGACCGCATCTGCAAAAGCATGATCGAAGAAGCCGAAAAACAAGGCATCCTAAAACCCGGCGCAACCCTCATCGAACCCACCAGCGGCAACACAGGCATCGGACTCGCCATGGTCGCCGCCGTCAAAGGCTACAAACTAATTTTAACAATGCCAGAAACAATGAGCATTGAACGACGCAACCTCTTAAAAGCCTATGGCGCACAACTCATCCTCACCCCCGGATCAGAAGGCATGGATGGAGCCATAAAAAAGGCTGAAGAACTCGTCGCCAACACGCCTAACTCGTTTATGCCCCAGCAATTCAAGAATCTAGCTAACCCTAAAGTTCACAGGGAAACCACAGGACCTGAAATTTGGGAAGACACACAAGGCAAAATCGACATCCTTGTCGCTGGTGTAGGCACAGGTGGAACCATAACAGGCGTAACCCAATACATCAAACCTCTCAAGCCAGAGTTCAAGGCAGTAGCGGTGGAGCCAGCAGCGTCTCCAGTGCTCAGCGGCGGCAAAAAAGGGCCCCACAAGATTCAGGGAATAGGCGCGGGTTTTGTGCCTGACGTGTTAAAGCTGGATTTAGTGGATGAAATCTTCAAAGTATCCGATGATGACGCCATTAAAACTGCAAGACAACTTGCGCAAAATGAAGGCTTGCTTGTAGGCATCTCTTCAGGAGCAGCAGCTTATGCCGCTTTAGAAATTGCGAAACGACCAGAAAACAAGGACAAACTTATCGTTGTTATTCTCCCAGATACAGGCGAACGTTACCTGAGCACACCCTTATTCCAAGAATAAACCAAACCCGGCATTAATCATCTGTTTTTCTTCAAAGTTTACGCTTTTTTTATATTCACCCTACTCTACAATAGTAGAAAAGGGAACAGAAACATGGCGCCAAAAGCTAACCAGTCAAACGCTAAGAAATGCGAAGATTGCAAACAAAGAGGCCAATTTGATTGCTGGAGCCCAGAGAAAATGATAGAATCCCTAATGAATCATCAGGGGCAAATTGAGCAGAACTGGGTTGAAGAAGGCTTGCCTAAGCTGGTCGATGAAGTCATGGCTAACTACCAAACCTTCGGCGGCATGGACCACTTGGAAGGCAGAGATTTGCCGTCTAAAAAAGTGGTTATTGAAGTTTTAGAAGACCTGTTCACTGTTCTCTTCCCAGGTTATCTTGGAAAAACAGAGATAACCAAAGCCAACATAAGACACCATTTAGGCACCACTCTAACTTCGATTCACACTAGCCTTACAAATGAAGTTGAAAAAAGCCTAAAATACATCTGCAGAAAAATCAGCGAATGCCCACAAGACATCTGCAGAAAACGCGCTGAAATTGTAGTTAAAGAATTGCTTGAGTTGCTTCCAGAAATCCGCGCAAAACTAAGCGGTGACGTCGAAGCAGCTTACGCGGGTGACCCAGCGGCAGTCAGCACAGAAGAAGTCATACTCAGCTACCCATGCATACTTACCATAACAACTTACCGAATAGCACACGAGCTTTACCTGCGCGGAGTCCCATTGATTCCAAGAATAATGAGCGAACACATGCATTCTCTAACAGGCATAGACATTCATCCAGGCGCTAAAATAGGCAAAAACTTCTTTATCGACCACGGCACAGGCGTCGTAATCGGAGAAACCGCTGAAATCGGCGACAACGTCAAACTGTATCAAGGCGTAACTCTTGGCGCGCTAAGTTTTCCTAAAGATGAAAAGGGGCGCATAATTAAGGGAAGAAAACGGCATCCCACTATTGGGAATAACGTTGTAATCTATTCTGGAGCAACCTTACTGGGTCCTGACGCAGTTATCGGAGACAACAGTGTCGTCGGCGGAAACGTTTGGGTTACCTCGCCAGTTGCGCCGGGAACAAGAATTACTATTGCCCGTCCAGAGCTAAAGTATAAGAAAGAAAAAAACAGCCACTAAAGTTCATCTGGCTGCCGATGTATAGATTAATCGCTGTTCAATGCAGTTCATCTTTTATCGTTTCAGCGCCAATAAACAGTCTAAACGGTCTTTATTTCCAGACTTAACAAACTGAAATCGTCAAAAACTAGGTCAGGCCATGGTTAAATTACGACGGCTTTCTTTGTTTTATAGAAAAATATTTAAGCATTTTGAATAGAATAACAAAATAACATCACATAAAAAAGGGTAAAGATAAATGAAAAAAGAAAAAATTATTGCCATTACTATGCTTTCAGTGTTGACGCTAACACTTGCTGGAACCATAAATGCTTACGATGCTAACTATACAATAACCGATTACATGTGTTCAGCACCACCAGTAATTGATGGACAATTCACCAGTGATGACGAATGGATTGCCAGTGCAGGCGTTCCTTTTGGGACAAACGGCATTTTCAGAAATCAATGGCTGTTTTCAACCTCAGTTTTTGAAAATCAACTCATTGAAACCGCAGACAACACTACCGATGCCGAAGACTACTGGGAAATATGTTATGACGGCACTGCTGACAGTGGCGCTGCTCCGCAAGCTGCTGACTTCAGAGTAGTTGTGCAGGGTCATGGTGAGTCTGCAACTGTAACTTGGTACCAAGGAAGCGGGACAGGTTGGACTCAAATAACTAGTCCGTCATCAGCTTCTTTTAGCCAAGCGCAATCGTTGAGTACATCAGCATTAATAAGTGAACCACACTATATGTTGGAATTGACAATAGACAAGCAGTCAACTGAGCTTGGTGGCGCGCAGATTCTTGACCAACGATATGCAATCAGATTCGCCTATAACGATGCACATGAGGGTGGACACGGACTTCAAGTTTGGCCACCAGAATCTAGTCGGGATGTTCCAAATGGCTGGGGATACGTGACTTACGAACAAAGTGCAAATCCAAATCCTGATATTCCTGAAGGTTTTGGTGTTGGCGTCGTAATAGGGTTATCTTGTTTAGCCGTCGTGGCGGGAACAGTGCTTTTACGCAAAAAACCATTAATTCAACCAGTGGCAAATCTGTAAATCCCTTTTTTCTTTTCCTTTAAATATCGGGTTATGAGTGTTATTCATGATGCAATGCAAGATGACTTCGCTGCTGCAATCTCTCAATTAACTTGAATTTTTCTATCGAAACAATCCAGATAATGTAAACACCAATCCAAGTTAAGAAAAGCAATTCGCCGTAGTCACGATGGTAGATGGCAGCGGCTTCCTGCCCATCTCCAGCTAAAATCAAAAAGTATACTACAATACGTAGCACGTTAACAAAGTAAGTTACGGCTAAACCAAAAAAGAAGTAAACTGTTTTACGGAAAGAAGAAACATCAGACCGTCTTAACAATAAAATCATGATTAAAACGAAAAGGAAAAGGCTGTGTATTCCAGCGCATGGCCAGTTAACAGTAGCTCCAGCAGGCGTTTCATTAGGGTAAATGAATATTTTCGGTCCAGTGTCTAAAGGTCCATAAGTCATGAAAGTTTTAAAGCCTAAAAGTTCAAGCATTGCTGTTGCACAGGCGCTTGTGGGAAGAGTTAAAACTTGAAGAAATCTAAGAGCGCCATAAGGAAACATGGTATCCATCAGAAAGATGATAGCTATTCCTCCGACAAACGCTATCGAGATAGAAAAAGCTTTCAAACCCGCTCGTCCATACGCAAAAAACACGGCAAAAATAGCTGAGATGGTAAAGACAAGGTATTCAATTGAAAGCGGCCAATCACCACCAAGAAAATTAGCCCAATCCTTATAGTTCGCTCGCCAAAAGTCCCCGCGAATCGCGTCAGCGGCTCCCACTACCACTTGGTCAAAACCAAGAAAATTCGTGCCTACAATATGAATCAATGGGATACTTGCAAACACGATAACAGCTAAAACACGCAGGTAGCGCCATCTAATATTTTCTGACACGCCAGCTTGTTTCAGACCGCGGCTCGTAATGTATTCAATAACAAAGATGAAAAGGAACAAAGCTAGAAACATGCGTCCTTTCCATGAATAATCAAAATAGAACCCGCCTTTATTGAAATGCTCAAGACTTTCCAAATTAAAAAAGTCAAGAATCATCAGTAAACCAAGGGCTGACGCAAAAAGAACTATCACTATGAATAGAAGTGATGGTTTCTTAAACATCCCCCAATTCAGATGCATAATCTTCCCTTGCCTACCTTTACTGCCTCGCTTACTAAGGCTAAAGACCTTTTATCTCCAACGGTGTTTTGAGCTTATATATTTTAAGTGAAAACTTGGTGGGCAGCTATTTTTTCATTCGCAACCTGCCTGCGAAAAAAGCGACCTTTTTTGCCATGAAATGGAAAAACTGTGGCGTTATAAGAGCAATTAAAAACAAGAGTAACGATACACTGACTGCTAAACCAAGATAGCCTCTGACAATCCAGACTAAGCTATTTTCTGCATAAAAGCTTGTTAAAGACGTTGCAATTGAAGGCGATACGCTGGCGAGTAATGGATTGAATACAAGAAGGCCCTGATTAGTAATAGTGAAAGCGTAAACTAAAACCTGAATCACCCCTAACAGATACAAATAGACACGTTTAGAGTTATAGCCTAAGATTAACAGAAAGGTAAAAGGCAGCAGGTCAAGGAAGTACTGCTCAGTAATCCAGCCATAACTAACCATGAAGAGCACGTAGAAGGAAATTATGGAAACAGTAAACTCTGCTTCACCCAGTTTATCCTTCCGCAGCCAGTACACCATAGCAGCCAGTAAAAGAGGAATCCAAAGCAAACGGAAAGGCCACTGCAAAGCCATATCAATTTTCTGCAGCGAAACAAAACTCCAAAAATTCATGCAACCCACCTCAATCAGGGTTGGGTTTGATTCGAAAGCGGGAGTCGAATAAAAAACTGTTCGAACAAAATATAAGATATCCCACTGGAAAACTGTAAAGATGAAAGTTGTTAAAATCAAAGGTACAGCTGTAGCAATAGCCGTGAATTTGGCTGCTACAAGTCTGCTATTATTTTTTAACACATAGACTATGAACGCGGGCAAAGCAACTATTGGGTAGATTTTGAGGGCGGTCGCAAGCCCCAAAAACAGGGCACCTTTGGATGACTGTTTATCTATTACATATTGAAACGCTAGAAAGGTGAGCAGCAGGCTGATCGCGTTTATTTGTCCCCATATTGGACCTACAAAAAAGAAAAAGCTCCATGTCAAGGTGAAAAAAAATATAAGGCTTGTTTTCTTGTGGTCAAACCGTTTTTCAGCAAACCTGCCAACAAAATAGGCCAATGCTAAATGGGCAAGTATCATTGGCAGTTTGATTAAGAAACGCCAGAGCTCAAGGTTGGCTCCAAAGAAGAGGTACACGTTGTGGGATACACCACACCATAGAGCCCACAGCGGTGGGTAACCAAGGTGGTCTGCAGGCACGTAAATGTTTATGCCTTGGCTGATCCACAGTCCAGTGTTGAACCAAACTCTCATGTCGTACTCGTGCCCAGTCCAAAACGACAAAACAGACTCCAATACAAAAAAACCAGCAAATAAAGCAATGTACTTTTTTTTTATCGTTTAATAGCGCTGGCAAATTTATAGAGTAACCTCTCTTAAGCTTGTAGCAATTAAGACCATTTTAAGCGCTAGTTAGATTTTAGCTTTGTACTTTGGACCTGGTTTTTCACGTATCTTTTGCAACAAATGGTTGAACTTTTGATTTAAAGTAATCAGAATAACAAAAAAGTTTTATGTGTAAACGTTGACATAGGTGCGATAGCTTTTGCCTCCACAGATAACGGTTGGAATATGCGCCTACAACGAAGGCAAAAACATTGGAAAACTACTCGACAATATTTTAAACAAACAAAAATTTGAGGAAGACTTCGAGGTAATAGTTGTATGCTCGGGGTGTACGGACGATACCGTTGAAATAGTTGGAAACTTTCAAAACCAAACATCAAAAGTTCGTTTGTTCGTTGAATGTGAAAGAAAAGGAAAAGCTTCAGCAATCAACCGCATTTTTTCAGAGGCTAAAGGCAAAGTGATTATTTTCGTTTCAGCAGATACTCTACCAAATAAAGACTGCTTCAATAACCTGCTTTTAAAGTTAAAGCTTCCAAAAGTAGGCATAGTCTGTGGCAATCCGTCGCCAATCAACAGTAAAAAGTCTTTGGTAGGCAAACTTGTGCATCTTCTCTGGGGATTCCATGACATAGTTTTCAGAGAGTTAAACGACGCTGGACTTGCTAGGCACGCCACAGAAGTGTTTTGCATACGCAAAGGCATCGTAGAAAAGATACCAGAGGAAACCATTAATGATGATGCGTATATTGCGTTGATGACTAAAAAGAAAGGTTGGCTAATTAAGTATCAACCAACCTCTCACGTTACCATGTGTGGACCTCAAACATTTCATGAATACTTCTATCAAAGACGTAGAATACTGGTTGGACATTTACAGGTTAAGAAAATCACTGGCGAATCGCCTCAACACTTACTATACTTGCTGCCTCAACAGCCTGTTCAGGCAATGAGATTATTTTTCTTGTTCCTCAGAAAAAACAGTTTGTTCACTGTTTTAGCCTTCATTTCAGTAGAATTCATGATTTACAGTCTTGCAGGATTAGACTTTGTGAGAAAGAAGTCTTACACAAAATGGCACTTCTTAAACTCAACAAAAGAATTAACCCAGCAACTGACAAGTGGCGTGCAAGAAAATGTAGAGTCAACATGTAGCTACCAAAAAGAGAGAAAAGGAAAAGCTTACTAATTCGACACTTGGAGGTCATAGTAAGCGAAAGTTTTCTTTAACCGTATTCAAAACTACATGCGTGTTTGTCCGCTCAATATATGGCAACGCTAAAATACGCTTAGTGAATTGCCCCAAATCTTCTCGACTCCTAAATTTAGCTATAATGACAGCATCAGTTGAACCAGTAACATCGTAGACTCCGCAGACGCTTGGGATTTTGGCGATTTCAGCCTCCATTTCCACGAGTCTACCTTTAGAAACAGTGATTTCAGTGACAACAGTTAATTGATAACCAAGTTTTTCATGATCTAAAATAGCCGAGTAACCCTTAATGAGCCCTTCATCTTCCATCTTTTTTATTCTAGACAGAACTGTACCAACAGAAACCCCCACGTTTTTAGCGATTTGCCTGCTTGAAAACCTCGCATCCTCTAAGAGGCTTTTTAGAATTCTAACATCTGTATCATTTAGGTCCAAATTCCATACTCCCTTGCACGTTTTTTCAACCAAAACAGTTTTTTTGAAACATACTTCTTGATATCTCGCGGTTATGTTTATAAAAGTTTAGTATTATTTTGTCTACCAGAACGACGAAAACATGGCTGTCAGCTGAGCCGTGTTTGATTAGTCCATAGTAATGTTAAATTACTAGGTTAATCCGAATAAGGGGTCAGAGAGAATGCAAACAAAATACGATACTATACTTGTACTTGACTTCGGAGGGCAATACTGCCATTTAATCGGCAGAAGAATACGGGAGCAAAATGTTTACTCCGAAATTGCGCCCCACGACATTTCACCTGAAGAAGTTCAAGCGTTAGGCAAAAAATTCAACATTAAAGGCTTAATCCTCTCGGGTGGACCCTCAAGCGTTTATGAGCCAAACGCGCCCAAACTGCATCCTCGAATCTTAGAAACTAACTTGCCAATCTTGGGTTTGTGTTATGGTCACCAGATTTTAGCCCAATTAACCAACGGAAAAGTTGAGCCGGCAACATGCAGAGAATACGGCATAGCAAAAGTTACAATCGACAAGCCAGTCGGCGTTTTGGATGGGTTGAGTGAAAAGGAAAAGGTTTGGATGAGCCACGGCGACACTGTCTGCTCTCTACCAGCCGATTTTGAATCATTAGCGCACACTGAAAACTGTCCAGTTGCAGCGTTCAGACACAAGCAGAAACCCATCTATGGCTTGCAATGGCACCCAGAAGTGATCCATACAGAAAACGGCGCTCGCATGCTGCACAACTTTATCTTTCAAGTCTGCAAGTGCCAAGCTAACTGGCAAATGGAAGACCTCATCGAGAAAATGGTGGAAGAGTTAAAAACTGAGGTAGGCGAAGGCAACGCAATTATTGGCTTAAGTGGAGGAATAGATTCAAGCGTAGCAACAGCCCTTGCCGCTAAAGCATTAAATGATAGATTAACCGCCGTGTTTGTTGACCACGGCTTTATGAGGGAAGGTGAACCTGAAGCCATCCGCGAAGCGTTCCAGAAATTTAACATTAACTTTATTGTGGCAAACGCTCAGGAAAGGTTCATGAAAAAACTGCACAACGTAGTGGAGCCAGAGCAGAAACGCAAAGCCATCGGAGAAGAATTCATCCGAGTGTTTGAAGAAATAGCCATAAAATCAGGCGCCAACTACCTAATTCAAGGCACCATTTACCCCGACCGCATCGAATCAGGCTTCCGAAAGAACAGCGACAAAATAAAAACCCACCACAACGTTGCAGGGTTGCCAGAAAAAATTGAGTTCAAGAAAATCCTTGAACCTCTACGTGACCTCTACAAGGATGAAGTGCGCAAGGTCGCCCGCATGTTGAACCTGCCCAAGGAACTTGTGAATAGGCAACCTTTTCCTGGACCAGGATTAGCAGTTAGAATAATCGGCGCCTTAAACGAGGAAAAAGTTCGCATCGCAAAAAAATCGGACTTGGTTGTACGCCAAGAAGTGGAGAAAAGCGATTTTGTGGAAAACCTCTGGCAATATTTCGCAGTAGTCACTGATACTAAAGCTACAGGCGTTAAAGGTGATGCACGAGCGTACGGTTACGTTGTTGCAGTTCGGGCGATGGAAAGCCGTGAAGCAATGACGGCAAGTTTCGCAAAAATCCCCTATGATGTGTTAGAGAGGATTTCAACGAGGATTACAAATGAAATCCCTGAAGTTGTACGCGTCGTCTATGATATCACCCATAAACCGCCTGGAACCATTGAGTGGGAGTAACCGTTTTTAACATTTTTTGGTTTGAAAAGTCGCCAATAGCACCTACCCTCTTAGAAATATCACCAGCAGAAAGCAGCTCAGCCTCAGGCATAAAAGCGCTTATCTAAAACTGTTTATATAAAAATGCATCATTAGACTACAATACCAAGGTGACACTCCTGAAGGCAGTTATTTTGGCAGGCGGATTCGCTACGAGGCTTCGACCGTTAAGCTGTAGTAGACCAAAAACTCTTTTCCCAATCGTCAACAAGCCTTTGCTAGAATGGATTTTTGAAAGACTCGCCGCCAGCAACGTTAAAGAAGCAGTTTTAGCAGTAAACGCGTTAACCCAGTTTCATATTAGGCAACAAAAAACGCCCAAGCACGGCTTAAAAATCAAGTATTCTATTGACCCGCCAAAAACGCCTCTGGGAACTGGGGGACCGATAAAGAACGCTGAAAAAATCATTGGACATGACGAGCCATTTATTGTTTTAAACGGAGACATCTACGCTGAACTAAACTATAGGGAACTTCTTGAAACGCACTTGAAAACAGGTGCCTTGGCAACTATTGCATTGTGCCGTGTTGATGACCCATACAGATACGGCGTTGCGGAGCTTGAAGACGGAAACCGAATAAAACGGTTTATTGAAAAGCCAGCGAAGGGTGAAGCACCGACTAACCTGATTAACGCTGGAGTATACATTTTGAGCCCTAAAGTTTTTGATTACCTTCCCAAAGGCAAGCATGTTTCGATTGAACGTGAAGTTTTCCCCGTACTCGCGCGGGAGCGGAAACTGTTTGGGCACTTAGTTGATGGCTTATGGATGGACATTGGCAAACCTGAAGAGTACCTGCTCGCAAACAAAATTATTCTTGAATCTTTAGCTAACAAGAAAATGCTCAGTACCCCTAAAAAGTTTGAGGCTAAAATGCCTGTGGCAATCGGTAAAGGCGTGACCGCTGGGAAAAAGTCTGCCGTGGGACCTTACGTGGTTTTAGGCAAAAACGTCAGCATCGGCAACAACGCTCAAATCGCCAACTCAGTAGTTTTTCCCGACGCAAAAATAGGCGACAACGCAATCGTGGATGGCGCGATCATCGGTGAAGGAGCGGTGATTGGAAAAAACGCTAAAATCAATCAAGGATGCATCGTTGCCGACCAAGTGAAAGTTAAAGATAACGTGGTTTTAATTAAGGATTCAGCGGTCTGCCCAGCTAAGGAGATATCTGAAACTATTTTAAAAAGAAACATCATCTGTTAGAGGAACATTAAGGTCGATAATGATGAGCACAAACAGAAAGCTTTTTGGAACAAACGGTGTCCGAGGACTAGTCAACATTGAGTTAACTCCAGAGATGGCAATCAAGGTTGGTTTAGCCATTGGAACCTTCTTTGGGAGAAAAAACTTGCTTTTAGGATATGACGCACGAACCAGCGGGCCCATGCTGGCTAAAGCTGTTATTTCAGGTTTAACCGCTACCGGCTGCAACGTATACTTAGCAGGTATGGCGCCTACGCCTTCGTTGCAGTTTGCCGTGAAAAACCACAAGCTTGACGGCGCAGTGCTAATCACGGCTTCCCATAACCCGCCCGAATACAACGGCATAAAAGTGGTTTGGAGTGACGGCATAGAGACCTCGCATGAGCAGGAAACAGAAATTGAAACCATCTATTTTGAAGGTAAGTTTGCGTTTGCCGCTTGGGACAAACTTGGAGTTGTGCGTGAACTGCCAGGAATTAACGAGGAATATGTCGAAGCAATTAAAAAGCATGTGAACCCAACAAAAATTGCCCAGCAACATTATCACGTCGTGGTTGATGCAGCTAACAGCGTTGGCGGACTCGCTTGCCCCGCACTAATGAGAGAGTTAGGCTGCAAAGTAACTAGTATAAACGCTAACATTGACGGCACTTTCCCAGGCAGATTACCTGAACCCCGACCTGAAAGCTTGGGAGATTTAGCTGCAACCGTGAAAGCGGTGGGCGCTGACATGGGAGTTGCTTTTGACGGCGACGCTGACCGCTCAATCTTTGTGGGAGAAGACGGGGAAATCTATTGGGGCGATAAGACCTTTGCTGTTGTCATCAAGCAATACCTGCTAAAGAACAAGGGCGCCAAGATTGTTACCCCAGTTAGCTCATCAACGCTGATTAAAGACACTGTTAACGCTTTCGGCGGAGAAATCGAGTGGACCAAAGTCGGTAGCGTAACGGTTTCTCAAAAGATGAAGGAGTTAAATGTTAAGCTTGGTGGCGAGGAAAACGGCGGAATCTTTTATGGTCCACATCAAGCCGTTCGTGATGGTGCAATGACCACTGCTTTGTTGCTGGAAATCATGGCTGAAACAGGAAAGAAACTCTCGGAACTTGTTGCTGAGCAGCCGCAGTACTTTATTGAGAAAGGCAAAATTGAGTGCCCTGACAGCAAAAAAGCGCTTTTGCAAGAGAAAATTTACGAGCAAGTCAAAAACGAAAACGTAAGCACGATTGACGGCGTCAAAATCTGGTTTAACGATAAAAGCGCTATACTGATTCGACCAAGCGGTACAGAACCGGTTTTTAGGCTGTATGCTGAAGCGAAGGATAAAGCAAAAGCATTAAAGCTAGTTGAGGACTACAGTTCAAGGCTTAAATCGTTGCTTAAAACCATTTAATAGCCCTTTTTTAAGCCGTATAGGGTGAGTGTATCGCTTCGATGCCTTCAGTGTTGAACGTTAAGCGTGAAGATTTGGATTCAAAAGAGAAACGAGCCAATTATACAGTGGGTATTATAGGCTGTGGGCAGGTTGGAATCTTGTATGCTGACGCGTTTGCTCAAGCAGGGTATAAAGTAACATGCAATGATGAAAACCAGAGCCTACTTAGAAAACTGGCTAGAGCAAAAAACTGTTTCCCTAACCCTGAAGTTGAAGCTCGAATAAAAAAGCACATAGCAGCAGGCAACTTGTCAACATCATCTGTGCGAAAGACCACTGTTGCACAAAGCGACATCATCGTTTTTGTCGCTAATGTCAAGTTGGATAAAAAAAGAAATTCTGATACATCCGAGTTGGAGAGGGTTTGTAAACAGATTGGGGCTGCTTTAAAAAAGGATTCCTTGCTGATTTATGTGGGCGTTGGCGGTTTTGGCTCCGCTGAATCCTTAATTAAAGAGACTCTTGAGAACACTTCAGGGCTTGTTGCTGGAAAGGACTTTTTTGCCGCTTATAACCCTCTTCATTACTCGAAGGGTCAACCTTCTGATTCCTTGGAAAAGGTAGAGTTAATTGTTACTTCTTCTGATAAGCCAAGTTTAGAGTCTGCTTTTAACATCTTAAAAACGGTGTCAGCTAACGTAAAGTCAACCAGTGAAGTGAAAGCCGCAGAATTAGCGGTGCTTTTCAAAGTTGCACAGCACGATGCTAACATGGCTTTAGCGAATGAATTAGCGGTTTTCTGTGAAAATGCAGGGATAGACTTCTTTAGAGTTCTAAAACTGTTAAACACGGACACTGCAGGTTTTTGGCCTACAATCTCTGAAGAAGTAAATAATAGAGAAGCTTGTTTGCTAATTGAAAGCGCTGAGAACCTTAACGTTAAACTTAGGCTTCCCCTGCTTTGTAGGCAAATTAATGAGGACATGGTTAAACATGCGGTTATTTTAGCTCAAGATGCCCTGAGGAGCTGTGGCAAAACGCTTAGGCGTGCGAGAGTGGCGGTTTTAGGTTCGGCAACGCCAAACACCTCAACGGAGGCATTCATTAAATCTGCCACAGTTAAAGGAGCAAAAATCGCGCTTTTTGACCCAGTGTTATCCAAAACTGAAGCTTCGGATTCAACGCCTGTGCTGAAAAGAAGCTTGAATGAAACAGTGGAAGCTTCAGATTGCCTTGTGGTTTTAACGGGGCATGAGTCTTTTAAACGGTTAAACCTTAAGAGGCTTCGCGCCGTTATGAAGTCACCTGCGGTGCTTGTGGATTTAATTGGCGTTGCTGACCCAAAAAAGATTGAGGCAGAAGGCTTCATATACCGTGGATTAGGAAGAGGAATAGATAAAACATGAAGAAACTTGGCGTAGCCGTGGTTGGAACAGGATTTTGGGGCAAAAACCATGCCCGAATCTACAAGGAGTTACCTTCAACGCGGCTTATTGCTGTATGTGACGTAAACGCTGAAAGAGCTCAAGCCATGGCAAACCAGTACGGCGTGAAAGCCTACACTGATAGCGCATTAATGCTTAAAGACCCAGAAATAGAAGCCCTCAGTGTATGCACATGGTCTACTAAGCTAGCTGAAGAAGCCCTCAAAGGCTTAAACGCAGAGAAACATGTGCTTGTTGAAAAACCCATGGCCACCGACACTAAACAGGCTCAGACGCTGCTTGACACTGCAAGAGCTAACGGGCTTCATCTTAGTGTAGGGTTCCTCATGCGGTTCATCCCTGGACTTCAGCGTATTCGTGAAGCTGTTGCATCCAAAAAAATCGGCGAACTGGTTTCTGCAACCGCTAAACGGGTTACTCAATGGCCTGAAAGAATAGGGGACGTCGGCGTGGTTAAAGATACGGCGATTCATGACATTGATGTTATGCGGTATATTTCAGGCGAAGACCCAATCAGCGTTTACGCAAAGATGGGCAGCATGCGGCACAGGCAGTTTGAGGATTATGCCCAAATCATGTTGACTTATGAGAACGGTAAAACCGCGTTTATTGAAGCTAACTGGTTAACACCCTACAAGATTCGCTCGTTAAATGTTACGGGCAGCGAAGCAATAATGCGTTTAGACTACAACAGCCAAGAATTATGGATTGAAAACGCCCAAGAATCATTGCAGCCAAGGATTCCTTTTGAAGAACCGCTCAAGGCAGAGTTGAAGCATTTCGCTGAATGCATCATAGAAAAGAAAAAACCAATGATTACCGGCGAGGACGGGTATAAAGCGCTTGAAATCGCCTTGGCATCTATGAAGTCTTCCGCTAAAAACGCGGTTGTTAAACTGAAGGAATAAAAATTATTTTTTAATGTTGAAGGGTTTACCTTCAGCCACTATTTTTTCAGGAATTTTTTCCTTCCATTTCTGAAGAAAAGGCAAGTCATCGGCTTCTTTACGTAACTCGTCAGGAAGCATTTCAGGGATTTCGTCGCGGATTGGGTACCAGCGGAGGCATTTGGGGCAGACAATTAGGCCTTCCACGATTTCATCTTTTTCTTCAAAGACGTGAAGCTCCAGTGGATGATGCTTGTCGATTGGGCAAGCCAATATTTCCATTAGCTTTCTCTTCATTGGATTCACTAACAATAGTGTACTATCGGTTGCTATTAAAATAATCGCCGTTTCCTTTTTTAGCGAATTATCTGTATTGTGACTATTTCCGATTCTGTCATCTGCAGATGGAGTAATTATACGCCTAGTTCTACGAGTTTTCTGGGACTGTTAATCTCTATCGCTTTTGTTCCTGTTAAAATGCTTGACAATTTAGGCTTAGCTTCTGACCCCATGGTGACAACAACATCTCCTTTATAGGAAAGAGTAACCGTTAAGCCAGAATCTGACAATTCTTCAGCTACATCTTTGAGCATACTGAGGTTGTTTCGGGCACTGTTCACTTGACTAAGTATACCGTTACTTTTTTTGTTGCTTGCTGCTGAAAGGGTTTCTTTTACAAAGTTTTTGTCTAGAGCGCTTATGTTTATTTTTTTGTTTTCAGCCTTGACTTCTACAGCGTCTATGTTGTTTACTGAGATAGTAACTTTTCCTGACTTTAGCATCTCACCTAACGCAGTAACTAATGACATTCTTTGACTGCCCTGTAGCAATCTAAGCCGTTGCTTCTTTAGAGTAAACGATGTCTAAAACGACTGAACCGTTTAGTTTAGCCTTGAATGCACCCACATCAAGGGTTAAGTCCTCAAAGCTTAGTTTAATGTCCGACTCTTTGCCAGCAAGTTTATCCATAACAGCCAAGACAGTATCAGCCATTTCATGGCCGGTTTTTTCTAGTGCTTTAGAAGAGCGTTCTTTCTTTTCCATTCAAAACACCAATTAAAAAAGGGATTTAAAGACATAAATATTTATCGCTAACACGCCTGCCACGGATTTATCTTATGTGAATGTCAACAACTGTTTGATGCCAGTTTGGACCAGTACTTCTAACGATTCTAAAAGAACCAATTTCATATTTTGCGCCTAAAGCCTCAAGGTGCTTCTTCAGTTTTGAAGTGGTTTTTTCTATCGGATCCTCATTTTTTGTGGCATGCTCAAAATCATAATAATGAATCCAGCCGCCTGAGGGCTTTAGCGCTTTCAAAGCGCAAGGCAAGTACTGAAGAGCTAATTCAGGCAGAGGCATCAAAACCCTATCAGCCACACCCCGTAGTTGAGCATTAATTATTTCTTTGGAGTCCCCAAGCAGAGGAACAACGCTGTTGAAAACTCTATTTAACCTGACGTTTTCCCTCATACACTCGTACGCTGTTGGGTTAATGTCAATCGAGTAAACCTTTGCAAAGGCTTTTTTAGCGATAAAGATGGAAAAACAGCCAACGCCTGAAAACATGTTGACTACAACCTCGCCAGAGGCTACAAGACTGGCTATTCTTTGATGTTCATGCAAAAGCCTTGGTGAAAAATAGCATTTCTCCACATCAACTTTGAATATGCAGCCAGATTCCTTATGCACAGTTAAGGTTTTGTTTGCACCAACTAAGAATTTTAACTCTCTAACCCTAAAGTTGCCTTCAACTGCGCTAGTTTGCAAAAAAACCGTTTTTACTTTCTGGGGATACAGAGCCAGTACCGCTTCCGCAGCTTTAGTGGCAACTTCCAAGTTGTCGTTTGGCACTTTAATTATTGCTATATCGCCTACAATGTCGTAGGAATTGTAAATTACCCCTTTTTCTGCAATGGAAAGCCGTGAGTTGAGCCTTTTCCTCATAGTTAGTCTTCAAGTATTTGGAAATGTTTAAAAGTAAAATGCTTTTCTTTGTAGGAAGAGGCGTTTCCAATGGAAAAATCTGGAATTGTTTATGAATGCATGCGGTGTGGTGCAAGAGTCCCATCTGAAGAATTAGAGCTTCGTGGTGGAGAAACAAAATGCATCATCTGCGGTTACCGAATCCTAAAGAAAGTAAAGCCGCCAGTAGTTAAACGAGTTCAATCAAGATAAAAAAATGGATAACTCGATAACTCGCTTTTTTAGGGCGAGCAACCAATTTTTTGAATCTGTATTTTAATAAAAGTCGTCGTCCCCAAGTTTTCGCAATGCCTTACCTTTAAGTCGGATTGGACCAGGGTTGCCAAAATCTTCTGGTTCTTTTTCGATGGTTTTTCGTTTTATTGTTTCGCCGCAGATGCCTCCGGGTAGCAAGCGTCGTTTAAAGCACATTGAGTAGGTACATTTTGCGACATTGCATAATTCTTCGGTTTCTCTGCACCAGACACCATCTCTTCTGAACCACGCGGAGTTTTTTCCACACTTAAAAGATTGGCATGATGGTGAACATGCTTTTGATTGAGCCATCAGATTTACACCTTAATTGCTTTTAAAATCTAATGCGACCGTTTTTGCGTTCCTTAGCATTTACCTTTTCTGGGAATCCATATAAACTTTTACCTAGTCCACTTGCAAACAAAACGGTGAAATCCCAATTTTCCTTAAGCGCATGTGGAGAGAAAAGGGAGTTTTTGAAAGGAAATATTATAAAATAACCACTCACGTAACATGGATAGCTCTGTTTGGATGTGCCGTATTGGGAGAAAATATTCCAGCCTCACTGGTACAGACGTTAAAGAAGCAAAAGTACCATCTTATAGGAAACCATTCAGCGGTTAAACGTTGTAAATGGCTCTATGAATCCATAGTTAACGGCAGAGTCTGCTATAAAGAAAAGTTTTACGGCATTAAGAGTCACCGATGCATCCAAATGTCGCCTTCGCTTTACTATTGCACTCAGCATTGCCTGTTTTGTTGGCGTGCGCAAAGCGGAGATTTGCAGGTTACTTGGGATGAAATGAAAATGCCCAAGCTGAACACGCCTGAAGAGATTGTTGCTGGAAGCTTTAAGGCGCAGGAGAAAATTTTAACTGGATACAAGGGTAACCCGAAAACAGATTTGCGTAAACTATCTGAGGCTCACATGCCTAAGCAGGTTGCTATTAGCTTAACAGGGGAACCAACGCTTTATCCAGACATCGGCGAATTAATCCGCACGTACCGTCAGAAAGGGTTAACAACTTTTCTGGTAACCAACGGCACTCTGCCTCGCAAGCTATCACAGTTAAGCCATGAACCCACTCAATTGTACATTTCCGTCTGTGCCCCAAATGAGCAAGTCTACAACAAAGTTTGTCGACCTCTAATGCTTAACGGATGGGCTAACCTGAATGAGTCTTTAGCTTTTATGCCGAGCTTCAAATGCCGTACAGCATTAAGGATGACGCTGGTTAAAGGGCATAACATGAGTCAAATAGAGGATTACGCTAAGCTGGTGGAGAAAGCTAATCCAACATTTGTGGAGGTGAAAGCGTACATGCATATTGGTTTCTCGAATTTGCGGTTAGGGTTTGAGGATATGCCGCAGCTTCCTGAAGTTAGAGCTTTCGCGGAGCGGTTGGCGGAAAAAACAGGGTACACTGTGGTGGATGAGTCAGCTGATAGCCGAGTTGTTCTGCTTAGCCGTCAAGACAATAATAGCAGGCAGTTATGAGAAACAAATTTTTTGTTTTTCATGCAAATAATTCATTTTTACAGCAATTTTTGGGTAAGCAAGCAAGTTAAGGATAACCTTAAATAGTAATTGATTACCCATAATTAAACCAAGCATTCAATTATGTGGTGGTGAATCGGGTGGTAAGCGAAGGCAGAGGACGCTTGTTTAGGAGGAGAGATGGTAAATACTTGATTTATATCCCAAAAGACCTCGCTGAAGACAGCATGTTCCCCTTCAAAGGAGCAGATTCAATATTTGTGAAAGTCAGCTTTGCATTGGGAGACCACAAACTTCTAATTGAAAAGTGGAAGGGTTCAGAAAAACCTGATGAGTAACCCCCAGATTGTTTTACCCTTTTTCTTGTTTTTAAAATGGATAAATAAGAAGCCGCTTCTAGTTATTCATGAAGGCGAATGTTAGTTTGGCTAAGTTAAAGACTGTTTTGGAAGAAGTAAAGTTAGACCTTATGCAGAAAGATAAAATCAGGGAAGAAACCCATGAAAGCATGCGGAAAGCTACAAGCCTCTCAAAACAAGCTATTTTACTGATTCACCAGAAAAAGAAGGATGAAGCTCAAAAGCTAGTTAAGGAGGCTACTGAGAGGATTAGTAGCTTACAAGAATGCGCCAAAGAGTACCCTGACCTTATCTACGGCGGCATGTTTAGTGCTGCACTTCAAGAATACGCTGAAGCTAACATTTTCTTAACGCTTATTCTTGAGGAACGGTTTGTTACGCCTAAAGAAATTAACGTGCCTTCAGTTGACTACGCATTAGGCTTAGCAGACGTTGTAGGTGAATATCGCCGTTTAGCGTTAGATGCGCTGCGGGAAGGCGACACAAAAAAGGGCGAAGAATGCTTAGCCATAATGGATGAAATCTTCATTGAACTACTCGCCCTAGATGAAGCTTACATGCTTGTGCCAGGCTTACGCAGAAAATCCGATGTTTCTCGAAAAATAATTGAAGCAACACGAGGCGACATAACCACTGAAGTGCGGAGAAAAAGCCTTGAAGACTACCTTAAACGCTTCGAGCCAACCCAGACGCCACCTAAAAAACGGCGAAGAAAAGCTAAACCTTGAAGCAGCCTAAACTAAGCAGTAGTTTTTCTGTGAAAAAAGCACGCCAAACCCAAACTTGCTTATCCCAAAAAATCATAAGAGAAGACAGGTTACCGCAGAAAATCCAGACCGTCGGCGGCGTAGACGTCGCGTACTTTGGCAACTCTGGAATAGGAGCGGTCACGGTTTTGGATTATGATTCATTGGAGATTTTAGAAGCGCAGGTTGCCGTTGTCGAGGTGAAAATGCCATATATTCCCACGTTGCTTTCATTTAGGGAAATGCCACCTGCAATGGCTGCGATAAGGAAGCTTAGGGTTTTGCCAGATGTCTTTCTTGTTGACGCACAGGGCTTGGCGCATCCTTACCGTTGCGGCTTTGCAAGTCATCTTGGACTGGTGGTTGGGAAACCAACGGTTGGTGCCGCTAAAAGCCGCTTAATCGGCGAACCTGTCAAGGTTGGAAACCGCGAGTTTTTGGTGGATAAGGGCGAAGTTGTCGGCGAAGTAGTAACCACCAAGCAAGGCTCAAAGCCAGTTTACGTTAGCATCGGTCACATGGTGTCTTTAGAGACGGCGGTAGAAATCGTTAGGCACCTATCAAAAAAGCGTATCCCCGAGCCACTGCTTCTAGCGCATAAGCTGGCGACCAAAGAAAGAATGCGCATAGCTGATGAACGCCAGCAAAAGTAATATCTGAAAGCTTAACTTAACGCTATGCAGGGAAAACGTATGGCAGAACAGGAGATTTCATTTAGCGATTTTGAAAAGCTTGATTTACGGGTTGGAAAAGTTGTTGAGGCAACGCAGGTTCCAGAATCAAAAAAACTGATAAAGCTGCTGGTTGATTTTGGCACTGAAAAAAGGCAGGCAGTTGCTGGATTGCTCAAATACTACAAACCTGAGGAGCTCTTGGGCAAAAAATGCGTTTTCCTATTGAACCTGCAGCGGCGGATGCTGGCGGGTATCGAGTCACAGTGCATGATACTTGCGGCTGAAGACGAGGCAGGCAATGTTTCAGTGTTGCAGCCTGAAAAAGACATTGCGGAAGGCAGCAAAATCGGTTAGACGCAGTTAGAAAAAGGACAAATCTGTCCTTCATCCTGTCTTTGTCTTTAAGGAAAAGTAAATTAATAATTCAGCAGCGTATTGTAGTAATTTATTGTAGAGGTTAACTTGATGGCATCTAATGAAGAAGCACTTATGTGGGTGGAGAAGTACCGTCCAAAAACCCTTGATGAGGTTGTGGATTTACATGATATAGTTGAAAGTTTAAAGGCTTTTATGAGAAACCCCAAAACCATGCCGCACCTGATGCTGGCTGGGATTCCAGGCACGGGAAAAACCACCATAGCCCTGTGCATTGCGCATGAATTGTTTGGGGAAAACTGGCGCAGCTTCACCTTGGAGCTCAACGCTTCTGATGAAAGAGGCATTGACACAGTGCGAGACCGCGTTAAAGATTTCTCGCGTTACAGCCGCGGCGCCTTCGGCAATGTACCTTTTGCACTGGTTATTCTTGATGAAAGCGATCAGATGACTGGCGCAGCGCAAACGGCGCTCAGACGCATCATGGAAACCAGCAGCCGCACTTCAAGGTTCATCCTGATTTGTAACCAGTCAAGCAAAATCATCGAGCCCATCCAGAGCAGATGCGCGATTTTCCGTTTTTCACGTCTTGACCGAAACGCTATGAAGGAGCACCTTGAATGCATAGCCAAGAAAGAAAACGTTAACTTGACACCAGAAGCTGCCGAGCGTGTTGTGGATTATTCTGAAGGCGATTTGCGCCACGCTATAAACGCCCTGCAAACCGCAGCGGCATACAAAGAAGGAGGGCTTGTGGATGAAAAAGTGGTTTCGCAGGTTATCGGTGAAGCCAGCCCCAAGCAGGTTCAAATGATGCTCAATAAAGCCTTAAACGGCGACTTTACTGAGGCAAGAAGGATAATGTATGATATTATTGGCACTTACGGGTTTACTGGTGCAGAAATCATTCGTCAAATGCAGCGTGAATTATTCAAAATCTCCTACATAACGCCTGAGCAAAAGGCAGAACTCAGCGACATACTAGGCGAGTACGATTACCGTCTAACGCAAGGCGCCAACAACGACATCCAACTAAGCGCGCTCTTAGCCCAATTTGCAAAAGTGGGTAAACCCCAAGGAGAAAGCACTTGAAAAACGACCTATGGGTCGAAAAATACCGGCCAACAACGATAAAAGACGTCATAGGGAACGAGGAAGCTAAAGCGCTCTTTGTTGAATGGCTAGAAAACAAGCGGCATACTAAGAAGGCTGTGCTGCTTTATGGTCCGCCCGGCGTGGGCAAAACTACTTTGGTGAACGCGGCGGCTAACGAGTATAAACTGCGTATTATTGAAATGAACGCTAGTGACACCCGCTCTGAGAAGGCGGTTAACCGCATAGCTGCTCCAGCCACTTCGTTTGTGGGGTTGGACACTTTTTCTGGAGAAACCAAGGGCAACATGCTGTTCATGGATGAAGTTGACGGTATAGCAGGCAATGAGGACCGCGGAGGAGTCAGCGCAATCATAAAGATTGTTGAAAACGCTCGTACGCCAGTCATAATGGCGGCAAATGACCCCGACATCGACAAGCTGCGTCCTCTAAAGAAAGTGTCTTTGCTGATTCGTTTCCAGCAGGTGCGTGTTCCCTTGATTATTTTGGCGTTGAAGCGTATTTGTCAGCTGGAAGGTATTAAGGCTGAGTTTGAAGCGCTTGAAAAAATTGCGATGAATAGTCGTGGCGACGTGCGTTCAGCTATTAATGACTTGCAGGGACTAGCTGAAGAGGGCAAGACGTTAACGTTGCAGGATACGTTGGCGTTGGGTATACGAAACAAGGACGTTAGCATGTATGATACGTTAAAGGGCTATTTTGGCGCCAAAAACATTGGTGAAGTCTCATCGCTTTTGAGTTACTCCAGCGTTGATTATGATGACCTGTTGATGGCTATCGGTGATAACATGCCAAGACGTTATACTGACCCGTGTGAACTGGCGGAAGCTTATGATTACCTTTCACAAGCAGATGTTTACCGTGGCAGAGTCGGAACTGAAAACTGGCATCTACTCAAATACTTCTTCAATAACCTATCACAAGCCGCAGCGGTGAATCCTGAATCTTACAAGCCGTTTGCTTTTATTTCGCCACCAATCAAAGTAATCACTTTATTTTGGACTAAGGGCAAACGAACAACTTTGGGAAATATTTGCGCGAAAATCGGCGCTCTATGCCATGTTAGCAAGACAGAGGCTAAATTGATTTTTGTGCCTTACCTCAAGATTATGTTGCAACAGAAAAAGAAGGCTAACCCAATTGCGGAGTGGCTCAAGCTTACCCCTGAAGAGGTTGACTTTCTGGTGTCTATGAAAATGTTTTAGGAGGCAGATGGCGGATGGTTGTTTTGAATAAGAACTGTTTTAAGCTTCCACGGGTGGAGAAGGAGAAGTTTATTCTCTTGCTACGGCTTGGATTAGATTATAACCGTGAAAAAGGTTGTTTTAGCATTAAAAACTATAACAACATCGACAAGCTTTGCGACACATTAAGCAGCATTCTGAAGTCTGAAATAGTGTTTACACAGAGCTGTAGCGTTTGCGGAGCGGATTTTGCTTGCACTTCCTGTAAGTATTCTGAGTCCTGTGCAACAAAAAATTTGCCATTCGTTTGTGTCTGTCCAAAATGCCTCAAAGGTGAAAGCGCGCCTAAAAAGTTGGTTCAGCAAACGTTTTGACGGTAAGCCTTCAACTGTCTTTCAAGGCATGTATGGCTGTAAACGTTTTTTCATTTATTATATATGAAAATCATTTTTTGCATATAGAAGATATTCAATATCATTAAATACTGTACAAGTGCACTGTTGCACAATTCATGAGTCGCCATGAAATATGGAAGGAATCAATTTGAGTGAAAGAGTACAAAAAAATAGTTCATACTTAAACGGAAAATCAACAGTGGGCACCAACACCCGCGTAAAAGACACAAGCACAATCAGCGGCATGTGCCCCATTTGCATTCGCGACTGCCCCGTTCTTTGTGAAATCAGTCTTTCAGCTTTCCGAGGTAGAGAAGCACTTTACCCTGAACCAGCCCAATTTGGAACCAGCACTGCTGGCGCTTTGAAAAACTTCGGTTTAGACTGGTCACACTTCAGCATTCAAGCAGGGCTTTTTGAAGCCAAAGGCATAGCTGCAACCTCTGAAGCAGCCATATTCCCAAACGCTAACACTGAAACCGTTGTAGGCGGAATGAAACTAAAACTCCCAATCCTCACAGGAGCTTTCGGCTCCACCGAGGTTGCGCGTGCAAACTGGGATGCCCTCGCAATCGGCGCAGCCCTTTCAGGCGTATCCGTAACAATCGGTGAAAACATTGCAGGCATGGACGTGCAAGCAGAATTAACGGACGGAAAAATCTCGCATTCACCAGAACTCAAACGCAGAGTCGATTCATTTAGGAAGTTCTGGGATGGAAAACACGGTGACGTAATTATACAAACTAACGTTGAAGACCAACGTTTAGGCATAGACTCGTA
>Ga0123335_1001694_pt1 | contig 35004 bp, 33 predicted proteins | sample BiotimSIPDNA_2_FD_89707 | JGI IMG/M metagenome (GOLD analysis project Ga0123335, IMG submission 89707) | Anaerobic biogas reactor microbial communites from Washington, USA - Biogas_R2 time_0 SIP DNA | ecosystem: Engineered > Bioreactor > Anaerobic > Unclassified | place: Washington, USA... | reverse complement strand
GGTTTGCGTCACCTCTATGGGAAAACGGACATCGATGATTGACGTCCGGAATATTCCCGGCACGTAGAACGATGGGTGGATTTGGAATTGTTCGGGCGTCCCTAAACTGCCGGGACGGGGCCGCGGTTTGCGAAACATCTATGGGAAAACGGACATCGATGATTGACGTCCGGAATATTCCCGGCACGTAGGAACAACGGTCACGGTCTGCGTCCCGCTAGGGACGCATTGAGAATAGCCCGGCACGTAAGTGCCGGGAAATCATAGCTATAAAGAAGAAATGAAGTCCCGTAGGGACGACCGAGAAATCCATTCCGTCCAACGTCAGTCGCCCCTTACCATCCCTTGCTCCTCCCTCGCCAGATTTTTTTCTCATCCGCCGAAGGTCTGTGCTAAAGTAATAGGTACTGGAAATCATTGGTAGTCCCGGGAAGTATCTTCACCTCCCCCTCGGTCCTCGCGCAGTGTTCCCGCAGTGACGTAGCCTGAGCCAGTAATTGCACCGGTTCTGTCTCATCTCCGGGTCATGATCCGGTGTGAAATGTTCGCAGGATGGTATCTATGCACTTCTTCAAGAAACACTGGTGGAAATTCTCAGCGTTTTATGTGCTACTAATCTTTGGCCTATTCTGGGGTATCCGGACGTCGCTCCGCACGGAACAACCCAAGCGTGTTTACTACAGCGATTTCATGGATTTGATCCGGAAACGGGAACTTAGCGAAGTTCGCATCACCGAGGCTGAACTGATCGGGTTATTGCAGCAGAAGCCCGGAGCCGAGGCTTCTGAGCGGATCCGCGCTCCGCGCCTTCCAGGCATGGACATCGGGACCGTCATCAGCGAACTCGAAGCCAATCGCATCCGTTTCACCGGTCGGGAAGAGGAGAATGCCGGCGCGGCAGTCCCGATTATTGTGCCTCTCGTTCTGATTGGAGTCTTCTCTGTATTCATAGTCTGGCGATTCCGCCAGGGCGCCAGTCTCCCGTTTGGCTTTTCCAAGAGCCAGGCGAAACTGCAGGACAGTGATCTGGTGAGCCGGACCACCTTTGCAGACGTTGCGGGCATCGACGAATCCAAGGCGGAACTGGTCGAGGTCGTCGATTTTCTCCGTCAACCGGATAAGTATCAGAAGCTGGGGGGACATGTCCCGAAAGGCGTGCTTCTGGTCGGTCCTCCCGGAACCGGGAAAACCCTGCTGGCCCGCGCGGTTGCGGGCGAGGCGGGCGTTCCCTTCTTCTCGATGTCAGGTTCGGAGTTCGTCGAAATGTTCGTCGGAGTGGGGGCCGCCAGGGTGAGGAGCCTGTTCAAGAAAGCGAAGCAGAAGGCTCCCTGTATCGTGTTCATCGATGAAATTGACGCCATAGGAAAGTCTCGCAGCTCCGACAGGCGCCCGATAGCCGGAAATGATGAACGCGACCAGGCATTGAATCAGCTGCTGGTCGAGATGGATGGATTCGAGGCCTGCACAAACATTATAGTCATGGGCGCTACCAATACTCCGGAAGTTCTTGATCCTGCCCTGGTAAGGCCCGGCCGCTTCGATCGGCAGGTTCTCGTGGACAAGGCGGATATCGCCGGGCGCGAAGCCATTCTGAAGATACATGCAAGGAGAGTGAAACTGGCCGAGGACGTTGATCTCGGCACCATCGCAGCCCGCACACCTGGGATGGTAGGGGCCGATCTTGCGAACATTATCAACGAAGCGGCGATTCTGGGCGCCAGGAGAAATGCCGAATACGTCACCATGGCCGAACTGGAAGAAGCGATTGACCGGGTGATGCTTGGCCTCGAAAAGAACCGGGTGATGAGTCCCCCCATCAAAGAACGGGTGGCATATCACGAAACCGGTCATGCGCTGGTTGCCCTGACCGTGAAGACTGCCGACCCGGTGCACCGTGTCTCGATCATTCCCCGCAGCATCGGGGCGCTTGGACATGTGCTGCAGCTTCCTGTCGAGGAGAAATACCTGCTTACCCAGCCCGAAATAGAGGACCAGATTGCAGTGATGCTGGGGGGGCGTGTTTCGGAAGAGATCGTCTACGACGGTGTCGTGTCTACCGGTGCCTCGAATGATCTTGAAAGGGCTTCGGTTCTCGCGCGGCAGATTGTCACGCGCTACGGGATGACAGAGGAACTGGGGCTCATGACGTACGGCTATTCGCATGCCAGCCGGCATCTGAAGATGGCCGGCGGAGAAGCTGAGGAGCGGAACTACAGCGAACGCACCGCAGAGCTCATCGATCGGGAGACGCGCCGCATAATCGATGAGCTCCGGAAGCGCGTCAAAACGCTGCTGCTCGAACGGCGGGATGAACTCGAAGTGATCGCGCGCGAACTGATCAGGAAAGAGACACTCACCCGGGGGGAACTTTCTGCTCTTCTGCAAAAGTCAGGCCGTAGAGAGATGGAAATGAGCTCCGAACTGGTCGCGTCCTGAGGTCCCGGCGTCAACCAGGGTTGGGCTGCGCGTTTCTCGACTCCTTCGTTGACGCACTGCCGGAGGGTTACCTATACTCACCTGGATGCGGAAGCCATCGGTCAAGACAATACGCCTCATTCTCGTGGGCATCATAGCCATTGTTTTGATCGCCGTATTGCACAACTATTTCCGGTCCCGGCATAACCGCAGTCGGGCGGAGAAAAAGCCGCTTTCCATTCTCAGCTCTGAAACTATCCGTTCGGTGGAAGATGTCCACTATTCCGGATATCACCAGGGAATCCTCAGGTACAGCATCCATGCCCGGAGAGCCGTCGAAAAGCGTGAAGGGGGGGGCACCCTGGTGCACCTGCTGGAAGGGATTGAAGTGCATGACTTCGGTCCGGACGGCGTCCTCGAGAACGAAATCCACAGTCAGAAGGCCACCTATTACCCCGAGCGCAAGATTGCCGATCTCAGTGGCAATGTAAGGATTTTTCTCGGGCAAAAGATCGAACTGCAGACTGAGTCGCTCCACTACAACCTCAGCGGGGGGACAGGCACGACCTCCGACTTGTTGCGGATCCGTTCAGACGAGATCAACGGGAGCAGCCACGGCGTCCGGTTCGACAGCAATCGGCGGATCCTGAACCTGTTCAGCAAGGTCGACCTCTTCCTGACACCCGCGCTGGAAGGCGACGGCGGTTTGGCTGTGCCGACCAGAATCCACGCGGTATCAGATCGGGCCTCTTTTTCGGATTCGGACAAGTTGTTTACCCTGCGTGGGAACGCCCGCGTGGAATCGGGCGACAGTGTGCTCACCGGCGAGACGGTCAGAGCGGTAATGGATCCCGACCACGGACAGGTCAGTTCCGTAACGGCCGAAAAGAATGTAACTTACACGTCGCGGGAACGGGACGGAAACCGGAGCATCGCGGGCGAGAGGATGGTCTTCAGCATCGGAACCACCGGGATTCCGGAAAGAATCGTGGTCTCGCAGAAGGCAAGCTTTGTAGTGGATTCCGGCGACGGGGAACAGACTCTTGATGCACAGACCATCGAGATCGATTTTGACGCGGAAGGACTGCCCCTGCTCGTGAAGGGACGCAAGCGCGTGCGGTTCCACCTGAGGCGCGGCACCGCCCTGACAACCCTTTCAGGAGAGGAACTCGGTGCGGTATTCACTTCGGAGACCGGGACTCTGGAGAGCGTGGAGGCCGTGGGCAAAGATGCGAAAATGGTAGTAGCGGACTCGGCGAAGTCGCAGCGTAATGAGTTGAAGGCGCGCAAGATACAGGTGAGTCTGGCAACGGCCGATGGGCGAGTTGTGCTTCGCAGGATTCACGCCGACGGCCGTGTCCAATATTCTCCCGCCGTGTCTGGTAAAGGTGCCGCAAGAACGTTGAAGGCGGGTGTCCTGGACATGTTTTATTCCGCGGACGGGGAGTACCTGCGAAACGGAACAGCGTCCGGGAAGGTGGTGATGTCGGAGACGCACAGCGGACCGGCGGCTCGGCCGCAACTGCGACAATTGAATGCAGATCTGACCCGGTTCGATTTCTTCCCGGGCGACAATCAGATCAGAAGCCTCGAGGCCGAGGGACACGTTGAGGTGAAGTTTGGAAACGGCGCGTCCGGCGGCAATCCCCGTACCGCCAGTGACAGATTGAAGGCGACTTTTTCGGAAGGCGCCGTCGAGTCGATGTCCCAGTGGGGTGACTTCGAGTATAAGGATGATGTAAAGTCTGCTGTTGCAGGAAGATGCGATTACAATGCGGCAGACGGGATCGTATTTCTGCGAGATCGGCATTCAGCGCACAAGGAGTCGCCGCGGATCACTGATGCCTTCAATTCCACTACCGGGGAGCGGATGGAATTCGATCAGAATCGAAAGGTGCTTTCGGTCCATGGCAGGGTTCGATCGCGCCTGAACAACAATAAAGGTGACGGATCGTTTTTCGGATCATCCGATTCGTCCTCCCCGGGTATCGTGATCGCGCGGGAAATGCGCTACTGGGAAGAGAACCAGCGTGCGCTTTATACCGGAGATGTCCGGTTTTTGTCTGAAGAACAGCAGTTGCAGGCCCAGGTTCTCGAAATACTCGGTGGCGGAGAGCAGATCGAGGCCAACGGAAGAATCCGGCATTTCGTGCCGGCGAAGCAGGAATCCGGCATTCGCGGGGATTCGCCGATCCTGATCCGGAGTTCGACATTGAAGTATGTCAGAGGGAAGAATGCCCTTACTTATTCCGGCGATGTCACACTGAATTCCGCGGATGTGAGCATGGCCGCAGGGCTTGTCGACGCTATCCTGGGCCCGGACGGAAAGACGGTGGAACGCGCGACGGCGCATAAGGAAGTACTGATCCGCCAGAAGGCGCGCGAGTGCAGGGGCGACAGCGCGGATTGGTACCTGGAGCCGGGGAAATTCGTGGTGTTGGGTGAACCTGCAGAGGTCTACGATCCGGAGCGGGGGCGTTCCTTTGCGCGCCGCCTGACATCCTTTACCGGGAATGACCGGATCGTGCTCGAGAATCGGTGATTGATCCAAAAATCATTTCAGGCTTTTCACGGAAAACATGTCATCAAACAGTGCTTTGCAGGCTTTTGGTTTGAGCAAGTCCTATCGCGGGCGCAAGGTTGTCCAGGAGGTCAGCCTGGAGCTGCATAAGGGAGAGGTGATCGGGTTGCTGGGGCCGAACGGCGCCGGCAAGACGACCACTTTCTACATACTGGTGGGCCTTATTGCGGCCGAAAGCGGACGCGTCGATCTCTGCGGGCAGGATATAACGAACCTGCCGATGTATCGCAGGGCCCGGATGGGAATCAGCTATCTTCCTCAGGAGCCGTCAGTTTTCAGAAAACTCACAGTCATGGAAAACCTCATGAGCATCGCGGAGACTCTTGATCTCCCGGCCGAAAAACGGGAGGAACTGACGTGTGGGCTGCTGGAGGAATTCGGGATTGAACACCTGCGTGATCAGGGGGCGTACACGCTCTCGGGGGGTGAACGGCGGCGTCTCGAGATCGCCCGTGCCCTGGTTCTGACGCCGCAGTTTATTCTTCTCGATGAGCCCTTTGCCGGGATCGACCCGCTGGCGGTGCTGGACATACAGCGGATCATAGGAAATCTCAAGAAGCGCGGCATTGGAGTATTGATCACGGATCACAACGTGCGCGAGACTTTGAATATAACTGATCGTGCCTATATAATAAACGATGGTAAGATTTTACGTGAGGGGACGCCTGAACGGCTGACAAATGACGATGAGGTAAAAAGGGTGTACCTTGGAGAGAATTTCAGGTTGAGATAGGGGATGATGAATCGAAGACCATTTCTGCGGCAAACCTTGGACTTGCGGCTTAGTCAGAGACTGGCCCTGACTCCTTCTTTGCTCCAGAAAATTGAATTGCTCCAGCTCAACAAACTCGAGCTTCAGGAGATGCTGAATCAGGAGCTGATTGAGAATCCGATCCTCGAGGAGGTCCCTGAGCAGGATACGCCCGCGGAAATCTCTGCGATGGAGGATGGGACGGACGAGGATCTGGCCCCTGCCGACACCGCCGCAACCGCCGAAGGAGAGACCGATTCGTTTGAAGAGATTGACTTTCGCTACTTTTTCGATGAATACCTGGATACCGGTTATAAGAACCGTGAGATAGAAGATCCGGAAAAACCTTCTTTTGAAGCATTCCTCACCCGGGCTCCCTCTCTGGAAGAACACCTCAACTGGCAGTTGGGGTTATCTGACGTCAGGCCCGAAATCGCAGAGATTGCCAGGCAGATCATAGGGAATCTCAATGAAGACGGTTATCTGATCATAGGGCTCGACGAGCTCTGCCAGATTACGGGCTGCACCATGGAGCAGGCCGAGGAAGCGCTTGCGGCCGTGCAGGAGATGGACCCTGTCGGCATCGGCGCCCGCGATCTGAAGGAGTGTCTGTCGCTGCAGCTGAAGAACCTGGAGCTGGACGATACACTTGCCTACAGAATAATCCAGGATTACCTCCCTGCGCTTGAGAGCCATAAGTTCAAGGAAATCGCCAGCCGTACAAGTTCCTCATTCGAGGAGGTGCTCCAGGCAGTCGAGACGATCAAGAGCCTGATCCCGAAACCAGGACAGAAGTACAGCAATCAGAAAGCCACTTATGTACAGCCTGAGGTGACAATCGCCAAGGTCGACGACGACTTCGTCATTCTGATCAATGATGAAGGGATGCCTCAGCTGCGTTTGAATGCGAGCTACAAGGAACTGCTGAAAAGCAACGGTGTCAGCGGCGAGACGAAGACTTTCCTGAGGGAGAAATTCCGTTCGGCGGTCGACCTCCTGAGGAGCGTCAACCAGCGGAAACAGACTATTTACAAGGTTTGCGTCTGTATTGTGAACCGCCAGCGCGATTTCCTGGAACATGGACCAAGTCATCTTCATCCGATGCTGATAAAGGACGTGGCCAGCGAACTGGGAGTCCACAGTTCGACCATCAGCAGAGTGGTTACGAACAAGTACGTCGATACTCCTCAGGGTGTAATGGAACTGAGGAAGTTTTTCACGATGGGAGTTGAAAATCCGGACGGCGAGGAACTTTCGATCGTCCAGGTCAAACTGAAAATCAAGAAGCTGATTGAGGATGAAAATAAGAGCAAACCTTTTTCAGACAACCAGCTCGGTCAGTTGCTGCGGCGCGACAATATCTTCATTACTCGTCGGACAGTGGCGAAATACAGGGAACAGATGCAGATTCCCGGGTCACGCGAAAGGAAGATCGGCTATCTTTTCTGACCGATACCCGCGTTGCCGAAGTTGTTTGATTTTTCTACCTGGAAGGGAACTCACAATGAATGTGGAAATAACCGGCAGGCACGTTGTGATCACGCCTGCGATTCGCTCGTACGTTCTCAAAAGACTTCGCAAGTTCGCAAAGATTTTCGGCGATGACATCAGCTTCCATGTCATCATCGATGTGCAGAAGGAGCGGCAGACTGCCGAAATTCTGCTGAAAACCAAGCTGCTCGACCTGACGGGAAAGGGCAGAACGGATGACATGTACAATTCGATCCTGGTGGCCATAGAGAAGATCGAACGCCAGGCCCTGAAGCACAAAGGAAAGATCATCGAAGGGAAACGGCAGCGCGCAAAATCCAAGTCGGTTGCCGTCAAATCAGGAATCGCGCAGGTTTCTCCCGTGACTCTTGCCGCCCGCAAGAACAATGGCATCCTGGAAGAGGAAGCTCAACGGAAGCCGATGGAGGTGGAAGAGGCCGTGTTGGAACTGAATCATTCTGACTATCCTTTTATCGTGTTCCGGAACGCCGACTCGGGAGCGGTCAATGTGCTGTATCGCCGGAAGGATGGATCGATCGGGCTGATCCGTCCCTGAAGATCCAGCTGCTGGCCCGTTACACGGTGGAAAGTCTTGCCTGATAAGGAAGAGTCGATGCCGGACCATGGCTCTTTAAGGGTCCGGGAATTTGTCACCGACACGTCTCTGGGACTGGATCTCGAGATACTGCAGAGTAAGGGGCTGGATAACGAGATACGTTCTCCTCGGATTCAGAAGCTGGGGATGGCTCTCGCGGGGTTCACCACCTACATACATCCTGACCGGATTCAGATTGTCGGAAGCAGCGAACTGAACTACCTCAAGGAGCTGACCCCGGACGGCCGAACCTCGGCGATACAGCGGCTGAAGAGGTTCAGGATCTGCTGCATCGTTGTCACTAAAGGGTTGGATCCGCCGAAGGAACTGGCCGAATTCTGCGCCCGCCAGGAGATACCCATTCTTCGGACAAGGGCGCTCAGCTCGCTCTCGACCTCTAAGATGACGCGCTGGCTCGAAAACCGACTGGCGCCACGTGTAACGGTACACGGGGTGCTTGTCGAGGTGTTCGGGTTGGGAGTCCTGATCATAGGGCCTTCGGGCATCGGCAAGAGCGAATGCGCGCTGGAGCTCATTCTCAGGGGACACCGGCTCGTCACGGACGACTCGGTCGAGATCACCAGGCGCGGCCTCGACAGGCTCCTTGGCACGGGCGGGAAAATCCTTCGGCATCACATGGAGTTACGCGGGTTGGGCATCATCAATATCAAGGACATATTCGGGATTTCGGCCACGGCGGTCTTTCAGCCTGTCGATTTCGCGGTCCGGCTGGAGCGCTGGAATTCAGAGGTGGAGTACGACCGGCTCGGAATCGATCAGTCCACCATGGAATTGCTGGGGGTTCCGATCCCGCTGATCGTCATGCCTGTGGCGCCAGGACGGAACCTGGCCGCGCTGGTGGAAGTGGCTGCCCGTATCCATATGCTTCGTCAGCGTGGTTACAATCCGGCGAAAGAGCTGGAAGAATTGACGTAACGGCCTAATTTCTTGACAATCAAACCTGGAAACGGACTATGATCGGTGCATTGGTAGTGACGCATGGACATCTGGGGCAGGAATTACTGGCTGCCGCAGAGATGATCGTCGGCGAGATCTCTCATATACAGTCGGTGTCGATCGGCTGGCACGATGATGTTAACGATGCCCGGAAGGACATCGAAAAGCGCATCGCGGAGGTGGAGACAGGCAAGGGGGTGCTGATACTGACCGATATGTTCGGCGGGACCCCGTCGAATATAGCTCTGTCATTCCACGATCCCGGCAAAGTAGATGTCGTCACCGGAGTGAATCTGCCGATGATCATCAAAATAACCAGCCAGAAGGAAGGGGACACACTGGAGTCACTTGCCCGGACCGTGAGAGATCAGGGACGATCGAGTATTTCGATGGCCAGTGACTTTCTGGCATCATGATCCGGCAATCGCTTCTGGTGGTGAATAACCTCGGTCTGCATGCCCGCGCGGCGGCCAAGCTCGTCCGGCTGGCGTCGAGTTTTGCAAGCGAGATCTATCTTTCCCGTGAGGATGCCAGCCAGCAGATTGATTCGAAAAGCATTCTCGGGGTGCTGATGCTGGCGGCAAAGAAGGGTACACGGCTCGTCGTGTCCGTCGAGGGGCATGACGAAGCCGAGGCAGTCGAGGCGATCCGCCGGCTGTTTGAATCCAGATTCGGAGAAGAAATGTGATGGCTGCCAAAACCGAAATCGTTTTCAGGGGAAATGGCGTATCGCCGGGAGTCGTGCTGGGCCAGGCCCTGAAAATCGACAGCCATAACAGGCTTATCCTCAGAGTCCATGTCGACGATGTCGAAGCTGAAGCGCAGCGCTATCTGCGCGCGGTGGAAAATTCGAAAGAGCAGCTGAGGACTTTGAAATACCGGCTGGAGGAGAAAGTGGGCAGGGAGCACAGCGTCATTCTTGACGCTCATCTCCTGATGCTCGAAGACCGCAGCTTCAATTCAGAAGTACTGTCCAGCATACGAAACGACAGCGCCAATGCCGAGTGGGCTGTTACACGTGCAACAGACCGGCTTGTCGTAGCCTATAAGTCGCTCGATGACGAGTATTTTCGGGAGAGGCACAGCGATATCGAGTATGTCGCCGAGAGAATCCTGCTGAACCTGTCAGGAGACCACCCCCTTAGCTGGGACTATCTTTCACAGGATCTCATCATCGCCTCTCATGATTTCAATCCCTCAAATTTTGCGACCATGGACCTGACAAAGGTACGCGGCCTCGTGCTCGAATCAGGGGGGCGCAACTCGCACACCGCCATAATAAGCAGGGGATTGCGGCTCCCGGCCGTGATGGGCCTTCAGGATTTTCTCGAATCGGTGGCAACCGGCGATTCACTTCTGCTGGACGGTGATGCGGGACTGGTCATAGTCAATCCGAGTCCCGGAAGGATTGATGCCGTGCGCGGGCGGCTTGATGCTTTCAGCGCCATTTCGGAATCGTCGTCCTCCGCGCACGGTGGCCGGACTACCATGACGAAAGACGGGGCCCCCGTGTCGCTGCGTGCCAATACCGAACTGCTCCACGAACTGGAAACCGCGAAAAGCTGCGGCGCCGAAGGGATAGGCCTGTTCAGGTCGGAGTTCCTCTATTTCGGCCATCCTCGGGGTCTCCCCAGCATGGAAGAACAGCTTGCCGCCTACCGCAGGCTGGCAAGTGAGATGAGTCCTTACAAGGTGGCAATCAGGACGCTCGATGCGGGTTCGGAAAAGATCTCTCACATGTCGACCAGGGATAGTTTCGAGGGTGAGGACAACCCGAGCATGGGGCTGCGAGGCATTCGGTTGAGTCTGCATGCGCAGGCGACCTTCCGCACTCAGATCGAAGCGGTCCTTCGCGCCAGTGTGGAAGGGACGATCGAAATCGTCCTGCCGATGGTTTCAACCGTCGAAGAGGTCTGGCAGGCAAAGGCGATCATTCAGGAGGAAGGTGCAAAGTTGAAGATGGCGGGACTCCAGCTGCCGCCCGTGCCGCTCGGGGTCATGATTGAAGTCCCTGCTGCCGTACTTTCACTTGAGACGCTGGCGCGTGAAGTGGATTTTCTGTGTGTCGGCACAAACGACCTGATCCAGTACATGCTTGCGGTCGACAGGGGAAACCCCCACGTTGCGTACCTTTATCAGCCGCTGCATCCCTCCGTGCTCCAGTGCCTCCACCGTGTCGCGGCAGTGGCCGCAAAGCTGGAAAAACCGGTGCGCATTTGCGGCGAGATCTCGTCGAACCCCTTTTTCGCGGTACTTCTCCTGGGGATGGGATTCAACCAGCTCAGCATGAATCCGCTGTCGATTCCCACCATCCGAAGAGTCCTGAGGGAGGTCCCTCTCGATCTCTCCAAACGCATAGCCAGGCGCGCGTTGAAGCTTCCGACCGCTTACGAGGTGCATAGATACATTACGGCGTCGATAGCGGAGCTCATCTCCTGGGACTTGACATCCTTTGCGAATGAAATCGCAGCTCCCAACGGCCTTTCCCGGACGTAGGGCGGAAGTCACGCTCACCTTGCATGCCCCTGGGATTCCGGTTGGTACAGGATCTCTTCTATCTTCAGGCGCCGTATTCCCGCAGGCACTTTCCACTCAACCACATCCCCCACACCATAGCCGATCAGGGCGGTTCCGATAGGTGCCGTGATCGATATCTTGCCCTTTTCGAAATCGGCTTCACTCGGAAACACCAGTTGAATGGTCATGTCTTTCCCTGAATCCAGATCTTTTACCCGGATCCTGGTATTCATGGTAACGGTGTGCGGCGGGACCTTGTCAGCCGGCACCAGGACGGCCCGGTCAAGTTCGTCCTCGAGGTCGTCCAGGTATGCCCGGTCCTTATTCGAGACCTGCATCCTGTCGAGCAGTTTCCGAAGGCGCTCCATATCCGCGTCGGTGATGTGGATCTGTCGTTCTTTCATGAGAACTCCTTTCCGGCGCCGGCGACTCCGGCACTCCGAACTATTCGCTGTTTAGAGTAGGTTTAAATGACCGGTTGGATACCTTGGGCCTTCAGCGGGTGATTCTCCGTACAGTGGCCGGGCTCGCGAGGATGCCTCTTTTTCGAGCGGCTGTGTTGAAGTTTATCTCGCATCGTCATCACCAATGCTTACTGAAAGCCCAGGGGGCTGCGCTGTCATCCGGATCTTCCGTGTACAATCCGGAAGACACCTGTACATCCACTACAGATAATCGCCCGAACAGCGGCGAACGGCAATCAGGAAGATCCTGAAAAGAACATCATCCAATGGATGGTATCGCGTAATCCATTTGATGACAAGGCGCGCGCTCCTGCAGTTGGCGGTTGAGTTCAAACCCTTTGCGTGTTAAAGGTTAAGGTCAACTGAAGCTCGCACTGGGAATATGACGTGAAAGAAGAAACCATGCGCGGTCACAAAACCGGAATCCGGCATTCCGTGCAGTCACTCGTTCTGGCGGAACGTGTCAAGGAACTGAACTGTCTCTACACAATCACGAAGATATTCGAGAAGAAGGGCCTCACTCTCGACGAGATCATCCGCCGGACGATCGAAGTGATTCCCACGGCGTGGCAATACCCTGAAATCGCGGGCGCGCGGGTCAGTCTCGAAGGTAAAGAGTTTCGGACGAGGAGATTTGTACAGACGGCCTGGATTCAGGAATGCCCGATTATCGTTCACGGGCTGCCTGTCGGGACGGTCGCGGTCAGCTACCGGAGCGAAAAGCCGCAACAGGACGAAGGTCCCTTTTTCAAGGAAGAGCGGAATCTTCTGAATGTCATTGCCCAGAGACTGGGAGACGTCATTGAACGGAAATGGTCTGAGCAAAAGCTGCTGACTTACCAGCAGGAGCTCAGGTCGCTGGCGACTGAACTTGCTCTCAGCGAGGAGCGCGAACGCAGGATCATCGCCCAGGCACTTCATGACAGAATCGGACAGGTGCTGGCTTTGATCAATATCAAGATTGGGGCCATGCTGCAGCAGGTTCCTTCAGGACAGATAAAGAAGGAACTTCAGGAAATCCGGCGTCTGGTGTCGGAGTGTGTGGCTGAGACACGGTCTCTCACGTTCGATCTGAGCCCTCCCATTCTCTATGAACTCGGGTTCGGAGCAGCGCTGGAATGGCTGGCCGAAAAGATGCAGCAGCAGTACGGACTGACCGTCTCGGTGACAGGCCAGACCAGGAAAGTTCCGTTGAGCATCGAATGGCAGGTGACGCTCTTTACCGCAATCCGGGAGCTGCTGGTCAACGTCAGCAAGCATGCCAGGACAAAGAGCGCGAGTGTGACGCTCAGAAGAACCAAAACAGAGGTGATTCTGACGGTCGAAGACAAAGGAGTCGGGATGGACCCCATGAAACGACTGTTTGGAAAAGCTGCCTCGGAGGGATTCGGGCTCTTCGGCATCCGCGAGCGCCTTGGGTTCATGGGAGGGCGCGTCGAGTTGGCATCCAAACCCGGAAAAGGGACAAGCGTGACCCTTTTTGTGCCTCTCAGGAGCAATGGCAGCGGAGAGCGGGGTGATATGTGAGCATCCGGATTCTGATCGCTGATGATCATAAAATTGTGCTTGATGGCCTTAAGGTTCTCCTGGAGGCCCAGTCAGACATGGAGATTGTCGCGCAGGCGACCAACGGGCGGGAGGCCGTGAAGCTGGCGCGCAAACAGAAACCGGACATGGTCATCATCGATGTCGCGATGCCCGATCTGAACGGCCTCGAAGCCATGCGCCAGATTCTGTCCGACAACCCGGCCACTAAAGTGATAGCGCTTTCGATGCATTCCGACAGGCGGTATGTGACCGGAATGCTTTCGGCAGGGGCTTCCGGATACATCCTGAAGCACTGCGCTTTCGAGGAGCTCTCCCGCGCCATCCACACGGTTCTTTCGGACCAGGTTTATCTCAGTCCCGCCATAGCCGGTATCGTCGTGAAAGAGCTTTCCCAGCCGGCAGGCGGCCGTGCCCGTCGTCAGCGCTCCGGACTGTCGATGCTCACTTCGAGAGAGCGGGAGGTGCTGCAGCTCATATCCGAAGGTCATAGCGCCAGGGAAATCGCGCAACGCCTCAACCTGAGCGTCAAGACGATCGAGACGCACCGGAGGCAGGTGATGGAAAAGCTCGGAATCCGCAGCGTGGCCGAGCTCACCAAATTTGCCATCCGGGAAGGGCTCACTTCCCTCGATAAGTAGAGAGTTTTCCATCCAATGGATGATGCGACTTTCAGCCAAACCCGCCGCGGAATCCAGTGTATCGCCGATTGTTATACGGTGTCGTCCCCCTCATGATAGGCTCGTGAGAAGAGAAAATTGCGCCTGAACAGAGAACCGCCTCATGCAGCCTGACGTCTTCGGCGATCTGGACAAGTTCAATGGAGTTCTAGCCAAGCTTGATGAGATCGCCTCCCGAAAGTCTTTGGATGAACACCAGGTAGGACTGGCCAGGATTCTGCGTTTCAAGCAGAATCGCGGTCTTGTCCATGCTGCGCTCGGGTATGCAAAGACGATAGAAAGGGCTTCCGATATCCTGATTGCGGAAGTTCTGAACGTGCTCGTCTCAGAGGATATCCCGCTGGAAACCAGAACGCTTGCAGCCGGAGTCCTCGGACATCTCATCCCCCACCGGCATGCGGATTCCGTTTCGGATTTCGACCTCGACAGGGTCGTCGAGTCGATGTCATACGTGCTTTCACGATCGCACTCGCCCCTGCTCAAGAAGACGCTGGACGAGGCGATCTCGCGAGCGCGCGACCGTCGGAGAAAGCGAAACGGATCACGCGATGGCTGGTCTTCATGAAAGAGTCTGGGAATGGATTACGGAGAGTTGCAACGGCACATCCGGGAACTTGCCTCGCTCGAGCAATCTGACGAACTGGTCGTGAGTTGTTATATCAACGCGGCCACGAACTACCGGAAAACTATTCGGGAGCAGGTGAGCTCTGCAAGGAACACGATTGACCGGAAGCTCCTTCCCGGATTCTGGGAGGCAATCGGCCGGATCGAAGTCTTCTTCGGCACCGGCATCATGGCCGAGTCGCGAGGCGTTGCCGTCTTTGCGCGCGGCGGAGAATCGCCGTTCTTTCTCTCACTGCAGTCCGGAGCTCCTCTCCCGAATTCACTGAAGGTCGGTTTTAAACCGGATCTCGATCCTTTGATCCACCTCCGGGAGAACTACTACCGTCAATGGAGCACTGAAGAGCGAACGACGGCTTCTATCGGGCCCACGACGCTTCAATGATCTTGCGGTGCCGCAAGGGTCAGCAGGAACGCGCTGTCCTGCACTCCCCTCACATCGTGTACGATGCCCGGTTCGAGCGCAAGGACATGATTCGACGGCAAGTCGACTGATTTGTCTCCCACCTGCATCCTGATGTGTCCGCTGATCGTCAGAACCGAAATCCGCCCGGGGGCCGAATGCTCTTTTATGTGTGAGTCGGCCCTGATGACGATGAGGACGATACTGAGCTCCGGAGACTTCACCAGAGTCTTCGACCTGAATCCTCTCTGGGTTCCCGCCTCCTCCATGAGCTGTTCCATATAGGGTTTCAAATCGAATTCGAGAAACGGGTCAACCATGGCTTGTTCTCCTTCGTTCCAGACATCCCGCGACCGCCTCACCATAGAATGGTGCGTGGCCGCAGAGGGAAGATCAAGAAGCGGACCCGGAAGGAAGAGGTATTCACTATTATAGAATTGATACTTTGACGAGGCGCTTGCATCTCATTAGTTGAATGGCACAGGTGCTCAGGAGGTCCCATGGCCCGCAAAGCGATGTTTTTCGCAGCACTCTTACTGATCACGAGCGCGGCTGCATGGCCGCACGATGATTACAGCCGTCTGGCACGGATTTCATATGTCGAAGGCGACGTGAGCTTTCAGAATGCTTCCGACGATGACTGGTCGGCGGCAAGCGTCAATCTTCCGCTGGTTCCCGGTGACCGCATTTACACAGGTCCAAAAGGGAAGGGAGAGATCGAGTTCGATGACGGCTCGGTTCTGCGGTTGGCCGAGAACACTGACGTGGAATTCGTCTCCCTTGAAGAAGATCTTGTTCAGCTGCGCATCCTGCTGGGACTGTCGACACTGAGGGTCAGCGGCGCGACCGATTTCGAAATCAATACTCCCGCCGCAGCCTTTAACCCCGTGCGTCCCGGAGTCTACCGTTTCGATGTCGTGGAAAACGGCGATACCGCTGCTATCGTTCATGAGGGGGAAATCGAGGCTGCAAACGATGACTTTGAGCGGCGGCTGGGGCGCGATCAACTGCTGCAGGTCGGCCCGGGCGAAAGTCCTGTGGTCTCAGAATACCGCACGCGGGATCTGTGGGACGAGTGGAATGACAGGCGTGATGCGGACGTGCGCGTTTATGCGACCAGCAAACATGTTCCGGATACGGTCTATGTCGGGGTTTCCGATCTGAATAGGCATGGACGATGGGTCACCGTCGAGAACTACGGGGCCGCCTGGGTTCCCTATCATGTTGCTGCATCATGGTCTCCCTATTCTGTAGGGAGATGGTGCTATCGCCCGGTGTTCGGATGGACCTGGATTTCGTACGAGCCCTGGGGATGGCTGCCGTATCATTACGGCCGCTGGTACCGAAGCGCCGTGTTCGGCTGGTGCTGGCTGCCGGGACCGGCCTTCTCCTTCAGCTTCTGGTCTCCAGGCCTGGTGAGTTTCTACAGCGGTCCGGGATGGGTCTCGTGGCGCCCGCTGGGGCCGGGTGATTATTACGATGTCGCCCACTATCACTACAACAGGCGGAGGCACCATCATCACATCGTTGAATTGCGGAAAGTATATCATCGTTCTCCTGACCGTCATTTCTATCGCGATGCCCGGGATGTATACAGAACGGTTCGGGTCGAGCATTTCAGAGACGGGCATTTCAGAGATTTCGAGCGTGCTTCAAGGTGGCACAAAGTCGACAGGCCCTGGAAAGACGGTTCGCTCGTCAGGGGTCGGATTGATGTGAAGCCGACAAAGGTAAGTTACAGCGCCGCCCCTGACCGGAAGGGACTCCGGCCTGCCCATCGGAAGACGCTCCCTTCGGTTGCGCGCCACGTTCCGAAGAAGCATTCGAATGACAGGGACCGCTTCACCCGGATCAACAACCCGCGAATCACCTCGAGTCGGCCAAGGATGTGGAGCGGTGACGACAGGGACAGGAAAGTGAACACCGGGCAGGTGCGGCAATCCGGCAGCCGCTGGCAGAACAGTTCGCCTGACCGGCAAAACAGAAATCGCGTAGAAGGGCCGAATCCACCGCGGAATGAAGGACAGAAAGAAGCCCGGCAATCCGGCAGCCGCTGGCAGAACAGTTCGCCTGACCGGCAAAACAGAAATCGCGTAGAAGGGCCGAATCCACCGCGGAATGAAGGACAGAAGGAGACTCGGAAGCCCGAAAGCCGTCCTCAGAACAGAAATCGCGTAGAAAGGCCGGATCCACTACGGAATGAAGGAGAGAGAGTGACCAGGAAGCTGGGAAGCCTCTGGCAGAACCGAACCAGCTCGAAGCCGAATGCCGAAACGGTGGGCAGGAATCCCTCTTCCAGACCCGTCCGCGTCGAGCGTCAGGACACATCGCGTGGCCAAACCGTGCAGCGTCCGCAGACTAACAGCCGGTGGGGAAACTCATCATCGGGAAACGGGCGCACCCGGGCGCCTTCGACAAGTTCTCCGCGCTCCCAGGGGAACAACTCTTCAAGGGCTAATCGGGGAAGGCGCTGAGAGTGCAACCGATCAGAGTATCCTACAAAATGAGTGTTTGACCTGCGAATGGTTCTTAGCTAGTCTCTTACGGCCATGAGAGTCCTGCGCAGGTTGTTTCAGTTCGTCAGGCCATATAGCCCAAAGCTTCTGTTTGCATTCAGTCTCCTGATTGGCGCGGGGGCATGTGAATTCCTTATTGCTTCCCTCATAGTTCCGCTGTTCGACCAGGTCCTGACCCACACGCCCGTTGAATCGGGTGAACTGATCCTGCTGCAGCGCGGCCTTGCTCTGCTTCCCGGCGAGATAATCACGCAGGTTTCGCTTGCGCTGGTTTTGCTCACGTTGTTCAAGGGGCTCTGCCTCTACTACGCCAATTACTCTATGGGATATGTCGGGCAGAGCGTTGTGACCGATCTGCGCATTCGCCTCTTCGATCATGTCCTGGACCAGTCGATGGCGTTCTTTTCCCTGACTTCCACGGGAAGGCTGATGTCGCGTGTAGGCAACGACGTGGAGCAGGTGCAGGAGGCCGTGTCGCTGTCGCTCGGCGAACTCGTGCGTGAGACGGTGCTCCTGGTCGCATTCATAAGCTTTGTAATCTCTCTTGACTGGAGACTGGCGCTCCTTTCCGTTCTTATCGCGCCTCTTGCACTGTCGTTGACGCTGGTGATGGGAAAGCGCATCCGCGCCGTCAGCGTACGGAGCAGGGAAGACACGGCGACAATAAACGACCAGCTGCAGCAGTCCATAACGGGAATCAGGATCATAAAGGCTTTCGGTATGGAAGCTCATGAAGGGAAGAGCTTCCGCAAGAACTGCGGGCGGCTTTTCCGCAGCAATATGAAGGCCGCCGCAATCCTCTTTTTGAATTCTCCGGCAATGGAGTTGCTGGCGATGGTGGCTTTTCTGCCGCTGCTCTACTATGCCCATTACTATATTGCCGATCGCACCCTGACTCTGGGGATTTTCGGCGGCTCTATTTATGCTCTTTTCAGAATGTACGATCCGATCCGCAAGCTGAGCCGGCTGCACGTGCAGTTCCAGCGCGCTCTTGCTTCCGGCTCCCGGATTGTCGATCTTCTCGACGAGCACCAGGAGATAAAAGACAGGCCCGGGGCTTTCGTTCTTGACGGGATACGGGATTCGATCGAGTTCAGAGACGTCTCCTTCAGCTATGGCGATCAGGATGGCGAAGCGGGAGTCTTGCATAACATAAACCTGAAGGTACGGCGAAACCAGGTGATCGCGCTGGTAGGGAGTTCCGGGTCGGGAAAGAGTACGCTGGTCGGCCTGCTCCCGCGCTTTTACGATCCCACATCAGGATCAATCCTGATAGACGGCAAAGACATTCGCGACTTCACCCAGAGTTCGCTCAGGCGTCAGATCGCGATCGTGACGCAGGAGACGTTTCTCTTTAACGACACAGTTCGCAACAACATCGCCTATGGCGATATGAGTGCGTCTGACGACCGCATACAGGAAGCCGCGCGAGCGGCGCTGGCGGACGATTTCATACGCCAGCTGCCGATGAACTATTCGACTCCGATAGGCGAGAGAGGGCAGAGGCTTTCGGGAGGAGAAAGGCAGCGTATCTCAATCGCCAGGGCGATTCTGCGGAACGCTCCGATTCTGATTCTCGACGAGGCCACATCGGCCCTCGACTCGGAATCGGAGAAGCTCGTCCAGCAGGCCCTTGCGAACCTGATGCTCGATCGGACCACCTTCGTGATCGCCCACAGGCTGTCAACCATCAGGAACGCTGACCTTATCCTGGTGCTGGAGCACGGACGGATCGCGGAATCAGGAACGCATGAAAGCCTCATGGAAAATGAGGGGCCCTACCGGAAGTTCTTTCGGCTCCAGAACGAACAGCTCTACGCTTCTCCCGGCCGGGTTGAAGCCCCGATCTGAAATCCTCCAACTCTCGAAAACGCAAAGGTTAGCCTTGACCTGGCGCTCCCGTTTGAATAAAGTACATAGTTTTGCCGTATAACAGGCTTTGCGCGAAGTATAATTATCTGGTTTTGGGGTCCTGAGGATAGCTGGCGATGATTCTGAGCATGACTGGATACGGAACTGGATCCGCTCAGAAAGACAGTCTTACTGTCTCGACAGAAATCAGGACCGTCAACCATCGGTTTCTTGACCTGCACGTGCGCCTGCCGAGGGAGTATCTCTTTCTGGAAGGCGAAATCCAGCAGATGATCCGCAAGGCCCTGGACCGTGGGCGTGCCGAGGTCACTGTCACGATCCAGAATTCGGCGGTCACTCCCGTCTCGCTGAATTCCAGCCTGCTCAAGGGGTATCTGGAGGCCGCCGGGAAGCTGAAACAGGAACTGAATCTGCAGGATTCACTCGATTTGAAGACGCTTCTGAGCCTCCCCGGGATTCTGCAGTCCAGAGAGAGCCTTCAGCCGGAGGATGCACAGATCGTGTCGGAGCTTCTGGAAACCTGCGTGCGGCAGGCGCTCGAGGGCGTGCTCGAGATGCGCAGGAATGAGGGACTCGCCCTTCGGACCGAGATGGCGCGCATCCTTGATCTCGTTGCGGACAGCACGCGGAACATTCGTCGGATTAGTGTTGATTCGCCCGGGGAAGTGCTGGAGAAGCTGCGTGAACGGCTGTCTCAGCTTTTGCCCGAAGCGGGGATCGATCCTCAGCGGCTGGCCCAGGAGGCCGCACTCCTTGCGGACAAAGCCGACATCTCGGAGGAGATTGCCCGGCTGGAGAGCCACCTGGAACAGTTCCGTCAGCTTGTTGATGGGGAGGAGAAAGCCGGTAAGAGGCTGGATTTCCTGCTTCAGGAGATGCATCGCGAGGCGAACACCATTCTCTCAAAATCGGGCAATCTGGAGATCTCACGCAGTGCGATTGCAGTGAAGGCTGACATAGAAAAACTTCGGGAACAGGTCCAGAACGTTGAGTGAAATCGTCCGAAGAGGCAACCTGATAATCGTTTCCGGTCCCTCGGGAGCAGGCAAATCCGCATTGGTGTCACGCGTTCTGCAGACGATTCCCGGACTGAGGTTTTCGATTTCGTATACGACGAGGGCTCCTCGGGGCGCAGAGCGTGACGGTGTCGAATATTTCTTCGTCGACGAGAGCAGGTTTCAATCGCTGATCCGGAACGATGAACTGCTGGAATGGGCGGAGGTACACGGACACTTCTATGGAACGTCGCAGCGGCACGTCGATGACATGCTGCGACAGGGTGAAGACGTCATCCTCGACATCGACGTTCAGGGGGCCGGCATCATTCGTCGTAAGCGGCCTGATGCCGTCAGCGTTTTCATTCTTCCCCCCTCGTTTGAGGTCCTGCGTGAGCGGCTGCTCGCGAGAAGCCTTGATGCAGGGTTTGTCATTGAGAAGCGTTTGAAGATTGCCCGCGAGGAGATCAGGCATTATAAGGAATACGAATATCTGATCATAAACAAGGATCTGGACAGCTCCGTGCTGGAACTCGAATCCATAATCCGGGGGGCACGGTGCCGGATGGAAGCCAGGAGCGAGTCCGCAAGGTCGATACTAGCCACGTTTGGAGGAATGGATGCAGAAGATCCCTGAAAGTATCGGATCAAAATACCGCTTCATCATCATAGCCGCTGAAAGAGCCAAGCAGCTGCAGAACAACGCGAAGCCGAAGATCAAGACGCGTTCGACCAAGCCGGCGCACATTGCAATGAAGGAGCTCGAACAGGATCTGATATCTTTTGAAATGACTCCTGCAATCGAGCCAAGTCAGAACTGAGGAGAGTCGTGAAGGTTGCGCTTGGTATCACGGGCTGTATCGCAGCCTACAAGGCGATAGAAGTGATGCGGGGCCTGCAGAAGGCAGGGATTTCGGTACAGGTTATCCTGACCCGATCCGGTGCGCAGTTCGTCACACCCCTGACCTTCGAGTCCCTTTCGGCCCAGAACGTCATCACTGACATGTTCCAGCAGGGACAGAACCGGGATATTCACCACATAAGTGTCGCCCAGTCGATCCAGCTCCTTGCCGTGGTTCCGGCAACAGCAAACATACTCGGCAAGTTTGCCCATGGAATTGCAGACGATTTTCTTTCCACTCTCTATCTCTCCAACCCTGCTCCGGTGCTGCTTGCGCCGGCGATGAACGTGGAGATGTGGAACCATCCCGCCGTCCGGTCCAATGTCGAGATCCTGAAGGGCCGGGGGCATTACTTCGTCAATCCTGAACCCGGACCGCTTGCCTGCGGCATGGAAGGTGAGGGGAGGCTTGCGTCTGTCGACGTCATAGTGGCCCGGATAGTCGAAGCGCTCCGGACCGGCGAATCACTCGCGGGGATGAGGGTCCTCGTGACGGCCGGCCCGACCGTCGAGGATATCGATCCGGTACGCTTTCTCTCGAATCGCAGTTCGGGCAAGATGGGATATGCCGTGGCGCAGGCGGCCAGGCAAAGAGGAGCGGAGGTGTTTCTTGTTTCCGGGCCCACAGCCTTGAAAGCTCCCTCCGGTGTCCGGTTCGTGCCGGTGCGTTCGGCGGCGCAGATGAAAGATGCCGTGCTGCAGTTCTACCCGTCGGCGGATATCGTAGTCAAAGCGGCGGCGGTGGCCGACTACCGTCCGGTCGAGGCCGCACCTCAGAAAATCAAGAAGAACGACAACAGTCTTACCCTTCAGCTGGAGCGTACAGAAGACATTCTCGCCATCCTTGGAAGGCAGAAGAAGGGCCAGGTGCTGGTCGGGTTTGCGGCCGAAACCGAGCGGCTCCTCGATCACGCCCGGGAGAAAATGGCCCGGAAGAACCTCGATCTGCTTGTCGCAAACGACGTTTCGGCGGGCGTCTTCGGCTCCGACAGATCTACCGTTCATATCCTCGAAGCCGGCGGCGTAATCGAGACCCTGACCGACAGGTCGAAGATGGAGATCGCGGGGAAACTGCTCGATCATGCAATGTCGGTGAGAAAGAGGTCGACAGCTGCCGCGCAGTCCGGAGAATAAATTCTCTTCCGTGACGGGCGGTCCGCCTTCCGGGTATCATTTGTCTCTATGAAATATGGAACCGCAGCAATAATCGGACGGCCCAATTCGGGGAAGTCCACTCTTCTGAACGCTCTGGTTGGCCAGAAAATCTCGATCGTCTCGGCCAGGCCGCAGACAACGCGGAACCGCATTCTGGGGATCGCGACCGAGGCCCGCGGCCAGATTGCCTTCATTGATACTCCCGGCATCCACAAGCCTGCTTACATGATGAACCGCCGCATGATGCATACGGTCTACGAGGAACTGAACGAAGTCGATCTGGTGCTCCTCGTCGTGGATGCGTCAATCTCGTTCGGTGCGGGCGAGAACTACGTGCTCGAGACAGTCAGGAAATCCAAAGCGAGAGCGTTTCTTCTCCTTAACAAAATCGACAAAATCGCCAAGCCGAGACTCCTTCCACTCATGCAGCGCTACGGCGAGGCGTACGACTTCGTTGAGATAATTCCGATTTCGGCGCAGACGGGGGAGAATCTCGATCTGCTGCTCGAGCGCGTCTTCGCGGTTCTTCCCGAGGGCGAACCTCTGTATGAGTCAGACCAGGTGACGGATCGGACGGAACGGTTTCTTGCAGCGGAGTTCATCCGCGAGAAGCTGCTTGAACGTGTGAGGGAGGAACTCCCGTATACCTCCGCGGTGTTGATAAGGAAATTTGATGAGAGCGCACGGTCGGACAGAAAACTCGTCGTGATCGAAGCCGATATTCTGGTTGAAAAGCGGTCGCAGCAGGGTATCATCCTGGGCGCAGGCGCGTCGCAGCTGCGCGATCTGGGAATATCGGCGCGTGAGGAAATTGAGCAGCTTCTGGGGTGCAAGGTGTATCTCGCCCTGCATGTCAGAACGGCCCACAACTGGCGTAATGACGAGGCGGTGCTCGATCAGCTGGAACTAGGTACATGAAGGACGGAAAAGAACTTGGTGAACAGATCCTGGAGCATCTCAACTTCTATCGTGATCTCGGCGTCCGCTGGGCGGGAGACTCAAAACCCAGGGGGAGCCGTATGTCTCCAAAGCCTGTGAAAAGATCTGTCCCCCCGATAGTGCCGGCTGCGGCCGTGGAGGACGTTGACTCGATACGCGAGGAACTGAAGAACTGCCGGCGCTGTAAGCTCTACGCCGGAAGGAAAAACATCGTCTTCGGTTCTGGAAATCCTCATGCTGCACTGATGTTTGTGGGTGAAGCGCCCGGCGCAGACGAAGATCTCCAGGGGTTGCCGTTCGTGGGACGCGCCGGGCAGCTCCTGACCAGGATCATCGAGTCGATCGAGATGCGCAGAGAGGATGTTTACATCTGCAACATCCTCAAATGCCGCCCGCCGGGAAACAGGAACCCCGAAACCGATGAAATCGCCGCCTGCGAGCAATTTCTGTTCCGCCAGATTACCGCGGTAAGGCCGGCGATCATCTGTGCCCTCGGAACTTTCGGTGCCCAAACGCTGCTCCGCACCACCGAGCCGATAGGGAAGCTGCGCGGGAAGCTGATGGATTACCGTGGGGTGAAGCTGATCGCAACATTTCATCCCGCATACCTGCTGCGCAATCCGAACGAGAAGCGGAAGGTCTGGGAGGATATGCAGATCATCCGAGACTACATTCGATCCGTTGCTGACAGGCGGCGGCTCTGACGAAAAAAGAATCTCATTTTCTATGGATACAGTCGACATTGCGGTGCCGGTCGGAGTCCGCAGGACGTTTGCGTACTCAGTGCCCGCTTCGTTGCGGGGACGCATCGCTCCGGGGATGCGTGTGCTGGTCCCTTTCGGCCGTAAGATGCTTACGGGGTATGTGATCGGACCTCTGTCCCGGGAAGACACGGGGCACCTGAAGCTGCGTCCTGTAAACCGGTTGCTCGATAGCGAGCCTGCCATTCCGTCCGGCCTGGTGGAAATCGCGTTATGGGTGGCGCGCTACTACTTTGCTCCCCCGGGTGAAGTACTGCGTGCGCTCTTTCCCGCGGGGACACAGGTTGCCGGTGACCGGAGAATCTCGCTTGCGCCTGAGGCAGCTCGGCTGCTGAATGGCGGACTGAGGCCGCCGGGCCTGCGTTCCCAGCAAGAGTTGATTCTCGAGATCCTGGCAAGAGAGGGGCCGCTCCCTTTCAAGGAACTGGCGGAGCGTTCGGCTTTGCGCAACATGGAGGCCTGGATCGATTCCCTTGCGGATGCAGGGCTGATTACCATCGACACAATCGTTGACTCCCCGAAAGTGAGGACAAAGGAACAACTCAGCATCCGGTCTCTGCCGGGACAGCCGGAACTCATCGAATCTCTCCCCGAAACTCAGAGGCGGCTCTATGAGTTGACATCCGGACAAACGTCCCCTCTTCCGCTTCAGGAAGCGCTGCGGCTGTCGAAATGTACCGTCAGTGTTGCGAGAGCTCTCGAGCGGAAAGGGCTTGCAGTAATCGCTGCCGAGCAGGTCCATAGGACTCCTCTTGAACTGGCGGCGGCAAGCGCGGGAACTCCAGTGATTCTTACCCCCGCCCAACAGGAGATCGTGGACGGCATCCTGAACCTGATTGTCGTGAGGAAGCCCGCCCGCTGCCTGCTGCACGGAGTGACGGGGAGCGGCAAAACCGAAGTGTATCTCCGCCTCATAGCCGAGGTGCTGAAGCTCGGAGGCACGGCATTGTTCCTCGTGCCCGAGATCGGCCTTACTCCGATGCTGAGCCGGCTGGTGGTGTCTCGTTTTCCCGGCCTCGTCTCGCTCATGCACAGCGGGATGTCACCCGGAGAACGGTATGACCAGTGGAGCAGGATAAGGGACGGGGCCTCTAGGGTAGTGGTCGGGACGCGCTCTGCTGTGTTTGCACCTCTGAATGATCTCCGGATCATCGTCATCGATGAAGAGCAGGATTCCTCCTACAAGCAGGACGAATCGCCCTGCTATCATGCGCGCGAAGTCGCATGGCAGCGCGTGCAGCAGTCAAACGGCATTCTGTTGATGGGATCCGCCACACCCTCAATTGAAACTTTCTATTCTGCGCATAGCATCGGTGATACGAATTTATTCCTGCTTCCGGAACGCGTGGAGTCGAAACCGATGCCGCAGGTGACGATTGTCGACATGGCCAAAGAGTTCGAGCGCAAGGGAAAGAACGTGGTCGTTTCATCCGTCCTTGAAGACGAACTGAGGCACTGCGTCGGCCGCGGCGAGCAAGCCATAATTCTGTTGAACCGTCGCGGGTATTCGCGCACGCTCCTCTGCCGCAGCTGCGGGCACGTATTCACGTGCCCCGAATGCAGTGTCAGCATGACATATCACCAGCAGGAGAACCGGCTCGCCTGCCATTACTGCGGCCAGGAACGGAGCACACCTTCCACATGCGCCGGCTGCGGCGGGCCTTACATCCATTACGCAGGCGTGGGGACGGAGCAGCTCGAGAGCATTCTCAGGGGATTGATTCCCAACGCCCGCATCGCGCGGCTCGACAGAGACACCACCAGGCGGCGGGGCTTTCTACGTTCCACCCTCTTCAGCTTTGCGGAACGCCGGCTCGATATTCTGGTAGGAACTCAGATGCTGGCCAAGGGCCACGACTTTCCTGATGTCACGATGGTAGGAGTGGTGGCAGCCGATTCGGGATTGTCTTTCCCGGACTTCCGTTCGGCGGAGAGAACGTTTCAGCTGCTCACCCAGGTGGCGGGAAGGGCGGGGCGTGGAACGCAGCCCGGGCGCGTTGTCATCCAGTCATACCACCCGGAGAGCTATGCGCTGCAGTCTTCTCAGAAGCAGGATTACGAAGCTTTCTACGAAAAGGAAATCGAGTTCAGAAAGACGATGGGCTACCCGCCTTTCCGGAGTCTGATTCAGATCCTGGTCACCGATCCTGACGAAACACAGGCGCTGCGTGCGGCTGAGACGATCGCTTCGACTCTCAAGACGCATGCCTCGAGACTCGATCCCGTTGTGCGTCCGCGCGTGTTGGGTCCGGCGGCGGCGCCGCTGGAGAAGCTGCGCGGCAACTACCGCATGCAGGTGCTGGTGAAACTCGCTCCGGGTGCCGGGGGAATATCGATGCTGCAGGACTGTTTCGACGAACTCGAACGCCGAAAGGGTTCCTCGGCTAAAGTCCACATTGATGTCGATCCGCTCTCGCTGCTGTGACACATCGGATTATATAGGGATTGTAAGTACGGGATCGCCGGATTTATGTTTAATTGCATGAAGAATTCTGCACCACCATGCCGATACTTTGCCGTGAGGCGCAGGGAAATGGCAGTGCTGTCGCGGACGGGTCGTCCATGCTGATATGAATCACCACGGAGCTCATGCTCACACGCAAGACGGCAAAACCCGATTGATGCTTGCCCTTTCGATCACGGCAAGCTGGTTTCTCGTGGAACTGGCCGGAGGTCTGTATGCCAACAGCCTTGCGCTGCTGGCCGACGCCGCTCACATGCTGACGGATCTGGCCGCCCTCGGCCTCAGCCTTTTTGCCCTGAAGATTTCGGAGCGCCCGGCCACGCACCAGAAGACGTACGGCTATCTGCGGGCGGAAATACTGGCTGCCCTTGCCAACGGAGTCTTCCTGATCCTGATAGGAATTTATATTTTCTATGAGTCGTATCAGCGCTTCATGGAACCGCCGGAAGTCAAGAGTGCTGCCATGCTGGCAGTTGCGGCTACGGGCCTGCTTGCCAACCTTGTGACCGCGAGGCTCCTCTATCACAGCAGGCATGAGAATCTGAACCTGCGCGGCGCATTCCTCCATGTTCTTGGAGATACCCTCGGATCAGTCGGCGCGATCATTGCCGGGATTCTGATGTTGACCAGGCAGTGGTACCTTGCCGATCCGATCGTCTCGGCGATTGTCGGAGCGCTTGTGCTGTACAGTTCATGGGAACTGGTGGCCGAGAGCGTCGACGTTCTTCTGGAAGGAACGCCGCGGCACCTGAAAATCTCTCACATACTGGACGACCTGGGGAAGATGAAAGGAGTTCGATCCGTTCATGACCTCCACGTATGGGCAATCACATCGGAAGTGACCGCCATGAGCTGCCATCTTGTGCTTGGGCCTGACGAAGATGCCGAAGCCGCGCTGGCTGAATCTAGCCGCCTGATGCGGGAAAAATACGGAATCGAGCACACAACTATCCAGATCGAGTTCGAACACTGGACATCCTGACGGCGACGCGGCCGCCTACTGGTCGACCGGCGGCGGTGGCGGCAGAGTCGGCTGGTACGTGGAGTTGCCAGGTTTGCGTTTCTCAAACAGCGCGACTCCGACAGCACTACCGAGCATCGCCAGAAGGCAGAAGATGACGAGCGTAAAGATCAGTCCCATCACGATGAAATAGACTTCAGCTCCTTCGCGCGTGAGGAATTCCTCGAGCATGCGGCGTGTTTCCGGTGGCATGTTCGAAGGCATTCGATCAATCGATTCCTTCATCTGGTCGCTCAGACTCGCCCCGGGCCCTGCGCTGAGCAGGTAGAGGGGTATTGAAAACAGTGTGAAGACGACCGTGCCGAGGACGCCTGTGAACAGCCCGAGCCCCACGCCGCGACCGAGTGTCACCGGAGCCGGGGAGTCCTTTACATAGAGATATGCCGCAAGCACCCCTCCGGCGATGACCCAGGCGCAACACAGGCAGTTGACCAGGGGGAGCGCGGAAAGCACTCCCAGCAGGACTCCACCGATCAGGGCGGGCTTCAGCATTCTTTCGTCGTTCATGAAAGGTCTCCTTTGACTCGTGATTTGGTTGGTACCGGTGCGGCAGATTCCCTTATGAATTCATCTAATCCCAGGATAAGGAGCGACGATGCGATGATTCCGAAAAGCAAACCGGTCAGTAACCGTGTTGCCGATGATCCGGTCCAGAGTCCGGCGGCGGTTGCGAGCGCGTCGGCTGCCAGAGGGCAGGAGGCTGCGAGCGTCCAGCGCCCGGGCCGGCACTTGATGCGCCGCAGGAGTGGATTACGCGGCAGCGAACCGAGGAAAAGTCCGAGATAGATCCCGGTGCAGCGCTGACAAACGGCCAGTGGGAACGCGGCAACGAAGAACGAGCGCTCCGGCATCTGGTGGCAGATAGGAGAAAAGAGCAGATAGAGGACGGCGCCTGCAGTGTGGCTGGAACCGTTCGACAGCAAAGGAGCGGCGACAATCAGGCTGCAGAGCAGTCCCCATGCTGCGGCCGAGACGCCGTGGGCGGAGATCCGGTTGCAACGTGCCAGTGCCTCCATATTTCCTTTTCCCGGGAAGTGGACGGCCATTATACCCGAAAGGAAAACAGCTCCATAGCATCCTGCCGCGACAGAGAGACTCAACCTGCTCGAATCTAACTGAATATCAATATCAACAAGCTCTTCTTCCTGGGACCGGTTCGGATCGTCGGACGGTGGATTTTGATTCGAAACTCCAATTTCGCACTCGGACTCAGGGGGGAGTTGCTGTCCTGCTGGACAGTTTTTTGCATGGGTCGTCGGGGCTTTTGGGGTCTTTGCCGATCCGACACAAGATTTGGTACGAAAATGAAGTCTTGGCCCATATCTTGTGTGAAATCTCGAAATATGTCTTGACAAGCAATTGCAATTCTCTTATACCAAATTGCGAAAGGTCATGCCGGATGCGAGTCGGACTAACGTTTAATATGAGGCGCGAAGCGCCGGAGGACGCACAGGAACCGCCCGGTGCTCTGGGTGCCGACACAAGGGCGGAATGGGACACTCCGGAGACGATCACGGCCGTCCGGAATGCCCTGGCGGAGCGCCATGAAATCATCCCGATCGATGCTTCAGAAGACGCCTGCTCGCAGCTGTCGGAGACCCGGCCCGATATCGTATTCAACATCGCGGAGGGGGACTCGGGGCCATGCCGCGAAGGGTACATACCGTCCATCCTCGAGCATCTTCAGATACCCTACACGGCCAGCGACCCGCTCACTTTGAATATCTGTCTTGACAAGGCGAGGACGAAAGAGATCCTGGCGTACTACGGCCTCCCGACCACCCGCTTCAGGGTCGTTCAAGAGAAGGATTTTTCGTTCAACAGCCTCAAGTATCCCCTGATGGTGAAGCCTCTGTACGAGGGATCGAGCATCGGTATCCGCGACAACTCGCTGGTAAGGACCGGGGAGGAGATGAAGGCCAGGGTATCGTCGCTGCTGGATACTTACCGCGAGCCCGCTATCGTTGAGGAATTTCTCCCGGGCCGTGAATTTACGGTGGCGATTCTGGGAAACGGCGCGGATGCGCGCGTGCTTCCGATAGTTGAAATAGTTTTTGATTCACTTCCGCATGGGGTGAATCCGATTTATTCGTATGAAGCCAAATGGATCTGGGATCGGAGTTCGGATCCATTGAAGATTTTCGAATGTCCTGCGCGCCTCGAGCCGGAACTCCGATCTGAAATCGAGGATTTGTGTCTGAGCGCCTACAGAATCATGCGGTGCCGTGACTGGTGCCGGATTGACGTGCGTCTCGATTCTTCCGGGCGTCCCCACATACTCGAGCTCAATCCTCTTCCCGGGATTCTTCCCCGGCCAGAAGACAATTCATGTTTCCCCAAAGCTGCCAGGGCCGCGGGGATAGAGTACAACGAGCTGATTAACGGTGTCCTGGACATCGCCTGCAGGCGCTACGGGTTGATCTGATGGGAAAACACGATTGCGTTGTTCTTTACAATGCGGCGAACATCTCGGAGAAGGACGGCTGCCAGGAGAGAATTTACGCATCCAACATTCTCCGCGAGGAAGTGAGCGCGATTGAAGAGAGCCTGCGGATGGGCGGGTTTGATCCGTACGTGCTTTCGGTGGATTATTTTTCCAAAGAGCTCATCCAGACGCTCACCGAAATTGCTCCGAAGTTCGTGTTCAATCTCTGTGAGGAGATGAACGGCAAGTGCGAGCTGGAGATGTGCGTAGCCGGGCTTCTCGATCTGATGGAAATTCCCTATACGGGCTCGGATCCGTTTGCCCTGGGGCTGGCGCTGAACAAGTTCCATGTGAAGCAGATTCTTCGTTCGTCGGGAATCCCGACGCCGCGCGGCTTCCTTCGATATCCGGGGCAGAAGACTTCGATCCCGCGGGGGATGCGGTTCCCGGTGATCGTCAAACCCGGTCGTCAGGATGCCAGCCTCGGGATCAACAGCGATTCCGTCTGTCACACGGCGGAGCAGGCGGAGCGCCAGATCCGCTACGTGCACGAAATCTACGAGCAGGAAGCTCTGGTCGAGGAATTTCTCGACGGAAAGGAATTCAACGTCTCCGTGATAGGCCATCAGAATCCTGAGGTTCTTGCTGTTCAGGAGATCGACTTCGCAGGGCTTCCCGAAGGTGAGCCGAGAATCGTCAGCTATCGTGCAAAGTGGGACGAAGAGAGTCTGATGTACAGCTCGACAGTCCCGATCTGCCCGGCGATTATCCCGGAGCGCCTGGAGAACCGTATTAAGGATATTGCAATCAGGAGTCATGTGTGTATCGGTTGTCGGGATTACTCGCGCGTGGATATGCGTACGGATGCTCGCGGCGGTCTTTACGTACTCGAAGTGAATCCAAATCCCGACATATCTCCCAACGCAGGATTTGCCAGAGCCGCCCGTGTGGCCGGCTACTCTTATCAGGATATGATTCTGAAGATAAGTCAGTCGGCTCTGGAACGCGCTCAAAAGACTGCCGCCGCCGTCTATGCATTCTGACGACCAGCCAGCTGTAGTGGTTCGACCGATGGCATCTCACGACCGTGCCAGTGTCGCTTCGTTGGTCGTGTCTGTCGACAACTTCAACAAAGCCGAAATTGAATGCGCCCTCGAACTGGTAGACATCTACCTGAATGACGCAGACCAGACCGACTACCATCTGGTGGTTGCGGAGGACGCAACGGGAGCGGTGCGGGCATATGCCTGCTGGGGACCGGTGCCGCTCACGGTCGGAACCTACGACCTTTACTGGATCGCCACGCATCCGCAATGGCGCGGGTGCGGTTTCGGCAACGCCCTCATGACGTACATCGAGACTCGTGTGGTGGAGAGACAGGGACGCCTTCTGGTAGTTGAGACTTCATCAAAAAGTTCGTATGCAGGGACCGTCGAATTCTATCGGCGGATAGGTTACAGGGAAGCATCGCGCATCAGGGATTTCTACGACATCGGGGATGACAGGCTGATATTCGTGAAGCGTCTTGCCCGATAAGGAGACAGGTTCTGAAATGGAACAGATAGATCAGTGGACGATCGATTTGCGCAGCAGCATCACCCAGGGTGAGACTCTTGCGAGGGATTTCGGAGCAGACGCGGCCGAGATCAATGCAATCTGCAGGACCTATCCGATGAGAATTACCCGGTACTACTACAGTCTTATCCGGCGGAAAGGCGATCCGATCTGGAAGCAGTGTGTCCCCTCAGTCAACGAGCTGCAGGATCTCGACTCGCCCGAGGACCCGCTTCATGAGGAGGAAGACAGTCCTGTTCCCCGGCTGACTCATCGTTATCCTGACCGCGTTCTCCTCCTCATCACCGACCGGTGTCCGATGTACTGCAGGTTCTGCACGCGCAAAAGAATGGTGGGGCGGACCAGCACCATCAACGAGAAAACCATCGCGATGGGCATCGACTATATCCGCAGCCATCCTGAAATCCGTGATGTGCTTTTGTCGGGCGGTGACCCGCTGATGGTGAGCGACCGTAAACTGGAGCGCATTATTTCGCGCCTACGCGAGATTCCCCATGTCGAGATAATCCGGATCGGCACCAAGTTTCCGTGCGTCATGCCGAGCCGCATCACGGATTCCCTGTGCGACATGCTGAAGAAGTACCACCCGATTTACATAAACACGCACTTCAACCATCCGCGTGAAATCACTCCCGAGGCGAAAGAGGCGTGCGAGAAACTTGCCGGAGCGGGCATTCCGCTGGGCTGCCAGACGGTGCTTATGAAAGGGGTCAATGACGATCCCGTGATTCTGAAGGAACTGGTGCACAAGCTCCTCATGATTCGGGTACGGCCCTACTATCTGTATCAGGCTGATCTCACGCGGGGTACGAACCATTTCCGCACCCGGGTGGAAGCCGGACTCGAGATCATGCAGGCGTTGCGCGGCCACACCACCGGCTTCGGCGTGCCGCAGTTTGTGATCGATGCTCCCGGAGGAGGAGGGAAGATCCCGCTGATGCCCGACTACATTGTCAAGTTCGACGACAAGGAAATCATCCTGCGCAACTTCGAAGGAAAGCAGTACTGCTACCCGCAGGCCGACCAGCAGTATGTGAGAGACACAAGGGAGATCGAGCTGATCAACTTCTAATCACGCCCAGGCAAAGTAAACCCTATCGGGACCGGCGTCCACGAATCGGCGCGTATCGTCTCTCCCATCGGGACGATCGACCTTGGACGAGAAGGTTTTTCTCAACTGTCCGGTGACGCCAATTCAGAACATTAGCGTTGTCTAATTCGCGGAATTTGTGGTTGAATGCCCCGATGGTTATTAGAATTGGCTCCCTCAAAATCGGCACGAAGGCTCGGCCTTTTTTCATCGCGGGTCCATGTGTGATTGAGAGCGAGGTACACTGCCTGAAGATGGCGGAACGGCTGGCCGATTATGGCCGTCGGCTGGACATCGACCTGATATTCAAGGCGTCTTATGACAAAGCCAACCGCACCTCCGTTGATTCCTTTCGGGGGCCCGGACTGGACGAGGGGCTGCGCATCCTGGAGAAAGCCAGAGAGATCAGCGGGCTGCCGGTCCTGAGCGATGTCCATGAGAAGATCCAGGTAGCCGCCGCCGCAGACGTGCTCGATGTGATTCAGATTCCGGCGTTCCTCTGCCGCCAGACCGATCTGGTGCAGGCGGCGGCTGCGACCGGACGCTGCGTGAACCTGAAGAAAGGGCAGTTTCTTTCTCCGCAGGAGATGCGCAGGGTTCTGGAGAAGGCGAGCGCGACTGGAAACCGCAAGATCCTTCTGACCGAGAGAGGGACTTCCTTCGGCTACAACAATCTCGTCGTCGACTTCCGTTCGTTCATAATCATGCGTTCGTTCGGGCAGCCGGTTGTGTTCGACGTGACGCACAGCGTTCAGGCGCCTGGGGGCAAGGGGGACCAATCGGGAGGCGATTCGCACTTCGTTCCATATCTCGCGCGGGCCGGCGCTGCGCTGGGAGTCGAGGGATTCTTTTTTGAAGTGCATGACAATCCCGCCGAAGCGTTATCGGACGGTGCGAACTCTCTCGACCTGAAAAGCTTTCCGCGGCTGGTTGAAGACATTCTCCGGATAAGGGGAGTTCTGCGGAAGGAGTATCTATGACGCTCGTCGGAGAGAACACGTCGCTGTCTCTGGCAATCCGGGTTCTCGTGGCGGAAGCCGAGGCGATAAAGAGTCTGGTGGATCGCATCGGTGCGCCTTTCCTGCGGGTCGTGGATATGGCCGCGACATGCACGGGAAAGATTGCCGTCACGGGGCTGGGCAAGTCGGGGCTTATCTGCAAGAAGATTGCAGCCACGCTGAGCAGCACGGGATCCCCTGCTATCTTTCTTCATGCGGCCGACGCTCTGCACGGTGACTGCGGCCTTCTCTCGCGGGACGATCTTGTTCTTGCGGTATCGAAGAGCGGTGAGACGGCCGAGGTGCTTCAGGTTCTGAATGTGGCCAAGAGAATGGGGTTGCAAGTGATCGCAATGGCGGGCGACTCCGATTCGACGCTTGCACAATACGCGGATGTTTTTCTGGATGTGAGCGTCGCCGAGGAAGCATGTCCTCTGAACCTGGCGCCGACCGCCAGCACGGCGGCGGCTCTTGCGATGGGGGATGCGCTGGCGATTGCGCTGATGGAGCGAAAGGGATTCGGCAGGGACGATTTTGCCGTGCTGCATCCCGCCGGGAGCCTGGGAAAGAAACTGATGCGTGTAAAGGAACTGATGCACACGGGCGACGCGATTCCTCGGGTTCTGGAAAGCACTCCGATGTCCGAGGTCATCTGTGAGATGACGGCGAAGAGCCTCGGGATGACGGCCGTTACCGACGAGCAGGGAGTGCTTGCCGGCGTGATTTCCGACGGTGATTTGCGGCGCATGCTGCACCGGTCGCATGACCCGCTGAAGCTACCGGCAGGGCAGGTTATGTCGCGCCGTCCTAAGACGATTTCGCCGGATGAGCTGGCGACGGTGGCGCTGGCGAAGATGGAAGAGATGAAGATTACGAGCCTCGTGGTGGTGGACGAGGAGGAGAAGGTAACAGGCGTTTTGCATCTGCATGACTTGTGGCGCACGCAGCTGTTTTAGCCGCAAAATTGCTTGCAAGATCATGCAGGCGAAGCTAAAGTTACGGTCAGGCAAGCGGGAGTAATTCAGCGGTAGAATGCCAGCTTCCCAAGCTGGACGTCGCGGGTTCGATCCCCGTCTCCCGCTCCATAGAATCAACAACTTGCAGCTATTCACTTCTGAAGCAGAGTCCAATAGAGTCCATTAAGCTTCCAGAGCCCTCTCCAATGAGTTTACAGCTTCCTTCCTCCGGCTAATTGACGTAATGGTGTAAACGTTTTCGTTCACATCAACGGTATGCCCCATCTGTTCCGCCCGGATTTGCGGATCAACATCT
>Ga0123335_1001686_pt1 | contig 35116 bp, 25 predicted proteins | sample BiotimSIPDNA_2_FD_89707 | JGI IMG/M metagenome (GOLD analysis project Ga0123335, IMG submission 89707) | Anaerobic biogas reactor microbial communites from Washington, USA - Biogas_R2 time_0 SIP DNA | ecosystem: Engineered > Bioreactor > Anaerobic > Unclassified | place: Washington, USA... | reverse complement strand
GACCGGGGCGCGGGTGCGGCTGTTGTTGCGCCGCACGAACGCGACCAACGATTGCATCCGGGTGCTGTTCAACGCCGGCAGTTTCTCCATCAAGCAGCAGAGCGGCGGGGTTACCACCGACCTGCTCACGGACACGAGCGTCATCACCGAGTCCGACACCTGGTATGACGTGTATGTGCGCGCTGAGGGTGGGGTGATTGAGGTATGGCGCGGCCTGCGCGGCGAGGCCCTTTCCCTGGCGGGCCGGGTAACCGGGGCGGCGACGCTGAGCGGTGAGGCGGTGGCCTTCGATACAAATCCGAACGTGGTCGCCCATTTTGACGACTTGCGCATGTGCACCGCCCGCGCAGCGAACCAGAGTTTCTCCAGCACCTTTACGGGCAGCTTCGACGGGTGGGTCCAGGAAGCGGGGACCTTCTCCACGGCCAATAACTACCTGGTCAACACCTCCTACGGGGGGCAGGGCAGAATGCGCCGGGACACGGCCAATGGCGACTTCCAGATGAAGTTCTCCTACCGGGATACAAGTCCCATCTCCGGGCCCTGGGGACAGGTGCGTTTCCGTCATGCCGACAGCAATAACTTCGGGTACCTGACCCTGTACCCGGGCTCGTTCTCCTTGTCGGAAAAGCGGGCGGGCACCCTGGTGACGCTGGCGTCGGGGTCGTGGTCCACCACGTCGGGCGATTGGTACGACGTGACCCTGATCGCGGACGGTTCCCATATCGAGCTGTGGCGCGGCCCCAAAGGCGGCGCCCAGACCCGGATGTGCAGCGTGGACACCGCCACGGTGCTGTCCGGCGCCGCGAGTTACCTGGTGGTCACGACGGACGGTGTGTATGCCTTTGACGATGTCCAGGTAAGCGCGGAGGACCTGTCCGCCACGACCTATACCTACGATGCGGCCAACCAGCTGACGGCCATGAATGTCAACGGCACGACCACGAATTTCACCTATGACGATTGGGGGCGAATGGTCGGCAAGACGCAGGGTTCTTACGCGGCGACCTACTCCTATCGTTTCGGCGACAAACTCAAAGCGGCCACGTCGAACTTCCCGGGGGAAACGGCGTCAGTGGGGTACAACTATGACGGCCTGGGCCGGCGGCGGCTGGAACAACGCGATAACACCACGGCCACGTGGTTCCGCTGGTCGGGTTCGGAGGAGTGCGGCGAATATGCCGGTACGGTCGGGAGTTGGACTATCGGCGCATTGCAAACGGGTTATGTGCCGGGGCTGGCTACCTTTGCTGGATCCAATCCCGCTGCGGCCGAATGGCGTTATCATTTGACCGACCACCTGGGCAGCGTGCGTCAGCTGACGGGCCAGACCAAAGCCGCCCTGGCGCGCTATGACTACGCGCCCTACGGCGAACTCCTGCGCTCAGCGGGTCTGCCGCTCACCATCGGCTACACCGGCCATCTCTGGGACAGCGCCATCAGCCAGTATTACGCCCCCTTCCGCTATTACAACCCCCAGACCGCACGGTGGAACATGCGCGACCCGCTGGGTTTCGTTGATGGGCCGAATGTGTATGCCTATGTCGCGGGGAATCCGGTGAATTCTATTGACCCTTTCGGGCTTGTTAGAAATTTGTGTCGCCCGGGACCAAAAGCACCTATAGATTGGCCAAAACCGAGAAGATGGACATGGAATCCAAATAGAGGTTGGTACGAGAAAAATAACGAACATGCCGTGTGGCATCCACCAGGTAAACCACGTGACGGTGGTGATGACGACTCCAGTAAACCTTATGGCCATGGTAAAGGACATTGGGATATAACAGATCGACATGGTAGAACACGTAGACAGAACAACCTAGACAGGTCAATGTTAGATCAGATTAAAGATGGAATTGTTATTATTGGGGACTGGATCAATAATAATTTGCCAGTACCATCTCATCGACCAGTGCCTGGCGCACCAATGCCAATGCCATCTACCCAAATACCGTGGTTTCAAGATTCATCATGTCAAAAATAATGGAAAAAACATTGAATAGCCAATCTGACGCCCAATGTAGACTGTTTTTTACGGATATCTGGCATATCTGTAAACTTAGTACAATATATTGTTTCTATCGCCATTGATAATAAGGGATATTTGTCACCCACATTTTGATAACATAAGTGTGCAAGAACAATGACGGGAAGTATTAAAGGATTTAATAATAAATGAAACTATGTGTGTATCCAAATGGTTTCAGGACGCTTTCAATTGATGGCTCAACAGATGCTTTGAATGAGTTTGTACAGCAACTTAATGAGTTGCAGCGGGTACCGGACGGGTATTTACAGCTGACTACTGTGAAGACTCAACCGGGCGATATGACCTCTATTGAACTTTGCTTGACAGAACGTGTTCCTGTTATTTGTACAAGGGTTTACCGCGGAAAGCCGGAGCCATTTCTCAACCGACTTGAATTTCCTGAGAAAGTGAGGTTAGGAAGTTTCAGATGTGATATTAGCTCGTCCGCATGTAACAGGATATCGTACGCACTTCTGCCTGATACCGGTAAACATGGTGGAACCCGGTATAATGTCTCGGAGACCCTATGTACATTTTGTGGGCGACAAGTTTCAGCGCTATCATTTCAAGACTACTTTTTTTTAAGTTCCAGAGGGGATAGTGATGTAAATGAACGGATAGTCACCTTTGACAGCGGAGAATTCAATAAGGGTGCACGACATGCCATGCGCGATATTATTGGAGAGCACAGCCTTTGTACTGCTCGTGTATGGAGGAAAGGTCCGTCAACGGCTGTAATTGAATTGGACAGAAAAACAATTACGGAATTACGAGATGATTATTTATTGCCTTTGGTTGCTGACCCAGAGGCACATGGTTGTCATGAGCATTGTTGGGGTTTAACTATAGTAGGGAAACTGGATTTCAACGAGATTCAGTTTTGGGTGGAGGACATTGAAGAATATAGGTCTCCAAAACGAATAAACAGCGTTTCATACCCTAAATATCTTAACGTCGCATGGGCAACATGTCTGAATTTACGTTGTGCGTATAGGTTCCTTTTGGCAACGTTGTCGTTTAATGTGGTGAATCCGACTTGGGAAGATTACCGTGAAATAATCCCTTACAGAAGCTATTTTTGCCCCCGCTGCAGAACCTTCTGTCCTACTGAACACACAGCATGCTATCGGAAGTCAAGGACCAAATCCGTAACTGTTCAAGGGGATAAACAATAGAAAATGGAAAATTCCGGGGCCGCTTTACGTATTTGTGATTGTTTTTTGACAACAAAAGAAGAGCCCCCTTGGGTGCCGTGACGCGAACATTTTTCCAGGAATGAATTTGAATCTGGTTGAGATATTCAAGACACTGCAAGGGCATGAGGCCATGAGTATGATGTTGGTATGGCGCATTAATCTGTGACCGATATGTTTTTTATGCCCTGAAGGGGCTGTGTCTTAAAGCCCAGAGGTTGCGGTACTCCGCTACCCTGGGTAAAATGACACCCAACCAACCCATGGTTACCCTGAAAGGGTTACGTCATAAAAGGGTTATGTCCCCACTTTGACGCAACCCCGTTGGGGTATATAATTAAGGGGGTGCTCTAACCCAAGGTAGCGGGGTACCGCAACCTTGGGTTATGAGACGGAATCCCGTTGGGATTCTGAAGGCGTAACGTTGAGTGGGGGCATTTACTATTTTCGGTATCGCTATCGGTATCGAGCCCCTCCTTCTACTCATAATCGGAATGTACGATGGCGATACCGATAGCGATACCGATAGCGATAGCGATACCGATAGCGATACCGATAGCGATAGTACTAATTCCGGACTTTGCGCGGTCGTCTGCTACTTCGGAAAAGGTCTCTTCTTTGCCGCGGAAAACCGGAACACTGAGATCCCCCTCGCCGGATGAGTGATCTGCGTTCAGGCAACGGCCCTGACAACGGACACAGGCAGGGCAAACACGGTTTTCTCCGTTGAGCTCGATTTTCTTCCGGCAAACTTGAGGCGTAACGCCTTTATCTGCTAGAATACACCCTTCGGATGATCCCCAGATTCAAAATCACTACAAGTATGCATTTGAAAAGGAGGTGAATACACGTGAGAACATACGAAGCGCTGTACATTATCAGTCCTGAATTGGACGATAGTGCCATCCAGACGGTTGTCGCGGACGTGGAGAAGTTTATCACATCCAGCAATGGAACGATCGTGCGCTCCGATGTATGGGGTAAACGCAAACTGGCGTATACCATTAGAAAACATACAGAAGGCGTATATGTCGTGTTGCGTTTTCTTGCCAGCCCGGATTCCATCAAGCGTCTCGAACAGCAACTGAAACTGACAGAGGCTGTAATTCGCTACATGGTGCTTTACCTCGATGAAAAAACGCTGAAACTTGAACAGGAACAGGCACGCCGGTACGAAGAAGAGCTGCGCCTGAGCACAGAACGTCGGAACCGCCGTGAAGATGACGACGACGACGACGACGATGAGGACGACTCTGATTCCCGCAGACGCGGCCGCGATTTTGGTTCCCGTCGCAATCGTTCTGAAGACGATGACGACGATGACGGCATGGATTGAGTCAGCAGGTTGTGACGCTCCCCTTTCGGGAACGTTATACCCCATCCTTTTCCAGTAAACAACCATCGAGAGGGTGACGGAATGAGTGATGTGCGCGTACCAGATTTAAATCGTGTGCTTATCGCCGGACGGCTGACGCGCGACCCGGAATTGAAATACGTGGGAGGCAGCAACACGGCTTATTGCCGCCTGGGCATTGCCAACACACGTTATTACAAAGACAAGAATTCCGGTGAACGCCGCGAAGACACCACATTCGTCGATGTGACGGTGTGGGGTCCGCAGGCTGAATTTGTCGGCGAGCGGCTGCGCAAAGGACGCCCGGTTCTGGTTGAAGGTTCGCTTCGCACCAACGAGTGGGAAGATCAGGCCACCGGCCAGAAACGAAGCAAAATGATCGTCAACGCCCAGCGGGTGACGCCGCTGGACTGGGACGATTCAGGCGGCGGCCCGCGGCCTCAGGCGCGGCAGGATGCCCCTGCGGCCGGCGAACCCACCCACGGTCCGCGTGAAATCGAAGAACCCATCCCGGAAGATGACATCCCCTTCTGAAAACCTGTTCTAAGGAATCCGTTAAATGGCGAAAATATCCGCTAAAACAAAATTGAAAGTGCGCGAGAAGAAGCTGCGCAGGCGCAAGAAGAAAAAAGTATTGCGCGCGAAAGTTTGCCGGCTTACCATCGATCGCGTGGTATATATTGACTACAAAGACGTGAACCTTCTGAAGCACTATATCACTGAACGCGGAAAAATTATTCCGCGCAGGATCACTGGTGCGACAGCCAAGCATCAGCGCATGCTCAACCGCGCGATAAAACTCGCCCGGCAGGCGGCGCTGCTGCCGTATCTGGCCGACTAAACCCGCAACCGACCCGGCCGTATCGCGAGCAACGCCCCTGATACGGCCGGAAATGTTATAATGCGAATCCACGGATTTTTCATACTCGGCCTGACTGCGCTGGTCGCTCTGAGCACGGCCATGGGTTATTCCATGCCCGTCATGTTCATGTTGCCGGTTGCGGTGGCTTATCTATGGATTCGGGAACGGCATTTATACGCCTTTCTGCTGTCATCCGTGTTTGGACTCTTGCCGCTGTTGACGGCGCGCGACGCTTTTATGGCTGTTGCGTTTCTGTTTGCCGCGTTTTCGGGCGTCGGGCTTGGCCTGCTGATGCGCCGCAAGGCGTCGCTGGGCATGGGTATCGCTTTTGTAACCGTGTGCCTGTTCCTCCTGAATGCCGGCCACTCGGCCCTGTTCTGGCAGGAATACCGTGCCGCATGGCAGAGCGAGATGCAGGCCTTTTCGGCTTCGGTGTCCGAGGTTAAGGATGCGGAAAGAACCGCCCCGATGCTCGAGGCGCTGGACTGGCTTGCGCAGCACTGGCTATATCTCTCGTTCGGGATGCTTTTCGGGTTTATTTTGCTTGTATCGACGGTCCTTGTAAGCGCCCTGTACCGGAAGGCGGCGCAGGAAGGACTGGCATCGCCGGCCAATGTCTATTTCAGCCGGATGCGCGTGCCGGAACTCCTGGTCTGGGCGGCCATCGTGCTCGCCGGGCTATGGTTTCTGGACAGTTGGCGGCCCAACGACGTTATTCGGTTCATTGCCTGGAACGGCGCGGTGGCCATGGCGGTTGTGTACTGGCTGAACGGTCTTGCCATACTGGTCTTTGCCCTGCAGGCCTTCCAGGTGAGGCCGCTGGTGGCCGCGCTGGTATTCAGCGCATTGTTTATGTTGAATCTGCAACAATTGCTGGCCTTTGTCGGGCTCTTCGATACCTGGTGGGATTTGCGTTTTAAAATCCGGCGGTTTATCGAAACCCGGCAGAGAAACGCTTGAAAATGGCAGTACGATTGGGTTGTTTTATTGTACAGGTGCGATGCGTCCCCTGTAATATCAAATGATGGAGCCTTTACCATGAACGTAATCCTCTGTGAAAATGTGGAAAACCTGGGCGCGATGGGCCAACAGGTTAAAGTGGCCGACGGCTACGCGCGGAATTATCTCATCCCGAGGAAACTCGCGGTGCAGGCGGATTCGGCGACGGCCAAACAGATTGAACATGAATTGCGCATCATCAAGCGCCGCGAGGAAAAGCAGCGGGCCGCCTTCACCGCGATTGCGGAAAAGCTGCGTTCGCTCACCCTCGAGTTCAAAATGCGTGCCGGCGAAGAAGACAAGATCTTCGGTTCCGTGACCACGGCCATGATCGCCGAAAAACTCAATGAAACGGGTTTTGAGGTGTCCCGCAGGCAGGTGGTGCTGGAAGAGCCAATCAAATCTTTGGGCATCTTCTCCGTCAACGTCAAGCTGTTTCCCGGCATTGAATCCCCGATCAAGGTGTGGGTAACGGGCATGCAGGATGAAGTAACCACGGCCGCCGAGAGCACGGCGGAAGCGACTGCCGAATCCACGGACGAGGACTGAGATGGCAGGGCGGTCCGAGAAGCCCGCGGGAAGCGCTTCCCCGGGCGTGCCCCATTACGACCGCACGCCGCCGCAGGACATTGACGCCGAACGTGCCGTACTGGGCGCGATGCTGGTGCGCCCCCAATCGGTGGGGTCCGCCATTGAAGTGCTTCACGGCAATGTGAACGATCTTTTTTTCGTTCCGGCGCACCAGGTTATTTTTGACGGCATCCTTTCGCTGTTCAGCGCCAACAAGGCAATCGACCGCGTTACGCTGATGAACGAAATCGGGCCGAACAAGGCCCTCGAATCCGTCGGCAACGAATCGTATCTGACCGAACTGATCGGTGCGGTGCCCATATCCGCCAACATCGAGTACTACGCGGAAATCGTGCTGGAGAAGGCGCTCCGCCGCAAGTTGATCGATTTGTGCGCCCTGATCAGCAGCCAATCCTATCAAGGTGAAGAGGGCGTTTCCGATCTTCTGGACAGCGCGGAAAAGGAGATCTTCTCCCTCAACGAACAGCGGCAAACAAACCGCATCTATGCCGTGTCGGAACTGGTAAACGACGGCGTAGAGCGGATCGAGCAGCAGATCAAGTCCACCTCCGGCATCACCGGTCTTGCCACGGGCTACACCGAACTGGACGCCAAATTGTCGGGACTCCAGCGCTCCGACATGATTATTCTCGCCGCGCGGCCGTCCGTGGGGAAAACGGCCTTCGCGCTCAATATCGCCGCCAACGCCGCGATGGAAGGCAAATCCATCCTGCTTTACAGCCTTGAAATGGCAAAAGAGCAGCTGGTGCAGCGGCTATTGTGCATGGTGGGGAAAGTGGATTCGGACCGTCTTCGAAAAGGTTTCCTGGCGAAACATGAATTTCCAAAGATCCAGGCGGCTGCCGCCAAATTGATGGACGCGAAAATATTCATCGATGAATCCGCGGGCCTGACCCCCCTCGAACTGCGTTCCAAATCGCGGCGCCATGCCTCCCAGCATCCCCTGGATCTCATTATCATCGACTATATGCAATTGATGCATGTTTCCGGGCGCACCGAAAACCGGCAAAACGAAATATCCTTCATCTCCCGGTCCATTAAAGGCCTGGCCCGCGAGCTGTCCGTGCCCATCGTGACATTGTCGCAGTTGAGCCGCGAGGCGGAAAAGGACGACCGGGGCCTGCCGAAGCTTGCGCACCTTCGCGAGTCCGGCGCCATCGAACAGGACGCGGACGTGGTAATTATACTGGCCCGCCCCCCCTCGACGGACCGGGAAGAGCGGGACAATGTCATCATCGTCAATATCGCCAAGCAGCGTAACGGTCCCACGGGGCGTTTTGAACTGCTTTTCAAAAGCAACATACAACGTTTTGAAAACCTGGCGCCTTCCAGCATGAACAGCCAGATGCCCCAGGCGGGGTCCTTCAGCGCTCCCCCACCGCTTGACGAGTATGAACCCGTATTACCCGGGCCATATTCCGAGGAGGATGAGGGCGGCGATGACGGGCAGTATGGGCAGGAGGAGGAAATTCCTTTTTGACGGGCACCACCGGTTCCGGCGGAAATATCCTTTGCACGCCCGGCTTGAATGCAAAAACGTTGTTATTTGATGTTCATCTTAGGTGGACGTTGCCCACAACTCAGAATGAAGGCAAGACTTCAGATTGTATCCCGGTGATATGGGACGTATGGGACGTATGGGACCTATGTGACCTATGGGACTTTAAAATCCCGCAATCCTGTCCTACGCGGCCTGCCGGTCCTACAGGTTTTACGAGATAATGCACAGAACATAAAAATCTTCTTATTTTTTATCGGCCTTACGGACTGATAATCTACTAACGTTGGTCTTGCCCACAATCCAGAAAGAAAATATTCAGCGTATGTTGTTCACACTTTAGTGTGCGTGTTAACACAAGAACCTTGAACAACCTAGCACGCTAAAGCGTGAACAACGTACCTAACTTCTTGTTTTTGGTGATAGAACATTTTTCACAAGGTACTAATAGAGGCGCCCCAACGGCGCAACAACCCAAACTTCGGAGAGTATGGTAATGTTTAAAGGCTCCTATGTGGCGCTGGTTACACCGTTCAAGGACAACCTGGAAATCGACTTTGAGGCCTACGGACGGCTGATTGATTATCAGATTGAACAGGGAACGAACGGCCTGGTTCCGTGCGGCTGCACGGGCGAAGCGGCCACCTTGTCCCACACCGAACAGAAAGAGTGCATTCGATTCGTCCTCGAACGCACGGCGGGCCGGGTGCCTGTCGTCGCAGGGACGGGCTCTAACAACACGGCGGAGGCGCTGGCCCTGACTCAATACGCCGCGGAGATGAAATGCGACGGCGCCCTTTTGATTACCCCCTATTACAACAAGCCGACCGCGGCCGGTCAGGTGGCGCACTACACGGCCATCGCCAAGGGCGCGGATATTCCCATCATGCTGTACAACGTGCCGGGCCGCACCGGCGTCAAGATGGAACCGCAAACCATCGCCGCCCTGTCGAAACTGCCCGGCGTCGTGTCCGTGAAGGAGGCCTGCGGCAGCGTGGACCAGGTCACCCAGATTCTCAGCCTGTGCGACATCTCGGTGCTTTCCGGCGATGACAGCCTCACGCTGCCCATGATGGCCGTGGGCGCCGACGGCGTGGTGTCCGTGGCGGCGAACGTCGCCCCGGCTCCTGTGGCCGCCTTGTGCGCCGCCGCGGCCGCGGGCGATTACGCGGCAGCGCGAAAAGAACATTACAATCTGGCGCGGCTTTTCAAAGCCATGTTCCTGGAGACCAATCCCATGCCCGTAAAGGCGGCCCTCGCCCGCATGGGCATCATCAAGAACAACCTGCGCCTGCCGCTAGTACCGCTCGGCGAACACCATTACGCGGAACTGGATGCCGTCCTGAGAGCGCTTTCCCTTATCGGGTAAGGTTCGGCGGTATCGGCTGTTGGCGTTCGATTTCCACATCCCGGATTAATTGTGTTAAACTTTTCCATGTTTGTTCGATATCCACTCCACACTATTACACCCCCGCGTAGTGTGTCACAACCGATAAAGGCCCTGTTTCATGACAAAGAAATTAATGGTTATTCCTGAACAAGTCAGGAAGAGCGCCACCATCAACCTTGGCAAAATCCCGGTCAACAGTTACAAGAAAAGCATCCGTGAGGAATTGGACGACAAGAAAGGCCTCAGTGCCGAACGGCTGCTGCGCATTTACCGCGACATGGCGCTCATTCGCGAATTTGAGACCATGCTCGACAACATTAAGAAGCTGGGCGCGTATAATTCCATCGCCTATACCCACGCAGGCCCGGCCCATCTTTCCATAGGGCAGGAAGGCGCCGCCGTCGGGCAGTGCGTCCACCTCCAGGTGCATGACCACATGTTCGGCAGCCACCGCAGCCACGGCGAAATCATCGCCAAAGGGCTGCGCGCGGTCGAGGATCTCAGCGGCAAAGGCCTGGCAGGCGTTATGGAGAATTACTTTGACGGGGCGACGCTCCGCGTGGTTCAAAAGAACGAACCCGACTGGAGCGGCCTTGCCCTAACCCTGAAAGGCAAGAAAAAGCCCGCCCTGAGCACCGGCGAAGAAGAGGAACTCGGCATTGATTTCCTGCTTTACGGTTTGCTCGCGGAAATTTTCAGCCGCATCACCGGTTTCAGCAAAGGCATGGGCGGTTCCATGCACGCTTTCTTTCCGCCGTTCGGCGTCTACCCGGCCAACGCCATCGTGGGCGGCAGCGCGGACATATCGGTGGGTTCGGCACTGTACAAAAAAATCGCCGAACAGCCCGGCATCACCATTGCCAATATCGGCGACGCGTCCATCGGCTGCGGCCCGGTCTGGGAAGCGCTCGGATTTTCCTCCATGGCCCAGTTTAAAACGCTCTGGCCGGAATTCATCCGGGGCGGCCTGCCAATGTTGTTCAATTTCATGGACAATTTCTACGGCATGGGCGGCCAGCCCATTGGCGAGACCATGGGCTTTGAACGCCTGGCCCGCATCGGGGCGGCGGTAAACCCGGAAAACATGCACGCCGAGGTGGTGGACGGAAACAATCCACTGGCCCTGGCGGACGCCTACAAACGCAAACTGGAGCTCATCAAGGCGAAACAGGGGCCGGTGCTTCTGGATGTTCTGTGTTACCGCCAGGCCGGCCACTCCCCCAGCGACCAGTCCGCATACCGCGAACGGGAAGAAATCGAGCTGTGGCGTTCCGTTGACCCGCTTACCGAATACGGCAAGAAACTGCTTTCCTCCGGTCTGGTCAGCCAGGACCAGCTGGACCTGATCCACGCCTACGCCTGCCGCAAGGTCACCAAGGCCTGCCGTCTTGCCGTAAGCCTGGACATCTCGCCCCGGATGTACCTGTCCCCCACGCAGGGCGTATGCGAGCACATGTTCAACAATGAGATCGAGGAGACCCTCCCCGGCCTGCGACGCAAGGAAGATGTCAACATGCCGCTGGAAGAGAATCCACGGGTGCAGGCCATCGCCAAGAAATCCCGTTCGGGCATCGCCGAGGACGGTTCCGTGCTCAAGGGCACCAAGGCGGTAACCTTCGGCGAGGCGCTGTTCGAAACCGTTATTCATCATTTTTACAACGACCACCGGCTGGTCGCCTATGGCGAGGAAAACCGCGATTGGGGCGGGGCGTTTGCCGTTTACCAGGGCCTGACCGAGGCCCTCCCCTACTACCGGCTCTTCAACTCGCCCATATCCGAGGCGGCCATCGTGGGCACCGCGGTGGGTTGCGCCATGGAAGGTGGACGGCCCCTGGTGGAACTGATGTACTGTGATTTCATGGGCCGCGCCGGCGATGAAGTTTTTAACCAGATGCCCAAGTGGCAGGCCATGTCCGCGGGCCTGCTGAAACTGCCCATCGTGTTGCGTGTTTCCGTGGGCGCCAAATACGGCGCGCAGCATTCCCAAGACTGGACCGCCCTGTGCGCCCATGTCCCGGGACTCAAGGTGGTGTTCCCCGCCACGCCTTACAGCGCCAAGGGGCTGCTCGCCTCCGCGCTCAGCGGCAACGACCCGGTGGTGTTCTTTGAAAGCCAGCGCTTGTACAACCAGGTGGAGATTTTCCAGCCCGGCGGCGTGCCCGCGGGGTACTATCGCCTGCCCTTGGGCGAGCCGGCCATCATCAAGGAGGGCGGCGATCTGACGATCCTCACCTTCGGGGCCACCCTATACCGTGCCATGGACGCCGCCAAGCGTTTTGAAGCGGAATTCGGCATTTCCACCGAGGTGATTGACGGCCAGACCTTGGTGCCCTTCAACTATGAACCCGTGGTCAACTCGCTTAAAAAGACCGGCAAGATTATCGTGGCCAGCGATGCCTGCGAGCGGGGCAGCTACATCCACACCATCGCGGGCCAGCTGAGCCAGATCGCCTTTGACGCCCTCGACGCGCCCGTGTGCGTGGTGGGTTCGCCGAACTGGATCGTGCCGCCCGCGGAAATGGAAGACGCCTACTTCCCGCAGGCCTTCAGCTTCCTGGACGCGTATCACCAGCAGATACGCCCCCTGCCGGGCTATACGCCGGTTGTGGAGCGTTCCGCCGATGCCTTTATCCGCCTGAACAAGGGCGGCATATAACTTTGCACAATGAATCCTGAAAACACGGGCATGAAATTTATCAAGGCCGCCAAGGTGGAAGAGTTTGCTGGACGGACCTTGAAATCAATCCGCATACTCGGCAGGCCCGTCGCCATCATCAAGGAAGCGGACGGCTCTTTCCGTGCCATGGAGGCCGGCTGCAAACATCAGAACGCGGACATCACCAAGGGAACTATCGTCGGCGGTATCGTCACCTGTCCCTGGCACGGCTGGCAATATGACCTGAAAACGGGCGCATGTGTCTCCGGCGGCAGGGCCTCGCTCCGGGCCTACGCCTGCAAAGTGGAAGACGGGGACATCATGATCTCGCTTCATCCCCTGGAGACGCCCCCTGCGCCCGATTCCGAACGCGCCGACTTTAACTGAAGCGGCTCCGCAGGGACGCTGTTTTTGTTCAATTTACAAGAATGGACGTGATGTAACCGCGCGCGTAGGTATTCAGGAGTGTCATTGTTTTCCCGATGGCGACGTTCAGGCTTTCCACGGCTTCCGGCCCGTGGTCCGAAACCACCAGTTCCACCACCTGGTCAAGGTCGGATTCCTCACCCAGTTCCACACCGGGATCGTTTACAAAACGATGGGGCATATATTCCGTCAGAATCGTGTTCATTTCCCCGGCCAGGGCGTTGGACTGCCGTGCCACCTCTTCGCGAGGCACAGCGTCATTGTAGGCGGCTACAGCATCCGCCTGTTGCAGGGCCCGCATCAGCGGATGCGCGGCATCCCCGGAACGGGTCAACCGCACAAACTGAATCCCCTGGAAGCGCTCCAGCGCCATGTGCCGGTTGGAAACCAGCTGCAGCGCGTCATCCACGTATTGCGGGTATCCAAGGATGGACAGCAGGTTGATAAACAGCATTTTGAAGGTGCTGTACCCCGGGAGGACCGTGGAATGGTAGGGCATGGACAAATCCATGACATGATGCAACCCCCATCCCATGAACCGCCACCCCCAATAGTCCTGGCCATGGTCAAAGGCCGTCTCCGCCAGTGTTTTGTAAAGATGAATCCTGAACTCGGGATAGGTGGCCTTCAGGTAAGCGGCAAACAGGAAAACCAACGGGGACTCATGATAGAAACCCATGTGGAACGGCGCCTGGGAGCCGTACACCAGATCCGGATCGCCGAAAGGCTGTTCCCCGAATCCGTAGCGCGCGCCGAAGTCCGTTCCATTGTCCACGAACAAACCGATATCCAGGCCGTAGTCCGGTTCATGACTCGCCGTGCACAGCACCTCCAGCGGGCTAACCTTGTCGCCGGGCGCGATCGGGAGGAAGCGGAACTGTTTCAACTCGCTCGAACCGGGAACCAGGGTCACCGCCGCCGGATCCAAACCGGTGCGCGGCGCCTCCGGATCCTCCACCAGTTCACTCAAATAGAGGGCGGCCCTGCTATCCGGATTAATGCGGATCGCCTCAAAAAAACGTTTGCGAATATCGGAAGGATCACCCGTGGCCCTGAAGGCCAATGCATCCGGCAATGGGGCATAGGCCTCCATGGTGTTCCTCGCCCATTGCTCCTCTTCGGCCAGTTTCGTCTCCAGTACCGGTTCCATCGCTGTCAGAAAATCCTCCAGCGCGACTACTTCTACCGGAGGCTGGCTGGATACCAGCGGCATGGACGAAAGGAGCGGTTTCGTGATCAGGGAATGATGCTCCCAGGCCAAAGTCGGCAACGCAGCCAGTACGATAGCAACAAGAATCGACGCAAAGAACTTTAGCGCAGGATGTTTCTTCATTTTTTCGCTTTCATTATGGGTTAACGTACGCGACAAGAAACGAAAGGAACCGCTACTCCTTTGAATCGTGTACTTATCCTGATAAAAAATGATTTTACTTGATCGCTGCCATTCATTTCTAACGCGTCACTACCCGTAAACCAAAATAAGGATTTGCACACTACTAACAAAACGCTTGCAGGTTCATTACAAATTCCGCTTTGAGAACGGTGTTTCCCGAGAAGTTCTACTTTGCAGACAGGTTTGAAGGCTCGCATGGCATTCGGATGATAAAAATGGAAATGGAATTTCAAGAGAGAAGGGGTTCCAAAATGGAATTTGGGAACCAGAGAACAATACGCACAAAGTACAAACCATCAGGTGATTCAGCACTCTCACATGTGCCAACATATCGGTTTTCCGGATAATTTCCCCACACTTTTTCGGAGGCCTATATTCTGCTGTATTCCCAAAGCAGGTTCAGAATATTAATCCAGATAATTAACCCGATTACACTCCTTTTGCGCTAAAATGGTGTTTCATGACTTTCGATGCAGTCCAGATTACCTTTTTTTCTGTAACAACCAATCACCTAACAGAGGAGACATCATCATGAAAACGCTTTCCATCCTTTTCTGCCTGGCGTTGACGGCCTTCTGTGCTTATGCGTCGGAACCCGCCGCTGAGGGCCCGCTCACCCACCCGGACAGCACGAATTGGGAGTCCTTGTTCGCTCCTGACCTCTCCAACGCCATTAAACCCGAGGGCGTATGGACCGTTGAGAACGGGGAACTTACCGCGAGCAAGGATGAGGCGATCTGGTCGGAAAAGGACTATGAAAACTTCATCCTCGATCTGGAGTTCAAGAACGCGGAAGAGACCAACAGCGGCGTGATCGTGTATTGCAGCGACATCAAGGACTGGATCCCCAATGCTGTGGAAATTCAGATAGCGGATGACCACGCAAAGAAATGGGCCGAATCCCCGAAATCCTGGCAATGCGGCGCAATTTTCGGGCATCTGCCGGCCTCGAAAAGCATGGTGAAAAAGCCTGGAGAATGGAACCGGTTCACCATTCGGTGTGTCGGCAAACACATCGACGTGGCCCTTAACGGGGAACATGTCGTGTCCATGAACATGGACGACTACACCTCGGCCAAAACAAACCCTGACGGTTCGGAAATTCCGGCCTGGCTGAGTAAGCCCAAGAATAGCCTGCCCACCAAAGGCAAGGTAGGCTTCCAGGGCAAACACGCCGGAGCGCCCATCTGGTTCCGCAACATAAAGATCAAGGAGTTAAAGTAACCGATAGGCCGCCACAGTCTTGAAGGCGGGTTTCGCTCTGCCTTATGTATGCCCTAAATTCTCACAATTCTTTTCAGTTTTGTAGAGCGATGCGAGACATACCCTATGGTTCCGCTCTACCCGACCTGCGATAGACAGTTACATAAAATCATCCCCACAGCACTCTTTTCAAGGTATAATTGCATTTGGAAAGTGTCGGGAAGTGCCTGTCTCGTTTGAGCGTATGCCCCGTTCTTTGGACGCATGGATCCCCGAAACCAGTATGGTCCGCAGGATTCGCTTGGGTGTCGGGGTATGGGTTTGTTTTTTGTTTCAACCACGTTAAAAAGGAGAATGTGAACATGAACAAGTATGGCGCGGAGTTTTTTGGAACCTTTTGGCTGGTGCTGGGCGGGTGCGGCAGCGCCGTGTTGGCATGCAATTTCCCTGACGTGGGAATCGGGCTGCTAGGCGTGTCACTGGCCTTCGGCCTGACGGTATTGACCATGGCTTATGCCATCGGCCATATATCGGGCTGCCACCTCAACCCGGCGGTATCGGTGGGATTATGGATCGGCGGTCGCTTCCCCGTCAAAGATCTTGTACCCTATGTCATCGCGCAGGTGCTGGGCGCAATCGCGGCCGGCGGCGTGTTGTATGTGATCGCCAGCGGCCAGGCCGGGTTTGACGCCGCCGCCGGCTTCGCATCCAACGGTTTTGCCGAACATTCCCCGGGCGGCTATTCCATGGTGGCGGCGCTGGTCACGGAAATCGTCATGACCGCCATGTTCCTTATCGTCATTCTCGGCGCGACGGACGCGCGCGCGCCCCAGGGCTTCGCCCCCATCGCTATCGGCCTCTGCCTGACGCTGATCCACCTGATCAGCATTCCGGTGACGAACACCTCAGTGAACCCGGCGCGGAGCACGGGCGTAGCCCTCTTCCAGGGTTCCTGGGCAATTGAGCAGTTGTGGCTGTTCTGGGCCGCCCCCATTGTCGGCGCCATTATAGGCGCGCTCATCTACAAGGCCATCGGCTGCAACTGCGGCAAGAAATGCGACTCCTGATAACAGGTCTCTAAATCCATCGAAGACCGACCGTTCAGGCGCCTTCAAAGGTATTCTGAACGGTTTTTTTATACACTGAATACTTTGTACAGGGGTATAGAGCATACGATTATTGCGGGCATTTAATTTCAGCGCCTACGAGGAGAAATGTCCTTGCCGCCTGTCCCGCCCTGCCTGTTTCCGGCAGGTTTTAGAAGAATAGATCTGCCATATTATGCAAGCGCATGGAACAGCAGGGTATTCCTCTTCGTTGGATGCCTGACATGGACCTTCCGGAACGCTCAGCAGCGTTAATCCCGTTCCATCTGCCAGGGCAACACGGCAGCGAACCAGATGACAAAGAGCGTCAGCCCCCATATGGCCATATGTTCCAGCACGGGAAATGACTGGAGCCCGTCCACTGCGGCTTCCCAATAGGTTTTCGTTTCTTCGCTGGAAGAACGCACGGCAGCATACAGCGCCCCGTAGAGATACCCCCAGTCAATCCGGTATCCGGCTGCAATGAAGATGGGAATCGTGACTGAAAAGGGACCCATCAGTTTCAGGTAGGGAAGACTTCCCGCATCGCTGAAGCTGCCCCGGGCAAACATGTCGTAAAGCAGCAGCACCGCATGCCAGATAATACCCGTGCCAAATCCTATCGCGATAGTTACGGCCACTCTCAAGTGTATGTGGCGCCATTCCCAAGAACCAAGGACTTCGCCGCGCGCGTCGGGGAAGATGCCGGTCAGGATGATTGCAATACAGCCCATAATGAAAAAGAGCGAGCCCACCCAGGCGCCCACTTCCGATACGGCGGCCACTTTGCTGCGGATATAGAGGATGATCGGGATCATGGCCGCTCCGCAATACACCATGGCCAGGGTAAACAGCCAGTAGTATTGGGGATTATGCCCTTTGTCAAAACTGCCCAAGGCGCTGAGCGTGTGCGTTGTGATCGAATAAGGATGCTGGGAGGTATATCCCCGCCACGCGAAATACACCAGCACCCAGTACCCCACTGCCAGCAAAGCAAGATGCAAGCGGATTTCGGCCGGATTATGCCGACCGGTTAAGCATCGTTTCACGGTTTCCATAAGTGTTTCGATTACTCTGTACAAAATGTTGTGAATATTACAGCAAGCATTATTTTATCAAAAATCACAGATGACAGAAATACCCCGTTCCCGATATCCCTATGTTTCAACAAGACTGGGGGCCTGGAGGGACTCAATGGGAACGTGCACAAGAAATGTAGGTGGTATACTATCCTTTGTTTTGACCGCAATTCTTGTCATAATGTTTCATACCCTAAGGTTATCAGATGGATGGCCTTGTAACATGGAGATACCATTAATGGGAAGGGTTTCACGCAAAACTATCGCGGGCATGGTTTTCTTTTCTGTTCCCTTGTGGACGATACTGTATCCTGAAATGGCCTACGTGGAAACGGTAATCCCGCCCGGAGATTCCCCGGTCATGAACACTACCCCGCAGCCATCATTCACACCGGTTGTTCGCGGCAAAATTATTTTGGCACGTTCCGATAACGAATGGATGTCGCAGCAAATCGAAGAACCTTGCAGTGTGCCCAATCCTAAGATTCCGGGCAGGCTGGTCATGTTTTACGGGGCCGTGCCCGCGTCAAACAGGAATTTCGCGGCCATAGGCAAGGCCTGGGCAGAAACCAAGAACCCGTTCCGGTGGCATCAGGACGAGGCGAATCCTGTCTTTGTGCCGTCCGAAGCGGGCTGGGACTCTGGAACCATCCGCTTGGACACGGTTCTCTACCTCCCAGAGGAGGACGCCTACTATATTTATTACTCAGGCACCAAGGGCACCTGTCAGGACCATATCGGTTTGGCCATTTGCCCCGCCGGCGATGACGGGTATTCGGCAATCACTCCGGAGAACATTTCCCGCTACGGCGACGCGCCGGTGCTTGCCCCAAAACCGGACGCACCCTATTATGAAGAGATGGCGTCCCAATCGGCCGTAATGCGGGAATGGAACGCCAAAACAGGCTGCTGGGACTGGTACATGTATTACTCCTACCGGGGCAAAGACGGGGTTCTGCCCGGTATTCGCATGGCGACTTCCCGGGATGGAAAGACCTGGACGCGCCGATTCAATACCGATGATCCGCGGGGTATGGGACAGATTTTCGAATCCACCCCAAACGCCTATTACGAATGGCACCAAGTTTTTAAGATAGACAACACCTATGTGCTATCCATTGAGGTGGGCGTGGAACACGGCGCGCGCTGGCGCACTGGCCTGGCGGTCAGCACGAACCCGTTACAAGGATGGACACAACTGGACCTAGATACCGTGCTCCAGACCCAGTGGCTGGGATTGTATGATGACCGCAGCCTGTACCATGTCGCCACGCCGGCTTTTTACCGGATAGAAGGCCAATGGTATTTGTTTATCCAGGCGTGCGGACGTCCGACCAACGACAACTATATTGACGGCGGCTGGGAGATGTGGGCTGTTGCCTGCGATCGGCGCATTCCCACGCGGCCCGGCTGCGCCGAACTCTTCATCCCGGGATCACCCGCATTGTAGTATGCGCCTTGAAACACTTCAGGGTGTTTACAGTTCCACCATCCGCTGGAACTTTTTAGACAGTTTTTCCACACCCGTTTTGGTAACACGCACACCGTTTTCCCAGCGCAGGCCGAAATCCTGATCCTGGAAGAAGGTGTCCACCTGAAACATCATGTTCTCCCGAAGCCTGTAGGCCGAGGTGGATTCGAGCCAAGGACGCTCCACTTCCATCATGCCGATACCATGGCAGGGGCCGTAGAGCATGTACTGCCTGAACCCACGGCTCTCAACAAATGCTTCATATTCCCGGACGATTTCGGCCGCCTCCTTGCCGCCCTTCATGAGTTCATAAGTTTTAAGATGGGCCTCAAGGCCGAACTCAACCAGGCGTTTCTTGCGGGGCGGCAGTTTGCCTATGCAACAGGGCACGCCGACACTTGAGGAATAGCCCCCGACGCGGGCGCCGATGTTCAACTGAATGACCTCATTGCGCTTGATTTTGTTATGGGTGGGACGGGAGATGGCGTGTTTCGTTCCGGGCCCGCAGAAACAGTAGAGGGCGTGGCCTTCATATTCGCCGCCGTTCTTATAAATTTCCCGCTGGGCGATACCAATCACCTGCAGTTCCGTCATGCCGGGCTTGATCTCTCCCAGGATGGCATCAATGGCGCGTTCGCTGACACTGTACGCCTTCTTCATCAATCGCACCTCTTTGGCACTCTTGATGATGCGCAGACTTACCAGCGTGTCGTCTGCCTTGACCAGTTCCGTTCCGGGAAATTCCCGCTGCAAGCCGAAATAGACGGGGAGCGGCATAATGGAGAACCCGACCAAGCCGAGTTTCTTCAGCGGCCGGCCTCCCATGGCCATTTTGGCGACGCGGGCATAGTTCGCCACGGGAATGCCCGGATATTCCGGATCGGCCGACTCGCGGTATTCCACCATCATGGCGATATCGGGAATAACACTGCGGCCCTGCGCGTACGCTTCGCTTTCCGGTCCAATAATCAGCACCGGCTTTCCTTTCGCGGGCACGAACACCCCCGCCGATTCAAAGGTCGGCCAGTATTCCGTAAGGTACCGGACGTTCGCGAAATCGGCTTCGTTGGAATGGACGAGCGCCGCGTCCAATCCCGCCGCGCGAATATTCTGCTGAAACTTCTTCAGTCGCTCCAGATACTCCGTAACGGGAATCGCCTCCATGGGAATCTCCTCCTTCTCATCTTGTCCTTAATGCCGTTATCACAACCTTCTTACATTTGTGTAAATGATTCGTTTGACTCTATCAAAGGTCTTGGATTCCAGTCAATTTTCAGGAACCCCCGGCAATCACATAACTTAAAATTAATGCGTTTGCGCAAGCCATGCCGCGGCGGTTATGATGATCTTGAACGCGGTTTGTGGACAGGGTTTATTTTCGTGACAGAAACGGGTCAGCCGGCTTTAATACACCAACAGATGGGAAGCCTTTTATGACAAGTTTTTCCTGGGTAGACGGCGGCATTGTGGGCGTTTATCTCTTGGCCACCATGGTGGCCGGGATCGCGGTTCGCAAGTATGTGGGCAAGGTGGAACATTACCTGATCGCCGGCCGGGAGATGAACCTGTATCTAGGCATTGCCTCGCTGGCCGCCACGGAGTTCGGGATTGTCACCTGCATGTATACCGCGCAAAGCGGATATGTGAACGGCTTCTCCGGGGCAATCCCCGGGGTGCTCGCCGCGCTTTCCATGTTTTTCGTGGGGTACACCGGCTTCTGCGTGAAACCCTTGCGCGATGCGGGTGTGATGACGATTCCCGAGTTGTTTGAACTTCGTTTCGGGAAACGCATCCGCTGGCTAAGCGGGGTGGTGATTGTGCTGGGCGGCTTGCTCAACATGGGCGTCTTTCTACGCACAGGCGGTGATTTTTTGGTCACCGTATGCGGGTTTGACGCGAAATATCTTGAAATCACCATGACGGCGCTCCTGGTATTTGTTGCCGTATACACCATCCTCGGGGGCATGCTTTCCGTACTGGTCACCGATTTCCTTCAGTTCGTGGTAATGAGCGCGGGACTTCTTGCGGTAACGCTTCTTATCCTGGTCAATGTCGGCTGGGGGCGTCTGACAGATGTGGTGGAACAGCACTACGGGGCCGGCGGTTTCAATCCTTTTGTGCACCCCAAAATGGGCTGGGAATTTGTCGTGGCCAATGCCATGCTGAGTGTGGCAATGGTATTGACCTGGCAGACCACCATTCAACGCCTGCTGGCGGCCAAAGATACGAAAACAGGGCAGCAGGTATACACCCGTACCAGTTTCTTTTTCCTGTGCCGCTGGCTGATTCCCGTGGTTTGGGGAATCGCTGCCCTGGCCGTGCTCAGTCCGGAAGAGGTCGGCGACAACACGCTCATGGCCATGCCCAAAATGCTGAGCCGGATTGTCCCGATGGGACTCATGGGCATCCTGGTTGCCGCCATGCTGGCCGCCGACATGTCCACAGACGCCTCCTACATGCTAACCTGGTCAAGCGTCATTTACAATGATCTTCTCGCGCCCTTCCACAAAGGACAATGGACGGAAAAGCGCGGGCTCATCGTCAGCCGGGCCATTGTGGCCCTTATAGGCATCTTCCTGCTGATTTACGGGCTGTGGTACCCCCTGCGCGGCAACCTCTGGGACTACCTCACCGTCACGGCAAATATTTACCTGTCAAGCATGGTCATTCTGCTCATTGCCTGCTGCTACTGGAAACGTTCCAACAGTTGGGGCGCCGCAGGGGCCATCCTGTTCGGGGCGGCCATACCGACCGCTTTCCTAGTTTTGGAGCAGGTTCCGGCTACAAGTCATTTCGCGCGGAACATTGTCGGTCCCCATTTTTCGAACATTGCCACGTACCTGATTGCGGGCGCGGCCATGGTGGTCGGATCCCTGTTGAAACCACGCAAACCTGAAGCAATGACGAAAGGTTCCTGATCATGAACGGACACTGGTTCTGGTGGATTGCGACCATGGCATGCGTACTTTGGTATTCATCGGTCACCATCTATGTCGCCATTCGGGGCGTCATGGACATCAAGGGCATGCTGCAGCGCTTGAAAAATCCCGAAAAGCAATGAACCGACTGTTTTGATCCGGTATGTTCCTGAACCACGAAAGGACATCATGAACGCTATGTCCATGCAAGAAAGTCTTTACGTTAGATCTGTATTCATGGTCTTCCTTGCCGCCCTGCTTTTTCCCGGCTTGGCACCGGCACAGACTCAACCCGGTATTACCACCCAGGAATTCGCCCGCGAAGTTGAAAGCGTTCTCCCCGAAGAGGCGCCTTACGCCTATCATCAGCGGCTTTCTCAAGCCCCTGTGCACACGCTGACACGAGACCCTGAGGTCGAAGCCCAACCCAATGAACTGGCGCTTCCGGAACAGGGCTGGAAACTGGTCTGGAATAAGAACAGCTCCGTTGTGCTGGGCAATGCCGTTCAGGACTTTCAGGATTACTTAATGGTGTCCATGGGAGTCACAGTAACGCCGGACGGCAGGGATTCCCTGGAAGACTGGCAGGATCTGAGCCGCTGCATTATAGTGGGAACACGGGACCAACTGCCCGGATGCGGAACGGAACTCTCCGGTCCCAAGGATTATGCACTCATTGCAGGACAGGAACGGCTGGTCGTATGCGGCTACGATGAGCGGGGAGCCATGTTCGGTCTCTATAACATGGAAGCGCGGATGGACTTGCGCGGAGGCCCTTTCCTGCCCGGAGACCTCAAAACGGTGCGTCACAGCCTCTATGACACGCGCATGGTCCATTCCTGGATGGGGTGGATGGAATGGCCGGACCCTCTGTTCGCCCACCTGGTCCACGATGGTTTTGACGGCATCTTCGCCTCTTGTTATGCCAACCCGAACGGGGACCGCACCGCGGCGGAAACCGCCACCGAGTTTTACGGCCGTATGCTCTTTCTCACCCGCGGGCAGGATCCCGGGCGCATGCGCAACCTGATCGACCGGGCATCCCGCTTCGGCTTGAAGGTGTACGCCCCAGTCATTTATCAATACCTGGGCACCCCGGAAAGCGAGAAGGGCTTGCGCCTCCTGATGCGGGATATCCTCAAACAGTTCCCTGACATTTCCGGGTATATCCTGCTTACGGAAGGTTTCTGGTACAAGCAATGGGGCGGTTATCACGGCGCGAGCAAGGAAACGGTACAGGATTGGGCAAGAAACTGGAGCCGAGCCGTGGCTATTGTCACGGAAGAGTGTCATGCCGTCAATCCTGCCATAGAGGTATTGCCCTGGGAATACAACATCGACTTCCGCCCGCAAAACGCCGAGGTGAAACAGTATTTCATACAGCAGTTGCCGGGCGACTCCATCCCTCTGCTGACTTGGGAAAACGGCAAAAGTTTCAAACTAGAGGGCATGCAGGGATACCTGCGCGACTACTCCCTGAACCAGATCGGACCGGCGGAAGTGACCGAGGCCCAGATTGGCGAGGCGCGACGAAGAAACATGAAGGTCTACAGCAAGGCCGACACGTTCGCGTCGTGGCAGTACGGGACCATCCCCTACCTCCCCTTTCCCTATCAGTGGCATGAACGGTATCAGGCTCTGGAAAAGCACGGGGTGAACGGCACGCTGGAAAGCTGGAGTTCCGGCTACACCCCGAATTTAATGACCCATCTCCGGGCATGGACCTGCTGGAGCGATGCGCCCCCCTTTGAGGAACTACTGGGCGCCCATGCCTCGCGCTATTTCGGGGAAAACAACCGGGATTCTGTCCTCCGGGCTTGGGATTGCTTCAGCCAAGCCATTCGGCTGGTTCCCGACACCGGGCCGAATTTTGGCACCAATAATGCCGTCGGCAATCCTATTTTCTTTCAGGAACCGCCATTGCGAACCATGACCTTCAAGTATTCCTGGACCGATTATGACAAGTGGAAGGGATACCTGGGCGCCCAGATCAACCCGTACTGGCCCTTTACGGTCACGCGCATGGTCTTTTTCCCGGATTTCACGAACCAGGTGAATATGGCGGAGAACTACGCCCGGGGAGCCACCGGCGTGGAAGCCGGCCCGGAAACAAATCTGCTGCCGCTCTTTCTCAAGTACCTTCGCGAGGCGGCGGACCTGATGGAAACGGGGTTGAAACAGTACCGTGCCGCAGCCCTGGGCAGCCCGGCATCCACGCGCGAACAGGCCGTGCGTGAAGTGGTTGTAGCCGAGCAGCTGCACAGGATGATGCAAAGCGACGGCGCCATCCTGGAGTTTGAAGACCTGCGCCTGCAATTGGAGGCGGAAAAGGATTCGGGAAAAGCGATACCCTTGCTTGACCGGATGGAGGCCCTTCTTCGCGAGGAAATAGAGCGCACGGAATTGGCCTTATTGGCGGCTTCCCGGGATTCACGGCTCGGATTTCAGTACGAACAGGACTACGTGTATACGCCCTATTCTTTGAGTGAAAAACTGGCGCTGATGCGCGAAACGCTCGTAAAACAACTGCCTGCCCGGCGCGACACCTTGCTTTCCGCACCCGTCACCCCACCCACGGAATAGATACCTTTTGTAACCTAAAATATGCAGTGGTCTATCCGAGATCCCTAATTACGTTATACGTGAAAGGATATTCACCATGTTCACGCATCGTTTTCACCGTTGTTACGGCACGGTACCGTCCGGAGCACTGTTCTTCCCGGTCTGTGCGCTCTTCTTTCTAGCCGTGACCATTTGGACCTTTGCGGAAGCACCCGTGTTTGAAGACACGTGCCTCGTGCCGCTGCCAAAGGGGACCTATGGCTATCGCGGCATGCCGGGAAGCGCGGCGGAACTTGGTGACGGGCGTTTGTTGCTCTGTTATACGGCCATGACCCCGGAGGGCCAGTCAAAGGGCGCCATTGCCGGCAGGTATTCAAACGACCGGGGCAAAAGCTGGGGAGAGGAATTCACCCTTCTGGCCCGACCCAAGCCCGAGGGACAGGATTATTATTGCCATCCCAGCCTGCTGCGCCTGGCCAACGGCCACCTGCTGTTTTCCATCATCTACGGTTCCGGGGCCACCCCGTTGTTCGGCCACAACTATTATCGGCGTTCCGTGGATGACGGGGCCACCTGGGGCGACCAGTTTATCGTCACGCCCCACCCCGGGTACAACATCATCCACAACGACAAATTCATTCAATTGTCGTCCGGCAGAATTATCGCGCCCATTGAATTCGAACTGATCACCAGCGGCGATGATCACGCGGGGTATGTCAGTTACACGGTATATTCCGATGACAACGGCTATAGCTGGCGCGAAAGCGCGAACATGGTGAACATGCTGCCCGTGGAGGCCCAAGAACCGCATGTCGTTGAACTGAAGGACAGCCGGTTGATGATGCTTATGCGCACCTACAGCGGCTACGTGGCGCGCGCCTATTCGGACAACCGAGGTGAATCCTGGTCCGAGGGACAGCCCGTTCCGGAATTAAAGCTGCCGCCCAACTCCTCAGCCCTGAACATCAAGCGCATTCCTAAAACGGGCGACCTGCTGCTGCTTCGAAGCACCGGTCCGGGGATTGAACAGCCCGGTCGCAGAACCCCCTTTGTATCCATACTCTCCCGTGACGACGGCAATTCCTGGGAGAATGAACGGGTGATCATGGGCGACCCGGAGGATGACTACGGGTATCCCAGCCTTCTTTTTGTGGATGACACGGCCATCATCAGCTATCACCAGCGCGACGGGCTCCACGTTTTGCGCGTAGGAGTTGACTGGTTTTATGGTAACCCATAAGTCGTCACTGCGGGCCTTGCCTTTAACGATTTATAGTACGCATGCTCATGTCTCATGCTCATGTCTCATGCTCGTATCTCGTGCTCGTGTCTCGTGCTCGTAATCGGAAACAACGTAAAACAGAAATCTGATTACGAAGCACGTTTACGAAACACGTTTACGAAACACGAGGCATAATCTTCGTGTTCACAAAAATTTGGGAAACATATTGAACTTCGTTTTTAAAGGCTAAACACCGATACTCTAGTGAAATAGAGGCCCTCGTTTAACAAAAGACAATTACGGGTTTGCCGTAACCGGTTGCAGAAAATCACTCTCCTTGACACGGACGGCCAGGGGTGGGTTGACACTTCCGTAATGGGTAATGACCCAAAGGTCGTCCTGCCCCGCTTCAAACAGGTAGGGATAGGCAAGTTGGCCCCCGGGTTCTCGGGCAATCACCACGGGGTCAGACCACGTCTTGGCGTCATCCGAAGAAAAGGAAATGGAAAGTTCCTCCCGGAACCACGAGGCGGGGAATTCGCTGCTCGGTCCTTCCGATTTCGTCTTGGGCGCAACGCCCCCCTCCGGATTCAGGCGATTCCAGACCAGGGCGAGATGTCCGTTTTGCAGGCGCAATACCCACGGCGGCGCGCTGCTGGCGTCAAGATTCATTGGCTGTATCACCCGCCAATACCGGCCATGATCTTCCGAGTACGCCGACCACAGGCGATCCAGGTTCGTCCGAATGACCATGAGCATGCGCCCATCGGACAACTCGGCCAGAGAAGGTTCCACGGCGCCGTCATGGTGGCCGTGCCCGCCCAGGTCAATCCAGTTGCCCCGCCGCCATGTAACCCCTTCATCGTCCGACACGAAAGAACAAACAACCCACCGGCGCAATTCCGGATCGAGATGCTCCGCGGCCAGCACAATACTTCCGTTCGACGCCTGCACCAGCCCCATAAAATCCGCATTATACCCGTCGAGCAGGCGCTGCTTATCTGACCACGTCTTGCCGCCGTCGGCGCTGCGAATGGTCCAAAGTTCCAGTTTACAGCCGGGATTGGGGCCCTGGGTTTCATTGTTCCAATCCCAGTTATAGGCAGACATATCGAGAAAGGCGATGATGAGGGTACCGGCCTTGGTCCGGATAAACTGGCCCACATGGCCGTTCGCGGCAATATCGAGGCCGGGATCGATGGGTGTGCCATCTTCGGACCAGGTTTTCCCGCCATCAGTGCTACTGCGAAGGATGTTCTTATCGATAACGAGCAGGGAACCGTCATCATTCTTCACAAAGGGACCATACTTGGTAATCTCCAGCGGGGTGCATCGTGGGTCCACCCACCGTTCCCCGCCCCATGCCGCTGTAATCGGGAGCACCACCAGGGAAATGAGGCCGAGCAATAGCGCTGATCGTTTCATGTTTTCTCTCCTTGATTGCCGGAATACCGTCACACGAGCACTTCCCCCCCGAGAGCATAACCCTCTCATTGCCACGGTTTCAATGCTGATCACACCTCGACGGCAGCGTGAATCCACCATGTGGTTTCAGGTACCCTTTCTACAAAAGAAATCGGGAGAATTCGGTATGCGCATACTTATCGCCTATGTATTGGCTTGTTCATTCTTGTCAGCTGGTGTCTCTTTCGGCGAGATTCCTCCATCGCCCGAACCGCAGCAGCAGGCGGAACTGCCCCGGATGCTCGAGATGGACTGGTCGGCCGCCCCGCCCATGCCGCAAGGTATGCAGGACAATCATGTTGCCCTGATTCAGGGATGGCTGGTCAGCGTGGGCGGCTTTTGCGGCGGGTACGATGATGACTGGAAACCCGGTGTTTACCCACGAGGCTTCCTGAACAAGGCCTGGGGTCTTGACCTTGCCCACGAAGACAAGGGATGGGTGGAACTGCCGCCCCTGCCGGGCGCGCCGCGCCAGGCGATGGAGGGCATTTGTACCGATGATGTCTTGTATGTGTGGGGCGGCTTCAGTTATTCCGAACCGTTCACCTACCAGGACGGCTACCGGCTTTCCCGCACGAATGGCGAGTGGGCGTGGGAAGAACTGCCGCCACTGCCGTCACCGGCGGCATGGGCGGGAATGTGCGCGGTGGATTCCAGGATTTACTGCCTGGGCGGATGCGACTATGACGAGAAATACTTTTTCACATTGACCGATCGCACGGGAAAGATTAAGCGGCTGGGCGCGCGGCTCATTATGCTTGACGTGAATAACCTCAAAGACGGGTGGCAGCCATTAACACCATGCCCGGGCACGCCCCGGGGCTTTCCCGCGACGGGCGTTGTAGACGGCAACCTCTATTTCGTCGGTGGATTCGCGGTAACGGAAACGGGAGATTACTGCAACGTGGTGGACAGTTGGCGCTATGATCCCGAGGCGGATACCTGGGAGCGGCTGCGCGATCTTCCGATTTCCGGGTCCGGCACCAGCGCGGGAAGGATTGTGTATAAAAACCGTTACCTGCTGCTTCCCTGCGGCTATCAATACGATACTTTCATGAAACCTGACTGCAGCCAGGCACCGAAGTACGGCAACGCCTCCACCATCGGTGACACATGGGAAAATCATCCAAAGATCAAAGACACGCATTACTATAACCATTGCTTCGTGTACGATACCCGAACCAACCTGTACGGCACAACGACCTATCTGCCCTTTGACGATGTTGCCACGATCACCGTCATTGTGAATGACACCGCTTACATGTTTCCCGGTGAAACGGCCGGATTTCTTTGGCAGGGTGAATATTTCGGGCATCACCCGGAATTTGTGTTAAAAGGCACCCTCAAGGAAACGGGTTGGGAACAACGGGCTTCAAGTAAAAACAACGGCTCGGCTGTAAACTCCAAGTAGCGTAGACCGCCTATTTTCGTTATCCATAGTACACGTAATTTCGCAATCTGTTCAGGAACCAAGCGTATGTCAGTATCAAAACTGCTTTCAAGTTCCCTTCTGGCACTATTGTGCTTTTCTGCTTCGGCGGGAGAAGCCAATCCGGAGGACCCCTTCCCGCAGGGTGACACGCCGACACCCATCGTCAGCCACCACTTCCCGGACCGGGTGCATGAGTTCGTCTGGCGGAACTGGAATGCCGTGGAGCCGGAGAAACTGGCGCATATACTTGGCGCCTCGGGTGAAGAGGTGACAGCGATCGCCGAGTCCATGGGCCTCTCCCCCACGCCACTGGTGCCGCCGGAGATGCTCAAACGGGGATATGCCACACTTATCCGGCGGAATTGGCACCTGCTCCCCTACGCGCAGTTGCTCAAACTGGTGGAAATGACTCCGGAACGCCTGGCGTTTACGCTGCGGGAGGAGGATTTTCTCTGGATTAAACTGGGCCGCCTGAAACCGGCCTGTGAAGTTCTCCGCTACCAACCCCCGGACGACACAGCAAAAGCCCAGGCTGCGCAAATTCGCAAAACGCTTGAGGCGGAATTCGGCAGGGCGCTTCGTGAACCGAGCGAACCACGATTTGATTTCGTTCGTCAGTTAAGCCATCCCCCGGACAAGCCTTTGCCCGTCAACGGAAACGGGGCCGGGCCCATCCGAATGGTCTATTCCTATGTGGCGGTATACGGCGACCCTCTGCTGAACCCGGAGTTGAATCCCTATCCGGACGGCCTGTTGCACCGCCTGGCGGCGGCCGGAATCAATGGCGTGTGGCTGCAAGGGCTGCTGCGCGACCTGGCGCCGGGCGGATCTACCTTTCCGGAGTTCGGCGAAGGGCATGAGCAACGCCTGTCAACCCTGCGCGCCTTGACAGAACGCGCGAAACGGTATGGCATCCGGGTATATCTGTACCTGAATGAACCCCGCGCAATGCCCTTGTCTTTTTTTAAGGACCGTCCGGAAGCGCAGGGGGTCGTTGAAGGAGACCTGGCCGCGCTCTGCACTTCACAGCTGGAGGTGCGCCGTTGGATGACCGAAACACTGGCCCATATATTCAGGGAAGTGCCGGGCTTGGGCGGCGTATATGCCATTACGGCCTCAGAAAATCTCACCAACTGTGCCTCCCACGGCGGCTGGAGCGCCTGCCCCCGGTGTAAAGACCGCACTGACGCTGACATTCTCTGTGAAGTCGTTTCCGCGATTGAAGAGGGCGTCCATCAGGGAAATCCAAACGCTGCCGTATTAATATCGGACTGGGGATGGCGGGGCCACGGGGAGGCGCCGGATATTATCGCGCGGTTGCCGAAATCCGTCTGCCTCATGTCCGTAAGCGAGTGGAGCCTGCCTATCGAGCGCGGTGGCATTAAAAGCGTCGTGGGAGAATATTCCATATCCTCCGTGGGGCCGGGCCCCCGGGCGCAGGTGGAATGGAAAGCCGCGCGCGACGCGGGACTGAAGATCGGAACGGAAATTCAGTTTAACAATACCTGCGAGATTGCCACGATGCCCTACCTGCCCGTGATGGACCTGATCGCCGAACACTGCCGCAATCTGCGGCTGGCGGCAGACATGAACGCCATGCTCATCGGCTGGACAATGGGCGGGTATCCTTCTCCCAACTTCCAGCTCGCCGCGAATGTGGCCGCCATGCCGGAACCCGATATCGAGACCGCGTTAAATACAATCGCCCTGGAACGCTTCGGTCCCGATGGCGCACCCTATGCCCGGAAAGCGTGGACGCGCCTGAGTAACGGATTTCGGGAATATCCCTTTCATATCAGCGTGGTCTACACCTCCCCGGTCCAATGCGGTCCCGCCAATCCGCTGCATCCGGCCGACACCGGTTACAGTGCGACCATGTGGGGCTTCCCCTATGATGATCTGGACGGATGGCGCGGCCCTTATCCGCCTGAAGTATTTGCGGCACAATTTGAGAAGGTAGCCGGAGAATGGTTCAGCGGTATCCAAAACTTAGAGGCTGCGGTGAAACTGACCCCGCTTGATCGCCAGGCTGATGCTTTATCCGATCTCCGCCTGGCCCGCGCGGCAGCCCTCCACTTCCAGTCGGTTGCCAATCAGGCCCGGTTTATCATGGCCCGCGACAAACTCGCCGCCGCGGCAGACACGCTGTCATCCCCGAAGCGCGATACCCTGAAGGCGGACATCCGGAAGTGTCTGAAAAATGAAATCGACCTCGCCCGGCAACTCTTCGCCTTGGCTAACGAAGACTCCCGCATCGGCTTCGAACCCTCCTGCCAATACTTTTACCTGCCCCTTGATTTAGCCGAAAAGATTATCAACTGCCGTTGGTTACTGGATTGCTATGAGTAACCTTCTGTGACAAACCACTTTCAGATATTACTCATCCGAATTGCATGCTTAATGAAATGGAGCGGGACACGGGGTTCGAACCCGCGACATCCAGCTTGGGAAGCTGGCACTCTACCAACTGAGTTAGTCCCGCTCAGGAGAGTTTTAGTGTAGCAAAAAACACCTCAACAGTCAAGAAAACGGCTGAACTTCGCTGTGCCCTGGGCGGTGGAGGTTCTTTCGGACCGTGTCGGACGGAGTCGGACACCATCGGACCTTGTCGGACATTATACAAGGTCACCAATAGATCAGGCTGGCGGCGTTGCGGGGGCTTCGGGGACTGCGGGCTCTGCGGGATCTACGGGGGTTGCAGTAGGTGGGGAGGGTGCTGGAGTCACACCATCTGTAGGTGCTGCAGGTTCTGGTGGGACTTCGGAGATTGCGGGAGGCACAGGATCCTGGTCTAGCGAGGCTGCAGGGGTTGCGGGATCTACGGAGGGTGCAGAGGGTGCAGCGGGCGCCGGGGGAGCGGGTAGTTCCGGTTGGCAGTGGTTTTCCCGACCTTGCCGGGCCTGGGCGTTTTTGGGATCAAGGACCAGGACTTGTCCGTAGAGAGCGCAGGCTTCTTCGGTCCGCCCGGCGCTCACCAGCAGGTCGGCCAGGCCGACGAGGGGCCACGCGTCCTTCGTGTCTACTTGTATTCCCCCGCGAAAGGCCGCTTCCGCCCGCTCCGCGTCGCCGTAGCCGTTATAGGCCATGCCGAGCAGGAAATAGGTGTTCGAGTTTTCCGGGTTGACTTTTTTCGCCTGTTCCAGGTATTGAATGGCTTCCAGGTAATTCCCGGATTCAAAAGCGATATTACCCAGTCCATGGAGGGCTTTGGAGCGCCTGGAATCATTGTAGATAGCCCGGAGAAAGGCGGACTGGGCGCCCTGGTTATCCCCCAGATCGCGGCGCAGCAGCCCGACGATCTCGGCCACTTCCGCCAGGCGGTAGGGATCGGCCAGGCGCGGCAGTACTTTTTCATACTCCACCAGGGCCTCTTTCTTGCGGTCCAAATCCAACAGTTTCTGGGCGTATACACGCCTGGCGAACAAATGATCCGGGGCGCGTTCCACGACACGCCTCGCCACAGCCAGGGCTTTTTCCGGCTGTTGCTTCGCCTCATAGTGCTGCATGCGGAAATACAGCCATGACTGAATATCCTCATCATAAGACACCGGGATAAACCAGCCGGCCAGGGCGACATGAAACACAATGATAAACCAGGTGAAACACATGAACAGATTGCGCGTTCTCAGAAAATAATCCAGCCGGCACAGGGCCAGTGCGGCAAAGGCGAAGAGGGCGGGCAGGATGGGTGCCCGGAAATGGGCGGAGACCCACAAGAAAATAATGGGGCCGTACCAGACCAGAATCAGCAGCAGGATGAGGGTGTACCCTTCGGCAGCCACGCAGGTGTCCCAGGTATCCGGACAGGGATTCCCCAACCGCCTGAGCCGGCCTCCCCTGAGAAGCGTGCCGAAATAACATAACAATCCTGCGATAAAAAGCGCATAGACAAAGGCAAAGTTTCCCGGAATATAATAGAGAATGCTTGAAAACAAACGGTCGGTGTATTCCGTGATGTTCTGGGAAATCTCTTTCGGCGTCCAGAACAGGGCAGCCCGTTTAAGGGTGAGTTTCAGAAACCACACGGGATTATTCAGTATCTGCGTTCTGGCTTCCCGGCGCGCCATAGCCGCCCAGCGCCACCAGTCGTCTATGCGCGCCACTTTTTCGTCCACGCGCAAGTCTTTAAATTCTTCGCCGAGATAGGTGTCCAAGAGATTGTCCGCCCCACGCAGATACCCCCTGGACTCAGGCTGGTTTCCAATATACAAAGTGATGCCATGGCCGAAGCTGTTCAATACGAAACGATCCGATTCAAGATAATTAGAAACCGTCACCGGCAGTATAGGGACAAAAAACGCAACCAGCACAAGTACCATCTGTCCGACGGTTTTTAACAGGAAACAGTGCAGGAACCCGCCTTCCGGGGTCCGCGTCTGGGCCGCTCCCGCTCCCGGGCTTCCGGTCTCCCCAGAAACTTCCACCTTCCTTCTCGCGCCCGCAGCGACCGCCTTTCTCTGAGCGCGCACCAGCACCCATGGCATCCAGCAAAGTAATACGGGCAGGAACAGAATAATAGAGGAAGCGGACAGGGTATATAACCCGCAGGCGAGACCCATACCCAAGGCATTTTTAAAATTGAGCCTATGTAGCCAGCGGAGCGCCGCATTCAGAAACAGGAGCGAACAAAATATCATTACCACTGGTTCGTGCAGCGAGGCCTCATAAACGATAAAAGGCCAATACAGGGCCATAAACGTGGCCATCAGCAGGCCTGCGCCCTGGCTGTACAGTTTTTTGCCTAGGGAATAAGCGAGCAAGGCGCTACATAACCCCAGAAGCATCTGAACGAGCCGCACACCGAACTGCGCATCCCCCATCAGAAAATACAGCGTGGAAAGGAAGAAGGTGTAGGCTGGCGGACGCAACTGGGGATCGCCCGGATTGTGCCGCCAGACGATATTGCGCTCAAAACGCGGTTCTATAGGAGGCAGGTTCAACCAGGCCCGCGCCTTTTGGGCGTAATCCATAGCGGAATTGTCAATAAAGCCCATGTCCGTCTGAAAAAGCATGGGGATCTGGAAATCGGGGTTCCGCTGTAATTCCCACAGATAGGCCAGCCGAATGGCCAGCCCGATCAGCAACACCATCACCAACAAAACCGTATTCAGCCTCCGGGAACGGGAGGCGGTTCCATCGCGCCGCGCGGACGGTACGTCATTCGCAAAGCCTTTATTGTCCTGTGGGTTCATGCCTATATGATAGGGAGTTTACCCTTAGCAATCAAAATCCGCCTCCCTGCATGCCCGGCCAGCAGGCTTGTCCCCGCTCTTTAAGGGCCTTGGCACTTTTATACCGTCCGGAAAACATCTGATCCGCGCCGATTGCCGTTGATAGAAGCGGAGTGCATCTGCTACTATTGACGCAGTTGGCAGGCGCTCAGGACACGTATTTCCCGTGCAGGTCTGTCGCCCGCCTTTTCAATGGACACTTTTCATTCATGCATGTACTTTTTGTGTTGAACATCCCCTACGCCATTGAACCTCATGGCGTCATGTTGCTTTCCTCCATCTGCAAGCAAGCCGGCCACAAGGTCAGCCTTACCCTTCTGAAAAAGCATGACCTGGTGGACCAGGTAAAGACGCTTAAACCCGACGTGGTCGCGTACAGCGTCATCGGTAGCGAATTGGAGGCCTTCGCCCCGGCGGACCAAAAACTTCGGGAATACCTGAAGGCTTCAGGCCAGCGCGTGTTCCGCATCATGGGCGGCCCACACCCCACCTTCAGCCCCGGGATTCTGGATACGCTGGAACTGGACGCCATCTGCCAGGGCGACGGCGAGCGCGCCCTGCCCGCATTGCTGGAACGGCTTGAAAAAGGTGAGTCCCTCGAAGGCATTCCGAATATCGGGTTGACCGGCGAAGGGGCCCAACTCCGTGAAAAACTCAACAGCGAAGAACTTGACCAGTTACCCTTCGCCGACCGTGACATTTATTATGACGCCGTGCCCTATATTCCCCAGACCGGGCTGCGCTCCTTCATGGCGTCCCGTGGCTGCCCATACCACTGCACCTTCTGCTACAACCACGTGTACAACCGCATGTTCAAGGAATGCGGCCCCTTGTTGCGTCGCCGTTCCGTGGACAACCTGCTGTCGGAAGTGGAGCATGTCATCAAGCGCTATCCGCCTGTGCGGTTCATCCGCTTTTTCGACGACACCTTTTCGCTCACCGTGGACGACTGGCTGCGTGAGTTTTCCGAGCAATACCCCAAGCGCATCGGCATCCCCTTCTACTGCCTGATGCGCCCGAACACCTTCACGGAAGAGGCGGCGAAGCTGCTCAAGGCG
>Ga0123335_1001685_pt1 | contig 35124 bp, 22 predicted proteins | sample BiotimSIPDNA_2_FD_89707 | JGI IMG/M metagenome (GOLD analysis project Ga0123335, IMG submission 89707) | Anaerobic biogas reactor microbial communites from Washington, USA - Biogas_R2 time_0 SIP DNA | ecosystem: Engineered > Bioreactor > Anaerobic > Unclassified | place: Washington, USA... | reverse complement strand
GTTGACCTCCGGCTATTATCACTGCTTGCAATGGAAGAACCGCGATCGGAAGGCAATTTGTACGCCCAAAACCCGAGCAGCAGCAGGCACATAAAAATCGAGGCGACCATGTACGAAAATACAAACCCGCCGACGAAAGGGCTGCCCGCGTCGCGATAACGGCCGGTTGCCGTAGGATCGATGATAATTCGGGGCGGCGCCGGTGGAGCGTCGAGCGCCGGCTCGCCGAGCAATACTGCGGCGTCTACTTCTTGGTTGCCGAAGTGACGCCGCGCGGCAAGGTCGAATTCCGACTCCATGCCCGCCCCGGCCAGGGGAGCGCTGAGCTCCAGCCGCAACATGGCGTCGGTCATGATGTATTCGAGATAAAACCTTCTGGCTTGGGGATCGTCGCGGAGCAATTCCATCAGTCGGTGCCGCTTCGCAGCGAAGTCTCGATCGGCTTCTTCGTCGATCAAACCGATCAGCAATTGGCGCAGTTCATCGAATTGAGGAAGTTGGTCGTTCACGGCCGCCCCCCTTCCTCAAGATTTTTTTGGATGCAATCGAGCAGATCGAGGCGGATGCGGTAAAGGCTCGTGGCGACCGCGCCCGGCGATTGGCCCAATTCGCCGGCGATTCGCTTGATCGACCAGCCGGCGTCGTAGCGGCGGCCGAGCAGCGCGCGTTCGCGTTCGGCGAGGCGTTTCATGCAGAGCCGCAGCGATTGGCGGTGTTCCTCGAATTCGCCGCTGAGGGTTTCGGCCTCCGTGCCCAGCGTGTCGAGCAGTTGCTGGTCGAAGATCAAGCGGTCGCGTTTTGCGTCGCGGAGGCTCGCCAGCACCTGATAGTAGGCGATGCGGCACGCCCAGGCCCCGAAATCCGTCCCTTCGGCGAATTCGCCGGCCTTCCGCCAGAGGACGAGATTGGTCTCTTGCAGCACGTCTGCAGCGGCGTCGTGGTTCGGCAGCAGCATCAGGATATACGCATAGAGCCGCGTTTGACAGTCGGTCAACTGCTGAACATATCGCTCGATTTTTTCCATGTTGTCCGACATTCGTTCGCTCCCGGCAAGCGATTGTCCGAAGCAGCGGTTTTCGGCTCGGCCGCCCGGACGTTCGCTACATGCGTTCGCGCCTTCCTTAACTAAATACCGCCTGATGAAGTAATATCACGGAAAATTTTTCATTTTCGATGATCCGCTCCTCTTTTCGCCGTGAACAGGCGCATGATGGGCGGCTGGATGATCGGCGCCAGCACTATACAGGGAATAGGCCGATACGGCGAAGGCGGCGAGCATATCGGGCGACAGTTTCGAGACGAGGCATATCGTAGTGGAATCGTCGGCGCCGCCGATAATGCCGGTCGCGGCGTCGGTAGTTCGTTATTTTCGGCGCAAAGAGGACGCGCCCAGCATCAGGCCCGCGATGGCCAGCAGGGCGAAAGTTGCCGGTTCGGGGACGGTGTGTTTTGGTCCCCCGGAGATCAACAGCCGTTTCGAGACGGCGCCGACCGGATATTCCGATTCACAAAAGGCGTAGTTGATGCCGAAGTCGCCGTTTTCAAGCACGATGTTGATGAATCCGTTGTCGCTCTGCTCGCCGGGGTTGGGAAGCTGCTGGCCCTGGGCGTCGTAGAGTTGGCCCATAATGAGGAGCCCCGGTTTTGAAAACTCCGTGAGCAACGAAATACCGTAAGTGCCTGGCACGAGTCCGTCGAAAATAAAGTAACCATTGGAGGAATCCGTGTAGGTAGACCACGATGCGCCGTTGTCCTGCAGGGTGAGTTTAAGCTTGACGTCGAGGATGGCCCAGTCGGTATAGTCCATCTTGCCGTTTGCGTTTTCATCGAAGAAGACGTAACCGGAGAGACTGTTGGGCACGAATGCCTCGTCCTGGCCTTCGTCGGCCATCAGGGAAGCTCGAAGTAGCGATACGTTGGGTGACGATTGCGGGGGTGATGTATCGATGATGGAAGACGCGCTGGAATAGGACCGCGAGAAACCGCCGTATTGCCATTTGCTGTAGCTTGACGCGCCCGACTTGCCGCTGGATGCGGCCGACCCGGCCGTCGAACCTTGCGAAGCGGGGTTCTCTAACATAACCGACATGTTCGAGCTCGACTGGGATTGGCTCGACACGAATTGGGCAAAGCCGTTCCATCGCCAGGAGTCGTAACTGGCGGAATTGAGTGTTTCCCCGCGCGCCTGCAAGGCGGGCAGCAGTGCCAAGCCGATGCAAACGCAGATATGCCGCGCATGCGCGAAGCATGCCGGCTTCGGCCGCTGAGATTGAATTTTCACGAGCGCCGCCTCCGTTATAACTGTTATGAGCGCAAAACTGTTCCTATGGCTTCCCTACATCCCATCTTAACCAAGATCGTGGATTTTGCAACAGTTATGTGCAAAGCGAAGGGGGGGAGTTTTTACTCTTATCGGCCTGAATGCCATACCCCCCTTACATAGAGTCAATGCGGGGGGGCTTTTTGGTTCTAAATCTAGCTCTACGAGCCGCCCGACCCTCTACAACTGGTCGAAGTGGGGCGAGTGCGATAGAATGGCTCATCGGCCGTGAATTGTTGCCTGGCCGGGACGCCGCGGGCGTCAGCGCATAAAAAAATGAGGGTGCTTGCTCGCCGGCACAAGAACCCTCACTTGAGGCTGCCCGATGCGGCAATCTTGCGATTGAACGATCGGAGACCCGCAGCCATTAAACCTTGCACGGTTTGACCAGTATCTGTTTTCTATAGAGAAAATACATAACCGGTTGCACGGCAAGGCATAAAGACAACTATCGGGCAGACGACCGGCCGGACTTTATACGTTACACGCTAAATAGTGCAACGCCCTTCACGGAGAAGCAGATTTGTTATATTTCCAAGCGTTTCCGTAATAATATCCCCCCCACGCGACGAGTCGAAAAACAACATGCCACGCACCGCAAAACTTGCCTTGGAAGACGGAACCGTCTTCACCGGAACGGCGTTCGGCGCCGACGGCGAAGTAGACGGCGAGGTCTGCTTCAACACCTCGATGACCGGCTACCAGGAAATCCTGACCGATCCGAGCTATCGCGGCCAGATCGTGGCCATGACCTATCCGCAGATCGGCAACTACGGGGTGAACGCCGAGGACGTCGAAAGCGGCCGTCCGCATCTGGCCGGCTTCATCGTCCGCGAACTGAGCCGACAAGTAAGCAACTTCCGCTCCGACGGCGGCCTGGATGAATACTTGAAACGATGGGGCATCGCCGGCATCGAGGGGATCGACACCAGACGGCTCGTCCGGCAGATTCGCACCGCGGGAGCCATGAAGGGCGTCCTCTCCTCAACCGAGTTGGACGAGGCGAAACTCGTCGAGCGGGCGAAGAACGCCCCGGGGCTGATCGGACGCGACTTGATCCGCGAGGTCATGCCCGAAATGCCGGTCGAGTGGAGCGATCCGCTCAGTCCCTGGGCGAAGTTGCCGGCGGCGCGTGTGCCCCGCCCGGCGGCCGACTCTCCGCACGTCGTGGCCCTGGACTACGGCATGAAGAGGAACATCGCCCGGCATCTGTTCAGCATTGGCTGCCGGGTAACGATTCTGCCCGGCTCGGCCACGGCCGAGGAAGTTCTCGACCGCCGGCCGGACGGGGTGTTTCTCTCGAACGGCCCCGGCGATCCCGAACCGCTAGGCTACGCCCAAGAGACGATTCGCGGCCTGCTGGGCAAGCAACCGATCTTCGGCATTTGTCTGGGACATCAGCTCCTTTGTCTGGCCTGCGGCGCGAAGACCTACAAGCTGAAGTTCGGCCATCGCGGGTCCAACCAGCCGGTGTTGAACCATCGCACCGGCCGCGTGGAAATCACCACGCAAAACCACGGTTTCGCCGTATCGGCGGAATCGCTTCCCGACGCGCTGGAAACGACCCACGTGAATCTGAACGACGACACGGTCGAGGGCGTCCGGCACCGAAAGTACCCCGCCTTCAGCGTCCAATATCATCCCGAGGCCAGCGCCGGCCCCCACGACAGCGATTATCTCTTCGACGAATTTCGGGCGATGCTGGGATAGCGCATATCAGGACGTGTTGGTATCCCGCACACGGCGAGGCTGTGAAAAAATTGATTTCAATTCATTGAGAACACAATATGTAGGGTGCGTGAAACGCACCATGCACTACCGGTTGTGGTGCATTTCACGCACCCTACAATTTTTTCACAGCCTCGGCGTGTGCGGAATACTATACGAACTTCGTCACGCCCGGCAGCGAGATCGGATAATTTCCATCGGCGTCGGGGAGCACGGGCGGCGTGCTGTCGAGGGAGTATTCCGGCAAGGAGTAATCCAACCGCGAGTTGAGGGCCTCGTCCCAGGTCAGCGGCCGACCGACGTAGTTGGCCATGCGGCCGAGGATCGCCCACATCGTGCTTTTCGCCAGATAATCGCCGTCGTTGATCGTATTTCCCGAGCGGATGGCGGCGAACAGTTCTTGATGCTCGACGTCGTACATGCTCGGTTTCGGGCCGTTGTACTTCCAGGGGTTGGCGCCGGTGATTTCGTGATTGAGCACGTCCGCTCGGCCTTCGGTCCCGATGAAAATGTCGCGCACGTCGTTTTGGCATCCGGCTATCTGCCGGCAGAAGGCGTAGACGGGCGTTCCGTCGGCGAACTCGTAGGCCACCACATGGTGGTCGTAAACGTCGCCCTGGGTCGGATCGCGCCGTAGTCGCCCGCCTTGCCCCCACGCGCGAAGCGGCGTTTCGTCGCGCATGACCCAGGCCGCCTTGTCGAGGCTATGCACATGCTGCTCGGCGTTGAAATCGCCCGAAAGCCAGACGAAGTATTGCCAATTGCGCAATTGGTATTCGAATTCGGTCTGATCCGGCCGACGGGGCCGATGCGAGAGCGGCGAGGCCAGGTAGGTCTCCTGGATGCACTTGATTTGACCGATGGCGCCGTCGAGCACCCGTTTGATCGTTTCGCGCACGCCGTAATCGTAGCGCCAGCAGAGACCGGCGACGAGGTTCAAGTTTTTCCGCTTGGCTTCTTCGGCGGAGGCCAGCACCGAGCGGATGCCGGGCGCGTCGACGGCCACGGGCTTCTCGCTGAAGACGTGTTTTCCGGCGTCGATGGCCGCCTTGAGGTGGGCGGGCCGGAAGTGGGGCGGCTCGCCCAGCAAGACCACGTCCACGTCGCTCGCGATCAGTTTGCGCCCCGCGTCGAATCCGACGAAACAGTGCTCGGCGTCGACGGCCGCCTTTTCGGGCGTTTCCGCCCGCTCGGCCATCTTCTTGATCGACTTCAGGCTCGATTGGAGCCGGTCCTCGAACACGTCGGCCAGCGCCGTGATTTTGCAATTCTTGTCGGCATTCATCGCGTTGATCGCCGCGCCGGTGCCGCGTCCGCCGCAGCCGATCAACCCGATCCGCAACACGTCGCCGCCGGCGGGCTGGGCCGCGCGGGCGAGCGGCATGCCGCCGGCCATGGCGCCGGTCGCCGCCAAGGCGGAAGTGGTCTTCAGAAAATCGCGGCGATTCGATCCTGTGCGTCGTGTCATGGCGAAATGTCCTTTATAAAGGCGGGAGGTCGCGTACCAAACGACCGATTGGAATGTTAGTAACCGACAAGGGACTGTCCCGATTTTCGCGGATCACCGCGAAAATGGAACTGTCCCCCCTCGTCGGCGAAGGGGACGGATGCGTACAACAACTCATTCTACCGCGCCGAACCGACCGGAACAAGCTGCCTTAGCCGCGGCGGGCCGGGACGAACAACCGCTTAGCGGGAAATGTAACGCAAAAATTCGGCGTCTAACTGCCTCAAGTCGCCGAATATCGTCCGGAACTCGTCGATCCGCCGGTTGGGACCGTCTTGCAAGAGCGGCTTTTTCTGCGACAACATGGACATGTATGCGATATATTTTTTCGGATGCTGGCGTATGAGAAAGTAGGTCAAGGCCCAGGCTTCGGCGTAGGCGTCGAGCGCCCGGGCGGGATCGCGGAAACGGGCGTCGTCGCGGATCAGCGTTTCCAGCGAGTCGGCCGGCCGCGCGGCAAGGTAGCGGCGGAACCGTTCGAGCCGCGGATGGTTCACCGCGCCGATCCCCCGCCATCCCCTCGCGCTGCTCAGGTCGGGCGTCTCGAAATACACGGCCACGCCCTCGCTGAACCAGAGAGGGCAATCGCTCAGCCGCGTGTGAAGACCGCAGTTGAACGCTATCTGGTGCGTCGCCTCGTGGACGATCGTCGCTACCGCGTATTGCGAGTTCGGCTGGCTGAGAATCAGATTGATCTGCGCTGCCGAGCGGCCGCGGCCTTCGGTCAAACCCAACGCCTCGACGCCGGTCAGATCGTACATCGTCATCCGATTGGTGAGCATGGCGTAGTATCCCACGATCGCTTCGGCGGCGTCGCCCAACTCGGGCCGGGAATGGCGCAAGTACGCATTCCGATCGGCGAAAACGATCGCCGCCAGCGGGAACTCGGGCTGATGAATCTCGAATCCCTTTCGCCGCCAGAAATTGGTGAACGCCATGTAGAGCCGCTCGAACAGCGACCCGCACCACTGCGCATAGCCCGGCGACGTGTCGTAAAATATCAGATAGTTCGCCGTCTGATGGACGCGGAAACCGTCGGGCAACTCGGCCAGCACGCGCTTGGCCGCCTCGTCGCGGTCGAACGGCGCGAAGGGAACGGCGTCGGAGGAGCGGCCGATCTGCTCGCCGGGCGGAATGGTCCAAAGCACGCCGTCGCGCGATTGCACCAACAGACCGCCGTCCTGGGCCTCGATCAACACGCGGCCGGAAACCCGCTGCGCCTTCTCTCCACGGCGAAAATCGACGTGGTCCAGCGCCGCCGCCGGCCGCATCGAAACGCAACACGACGCGGCCGCCAGCAAAACGCCCGCGAAAAATCGCACAAACGATATATTCCAAACGCATTCGATTATAATTGAACGCCTCACGTCCGAACCTTTCCGCGGGCCTTGCTCAGCGGCGCCGTCACGGGGATAGACATATCCATTATACCTTCTTTTCAAACCAAGCCGCAACACGAACGATGGCCTTGCAGGGCGAACGGGTGCATTTTCTTTTTGCAGACATGGCAGGGCTTGGCGTTCACAGGGGACTGTCCCGATTTTCGCGGTTCACCGCGAAAATGGGACTGTCCCCCTCGGCGGCCTGGCAGGGCTTGGGGCTGGAATCGGATGCTATACAATAGAACACGTCGATGATGATTGTAGCAGAAGCCCCGGCCCAATTTCCAGTCTTTTTTTCGCCTTCGCGAACCGCCTTCTGGCGGAAAGGCGTTTGATTCCACCATGCAACATCGGCGACTTCGCCGGCCAAAAGATGGGAGAGGGCCACGGATGAACACGAATGAACACGGATTGTATCATTGCAAGGCAAACCCGTCATGGCCGTCTCAATCTGTGTTTATCCGTGTTTATCCGTGGCTTTATTCTTTCAACTTTCCAAAGTTCAAAGATCGGGGACGGCATACTAACTCTTGGCAGGAACGAGCGATTATGCTAGATTCATCGCATGGCTCGATTGGCCCGTGTCGTTATCCCTGGGATGCCGCTTCATATAAGTCGGAGGACGGCCTGCGGCGGGCCATCGGCGAGTCGCAGCGGCGTTATACGCGGCGAGTCAACTTCCGCGAGCAGTGGCGCGGCCATCTATGGCAAGGACGATTCGCCTCCTTCGTGATGGACGAACCGTCAGCGCGGTGAGCGAAGAGCAACTCAAAGAGTTCCGCGAACAGGAGCGAACGGGGCGAGTGTTGGGCGACGACGATTTTCAGAAGCGTCTGGAGCAAAACCTTGGCCGCATATTGAGGCGGCAGAAACCCGGCCCGAAGAATGCCTCAAAACGGTAGTTGTGTATACTGTTTCCGGAACTATCCGGGTAATTGTCAATGATGTCACCGGCGACAATAGCGCCGGATATGGAACAACATCGCTTAGCCGTGACCTCCAGTAATCCATCGCCAGTAAAGAGAAGGCTGCAATGAGAATATCGATCATACTGCCAATTTTCGCCGTATTGCTTTTCATCACAGGTAATGAATACGGAACCGTCGGCGCTGAGGAACGAAAGCAAGAGCCTGAGGGTTCAAGCAAACCGAAATTTGATTGGAACGTGCCCGACCAGGCGCTTGGCAAAACGCTGGTCGGACTCGCCGAGGCACAGGATCTTGATCCCGAGAATTACCGCGTCTACCGCAGGGATCGCGCCATGTGCCGGTTTTCAGAAAATGGCGATCTATATGCGGTCGCAGTGGGAGACAAAACTTTCGCGGTTGCAGTGCAAACGGCGGAGCCCATGACCGCTCCCGGCGGATGCTCCGCGCAGCAGGTCGTGCTTCTTACGCCAAATGGAAAAATCTTGGACCAGGTTCAATGCGACATTAACTCCCGATACGGAATTGTCAAGACGGAAATCCTCCACAAGCCTGACGCGGACGGCGCTCAAATCGTGATTCGGTTCATTGGCAGGAAATACCCTAGTGGTCGGCAAGGTTGGTGGCACAACTGGCACACCATTGTGTTTCACGACAAGTTTTGGACCTTTTGGGACGAGATGGAGCACAAAACCGGTCCGCACAGCCTGTGGAACGAAAAGGGGCTTTGCCGTATCGGAATCGCGGACGACAAGTTCGACGTGCTGTTCCCCAAGCTGGATATGCCGGAAATCACGAACGCGAAGTCGCTCGAAATAGTTTATTACGTCAAAGACGTGGAAAAAAGCCTGAAAATCGCCGATGCTGACCAGGTGTCGGCAATGCTCGCCGACATCAAGATGAAAGGAAACGACCAATTCAAATGGAGGAGAGGGCAATCGCATGTGACCGTTGGCTTTGTTATGCCCGACGGCACATGCAGCCGATGGTCTTTTGAAACGCCTGAATTGCTGTTATACGTTTTGGAAGCGGACAAGCCCCCGATTGCCGGCGCGGGAATGATATACCTGACTTCGCGGGCATTTTATGACGCCGTATCGACAGCCGTATCAAAGTCCGAAGGCCGACATATCGAACTGTTGACGGAAAAGAAGGAGAACCATTGAAAGTTCCTTGGACAGCATACATAACTCTTGGCAGGAACGAGCGATTTTGCTAGATTCATCGCATGGCTCGATTGGCCCGTGTCGTTATCCCTGGGATGCCGCATCATATGGCCCAGCGTGGCAATCGTCGGCAGCAGACATTTTTCATCAATGGCGATTACGCGGCGTACTTGGAGCTTATGGCCGAAGGGTGCGGCGAAGGGTACGGCGGCGGCCTCTTGGAGGTGCGAAGTGTATAGCCGTTTCAACCGCGTAGCGGTCGCATTTGAATAATTGGGGGGGTGAAACCCCTGGAACGGGAGCGTAAACCACCATTAGCCGCGCAGCGGCGACACAAGCGCGGCCCGCGATCAATCGTGACGCCGCTACGCGGTGAAAATCACATCGGCGTTTTGTATCTCCAGACACAACCGCTTCGCTGTTCCCTCCCGCCTCGATCGCTTGTCAAACGGCAAACCGCGTACAACCGAACGCCGCGACGCCTCGAAGTGCCGCTGTTTACTTCTTTATTTCTTCGACTTTTTTAATTCGAGCGATGAGCACGCACAGGGCCACGATCAGCAGGGCCAATCCGAAGATACCGAGTGGCAGGAGGAACAGCCAGGCCGTGCCGGCAATGGCTGCCCAGAGCGGCCAATATCGGCGGGCGATCGAGCGGGCGTCGGTGCGTCTGAGGCCCTGGATGACGGCCGCGGCCAGACCCAGGCAGATGCCCGCCCAGAGGACGGCCGCCAGTCCCCGGCCGATATCCTCGTGTCGGGCGCGGATGACCAGGCGCGGGTCGCCGTGCAGTTTGCGGAAATGGCATGGCGATCCGACCGGCGAGAGGTCTACGTCGAGCGACGCTTGAGCGCTCGGCGGGAAGTCTGGCTCGGCCGATAGGCCGCCGGTCGTTTGCGCGGCGTCTTGGCCGTCGCCGGTCGCGGGCGGTTCGACGGCCGCGGGTTCCGGCGTCGTTGGCGGCGCGTCGGCCGGTTTTTGTGGGGCGTCGGCCGCCGGGGGCGTTCCGCGGGGGTCGAAGGTTTGCAGTTTTTCGAGCTGCTCGACGGCCTGGCGGCGCAGCTCGCCGCGACGTTGCAGCGCGGGTGCCGGGGCGCGATCGGCCCGCTCTGCGCCGCCGCTCGGCGCGGGTCCGTCGGCGCCGCCGTCTTCGGGGAATTGCTCGATGCCGCGATCCGGATCGAGGCTCTCCGGGGCGGCGTAGGGCGTTTTTTCGGGCGGGGTGAAATAGAACGACGCCTCGCCGTCGGTTTGTTTGGCGTCGGACATCGCCGCGTCCAGGCGTTGAATTTCCGCCTGGATTTGTTGGGCCTGTTCTTGCACGTCGGCTTGACCGCCCTGTTGCGAATAGCCGTAGAGTGCCGCGCCGGCTTTTTGGAGGTTGTATCGGGCTTTTTCCCGCGCGGCCGACCCGCCCTTGCCGCTGGCCACGGGCACGATCTGCCGCAGTTCATCGAGGAACGACAACTTCCGTTCTTCTTGTTGATATTCCGGGGCGATTTCCTGCATGTTGCTTTCGCCCTTGACCATGCCGGCTTTGTATGCTTGCGGCACGAAGACGGTCCAGAGCGTGCGCGAGACGGGTACGTGGCCTAGTATTTTCGGCGCCTGCGGCCGGATCAGGGTCCAGCGGCCCAGCGGTTCTCCCAGGTTGCCGGAATAGATCAGGACGACTTTCGAGGAGAAGTCGCCGACCGAGGTCTTTTCCAGCGGCAGGAGAGTGACCGGCCGGCCCTCGCGGCGGATCGAGGCGGGGCGGACGGGAATGCCCGAGACGCGAACGGACCAAATCTCCGCGCCATGCGGAAGCTCCAGTTCGAGAAATTGCAGCGTGAAGTTGCGGATGTGATAGACCGCGCGGGCGCGATAACGGCCGTCGGCGTGGACCACCGAGGTCAAGTCGCAGAGGCTGATGGTGGCGAGCAGGCCGGACTCCTGTTCGCGGACGCGCCGCCGCCAGGCGAGGGCGGCGTCGTCGGCGAGCCGATAGGCGGCGACGGCCCGCCGGCGAATGTTTTCGGTCAAGCCTTCCGGCACGTCGGCGATCGGGATGGGCGCGGCGCCCCGGGTTTCGATTTCGGCGATTTCGTCGGCGGTGGCGTTTTCCAGGACGAGGTGGCTTCGGGAGCGTTCCACGTCGAGGGGGCGGATGACGGCCGCTCGGACGACGCCGTCGTCGGCGAGCGGGACGGTTTGGATCAGATGCAGGCGGTAGTTGCCCCGCGCCGGCCGCTGCAACTCGATTTCCCACACGCGGCGGTCGTCGACCAATTGCGACCTGATTTGTCGGATCTGATCGCCTTGCAGTTCGATATCCTCGCCGAGCCAATCCGGAGTGGAGAGTCTGAACAGCGAGCGCGCGGCCTGCCGGACCTGGAAGTCGACTTTAGCGACGTAGGCCGCCGCGCCTTCGCGGACGCTGACCACCGCGGCGACGTCGCCGTTCAATCGCGAGGCGGCCTGGGCGAGCCGCAGCCGCGGCGGCGGCGACGGTTGATCGTATTGGAAAGCGTAGTGGACCGGCCGGCCGCTTTCCGGGCGCAATTCGCCGGGCAGATCGGCGGGATCGATCGGGCGGGCGCCGCCTTGATCGGCCAGCACGGCTTGCAGGTCGTCGTCCACGCGGATCGCCAGCAGTCCGTGCTGCGCGTGGATTCCTTCGAGGGCAAGTCGCGGCACGGTGAATTCCGCCTCTCCGGCGTCTCGCGCGAGCGATCCCCACAACGCCAGGTGCAATTCGCCGAGTGCCGGCCCGCCCAACTCTACTTTCAACCGCCGGCCGCCATCGTCGCTGTCGATAAACCATTCCGCGCCCGGGGGAACGCGAACTTGGGCAACCCGCAGGGCATCGGGCAGTCGGATATTCAGCGAGAGAATCGGCGCGCCGGAGACGTTGACCTTTAGCAGGCTCCGCAAGAGGGCCTGCCGCTCGGCCACGGCGACGGCGGTGAGGTCGGAGGCCTCGACGCGCGGCCGTCGGCGTTCCAGGCGGAGTTGGAGCCGCCAGGGCCGGGCGGTATAGCGGAATGCCCAACGCAGGGCGCCGCCGAGGTTGTCGGTATACTCGATGCCCGTGCGGTCGATCTGATCGAGGCCGTCGGCCGTAAGGACGCGGGCCTGGAAATCACTGCCGCAGGCGATTGCCACGCGGCCGGTTTCGCGAACGACGTCGAGCGGTTCGATGTCGTTGACGCCGATCTCGCCGGTCGGCGAGCGGTCGCGGCGGAAAGCGCGGACGACCAGTTCGACGGCGTCGGTTTGTTCCTTTTTCAGGGCGACGACCAAGCGGCGGGACGCCGGCCGGTCGCCGTCGGCGGCTTCGGATTCGATCGACCAATCGGCGACTTCGCGTCCGGCGACGCTTTGCACGGCGAGTTCGGGCGGCAGTTTGAAGCGGATTTTATCGATTGCCCCCTGCCGGATGTGATAGCGGAATTTGGCGAGGAAATGGACGCCGGAGTCGAGCGTTTCGACGAGCAGGTCTTGTTCGGCGCCGAGCAGATGCCCTTGACGGGCTTCGACGCGACGGGGCTGCCAGCGGACGGCCAATTCGTCGAGTTCGCCGAGGGGGACATCGACGCGGGGGCCGCCCGCTTCGGCGCCGGCTTCGCTACCGTTTTCGGGCGCGGCGTCGAGCAGCCGCCATCCGCCCGGCGCTCCGCCGACCTGCACTTCGAGGTCGTCGGCGGGCAATTGGAAGAGCAGACGGCCGGAGGGCGCGGGCCGGAGGGGGACGTTCATCCGGCCCGTCGCTCCCAATCGGCTGACGGGTACGCTGAAGCGGACGTCGACGACGTGCGGCCCGGCCTTGTCGAGATAGATTGCCGGCGGCGCGGCGCCCTCGGCGTCCGGCCGGTCGTCGTCGGCCAGGGCCGCCGGTCGGCCGTTGATTTCGATCATTTCCAGCGCGACTTTTCCCAGCGGCAGCTCGACGCGCGTCCAGCCGTCGGCGAGATGATGGATCAGGATGCGGCCGTCGAAGCGGGCGATTTCGTTCAGCAGCCGGCCCGAGTATTCGACGCGGCTGACGATCGCGCGGACCGCGGGCGGCGCGCGTTCCGGCTGATCGGGGTGCGCCTGTTTCCACAGTCGGAGGAATTCGTCGTGCGGCAAATAGACCGGCGCGTCGGGCGGCGGCGGGCCTTTTTCGGGATCGTAAGGGATGAACAGCGTCAGGTCGGCCCGGCCGGCCGGGGCGGGTTTTTCCCGAGCGGCGTGCGCTTGCTCGGCCGCGGCCGATTCGGCGGCGCAGAGCAAGCCGAGTCCGATCAGCGCGGCGGCGGCCTTTGCGAGGGCGGGAGGATCGAGCTTATCGGCGATTATGAGCAGCATCCACAATCCGCCGGCCGCCAAAGAGCCGAGCAGCACGCCGTCGAGCAGCGGCGTCCAGGCCAGCGGAACCAAGCCCGAGAGTCCGATCGGCAAGGCCAGACCCAAGACGACGGCGATGGCCAGTCGGTGGCCGGGCGCGTGTCGCCCGATCCAGGCGGCCAGCAAAGCGGCGGCGGCGATGAGCCACTGAATAGCGCGGCCGAGCGAGCCGTCCTGTAGTTCAACGACCAGTTCACCCGCCCCGCCCTCGGAGAGGAAGCGGACTTCGCTTTCCTCGTCGGCATCGAGGGCCAATCCGAGCGACAGGCGCGCGCGTTGGCCGCTGGGCGGGGGCGGCGGGGCCGGCGCCGGCGGCTGAACCGGGAGTGTCGGCTGCTCGCCAGCGAGCGGTTTCGTTTCCCCGGCCGTTGGTTGCGGCGGCGGTTCAACGCTCGGTGGTTGGACCTCGCTCGTCGTTTCACCCTCCGCCGGTGCTTCTTCCGTCGAAGGTTCGGGGGCCGGCTCGGCCTCGGCGGCGGGCCGCTTATCGCTCGAAAGCACGTCGCCGCCAAAGCTGTCCGCCATTTCGAGCACTTCTCCGCCCGCCGCCGTGGCCATGCTGCGGAGCGTTCGGGCATCCATTGACGAGCTTAAAAACCGCACCGATCCGTCGGCGAGCAAGAAGTGTCCGCCGCCGGAGTGTTGGCTCCAGGTTTTGTTTTCAATCCAATCGTCGATAGGCCGTGCCGTACCCCGGCCGCCGGCGAACCACGGTCCGCCGTCGGCGACCTCGGCCACCATGATGGTGTTGCTCGAGCCGTCGCGGATTTCCCCGAAGCTAAGCCCTCGGTCGAAGCCGATGATGCCGCGCGGGTTGCTGCCTCCGTCCGCATGGACGGTGCCGGTCAGGGCCACGTAGGAAGTCTTGGTATAGCCCTCCACATCGTCTACCGACGACGGATCGGAAGGACATATCATTCCCGGACAATAAACATTGAGCAATGCGACGTTGTGCGGGTGGTCCCAGGGTAAATCGAGACGAAGCTGCCGGGCGACAAGGGTATCCCCTTCGATGTATGGCACGATGGCCACGAGCCAACTGAACTGCCGCTCGACCGGCACGTTGTGCGGGCCGATGGCGGCGGGCGGAAATTCCCCGTATACCTGACAGTAGTTGTGCAGCGCCAAGCCGATTTGTTTGAGATTGTTTCGGCAACTTGTGCGCCGGGCGGCCTCGCGCGCGCTTTGCGTGGCCGGCAGCAGGAGGGCGATCAATACGCCTATAACAATGACGACCACGAGGATTTCGACCAGTCTGGTCGTGCCTTTGCCGCTGGTTCGGACCAGCGCGTAGAAGCCGGCGAATACGAAGGCCGCCGCCAGCCCGGCGAATTTCCAGGGCAGCACCGCTTTGGCGTGCCGCGCGATGGTAGCGGCCAGCCCGGCCGCCAAGCTGGGACGCGAGAGCGGCGATTCCGGCTGGAAGTCGCCGGCGGAGGAGACCACCTCCGCGCCGTCGGGCGGATAGAACCGCCAGGTGGTATTCAACGTGGTCAGAGCGATTTCCGGGGCGCTCTGGCGGATGATTCGCGGCCGCAGCCGCTCCCATAGCTCGCCGTCGGGCGGGGGCGGGGCCTCGGTTTCGTAGAGAATCGTCACTTCCCGCGCCGCACCGGCCAATCGGCCTTGCACCACCGGCAAGGGAACGATGTACGCGCCTTGACGCCGGCGCACCTCGATCGGCTCGCCGTCGAGCATGACCGACCACAAGTCGGCGTTTTCGGGCAAGACCACCGGCACCTGGGGCAGGTTCAGTGCGCGGAGCCAAAACCGCGCCTGGTGCCGCATCCGCTCTTGGCCGCCGGCAATGCTCGTGATCTCGGCCGATTCGCAGATCGCCGTCAGCACGGCGCCCGGTCGATGCCGTGCTGCCGAAAGGGTCAACTCGTAGGGCATCCCTTGATATTGATAGGCCGCGACGATGCGGCGGTTCGTGGCGTAAATCCGCGGTTTCCGCACGTCGGCCGGGTCCAAGTCGCGCAGGTTCACCGGCCGGCAGTCGATCCGCTGGTCTCCGGCCGCTTCCACCGCGACCATGCCAGTCTGTCGGGAAACATTTCTGAATGCTAGTATGGGCAAGGCCGCGTGCGAGTCGGCCTCGACGCCTTGCTCTTCGGCCGCGCCGTCGAGCGGCGGGGTCCGGCCGGTTAGCCCCAAGTCGAGGGCCAGCGTCAACTCGCCCGTCACCGGCCGGTCCAGCACGATCCGCCACAAGTATAGGTCGGCCGGTCCGGCGGGGTCGTCCGGCAGCGGGGCGTGCCGCTGCTCGATGACTCGCGCCGCCGAATCGACGGGAACGATCTGGATTTTTTCGCCGATGGCGGCGGGCAGCGTGAAGCTGAACTCCCGCAGCCGCCCCTGCCGAACGTGAAGATCGAGTTGATAGTGTACGTCCAGCTTGCCGCGATCGAGCCGCGCGTAGGCCAGCGTTTCCGCCGAGACCTTTGCCGGTTTCGCGCGGACCAGCAGCCGGCCGCCGCCGCGGACGTCGTCCTGGTAGCGATACTGGAGGACCGCGCCCTGAGATTGCCCGCCGTCCGACAATTCACCGGCGGCCGTCGGACGCAAATCGTCGGACAAGTTCAACGCCGAAAGCTCGATGTCGGCGGGCGACCGTGCTTGCAGGGTGCCCTCGACCTCGTCGGCGCCGATCAGCCGGGGGATGGGCAGCGTCAGTTCGCGGCCTTGTTCCTCGCCCTCGAGCCAGCGTTCGAAATGCCGCCGGGCAGTCAGGGCGATTTCCAGTGGCCGGCCGGGGTGCAGCGGCTCGGCCAGCGGGAATCGAATCGTCTGTTGCGGCCCGTCGGCGGCGGGGTCGGCGTCGGGCAGCGGGGCCGCTTCCCAATCGACCGCTTTCCCCCCGGAGAGCACGGACGCGATTTCCCATTCCCGCGGCAACCGCATCTCGACGTCGAACATGGGTGCGTGCCGTGCTTCGACCGTCACGCTGCTTCGCATTTCCACGCCCGTCCGATCGACTTCGACCAGCGTCGCTATCGAGGCCTGCATGGCGCGGCGCCGCGGGGTAACGCGGAGAGGCAGCTTGAAATTCTCGTCCCAGAAGGCGAACTCCAGCGGCGGGGCATCCGTCTGCGCGACGCTCGCGGCACGGTCGCCGCCGAGGACCAGGTCGGGTCGAATGCCCTCGGCCGCGCCAACCTCGACCCGCAAGGAGGGCGAACCGACGACCGTAACCCGGCCGACGTGCGACGCGGCCTCGGGCGCGCGGATCGCCGGCGCCTCCCAGTCAGCGGCCGAGGGAATCGGCGCGAATCCCAGCAAGCGGACCGAGCGGCGGCCGAGAAACGGTTTGCGGAAATCGAGGGCGAGGGCCGCCGCGCCGTTGCCCGCCGTTTTCACCGACCAGCGGTCCAGTTCCGGCGATTCGACCTCGGCTAGTTCCACGGTCTCGGGCAGTTGGAGCAGGAAGGCGTCGGCCGCCCGGGCGTATACGTCCAGATCGACGACGACTTCCCAGCGAAGCCCCGCCGGCTCGATCCGGTGGGTCGCGCGGCTGTTGACCAGCACCAAGGGCGCGCGCTCGCCGCCGGCGAAACGCTCCGAAATCACCAGCGGCGTCAAGCCGGCGGCGGCGACGCGGAACAACTGCCGGCCGTCTTCGACGCCGTCAGGCTCGATCGTCGTTTCGCCGACTTGCAGTTGCTTGCCGTCGTCGAGGCGCAGGAGCAGTTCCGACGCGGGGATGGGGGGTAGTTTTAGCGTGGCCGCCAGGTCTCCGCCCTGGCCGGCCAGCGGGGCCGACATCTCCAGCTCCAACTCGAAACGGCCCGGCTTGTCGAGCAGCAGAAACAGTGTGCCGTCGTCCTTGCGGCCGAAGCGCGCGGGTTGGCCGTCCAACCGAGCCGACTCGATCGCCAGCCCTCCGAACGGCAGATCGACGGCTTGCCAGCCTTCGCGCAATTTTGCGATATGGATGCACCCGGTCAGACGTAGTTGGCGGTCTTCGAGCCGGGCTTCGTATGCCGCCCGGGTCGGCACGGCGTCGGCCGGTGAATGAGCTTGCGCCGGGGCCAGGCGGCGGCCTTCCTCCCACAACGACAAAATCTTGTCGCGCGGCATCAGCACGCCCCGGGACGAATCCTCGAACAGCAAGTCCAGTTGATCCGCCGGGATGTATACGTTGCGGATGCGCGGCGGCCCCTGGACGACTTGCGCCGAGACAGGGGACGCAAGCAAACACAACAAACACGCCGCCAGCCACGCGGCTGCAAATATATTTCGGGGGCTGAGTTTAATGCAACACATTGCCGAAAATATGTTTTGGAAGCGGTTCATGTCGCTACTCATTGCCGTCGAGATGTTGCTTGATAGTAGCCGGAGGCTAACGGCCTCCGGGATGTGCGTAAATCGCGAGTCGCTCCCACCGGAGGCTGTCAGCCTCCGGCTATTCTTCGTGACGTTCTTAGCACCGAAAGCTGCCGGCCTCCGGCTATTTTGCCATGTTTTTTCTTTCTTCTAGTCGTTCTTGTCGTTGTCGGCGTTCGCGGCGACGGCGGCGACCGGCGCGGGGGACAAAGCGAACGGTCCGGCGCGTCGAACGTACAAGAGCCAGGCCACCAGCCAGACGGCGACCACGCAGGCAATGCCCAGCCGGGACGCCAGCAGCCAACTGTTTATCAGCGAAGGGGCGAACAAACCGACGAACAGAACCGCCAACGCCGCGGCGAGGATCGCCAGCACCTTCGCGTCGAGCGAGAACCGCAGCAAGACCACCCCCAAGGCCAGGACAAACAGGCTGCCGATCGTGGTCATCGCGGGAATGTGCCAATAGCCGATCTCCAGTTCGTCCCGGCCGGTCAGGCTGCTGTACAGATAGGGCGTGCCGCCGACCTGGAAGTCGAACGACGAACTATCCTTGGGGAACCAACTGTCGGGGTTGTCGGCCGTCGCGAGCACCGCGCGCGAGTCCCAGAGTCCGACGCCGAGGTGGCTGGTGAACCCTTCAGGCTCGCCCACCAGGCGGTACTCCAACGGCGACCAGACGCGGACGTAAAGTTTCTGAAACTTGACGCCTTCGTCGAACTTGGGCAGCGGGAGACGAACGCGGCCGTTGATTTTCAACTCGCTTTCCGGCCGCGGAGTCTCGAATACGATCGCGATTTGAAACGGTTCGTCCGAGTCGGCCGGGCGGGCAACGTTGATGAAATAGGTCTTGTCGTCGGGATCGCCGCCGGCGTCCGCAGGCGCTTTTTCGGGAGCGACGCTCTGACCCGCCACCGTGACGCTCAGAATCCGCGGGTCGCGGAGCGTAACCGCCAGGCGTTGCCGCTCGCTCGACTTCAGATCGTAGCGGGCGCGCATGGTCACGGGGCCGTCTTCGGTGACGACGGCCTCGATGTAAGCCCGCCGCACCACCGTCTTCACGACTTCTTGCAGTTCGTGCTTGGAAACATTCAGCGCCAACCGGGCGGGATGTTGGAAGTAGCGGTAGGCCAGATAGGTCTGGGCGGAACCGGTCGGCCGCGAAAGCTCGCGCGGGTCGATCTCCTCCAAGCCCGACGGCTCGGCCTCGATCGACAGCGCCCGGTCTTTCAGCACGGAAATCTCGCCGGTCTCACGGTCCACGTCCAACACTCTGATCGGTTGCAGTTCCAAGCGGGTTCCCTGGTCGGGGATGCTGATCGTCCGATCGTAGGCGGCGGTGAACTCGCGGGCACCGATCGCCTCGGAGTGAAGCACGATCGTCCATTCGATCGTGCCGTCGTCGGCCGCTTGGGGCGATTTGCGGCGTTCCTTGATGCCATCGCCGTCGATTTGCAGCCGGTCGGAAATGTCGGCGGGGACGGCGATGCGGAAGGCGTCGGCGCCGGCGAATTGAATCTGATAGCGGAGCGTGGTGACGACCTGCATAACGTCTTCCTTGACGTTGACGGCCGTGGCCACGGCGGCGAACATCCGCCGCGGCCGCTCGGCGATGGTCTGCACGATGTTTACGGGCCGGGCGACGAAGGCAAAGGCGGCGGCCAGGGTCGCGCCCTCGGGTGGGCGAGGTTGGAAACCGTTGGCCTCAAGCTCGGCGGGCGTGGCCGCCCGGGCGGAACGCAACCGGCTCGCCTCGGTCTTCACCTCCAGCGATTCGGGGGCAATCACCGCCACCAACCCTTCCTCGCGCGTGGCGTTCAACGGCTCGATCAACGGCAGCGGCAATTCGCCCGACGGCTTGTCGCGGGCCTGGCTCGCCGAGACGCGCACCGTCAGTTCGCCCAGCACTTTCTTGCTGAAATAGACGGTCAACGTCTGGCCGTCGCCGTCGGGCGAGACCTCGAATCGCTCCATCGAGTCGGTGCGGACCTCGTCGACTTGGAAGCCGGCGGGCAGGCGGTAGGCCAGCGAGAATATGCCCGACCGCGATATCCGGTGCTGGAACTCGCCGCGCGTGGTCAGCCGCGCCTTGTCCAACAGGATCGACAGGCGGCTGGCGACGACGATCCGCGGCTTCAGTTGCGAGGCGGCGACGACCAGCTTGTGCTCGGGGGTGAAGAACTTGAAGAAGGTTCCGCCCGACGCCCGCAACGGCGCCGGAACGTCGGCGGCGTCGATGCGTGTGATCGATTCCCGCTCGACGAATTCCAGGCCCACGTCTTCGCCGCCGCGTATGGCGATGATTCCGCTTTCGCGTGCGACGCCGACGGCATTGACGGCCCCGACCCGAAACGGCCCTTCGGCGATTGGCGTTTCCGCACGCAGTTCGAGGCGAATGGCCTCCGTGGCCGGGGCGTGCAAGCGCACTTGCACCCGCTGCCGCTCGCCGGCCGCCTCGGTTTGCCAATCGCGCAGGCCGGGCACCTGCACGTCCAGCAAGCGCTGGTCCGCCGGGGCCTCGACGATCAGCTCGCCCAGCGCGCCGCGGAGAATCTGATAGTCGAAAACGGCGTGCGTATGCACGATGCCGTCGCCCACGTCCACGGCAATCGCGTCGGTCACGTTGGCCAGGCCGGCGGCCTTGTCCAAGTCGCCCGACTTGGGCTGCCAACTGACCGCGAACTGATTGGTCGCCCCCAGCACCGCGCGGACGCCGGTGGCGCCGCCCGCCTCGGAACGCAACTCGGAAGTGCGTTGCGGGGCAATCTGGACGTTCAAATCTTTTTCGGGTATGACCAGTTCCAGGTTGCTTACGCCCACGGCGGGGCATTGCACCGTGAAGCTCCGCCCCTCGGCGGCCGATTTAACGCCGGCCACCAAACCCAGTTTGATCCGGTGCTTGCCTTTGCCGCGCACCAGCAATTCGTACTCGCCCTGGCCGATGCCCCGCAGCAACACGGCGTCGTTCTCGCTCCGCGCCGACCCGATCGCGGCGTCGCCGAAGCGCACCGGCAATTGCGCCCATTCCGCGCTGAGCACCTCGACGTCGAACGTCGCCTCCAGATGCGCCAAATCGCCCTTGATCGAACCGACGTAGTCGGCGCGCGTGATCACGCCGGCGACCGGCGGTTTGATCGGCCGGCCGTCGGGCTTGGCGAGCCGATTCCACATGTCCAAAAACTGCGCGTAGGGCAACACGATCGACGAGTCCTCGCGCTCGAACACGTCGCGCAAATTTTTGAAGGGCACATAGATAATATGTTCCTCGCGGGCGGGCTTCTTGGCATCCGCCGTCGGGGCCGCGGCGGGGGGCGATGCGGGTTCTTTTTCTCCCGCCCGATCCGCCTCGGCCGGACGCGGGACGGACGGTTGCACGGCCTCCAACGCAGGCTGGTCCGGCGGGGTCGGCTGCGCGGGCGGGACGTCCTCGCCAACCGCCGCTGTGCCTATCGCATACAGTAATACTGCCGTCAATAAATACACCCGTAACATGATTGGTGTCTCCCAACGCGGTTTTGCCGGGTTAATAGTGTCAGTAGCTTGCAGAACCCTGAGCAATCAGACGACGGAGCAGCAGCGAACGGAATTAGCCCCCCCGCTGCTACGGCTACCGGAAATTCTACTTTTCAGACAACGCAAACGCAACCATTTATCGTCGTGCCGGGAGAAATTGGCACGATCTCCGCAAACCGGGGGGCTACATCATTTTACACGGATATTCGGCGTGATTACGCTCGTTTTAGCCAGTCTATGTTCGACAATTCGGCCAAAGCGAGTTGCAGGGCCTGCGTGCCCAGGCCGCCCCGGCCGTGGGCGATAAGCGCGAGATACAATTGATTGGCCAGGGCCAACCCGGGCAGGGCGAGCCGCAGCCGCCGCGCCTCGTCGAGCGCGATGCCCAGGTCTTTGACGAAATGCTCGACGAAGAAGCCCGGCGCAAAGTCGCCGGCAATGATCCGCGGTCCCAGATTCGCCAGCGACCAGCTTCCCGCCGCTCCGCCGCCGACCGATCGGAGGACGGTTTCCAGATCGAGTCCGGCCTTGTAGGCGTAGATCAACCCTTCGCAGAGGCCGATCATTCCGGCGGCGATCAGGATTTGGTTGACCATTTTGGCGTGTTGTCCCGCTCCGGGACCGCCCTGGCGGACGAAGGTTTTTCCCATTGCCTCCCAACAAGGGCGGAGCGAATCGATCGCTTGCGCGTCGCCGCCGATCATGATCGAGAGGCTGGCCTGGCGGGCGCCGACGTCGCCGCCGGAGACGGGCGCGTCGATCGCGGCAACCTTCCGCCGCGCCGCGGCCTCGGCGATCTCCACCGCCAGCAACGGCTCGCTGGTTGTCATGTCCACGACGACGTTGCCCGGCTTGCAGCCGGCCAGCACGCCGTCGGGGCCGAGGATCACCTGCCGCACGTCGGCCGGGAATCCGACGATTGTGAAGATTACGTCGGAGTTCTCGGCCGCGGCCCGGGGGCTTTCGGCCCAGGCGGCGCCGGCTTCGAGCAGTGGTTCGGCCTTCGATTTAGTGCGGTTGAAGACCGTCGCGGCAAAACCCGCCCCGAGCAAATGCCCGCACATGCTCGATCCCATCACGCCCGTGCCAATCCAACCGATGCGGGTTTTACCGGGAACAACGTTCATGATTTCGTGATGAATTTCAAACCGCGATCTTCAATCACCACGGGCCGCGGATGTAGTAGTCGCCGAATTGGTCGGTGCTGCTGGGCCAGCGCGGCGTGGGCCGGAACCAGGAGCGTTTGTACATGCCCGGCCCCGGATAGTCGCGTTGAAACTGGTGGTGGATGGGAGTGACGCGGGTGGCGCCGACGCCCCAGCCCCAATGGGTTTGCGCCTCGGCCGTGGGAGGCACCAGCACCGCGACCGGCGTGCCCCAGGCGGCGTCGTAATAGCCGCCGTGCCAGGGAGAGGTCTGCGCTTGATAATAAGAGACGCGGCCTTTGATCGTGCGGAAGCCTGCCGCTGCCGCTTCCGACGTTCCCCAAACGGCCGTCAACGCCGCCACTGCCGCGGTTAGTAGGACAATTTTTTTCATTGCGGATTGCTCCATGAACTAGTTATTGGTTTTCAGTTTTCAGTTTTCAGTTGTGTGTATCAATAGCAGTCGTTTCTTGAACAACCGACTACTGACAACTGGAAACTGATAACTCCTTACCGCCAGCGCACGCGTGTGCGGGTGTTCGGCGCGTCGGAATGGATGGTTTTGTAAACTCGTGCGTGCCTGTAGAGGAACTCGTGGGGCATCAGCGGCTGATAGGTGAAATAGGTATGCCCGACGCGGGGCGGTACCGGCCGGGGACACGGATACATCCGCGCGCCGACGCTCTCGTACCCGACCGCCGGCGAATAGTAATTGTAAAACAAATCGCCGCTCGTGCTCTGGCGGAGCCAGGACGCTTCGGCCCGCTCGCTTGCAATCAAGGCAAAGCCGACGACAATACAGGCGCCGACGGCGAACGATATCATCAGGCGAAGGCAAGTGTTTTTCATGACGTTATCCATCCTTAATGGGAGAATGCCCGCTTTCCGGCGGGGGCGACGCCGCCGACCGACGCCTCGGAAACGCGACCCCGAGACGCGACGACCGCTTGTCTTATTACATAGCGCATTTACAATCTCGGCAGGCGCCTTCGGCAGGGGTGAATCTTTGTGTGCCGGGCAGGAAAAATGACCGCAATATGCCGAGAATTCGAGAAAAGCCATGTGGGACGCAGGCGCAAAAACCGCTATAATCGTGTCGGTCCGCGCCGTCGGCATAACCCGAACAAAGCGTTTGGCGAGGGGGGTTATCGACCAACGACGGAAGAAAAAGATAGCCGGAAACGAGACCTGAAAACGAATCCAACGGTTGCACACACACCGCGCAAAGCAATAAACAGGAGTTACTGGATTGAGCGTTCGAGTCAAGAGTAAGTCGGAGCCGGAGAGCGAAACAACGGGCCTGGAAAAGTCTAACGGTCAGGCAGCATCGGCCGGCAAGCAACGCCGCCGCGCCACGGCCAAGTCGATGGCCGCTGGACAACGCGATATATCGGTCAGCGAGTTCTTCGCCAAAAACCGGCACCTGCTCGGTTTCGACAATCCGCGCAAGGCCCTGCTGACCACCGTGAAAGAGGCGATGGACAACGGCCTGGACGCCTGCGAGGAGGCCGGCATCCTGCCGGAAATCTGGGTCCACATCGAGCGGGTCGGCCAGGACCGCTATAAAGTCGGCGTGCAGGACAACGGCCCCGGCATTCTGAGGAAGCAAATCCCCCTGATCTTCGGCAAGCTGCTCTACGGCTCGAAGTTCCACCGGCTGCGGATGAGCCGGGGGCAACAGGGCATCGGCATCAGCGCCGCCGGAATGCATGGCGTGCTGACCACCGGCAAGCCGGTAAAGATCATCTCGAAGGTTTCGCGCCGCAAGCCCGCCCATTATTACGAAATCCAGATCAACACGAAACTTAACGTGCCGGAGATTCTCAACGGACGCGGCGCGGGCATTGAGATTCCGCCAAATCACCTCGGCCAGAAAGCGATCGAAAAGCACGGCATCGAATGGATTGAACAGGACCACGGCACGCGAGTGACCATCGAGCTTGAGGCGAAATACCAACGAGGACGCGGCAGCGTGGACGAATATCTCGAACAGACGGCCATCGCCAACCCGCACGTCACGATCCATTACACCGACCCAGACGGCAATGAGATTGAATACAACCGAGTGATGGACCAACTGCCGCCGGAGCCGAAGGAGATCAAGCCGCATCCCTACGGCGTCGAGCTTGGCCGGTTGGTGTCGATGCTCCAGCAGACCGAGCAGCCGACGCTGTCGAAGTTTTTCATTCACTCGTTTTCGCGTGTCAGTTCGAGCGTGGCGCGGCGGATTTGCACGGCCGCGAAGGTCGGCACTCGGTCCAATCCGCATAGAATCAAGCGACAGGAAGCCGACCTGCTGCATCAGGCGATTCAAGCGGCAAAGATACCCGCCCCGGCCAGCGATTGCGTCGTGCCGATCGGCGAGGAGTCGATCCTCAAGGGCTTGCGCCAAGTCGTGCCGGGCGAGTTCTACGCGGCGGCCACCCGGCCGCCGGCCGTCTATCGCGGCAATCCGTTTCAGATCGAGGTCGGGCTGGTCCACGGCGGCGTCGCCCCGGTGCATCGAATCACCCGCGACGCGCTGGTCGAGATGCTCGAAGAGAGCGACGCCCGCACGCTGCGGCAGTTTCTCATCAACACGTTCAACGGGATGGGGCCTGACGGGGCCGACAAAATCCTGGCGGCGGCGAAGGTCGGCACTCGCGTCTCGCCCGGCCGGTTGAAGCCGGCGAACATCGACCACCTGCATCATGCCCTGAAGGAGGTGAACCTCAGCGAGGGGCAAACGATGAACGTGCTGCGCTACGCCAATCGGGCACCGCTCCAGTTCCAGGCCGGCGGCTGCGCGATCACGCAAACGGTGATGTCCACCAACTGGCGTTCCTACGGGCTGAGCCAATCGCGCAACTCGCTGCCCAGCGGACCGGTCACGGTGATGGTGCATATCGCCAGCGTTTGGGTGCCGTTCACCAACGAATCGAAGGAGGCCGTGGCTTCATATCCCGAGATTCAGAAAGAGCTGCGGCTGGCGTTGCAATCCGTCGGCCGCAAGTTGGGAATGTATCTCCGCCGCCGCATGAAAGTGCGGCACGAGGGACAACGCCGCAACATTTTCCTCCGCTACATCGGCGAGGTGGCCACAGCCGTCAGCCGCGTCAACTCGGCCGACCGCGACAAGCTCTACGAGCAACTGCTCGAAGTGGCCAAAAAACGCACGGCCGAGGCCGACGTGAAACTGAACGATCGCGGCAAGGCGATCACCGACGAAGATTTCGGTGACAATGTGATTATCGTGCCGCCGGAAGAAGCGGGATTGGGGACCGGGGGTTAGGGATTGGGGATTGGGAGGGGCGGGATTGAACAAGAATCACCAAGTTTAGCCCCGGCGTCCACGCCGGGAACGGTTATAATGGAACAACCGCAACAGACCCAAATTGACGAAAATGATGGTCGAAACAAAACGCTTCCGCCACTTGCAGGCGTTGCATGACCAAGAATATCATTTATGAGAATTCTCGCCGTAAAGGAATTGGTCGTGATTGCTGCTGGTGGATTCAGACTGACCGGTTTGACAAGCTTTTCCGGCGATGCGGGCGAGCCGCTCAGCGACGGCCTTCGGTTCGCACGGGGGAACAGCCGTCGGAATGACTACTTCGACGTGCGTTCCTTCCGTCAAAGCAACCAACCGAGTGGGACGGAAAACCCCTCCCTCGTACACAGCGTCAACGGTAGTTGTCATGGGCGATCTCCCTCGATCAAGACTTTGCGCGACCAAGTAATTTTTACCATACTAGACACCATGCTGCAAAGTGTTATGTAAGTATAATCCATACCGGGGGCAAACACTTCGCGTTCCAACACATACGCCATTTTCAAATATCATTCAACAAAAAAATCTGTGTTTATCCGTGTTCATCCGTGGCTTTTACCCCCGGAATTATTTAGCCACAGATAAACACAGATGAACACGGATGAGAGTTAGGGGGATATGGATGGTTCAAGACGCTGAACGGCTGAATGAGATCACGAAACGGATTATCGGCTGTGCTTATGCGGTTAGCAATGAATTGGGAGCGGGGTTTTTAGAAAAAGTATACGAAAACGCCTTGAGTCATGAACTGAAGAAAGATGGATTACAAGTCGAGCAGCAACGGCCGATCAAAGTTCTTTATGATGGAGTGATTGTCGGCGAGTATGTGGCGGATTTAGTGGTCGAAGATGAGATTATCGTGGAATTAAAGGCAATCAAGGCATTCGACAATTTCCATTTCGCGCAGTGCGTCAACTACCTCAAAGCAACTGGTAAGTCAATATGCTTGTTGCTCAACTTCGGCCAACCCAAAGTGGATATCAAACGCTTTGCGAACTAACACATACATAATTTTCATATATTATTTTACAAAAAACATCTGTGTTCATCTGTGTTCATCTGTGGCTTTTCTGTCCGTAGCTTTTATCCTCGGAATTATTTAGCCACGGATAAACACGGATGAACACAGATGATAAGTAGGGGGGTAGCCCGAAGAACTTGCGGCATGATAGCAATTCAATACCTGAAAACCGATTACTGAGAACTGACAACTAAAAACTATGGCAACCAAACAAAACCTCCGCGACGTGAAAACGATCAAACGACTCAAGGAGCTGGCCGACGGCGTCGTGCAGGCCGCCGGGCGGAAAAAGGATCCGTTCGTCGATGTTCCCGCCCGATCGCTCTCGAACGTCCGCTACAACAAGACGCGGCGGTTCATCGAGATGGGCAAAAACACCAACCGCCGGCACCTCTTCAACCTGTCGCAGGCGAAAAGCTACATGCAGACGATGCTCGTCGCCAGCGGCGCCACGCAGTTGATCGAACAGGGCAAAACCACCAGCATCCGAGGTCTCTACTACCTGCTCAAACACACCATCGAAGGGACCAAGGAAGAGACGTTCGCCGACCAGGGCGAATGCGATCCGGTCATCGAGGATTGCGAAGTGCTGCTGAACAGCCTCCGCGAGGAATTGCATCTCTACGCGCAAAAACGGGGTGAAATGGTCGGCGAGATCGTCATCAACGACTCCGGCGACGAAATCGATTGCGCGCGGATGGGGTCCGGCGGATACGGAATCCCCTCGATCGTCGAACCGTCGGTCATCTCCTTCAAAAACTGCTCGGCGAGGTTCATCCTCCACGTCGAAAAAGACACGGTCTGGCAGCGATTCAACGAAGACAAGTTCTGGCGGAAGCACAAGTGCATCCTGACCCACGGCAGCGGCCAGCCGCCGCGCGGCGTGCGGCGGATGTTGCACCGGCTGCACAATGAATTGAAACTGCCGGTCTACTGCCTGCTGGACAACGATCCGTGGGGATATTACATCTACAGCGTCATCAAGCAAGGCTCGATCAATCTGGCCTACGAATCGCAACGGATGACGATCCCCGACGCGAAGTTCATCGGCCTCCGCTCGAAGGACTTCGCCGAGTGCAAACTCTCGGACAGCGTGAAGATCACGCTCAACGAAACCGACCGGAAACGGGCGAAACAGATCGCCAACTATCCCTGGTTCGCCCATAAGAAGCCGTGGCAGAAGGAAATCAAGCAGATGCTCGACAACGGCTTCAAACTCGAAGTCGAGGCGTTGATCAGCAAGGACATCAGCTATGTGACCGAGCATTACACGCCCGAGCGATTGAAGTCGAAGGATTGGCTGGACTAGCGAACAGTCCGGTTCGACCGGCTTGCCGCTCGGCATCGACGATTTCCTTCGGCGCCAATCGGCTTTCGCTCACTCGCCGGCTTTTAGGCCGGTCCCTTGCGGCTCGGGGAAGTTCTCGGCGTCGGTGGCGATATCGAAGTCAATGGCGGCGTGAAAAATGCGGCTGCGGTCGTCGAACTCGCGAACCAAGTCGAGCATCGTCTTCATGTCCGGCTCGACCTTGGCGTCGAAGACGGTTTCGCCGTTGACCGCCACCACGATCGGCTTGGAAAAATCGACCATTTTCGGATGGAGGTAGATGCGCGCCTTGCGGGCGTTCTCCGAAGTCAGATTGAAGCGGTTGTTCCCTTCGTATACGGCCCAAATCCGCTGCTCGCGCTTGTCCTCGGGAACATCCGACGACGTGGGATACATGCGAAGCCAATGGAAGGTCGAGCGCTGGATGGGGCGGTCGGGATTCCAGGTGTGTTGCTGCGACCACTTTGGGTTTGTTTCCGGGGTGTCATAGACGACGCTCGTCGAGGCATAACCGTAGACGCGATCGCGGTAGAGGTTGCGGGGGCGATCCATCATGAACTTGGCGATTTTGGGCAACTCGTCGTTGTAAATCTCGTGCCCGCCGGGCTTCTCCGCGTTGATCCAGTCGAATTTGTTCTTCTGCATCCAGTCGTCGATGATATGGTTGAACTTGTTGATATCGTACGGCTCTTTCTTGCCGAAGGTGGCGTAGCCGGGTACGTTGATCATCGCGCGGGTGGCCTTGGGGTGTTTTTCGTTGACGTAATCGTAGCCGCCGCTCATCGGCGAGACGGCCGCCCAACGGTCGGGCAGGAAGATCGCGCTGCGGTGGCTCAGGTGTCCGCCCATCGAGTGTCCGGTCAAGTATATCCGGTCGGGATCGATGTTGAATTGCCGCTGCGTCCAGGAAAGCAAAGAAAAGATGATCGAGTATCCGATGCCGCCCCAGCCGCGTTCGCTCAAGGGGGCGACGACAATCATCCCGTGCCGCTGCGCGATCGGCAGCCAGGGGAGCGTACCGCCCAGAGTGGCCTGGGTGGCGTACTCCGCGCTCATCGCGCTGTTGCCGCCGTGGCCGATGATCAGCAACGGCGCCGGCTTGGAGGGTTTGTACGACTTTGGCACGATCAGAAAGAAGGATGTGGAATAATCGACGTGTTCGCATTGCAGTTCGAGCAAGGGAAGTTGCAGCGTTTGCCCGGCCTTGCCGTCCTTGTTCTTGAACTGAAGGTTGAGCATCTTGCCCTTGGCCTTCACTTCGCCGTAGGTCGCCCGGCCCATGCGCAGCAATTCCTCGACTTTCTCGATCGAGCAGTCGGCGTCCTTGATTTTCTTGACGATTTCCTCGGTGGCCTTGTCGGCTTCGCTCTCGGGTAGCCAGCGAGCGTCAATGTAGGCGTCCAGCGCCTTGCGGAGTTCGGCGTCGTCGGCCGCCGCCGATTGGTGGGAAAACGCGAAAATCGCTAACGATAGTACAATCAGAGCTACGGGCGAGAAACGACTGGACATTTTAATCTCCTGGGTGTGATACGCGAAACCGGGGCAAGCAAAGCGCGAGCCGCTCGCTAAATGCAAAGGCGAACGCGCGCGTCGGGCGGGCCTCATACCCAGATTGTATCCGATCCGTTGCGGATCGGCAACACGAGCCGTGCCCCCGACATCTCGTTATGCGCCAGCCCTCCGCCGGCGTAGGCGACCCGAAAAAACGGCTCGCCGCTACGGCAAAATACTACGGCAACTTGAAGAGCGATTCGCTGCGGACGATCGCGTTGTCCTCGGGGAAGGTGTGGAAGGCTTGGACGAGGAAGCTGCGTTGCCGGGCCTCGAAATTCAGGTAGCTCAGAGCGCCCAAGGCCACGCGGCCGCTGGAGTTGAAGTGGTGCCACATGCCTTGCCGGCTGCCGGCCTCGGCCAATTCCCGCTGAATTCTCCAAAACATTGCCGGATTGGTCGGTTCGAGTTGGAAGTTCGTATGATACGAGGCGCCGCCGCGGCATTCGAGGCTGTCTTCGCGTTGCCCCTTGAGATTATAACAGAGCAGCCGCCGCATCGACGGCAGTGGCTGGCTCGCCGGGGCCGCCACTTCGGTGAGCGTGATGCCCGCGTAACGCCAGGCAATCACGTGCCCCGCGCCGGTTATGTCGATTTTCACGGAGTAATGCTCGCGCTCGATCGTACACGTCTCGACGACCGCGAACAACTCGGGATGAAGTGGGCGTCCAAAAAGTTGAAAAGTCAATTCCGCGACTTTCGGCCTAACTGAAAGCACGACGACTGCTCCTTGTTGTCGATATGTCCCGAAAGGGGACGTGGTGATCCTAGCCGACTGCCTCCATTATAACCCTTCGCTGCAATCGGCGAAAAGGGCGCTTTGAAAAAATTGCTTTTCGGAAAAATCTCCCGGCAATTGCTCTTGACAAAATCGCCGGTCCGCGCCGCGGCGGAGATGCGCGGGCGGCCCGTTGAAAATGTTGGTCTCAACAGGCCGCTAGATGTCGAGGTCTTCGCCGAAATAATACTTGCGCGCCTCGTGGTTCGACAGCACTTCGTCGGGGCTGCCGTGGCAGAGCACCTTGCCGGCGCGAATTACGTAGCTCCGGTCGGTGATTTGAAGCGTCTCGCGGACCTGGTGATCGGTGATGAGGATGGCGATTCCCTCCTCGCGCAGCCGGCGGATGATCTTCTGAATGCTGGCGATCGTGACCGGGTCGATGCCCGTGAACGGCTCGTCGAGCAGGATGATTTTCGGATTTGATACGAGGCAGCGGGCGATTTCCAGCCGCCGCCGCTCGCCGCCGGAGAGCGAAAGCGCCTTTGCCTTCCGCAGCCGGGTGATGTCGAACTGATCGAGCAGTTCGGCGCATCTTTTTTTTCGGGCCTTGGCGTCGAGGCCCAACAACTCCATCACGCAGAGCAGATTCTTTTCGACCGAGAGCTTGCGGAACACGCTCGATTCCTGGGCGAGATAGCCCATCCCGCCGTCGCGGGCGCGGCGGTACATCGGCCAATCGGTAATGTCGCGGCGGTCGAGGCGGACCTTGCCGGCGTTGGGGGCAATCATCCCGCAGGTCATGCGGAAGCTGGTGGTCTTGCCCGCCCCGTTCGGCCCCAACAGGCCGACGATCTCTCCGCTGTCGACGCGGAAATCGACCCCGTCGACCACCCGCCGCACGCCGTATATCTTCACCAGTCCTTTGGCTTCGAGCATGTGATTGCGTTGTCGGTTTTTTAGTTGTCAGCTATCAGCTCTCAGTTTCCAGTTGCCGAACTAAAACTGAACGCTCATCTAACAAACCCCATGTCCTTGAAGTTCGGAAAAAACGGGAACGGGATGTCCAAGTATGGAATCCGGTCGTACGAATGCGGCCAGTAAATGAACAGTGCCTTGCCGATCAGCAACTCGCGGGGAACGTAATGATTGTCGTGGCCCCAGAGCCGGCTGTCCTTGCTGAACGCGCTGTTGTCGCCGAGAACGAAAAACTGGTCCTCTTCCAAGTCGAAATCGACGTGGGCGTGTTCTCTGTAGGGTGTCTCTTTCAAGGCGATGTAATAAATGTCGCGCATCACGTTCAGATCGCTGATTTCCAACGCCGCGCCGACCGAGGCAATGCCGATCGGTTGCAGGTCGCCGTCCGCGGCCTTGTGATTCCGCAAGCGTTCGTCGTAGGCGGTCGAGGCGTCGAACGAGACCAGCCGGCCGTCGACCCAGAGCAGCAATTGGTTGTCGCAGTTGCTATAGCGGAGTTCGTGCCGGCCGGGGCCGCGGATGCCGGTGGCCGCGGTCGGCTGGAAATCGGCCGCGTCTTCGCCGCTGATGGCGAGCGTCGCCCGGCCGGTGGCGACGTCCACGCGGCACTGGAATTGCCGCCCTCCCTTGCGGAGTTCGAGGACCAACTCGCCCGACTCGCCCAGCACCTCGACCGTGCAGCAGAGTACCAGATCGCCGACCCAATGCTCGCCGAGGCTGTTTTCGGGCGGCTGCGGATATGACGGAAGCCCGCGGAGCCGAAAATCGTCGTTCGGAAATCGGCCGGTGTCGTAAGCCATGAAATCGGTAATCAGTTGCGGGGCGGCCTCCTCCGCCCGGCCGGTGTCAAGGAACCGCCGCCACTGCCGGAACGAGGGGATGCGGTGTTCGTAGCGGAGCCAGTTCTCGCCGGGCGCCGACCCGTCGGCGCGGAACGCGACGCGGTCGTCGCTGGTCCAACCCGGCTCGCCGGCGGCAGTTGGCTCGGGACGCCAGCGCTCCGGCCAGCCCAATTCGGCTATCGCGGGCATGTAACGGTTGTCGAACACCGGCTGCAAGACCGCGAGCAGTTTTCCGGGCGGTTTGCGCTCGAGATGGAACTCGTCCGGCTCCCCGCCCGGACGGCGAATCCAGATGTCGCCGTTTTCGATGCGGACTGTTTCGCCCGGCAGACCGATCAGCCGCTTGATGAAGTTCGTCCGCGCGTCGGTTTCGCCGTCGCCGGGGAACTTAAAGACGATTACATCCCAACGCCGCGGGTCGCTGAACTGATACCGCGGCTTGCCGACCAGTATCCGATCGCCGTTATACGACGGGGCTTTACCCCACTCAGTGGCGGTGTGGCGGCACATCGGGCAAGTCCCCGCAGTCACGCTACGGGGTTCGCCGTCGACCACGATGCGAGCGCCTTCGGCCGTGACCTCGCTGCTGGAACTGATTCGGTACGGGCAGCCGCATTTCGGACATTCGACGTCCTTGTGGCGGCCCATTAGCGTCGGCGCCATCGAGCCGGTAGGGATGATGAACGCCTCGGCCTCGAATGTGCGGAACAAAAACGCCAGAATGAAGGCGATGACCACCGATTCGATCGTCTCACGGATTGCCGCCGAGGAGGGGAAATGGCCGGAGGATGTGGAAGGCGCTGATTCGCCATGCCGAGAGGATGAACCCTCCGGAAGGCGTGATTTGGTGTCGCGTGACTTGCGTGCTGTCATGGTGTGCCGTGCAATGTGAAAATCGTGACAGGCCCTACTGGTCCGTCAGGTATTGTTTCGTGGGTGCCGCGGGTGGCTTGTCCACCCGTGTTTCAACACTGCTGGGCAAAGCCAGCAGTGGCACCCCGTGTTCCAGCACTGCTGGACACGCCAGGAGTGGCACCCCGTGTTTCAGCACTGCTGGACAGCCCCAACCGGCTCCAGAACCGATCAAAACACGAGTATACCGGAAATCGGCCGGATTCGGAACGCTAAAGGCAATTATTCCACGCAGTATGAGGGAAATACAATATTCTCGATAATATGAGGAAAATGGGTTGCGATCTTTGTCATGGATCCAAAACCTTGCCCAGCAACAGGTTGGCATTTACGACCCCGCCGTCGGGCCAATGTCGGCTGTCTTCCGACACGGGGCTATTGTCGCCCAGCACGAAGTATTCGTCCGCCGCCAGCCGCACCGGCCCCCGCGGCCGAGACCCGATCGGATTAGTATAGTAGATGTCCCGCCATATCCGCAAACCGTCAAGCGAAGCCGCCAAACCTTGCACGCCAACGGCAAATGGGGTCGCCGAAGGCGATGGCGACCCAGCCGAGCGATCGAGGGGAATGTCGAACACCGTCCGACCGTCGATGGCCAGCAAAAAACGGCCGTCGATCAGCGATACTTCGATAAGATGGCGGCAGCCCCGCGCAGACGCCGAACCGGCCGCGCCGGGTATTGCGTCCCATTGAAAAAGCCGGTCCCGGGAAGTTCGGGTGCCACTGCTGGCTTGCCCAGCAGTGTTTTCTCCCTTTTTCGACGGACTGGTAGGGTGGTCGGCGTGCAATGCCTCGCAATGGATTTGATCGCCGTCGAAGCGGAGACGCGCCGCCGTCGCCGCGCCGCCGTCGCTCGCGCGGATGTAAACAGTGCCGCCGGGCGAAACGCGCGTCAGCCAAAAAGACAGCAGCAGATCGGCCACGGCATGAACGTCCTCGTCGCGTCGCGGCCGCGATTGATTGTAGCCGTATAAATCTTGGATCGGCGATTCGACAAACTCGCCCGCCCGCCGCCGTCGGTGATGATAAACCAGCCAGTCGATCGGTTCGTTTTCCGCGGCCGTGGTTCGGCGAAAGCTGCCCGCGTCGAACTCCCAGCGGCTGTCCGGCGCGGCCGGCCGCCATCGCGGCGGGGGCGCCGGTTCGAGTCGCGGGCGATGGGCCGAATCGTGGACCGGCAAGACCAGCCCGCGCTGCTCCGCCAGGCTCTTGCGGCTGAGTAACCCATTGACGTAAACATCGCCGCCGCGAATCTCGATCGTCTCGCCGGGCAGACCGACGACCCGCTTGATGGCGATTTTCTCCGCTTGCGTCGGCTGGCGCAGGGCCACCACCTCCCATCGACGCGGCCCACGCACAAGGAACGCGGCCCGACGGATCAGCAACCGCCGGCCGGCAAGCTCGAACGCCGCCGCCAAGTCGTTGTCGGCATAGCCGCAGTTCGGACATACTGCCCTCGGCTGTAGGGGCGGCCGATCGACGCCGCACGAAAAGGCAAAGCCGCAATCGGCGCAGACGACGCACCGGCGGCGGCCCGGAAAGCTCTCGGCCATCGACCCGCCGGAGACCCTGCAAGGCGGGAGGATGCCCTTGACCAACCACGTCTCGACCAGCAGCGCGGCCAACAGCAACCATACGGCCGACTCGACCGCAACGCGGTGGAGCGAACGTCCGGTTATGGCGATGGTAGCGTTCATGCTGGTTGCGGGGACTGCTAATTGGTAGCCGGTAACCGGCACGTCAATATGCCGACAATAACCTAGACTTTGATATTCAGTATTATTCCGTGTCAGTTCAATCGGTTACAGGGGGTTGTCCCGTTTTTTGCGGCCCACCCGGATTATTCACAAACAATGTAGTTACGGCATCTTGCCGCATCCCGGGCAAAGCGCCAAGATGCCGCTTCTACTTTTCTTTGGATCAATAATCCGGGTTAGCCGCGAAAATCCGCCTGTCCCTTTGCTGAACTTTCGCAGATTTCAAGCCGCTCAAGCGGCGAGATTTAGGTATTTTTCCAGGTCGTCGAGTAATTGACACAACTCGTCCTTTGTGGCCGACATGGGTTTAATTGTGGTTTCCAGTAT